>Ga0157370_10001477_pt1 | contig 29096 bp, 22 predicted proteins | sample C35metaG_FD_113463 | JGI IMG/M metagenome (GOLD analysis project Ga0157370, IMG submission 113463) | Corn rhizosphere microbial communities from Kellogg Biological Station, Michigan, USA - C3-5 metaG | ecosystem: Host-associated > Plants > Roots > Rhizosphere > Soil | place: USA: Michigan...
CATGACTTGACGGCGCACCCGCTTGCGGATCTCGCGCTTGGCGGTCTGCAGCGCGGTGACTGTCATGGGGTTCGTCACTGCATCCCTCCTTGCTCGCGGGCCGGCTGGCGGATCTCACGCGACCGGCTCCGATCGGGCCCGGCACAATGGTTCGCATGCCCACTGATTCCGCACCCGCAAACGCTCCAGCCGCCCCGAAAAGCGACCTCGCTGTCGATATCGCCGCACGGTTGAAGCACGACGAGCACGGCCTTTTCCCGGCGGTCGCGCAACAGCACGACACCGGCGAAGTGCTGATGGTCGGCTGGATGGACGACGAAGCGCTGCACCGCACGCTCACCACTGGCCGGTGCACCTACTGGAGCCGCAGCCGCAGAGAGTACTGGGTCAAGGGCGAGACCTCGGGCCACCAGCAGTGGGTGAAGTCGGTGGCCCTCGACTGCGACGGCGACACCGTGCTCGTGAAGGTCGACCAGGTCGGTGCCGCCTGCCACACCGGTGATCGCACCTGCTTCGACGCTGACGTCCTGCCGGCCGTGGTGGGGTCGGCAGACGCCGCGCAATCGGCCGACTCGCCACGCGTCGTTCCAACGCCGTGAGCATGACCCGGCTCACCCGCCGGTTGTTGGCGGACGGCGAGACCGCGGTCGGCCTCTATCGAAAGCTCGCGCACGACCGTCCGGGCACCTTTCTGCTGGAATCCGCGGAGAACGGGCGCTCGTGGTCGCGGTACTCCTTCGTCGGCGTCCGGTCTGCTGCAACCCTGACCGAACGCGACGGGAACGCGTACTGGATCGGCGCGCCGCCGCCCGGCGTCCCGACCGAAGGCGATCCGCTGAAGGTGTTGGCGGCCACGGTGGCCGCGCTGCGCGAGCCGCGCGACACGTCGCTGCCGCCGCTCGTCGGCGGCATGGTCGGGTTCGTCGCCTACGACGCCGTCCGGCGGTTGGAGCGGTTACCCGACGACACCGTCGACGACCTGCACCTTCCCGAGCTGGTGATGTTCCTCGTCACCGACCTTGCCGTGCTCGACCATCACGACGGTTCGGTGCTGCTCATCGCGAACGTGTTGCCTGGCGACTCACGCGACGACGCCGAACGCCGGCTCGACGCGATGACCGCCGACCTGCAACGCCCGGCGCCCTCGACGGTCGCCGTCATGAACAGCGCCGCGGCGCCGGCCCCGCTTCGCCGCACGTCGAGCGAGCAGTACATGCAGTGGGTCGAGCGGGCACGCGAATACATCAAGGCAGGCGACATCTTCCAGGTGGTGCCGAGCCAGCGGTTCGAGACGAGGACAAGCGTCAGCGCGCTCGACATCTATCGGGTGCTGCGCGCCCGCAACCCGAGCCCCTACCTCTACTTGCTGCGGTTCGACGGCTTCGACGTCGTCGGATCGAGCCCCGAGGCGCATGTGACGGTCAAGGAGGGCCGGGCGCTGATGCACCCGATCGCGGGCAGCCGTCCGCGAGGTGCGACGCCGGAGGACGACAACGCGCTCGCGACCGAGATGCTCGCTGACCCGAAGGAGCGCGCCGAGCACGTGATGCTCGTCGACCTTGCCCGAAACGACCTCGGGCGGGTGTGCACGCCCGGCAGCGTCGAGGTCGTCGATTTCATGTCGGTCGAGCGCTACAGCCACATCATGCACATCGTGTCGACTGTGGTCGGTCAGGTCGATCCGACCCGCGACGCGCTCGACGTGCTCGCGGCGACCTTCCCCGCGGGCACGTTGTCAGGTGCGCCGAAGGTGCGCGCGATGCAGATCATCGAGGAGTTCGAGCCGACCCGCCGCGGCCTGTACGGCGGGGTCGTCGGCTACGTCGACTTCGCCGGCGACCTCGACACCGCGATCGCCATTCGCACGGCCGTCGTGCGCGACGGCACGGTCTATGTGCAGGCCGGTGCGGGCCTAGTCGCCGACTCCGACCCCGCGACCGAGGACGCAGAGTGCCAGCACAAGGCGAACACCGTGCTGTCAGCCGTTGCGATCGCCGAGTCCCTGCGGGCGCCGGACACGCTTTGATGAACGAGCCTCGCCGGGTCTCGGGTCAACGCGAACTCGCTGCGGTCATCACGGCGTGCGTGGTCGCTGGGGCGATCGTCTTGATCGCCGCCGGGCGCCATTGGGTGAGCTACGCCCTGGTTGGTGGTGGCGGCGACGCGTCGTCCGGGCCTACCGGCCACGACGTCGCCGGCGGTGCGAGTGCACTCGGGCTGGTGATGCTTGCCGCCGCCGTCGCGTTGCCGGCGACGCGGCGCTGGCCGCGCCGCATCGTCGGGCTCCTGCTGGCCGCCGCCGGAGCGGGCACGATCGCGCTCGCCGCATACGTGCTCGCCGACCCGGGCGCGGCCGCCGGGAAACGGCTCATCAGCTTTTTCGCGTTCTCGCCGAGCCCGAAGGTGACCGTGCGTGCCACGGGCTGGCCGTGGGCTGACGTCTGCGCGGGCGTCTTGGCGCTCGTCGCGGGCGGTTTCGCGCTGCTGCGGTCCGCCGATTGGCCTGCGATGGGCCGCCGCTATGAGTCAAAGGGCAAGCCGGTACGGGGTGCCGCCGATGAAGCGTCAATGTGGGACCGTCTCGACCAAGGCGACGACCCAACGGTGTAGCGGCATCGGCTTCGAAGCCTTGAGTAGTGCGGCTGATCGTCCGAACATTCCTCGAACATTGCCCTGACATTCGGTTGGCTCGGCCGGCCGAACATGCGAGGGGACAAACGATCGAGGGAGGGCCGATGGCGGCAGCGACTCTGGAGACGCGCGGTCTCGTGCTCGTCGTCGAGGACGAGAAGGCGATCGCGGATATCGAGCGGATGTACCTCACCCGTGAGGGGTTCGGCGTCCACCTCGAATCGGACGGTCGCGCTGGCCTGGCCGCCGCCCGCAACCTGCACCCGGTGGCGATCGTGCTGGACGTCGGCATCCCGACGATCGACGGCACCGAGGTTTGCCGCATGTTGCGAGCGGACGGCGACTGGACGCCGATCCTTTTCGTGACCGCGCGCGATGACGAGGTCGACCGCGTGCTCGGCTTGGAATTGGGCGCCGACGATTACCTGACCAAGCCGTTCAGCCCCCGCGAACTCGTGGCGCGGGTCAAGACCGTGCTGCGACGAAGCGCGGCCGCTCCTGGCCAAGAGCGCGTCTACGTGGTCGGCGAGGTCACCCTCGACCCGGCGCGGCGGCGGGTGATCGCGAGTGGCCAGCCGGTCGACCTCACGGCCACCGAGTTCGACCTGCTTGCGTTCCTGTGCCGGCGGCCCGGCCGGGTCTTCCCGCGCGAACAACTGCTCTCGGAGGTTTGGGGATACGCCGCTGCAGCCGGCACGCGCACTGTCGACGTCCACGTTGCGCAGATCCGCGGCAAGCTCGGCGACGCGAGCCCGATCCGTACCGTGCGCGGCGTCGGCTACAGCGCGGACGCCTGAGGTGACCGCACCGCGACCGCAGCGCCCGAACCAACGACGCAGCCTCACTTCGCGGATCATCCTCGTCACGACGGTGTCCGCTGCGCTTGCCGTTGTCGTCGCGGGCTTGCTGTCGGGGTTCCTGCTGCGCTACTCAGCCCAGGCCGAAGGCCGTCGCGTTTTGCAGGACGACGCGAACCTGGTGGCCACCTCGACCGAGGCCGCAGTCACTCGCAACGGAAAGCCAAGAGTGCCGGCGGCGGTGGCGAAAACCCTTCAGCAGCAGCACATCGACGTCGTGGTTGTCGACCCCAACGGAACACTCACGGGTGCCGAAGGCCGCGTGTTGACCGCGCAGCCGTTCGATTCGCGCGACCTTGCCACGCTGCGGTCCGGCTCGGTGGTGTCGTCGACCCACACCATCAACGGTGCACGGGTTTACGTCGAGGGGCGGCCGCTCGCCTCAGGCGGCGCGGTCGTCCTACTTCAGAAAGTGAAAGCAGCGCGTGCCACGGAGGCGCCGACCCGATGGCGGCTCGGCGTCGCGCTCGCGGTTGGGCTGCTCGTCGCGGCCATAGCCGGAGTGCTGCTGGCCCGCCGGCTGGCGCGGCCGCTGCAACACGCCGCCGCTGCCGCGCACCGCCTGTCGACCGGCGCTCGCGACGTCCGCCTGCAACCTGAGGGGCCGGCCGAAGTCGCGGAGGTCGCTGAGGCGCTCAACGGCCTGAGCTCGGCGTTGGCCGTGAGCGAAGGACGCCAGCGCGAGTTCCTCTTGTCTGTCTCGCACGAGCTGCGCACGCCGCTCACCGCCGTCAAGGGCTACGCCGAAGCGTTGGCGGACGGCGTGGTGCCGCCGCAAGCGGTGGCCCCGACCGGCCAGGTGCTGCTGGCCGAATCCGACCGACTCGAGCGGCTGGTGCGCGACCTGCTCGACCTGGCCCGGCTCGGTGCGCAGGACTTCCGCATCGACCTCGCGAGTGTCGACGTAGCCGACCTCATGCGGCAGGCGGCCGTCGTCTGGGCTGACCGTTGCGCGCGCGAGGGCGTGCTCTTTTCCGCAGAGATCCCTGCCACGCCGATGCCGATCAGCTCCGATCCGACCCGATTGCGGCAGATCGTCGATGGGCTCGCCGAGAACGCGCTTCGGGTGACGCCGAGCGGGCGCCCGATCGTGTTCGCCGTCGTCCCCACCCCCGACGAAGTGCTGCTGCAGGTGCGCGACGGTGGGCCGGGCCTCACGGACGACGACTGTCGCGTCGCATTCGACCGCTCCGCGCTCTACGACCGCTACCGCGGGGTGCGCAAGGTGGGCACCGGCGTCGGCCTCGCGCTGGTCGCGGGCCTCGCGAACCGCCTCGGCGGGCGCGCCGCGGCCGGCCGGTCGCAGGAGGGCGGCGCGTGCTTCACCGTGCACCTGCCCAGGCGGTAGCCGCAGCGGAGGAGCCGGGGGGCCGAAGCTCGCCACGATCGGGGCCGCTAACCTGAGCGCACTCGATTTTGTTTGCAGTGTTGTTCGTTGCAGTTGTTTGTTGCAGTTGTCCGGCGGCGCGAACCGTACCGCCAGCAGTGCCGATGAACACAGCAGTGCCGATGAAGCGACGGTGACTTGCCCGATGACGTGCCGATGACCGGTCTGCATGACCTCCTGCCCGCTGCTAGCCGCGCATTCTTTGGGGATCGATACGTGAGCGTGCTCGACGAGATCCTGGTCGGCGTCCGCGCCGACGTCGAGGCACGCCAGCGGGCGATGCCGCTCGAGGAGCTCAAGGCGAAGGCGGCCAAGCGGGCCCGGCCGATCGACGGTGTGGCCGCGTTGCGCCGCGACGCCGTCACGGTGATCGCCGAGGTCAAGCGATCGAGCCCGTCCCGTGGAGAGTTGGCGCCCATCCTCGACCCCGCCGCCCTGGCGCGGGCGTACGAGGAGGGTGGCGCGGCCGCAGTCAGCGTGCTGACGGAGCGGCGCCGGTTCAGCGGTTCGCTCGAAGACCTTGAAGCCGTGCGCAAGGCGGTCGACGTCCCGCTGTTGCGAAAGGACTTCATCTACAGCTCGTACCAGTTGTGGGAGTCGCTCGCCTATGGCGCCGACCTCGTCCTGCTGATCGTGGCCGCGCTCGACCAGAGCGCGCTCGTGTCGCTGGTCGAGCGTGCGCAGTCGCTCGGGCTCACCCCGCTCGTCGAGGTTCACGACGAGACCGAGGTCGACCGTGCGATCGACGCCGGGGCCCGCGTGATCGGCGTCAACGCACGCAACCTGCGCACCCTCGAGGTCGACCGCAACGTGTTCGCGCGGCTGGCCCCCCGCATCCCGAACGGCATCGTCAAGGTCGCGGAGTCGGGCGTGCGAGGTCCGCACGACCTGTTCGCCTACGCCTCGGCCGGCGCCGACGCGGTCCTCGTCGGTGAGGGCCTCGTCACCGACAAGGACCCACGCCAAGCCGTCGCCGACCTCGTTACGGCCGGAGCCCATCCCGCGCTACGGCACGGCCAACGGTGAACGGCGCGCTGCCCGACGGGGCTGGTCATTTCGGCCCGTTCGGCGGCCGCTTCGTTCCGGAGGCACTCGTCGCGGCGCTCGACGAACTCGGCGTCGCGTACCGCGAGGCGATGGCCGACCCGACTTTCACCGGCGAGCTGTCCCGGTTGCTCGCCACCTATGCGGGCCGTGCCACACCGATCACCGACGCTCGCCGATTCTGCGAACACGCGGGCGGCGCGCGCATCCTGCTGAAGCGCGAAGACCTCACACACACCGGCTCGCACAAGATCAACAACGTGCTCGGGCAGGCGCTGCTCACCGTTCGCATGGGCAAGAAACGCGTCATCGCCGAGACCGGCGCCGGTCAGCACGGCGTCGCGACCGCGACGGCCGCGGCGCTGTTCGGGCTCGACTGCACGATCTACATGGGCGAAGAAGACACCAAGCGCCAGGCGCTGAACGTCGCCCGCATGCGGTTGCTCGGTGCCGAGGTGGTGCCGGTGACCGCGGGCAGCCGCACGCTGAAAGACGCCATCAACGAGGCATTTCGCGACTGGGTCACCACCGTCGAAGAGACGCACTATCTGTTCGGCACGGTGGCCGGCCCGCACCCGTTCCCGGCACTGGTTCGCGACTTCCAGAAGATCGTCGGCGAGGAAGCGCGTGCTCAGGTGTACGAGCTCACCGGCCGGCTGCCGGACGCCGTCACGGCGTGCGTCGGCGGCGGCTCGAACGCGCTCGGCATCTTCACCGCGTTCATCCCCGACTCTTCGGTGCGGCTGTATGGCTTCGAGGCGGGCGGCGACGGCGTCGCCACCGGTCGCCATGCGGCCACCATCACTGCCGGGGCTCGCGGCGTATTGCACGGCGCGCGCACCTACGTGCTGCAGGACGCCGACGGCCAGACCATCGAGTCGCACTCGATCTCGGCCGGGCTTGACTATCCGGGGGTGGGGCCCGAGCACGCGTGGCTCGCCGAAACCGGGCGGGTGACCTACCAAGCGGTCACCGATGCCGAGGCGATGGACGCCTTCCGGCTCCTTTCGCGCACCGAGGGCATCATCCCGGCGATCGAGAGCGCACACGCGCTCGCCGGCACCCTGCACGTCGGCCGCCAACTCGGCCCCAACGCCCTCATCCTGGTCAGCCTTTCGGGCCGGGGCGACAAGGACGTCGACACCGCCGCCCGCTGGTTCGGTCTCACATGACCGCCGCAACCGCCCCCGCCGCGAGTCGATCACGCTCAGGGGGCGTAGACCCCCTGAGCGAGGCGCGCACGGCTCGCTTCGGGGGTCTGAGCCTCGCTCGGGCCGACCGAACCAGCGTCGGCGGGCCGACCAGATGACCGCTGTCTCCGACACGCTGGCGAAATGCAGGGCCGAGGGCAGGGCGGCCCTCGTCGGCTACCTGCCCGCCTGCTTCCCGACACCTGAGCGCGGCGTCGCCGCCCTCAAGGCGCTCGTCGAAGGCGGCGTCGACATGGTCGAGGTCGGGCTGCCCTACAGCGACCCCGTCCTCGAGGGCCCGACCATCGCGCAGTCGCACGACATCGCGCTTCGCGCGGGCTCCACCACCGCCCACGTGCTGCGCACCGTGGAGGCGGTCGCCAACACCGGCGTCGCCACCGTCGTCATGACCTACTGGAATCCGATCGAGCGCTACGGCGTCGAGAAGTTCGCCGCCGAGCTGGCCTCGACCGGCGCATCGGGTCTGATCACCCCTGACCTGCTCCCTGACGAGGCCGAGCCGTGGCTGGCGGCGAGCGATGCCCACGGCCTCGACCGTGTCTTCCTGGTCGCGCCGAGTTCGACCGACGAGCGGATTGCCTTGACCACCCGCTTCTGCCGCGGATTCGTCTACGCGGTATCGGTGATGGGCGTCACCGGCACCCGCACGCAGACCAGTGCCCTCGCACCGAAGCTCGTCGCCCGCACCCGCGCCCACACCGACCTGCCGGTTGGCGTCGGCCTCGGCGTCAGCAACGCCGACCAGGCAGCCGAGGTCGGTAGCTTCGCCGACGCCGTCATCGTGGGCTCAGCATTCGTGCGACGGGTGCTCGAGGCCCGCGGCGTCCACGACGAAGCGGACGGCGTCCGCACCCTGGCTGCCGAACTGGCGGCGGGTGTGCGCCGGCGTCCGACCGGCTGAACCCGAAGTCACGCGGTACCGTCGGAGAAGCCATGAGACTGCACGCCTACATCCCCAGCCCGAGCCAGGGCGTCTGGCACCTCGGACCGTTGCCGCTTCGCGCCTACGCCTTCTTCATCATCATCGGCGTTTTCGTCGCCGTGGCGATGGCCGACCGGCGCTGGCGGGCCCGCGGCGGGCACTCGTCGACTGTCAACCAGATCGCCACCTGGGCGGTGCCTTTCGGGCTCGTCGGCGGTCGCCTCTACCACGTCATCACCGACCCCGAGCTGTACTTCAAGCGCGGCACCGACTGGGTGCACGTCTTCTACGTGTGGAACGGCGGGCTCGGCATCTGGGGCGCGATCGCCCTCGGGGCGCTCGGTGCCTACATCGGCTGCCGGCGGGCGGGCGCCTCCTTCCCGGCGTTCGCCGACGCCGCAGCGCCGGGCATCGTCCTCGCGCAGGGGATTGGGCGGTGGGGCAACTACTTCAACCAGGAGCTGTTCGGCAAGCCGACCACGATGCCGTGGGGGCTGCGCATCGACGCCAGCCACGCGGCCAACTCCAACCTGCCGGCGGGCATTTATCAGCCGACGTTTCTGTACGAGTCGATCTGGGATGTCGGCACGGCGCTTTTGGTCCTATGGGCCGACCGCCGGTTCAAGATGGGCCACGGCCGCGCGTTCCTGCTGTACGTCATGACTTATGTCGCGGGGCGAAGCTGGATCGAGTACCTGCGCGTCGACCACGCGAACCACATCCTCGGCCTGCGGCTTAACGACTGGACGAGCATCGTCGTCTTCCTCTTCGCGTTGATCACGTTCATCGTTTCGGCCAAGCGCCGGCCTGGCCGAGAGACGGTCGTCGAGTTCAAGAACATCAGGGCGGACGCCGTGGGCGCGGCCGGTACCATTGATCTTCCGGCGGTCCAAACAGAGGGCGACCTGCCGCCCGCGACCGTGCACGAAGGCGACCCCGATCCGACCGCCAGTGAGGATCGGGCCGCCACGTGACGACCGAGCACGACCAGGCTGCCGCGCAGCTGCGGGCCGAGGTCCATCACGATCACCGCGACGTAACCGGCGGTTGGCTGCGCCCGGCGGTGTTCGGCGCGATGGATGGCCTGATCTCGAACTTCTCGCTCATCTCCGGGTTCGCGGGCGCGAATGCCGATCGCCATCTAGTGATCCTCAGCGGGCTCGGCGGCCTCGTCGCGGGAGCCTTCTCGATGGCGGTCGGCGAATATGTGTCGGTCGCGTCGCAAAGTGACCTCGCGCGCGCCGAGATCGACGTCGAGCGACGCGAACTGCGGCACAACGCCGAGGCCGAGCGGCAAGAGCTGGCCCAGCTGTACATCTCGCGCGGCGTCGAACCCGACCTCGCCCATGAGGTCGCCCGCCAGCTGTCGCGCGACCCCGAGCAGGCGCTGGAGATCCACGCCCGCGAGGAACTGGGTGTCTCGAGCAACGATCTTCCATCTCCCTTGCTCGCCGCCGGCTCGTCGTTCGCCTCGTTCTCGCTCGGAGCGGTGCTCCCGCTGCTGCCGTTCGTGCTCGGCGCCTCGGCGCTGTTCCCCGCGGCGATCGTCGCGGGCCTGGCGCTCTTCGCTGCCGGTGCGACGGTGGCCCGGATCACTGCTCGCCCCTGGTGGTACGGCGGCCTGCGGCAGCTCGTCCTTGGCGCGGCCGCCGCGGCGATCACCTTCGGAGTCGGTGCGGCGATCGGTACCCACATCTCCTGAGCAGTGGTGTCCGGCGGCTGGCCCGGAATGCGCTAGGGTGTGTGCGTCCGGCGGTCGCCCAGCCGAGAAATCGGTTCTCCGGCTCCCGTCGTGTCATGTCAGAATCGTCAGCGATACCGGCTGACAGCAGGGCCAACGTCGTCCCTGTGCACCCAGGTGCAGGTGGCGGCGTTTTTCGTTGCCCGCTTCCGCGCCGCCGCAGGAGACGACGGGAGAGCCATGTTTCTGGCCGGCAATCCGCCGCACGGTCTTTACGACCCCGCGAACGAGCATGACGCCTGTGGCGTTGCCTTCGTCGCCGATCTGGGTGGCGGCCGCAGCCACGAAGTGATCGTCAACGCACTGACGGCGCTTCGCAATCTCGAGCACCGCGGCGCTACCGGCCGGGAGGTCGACACCGGCGACGGCGCCGGCCTGCTGGCCCAGATCCCTGACGACTTCTTCCGTGCGGTCGTCGACTTCGAGCTGCCGCCCGTCGGCGGCTATGCCGTCGGCATCGCCTTCCTGCCCTCCGACAACTTCGCCGCCGGCACCGCCGTAGCGGCAATCGAGCGCATCGTCGCCGAGGAGAAGCTCCAGCTGCTCGGGTGGCGTGAACTCCCGACCGTGCCCGACCTCGCCGGCCCGAGCGCGCGCGCGATGATGCCGCGCTTCCGGCAGCTCTTCGTCGCGCCGATCGATCCGTCGATCAGTGGCATCGAGCTCGAGCGCCTCACCTTCCGCGCGCGCAAGCGCGTCGAACGCGAGGTCGAGGTCTACTTCGCTTCGCTGTCGCCACGCACGATCGTCTACAAGGGCATGCTCACGGCTCCACAGCTCGAGCCATTCTTCCCCGACCTCTCGGATCACCGGTTCGACTCCGCGCTCGCGCTCGTGCACTCGCGGTTCTCGACGAACACGTTCCCGAGCTGGCCGCTGGCCCACCCCTACCGCTACATCGCGCACAACGGCGAGATCAACACCATCAAGGGCAACCGCAACTGGATGCGGGCTCGCGAAACCCTGCTGGCGAGCGACCAGATCCCCGGCGACCTGTCACAGCTCTTCCCGATCTGCACGCCGGGCGGCTCCGACTCGATGAGCTTCGACGAAGTGCTCGAACTGCTGCACCTCAGCGGCCGGTCGCTGCCGCACGCCGTCCTCATGATGATCCCCGAGGCGTGGGAAAAGCACAGCGAGATGGACGCCGCGCGGCGGGCGTTCTACGAGTTCCACAGCAGCGTCATGGAGCCGTGGGACGGCCCGGCCTGCGTCACCTTCACCGACGGCACATTGATCGGCGCGGTGCTCGACCGCAACGGCCTGCGGCCGGCCCGCTACTGGGTCACCGACGGCGGCCTCGTCGTGATGGCGAGCGAGGTCGGCGTGCTCGACATCGACCCCGCCACTGTGGTGCGCAAGGGCCGGCTGCAGCCCGGCCGGATGTTCCTGGTCGACACCGCGGCTGGTCGCATCGTCGACGACGCCGAGATCAAGGCGCAGCTGGCCGCCGAGCACCCGTACGACAACTGGCTGCATGCGGGCCTGCTGAAGCTGCCCGACCTGCCCGAGCGCGAGCACGTCGTCTACAGCCACGAATCGGTGCTGCGCCGCCAGCAGACCTTCGGTTACACCGAGGAGGAACTGCGGATTCTCCTTGCGCCGATGGCAAAAGCCGGTGCCGAGCCGATCGGCTCCATGGGCAACGACTCGCCGCTCGCGGCGTTTTCGAGCCGTCCGCGGTTGCTCTTCGACTACTTCACCCAGTTGTTCGCGCAGGTCACCAACCCGCCGCTCGACGCGATCCGCGAAGAGCTCGTGACCTCGCTTGCGGGCACGATCGGCCCCGAGCAGAACCTGCTGCAGCCCGGCCCGGCGTCGTGCCGGCAGATCGTCGTGCCGTTCCCGGTCATCGACAACGACGAGCTGGCGAAGATCCTGCACGTCAACGACGACGGTGACCTGCCGGGTCTCGCGCCGTTCGTCGTCCGCGGTCTTTACGACGTCGACGACGGGGGAGCGGCGCTCGAGCGCCGGCTTGCCGAGATCTGCGACGAAGTGTCGGAGGCGATCGAGAACGGCGCACGCGTCATCGTGCTGTCCGACCGCGACTCCGACCGCGAGCGCGCGCCGATCCCGTCGCTGCTGCTCACGTCCGCGGTGCATCACCACCTCATCCGGGAGAAGACCCGCACCAAGGTGGGCTTGATCGTCGAGGCGGGCGACGTTCGCGAGGTGCACCACGTCGCGCTGCTCGTCGGTTACGGCGCGGCTGCAGTGAACCCGTACCTCGCGATGGAAACTGTCGAAGACATGGTGCGCACCGGAGCGATCGTCGGTGTCGAGCCCGATGTCGCGGTGCACAACCTGGTGAAGGCGCTCGGCAAGGGTGTGCTCAAGGTGATGTCCAAGATGGGCATCTCAACCGTGGCGTCGTACACGGGCGCGCAGGTTTTCGAGGCGCTTGGCCTCGCCCACGACGTCGTCGAGCGTTACTTCACCGGTACGCCGTCGCGGCTCGGTGGCGTCGGGCTCGACGTGCTGGCTGCCGAGGTGGCGTCGCGGCACACGCACGCTTACCCGATCGGTGAGATTCACCCGTCGCATCGGCGGTTGCAGGTCGGCGGCGACTACCAGTGGCGGCGCGAGGGCGAACCGCACCTCTTCAACCCCGAAACCGTGTTCCGGCTGCAGCACTCCACCCGCACCGGCCGCTACGAGGTCTTCAAGGACTACAGCAAGCTGGTCGACGACCAGTCGCGCAACCTGATGACCCTGCGCGGTCTCTTCAAGCTGCGCACCGGTGTGCGGCCGCCGGTTGCGATCGACGAGGTCGAGCCGGTCAGCGAGATCGTGAAGCGGTTCTCCACCGGCGCGATGTCGTACGGCTCGATCAGCCAAGAGGCACACGAAACCCTTGCCATTGCGATGAATTCGCTGGGCGCGAAGTCCAACACGGGCGAGGGCGGCGAAGACGCCGAGCGGCTTTACGACAACCGCCGCAGCGCCATCAAGCAGGTGGCGAGCGGCCGGTTCGGCGTGACGAGCGAGTACCTCACCGCGGCCGACGACCTGCAGATCAAGATGGCGCAGGGCGCGAAGCCCGGTGAGGGCGGGCAGTTGCCCGGCCACAAGGTCTACCCGTGGATCGCGAAGACGCGGCACTCCACACCCGGCGTCGGCCTTATCTCGCCGCCGCCGCACCACGACATCTACTCGATCGAAGACCTCAAGCAGCTCATCCACGACCTGAAGAACAGCAACCCTGCTGCTCGCGTGCACGTGAAGCTGGTGGCCGAGGTCGGAGTCGGAACGGTTGCCGCCGGTGTGGCCAAGGCGCACGCCGACGTCGTCCTCATTTCAGGGCACGACGGCGGCACGGGCGCGTCGCCGCTCACATCGTTGAAGCATGCTGGTGCGCCGTGGGAGCTCGGTCTTGCCGAGACCCAGCAGACCCTTATCGCCAATGGGCTTCGCGAGCGCATCGTCGTCCAGACCGACGGTCAGTTGAAGACCGGGCGTGACGTCGTCATCGCGGCGTTGCTCGGTGCCGAGGAGTTCGGCTTCGCTACTGCGCCGCTGGTCGTCTCCGGTTGCGTGATGATGCGCGTCTGTCATCTCGACACCTGCCCTGTCGGCGTGGCAACGCAAAACCCCGAACTGCGCAAGCGGTTCAACGGCAAGCCGGAGTTCGTGGTCAACTTCTTCGAGTTCATCGCGCAGGAAGTGCGCGAATACCTTGCGGAGCTGGGATTCCGCACGATCGACGAAGCGATCGGCCAAGTCGAACTCCTCGACACGGCCGAGGCGATCGCGCACTGGAAGGCCAGTGGGCTCGACCTGTCGCCCATCCTGCGCACCCCCGACGACCGCGACGAACCACGCCGGCGGGTCACCGTGCAGGACCACGGGTTGGAAAAGGCGCTCGACAACACGCTGATCGCACTTGCTGAAGGCGCGCTGAACGACGGCGTCGCGGTGAAGCTGGAGCTGCCGATCCGCAACGTCAACCGTACGGTCGGCACGATGCTCGGCCACGAGGTCACCAAGCGCTATCGCGCCGCCGGCCTGCCCGACGACACGATCGACGTCACGTTCACCGGTTCGGCGGGTCAGTCGTTCGGCGCCTTCGTCCCGCGCGGCGTCACGTTGCGGCTCGTCGGCGACGCGAACGACTACGTCGGCAAGGGATTGTCGGGTGGCCGCATCATCGTGAAGCCGTTCGACGACGCGCCCTTCGCCGCGCACCAAAACGTCATCGCGGGCAACGTGTTGCTCTACGGCGCCACGGCGGGCGAGGCGTTCGTGCGCGGTGTCGTGGGCGAGCGGTTCTGCGTCCGCAACTCCGGTGCTACTGCGGTCGTCGAGGGTGTCGGCGACCACGGCTGCGAATACATGACCGGCGGCCAGGTCGTCGTGCTCGGCCCCACCGGCCGCAACTTCGCGGCGGGCATGTCGGGCGGTGTCGCCTACCTGGTCGATCTCGATCCGAGTCGCGTCAACACCGAGATGGTCGACGTCGAGACACCGGACGACGACGAGCTGGCGAAGCTGCAACAGCTGGTGCGCAAGCACGTTGCCGAAACCGGGTCGCGCCTCGGCGAGGAGTTGCTCGCCGACTGGGCGACTACGGCCGGCCGGTTCTCGAAGATCATGCCCCGCGACTACAAGAGAGTGCTTGCTGCGCAGGCAAAAGCGGCAGACGAAGGGCTCGACGTGAACGAGCAGATCATGGCGGCGTCTCATGGCTGACCCCAAGGGCTTCCTGACCACACCTCAGGAATCGCCGGCGCGGCGGCCGGTCGACGTCCGCATCATGGACTGGAAAGAGGTCTACGAGCCGTTCCCGCATGCATCGCTGGAGAAGCAGGCCGGCCGCTGCATGGACTGCGGAATTCCCTTCTGCCACAACGGGTGTCCGCTCGGAAACCTCATTCCGGAGTGGAACGACCTGGTGTGGCGGCAGAACTGGCAGGAGGCGTCCGAGCGGCTACACGCCACGAACAACTTCCCTGAGATCACTGGGCGGTTGTGTCCAGCGCCGTGCGAAGCGGCGTGCGTGCTGGCGATCGACCCGGCGCAAACCGGGGGAGCGGTCACCATCAAGCAGGTCGAGCACGAGATCGCCGACCGCGCGTTCGACGAAGGCTGGGTCACACCGCAGGTGCCCGGTCGGCTCACCCTCAAGACGGTGGCCGTCGTCGGCTCGGGGCCGGCGGGGCTCGCCGCCGCACAGCAGCTCACCCGGGCCGGCCACACGGTTGCGGTGTACGAGCGGGCCGACCGCATCGGCGGCCTGCTGCGCTACGGGATTCCCGAGTTCAAGATGGAAAAGTGGGTGCTCGACCGGCGCATCGAGCAGATGAAGGCCGAGGGCACGAAGTTCCGGCCGGGCGTCGAAATCGGCGTCGACATGAGTGCCCGCGAGCTGAAATCACGCTACGACGCCGTGGTGCTTGCGGTCGGTTCGACCGTTGCGCGCGACCTGCCCATCACCGGCAGGCACTTGAACGGCATTCATCAGGCGATGGAATACCTGCCCATCGCCAACCGCGTGCAGCAGGGCGACCTCGACGAGCCGACCATCTCGGCGGAGGGCAAGCACGTCGTCATCATCGGCGGCGGCGACACCGGCGCCGACTGCCTCGGCACGGCGCATCGGCAGGGCGCGGCGTCCGTCGTCCAGCTCGAAATTCTGCCCGAGCCACCGTCGCAGCGAGCGGCGATCACGCCGTGGCCGACGTGGCCGCTCATGCTTCGGATTTCGTCTGCGCACGAAGAAGGCGGCGAGCGCAAGTTTGCTGTCAACACTGAGGAATTCCTCGGTGACGACAACGGCAACGTGCGCGCGCTCCGGCTGGTCGAGGTGCGCATGGTCGACGGGCGCATCGAGGCGCTGCCCGGCACCGAGCTCGAACTGCCCGCTGAGCTCGTGCTGTTGGCGATGGGTTTCACCGGCCCCGAAAAGGCACTCGCCGAGCAGTTCGAGCTCGATCTCGACACTCGGGGCAACATCGCGCGTGACGCGTCGTACGCCACCAACGTTCCCGGCGTTTTCGTCGCCGGAGACGCGGGTCGCGGCCAGTCCCTCATCGTGTGGGCGATCGCCGAAGGCCGTGCGGCCGCGTCGGCGGTCGACCGCTACCTCACTGGAGTCGAACGGCTGCCGGTGCCGGTGGCGCCCACGGCGCGTCCGCTGACCTGACCGCGACCGACGCCCTAGGGTTGAAACATGAGCCGCCGCGCCAAAATCGTCTGCACACTCGGACCGGCGACTTATTCGGCAGAAGCGATTCGCAGCCTCGTCGATGCCGGCATGGACGTCGCCCGGCTGAACCTTAGCCACGGCACGCACGCCGACCATGAGCAGGTCTACCGGCGGGTGCGTGACGCCGCCGACGCTAGCGGTCGTGCGGTGGGTGTGCTCGTCGACCTGCAGGGCCCGAAGATCCGGCTCGGCCGCATCGCGAGCGGCCCGGTCGTGTTGGCGGCCGGTGACGAATTCACCATCACCACCGAAGACGTCCCCGGCAGCAAGGTGCTCGTGTCGACGACGTACGACGGGCTGCCGGCCGACGTCCGCCCTGGCTTGCAGATCCTCATCGACGACGGCCGGGTCTGTCTCGAGGTCACCGGCATCGACGGCCCCCGCGTGCACACGCAGGTGGTCGAGGGCGGCACGATCTCCGACCACAAAGGCATCAACGTGCCAGGCGCCGCGCTTTCGGTGCCAGCCCTCAGCGAGAAGGACATCGACGACCTGCGCTGGGGGTTACGCGCCGGCGCCGACATGGTTGCGCTGTCGTTCGTCCGCTCGCCGTCCGACTTCGACGACGTCGCGAAAATCATGGACGACGAGGGCCGCCGCGTGCCCGTCATCGCAAAAATCGAGAAACCACAGGCAGTCGAGCGCATCGACGAGATCGTCGATGCCTTCGACGGCTTCATGATTGCGCGCGGCGACCTCGGCGTGGAGATGCCGCTCGAGGACGTCCCGATCGTGCAAAAACGGGTGATCTCGCTCGCGCGGCGCAACGCCAAGCCGGTCATCGTCGCGACCCAGATGCTCGACTCCATGGTGAGCGCGTCGCGGCCAACGCGGGCTGAGGTATCCGACTGCGCGAATGCGGTGCTCGACGGCGCTGACGCGCTGATGCTGTCGGGCGAGACGAGCGTCGGCGTACATCCGTCACTGACGGTCGAGACGATGGCGCGCATCATCGACACGGTCGAGGAGTCCGCGCTCGACACGATTCCCGAGATCCTCGGGAAGCCGCGCACGAAGGGCGGCGCGATCGGCCACGCCGCTGCGGAGGTCGGCGCCGACCTCGGCGCCCGGTATCTCGTCGCGTTCACCGAGACCGGCGACAGCGCACGGCGGCTGGCGCGCTACCGGTCTCCGATTCCCTTGCTGGCGTTCACGCCGGTCGCCTCGACGCGCTCGCAACTGGCACTGACGTGGGGCGTCGAGACGTTCCTGGTCGCGCCGGTGTCGCACACCGACCAGATGGTGCGCCAGGTCGACCGTGCGCTGCTCGACCTCGACCGCTGCCGGCGGGGGGAAGTCGTGGTCATCATCGCCGGGTCGCCGCCGGGCGTTCCGGGTTCGACGAACACGCTGCGAGTGCACCGCATCGGCGACACGCTGGAAAGCGACGCGCCCGCCTACAGCTGAGGCGCTACCTCCCCAACCAGGCCGGCCGAGTTGTGTCGGCGTCGTCGGCCTCTTGACCGATCTCGCCGGCACAAGTCTGCGTGGCGGGCCGGGAAGCAGCTCAGTACCCCGGGTCGGATTCGAACCGACACTGGATGGTGTTTGAGACCATTGCCTCTGCCGTTGGGCTACCGGGGCTCGCGTCGCGACGGCCCAATCTACCGGGTTCCGCGCAATCGCCCCGACTAGGCTGCTGCGGGTGCAGGACGACGAGACCAAACCACATGCGCCCAGCCCCGCCGACCTCGCTGCGATGGGCCGCAGACCCCCGCAATCGGGGCTGGGGCGCGCTGCTCCGGCACCGGGGGCCCCGGCGGCTGCGCCGCCGGCCGACGTCCGCAAGAAGGTCGTCATCGCCGAAGACGAGGCGCTGATCCGGCTCGATCTGAAGGAAACCCTCGACGAGCTGGGTTACGAGGTGGTCGGGGAGGCCGGCGATGGTGAGCGGGCGGTCGCGCTCGCCGAGGAGCTACGGCCCGATCTGGTGATCCTCGACGTGAAGATGCCGGTGCTCGACGGCATCTCAGCGGCGTCGCGCATTGCCGCGCAGCGGATCGCGCCGGTCGTGATCCTCACCGCGTTCTCGCAGCGCGAGCTGGTCGAGCGCGCCCGTGACGCCGGCGCAATGGCGTACCTCGTGAAGCCGTTCAGCTCCACCGAGCTGTTGCCGGCGATCGAGATGGCGCTCAGCCGGTACGCCGAGGTGGCCGCGCTCGAGGCCGAGGTCGCCGACCTCACCGAACGGCTCGAGACCCGCAAGATCATCGACCGGGCGAAGGGCCTGCTCCAGGCGCGCGATTCGATCACCGAGCCGGAGGCGTTCCGCTGGATCCAGCGTGTGGCGATGGATCAGCGGGTCAGTATGCGGGCGGTTGCGGAGTCTCTCATCAGCGAGGCTGAGCCGCGTCACCTCACGGCCGATTAGCCGCTTAACAGCATCAATCACTACCAATAGATCACGAGGAGATTACGACTGCTCGTTGCGACTTGGGTCGAGCGTCAATGCGTTATACCGTCCGCCCAACAGTGCAGGGACTTGTCGCGCGTCGGTCACGAACCGCGCCCGGCTGTCCCAACCCGTAGAGGAGTCAGTGTGCTCAATCGTCGGTTAACCCTTACCGTCGTCCCGCTCGTCGTCGCCGGCATGGCATTGGCCGCCTGCGGCTCGAGCAAGAAGAGTGGCAGCGGGACGTCGCCCACGGCCGGTTCGTCCGGCGGCGCGAAGCCAACGTTCACCATCGCTTACCAGGGCCCGCTGTCCGGCGGTAACGCTCAGCTCGGCCTCAACATGAAGTGGGCCGTCGAGCTGGCCGTGAACGAGGCCAACGCGGCTGGCGACCTGCCGTTCACCCTCAAGTACACCGACGCCGACGACCAGGGCACCGGTGACAAGTCGCCGGCCGCGGCGCAGCAGCTGATCGACGACAAGAGCGTGATCGCCGTCGTAGGGCCTGCGTTCTCTGGCGCCACGAAGGCAGCGGAGCCGAAGTTCGCCGACGCCCACCTCGCGACGGTGAGCCCGTCGGCGACGTCGCCGACGCTGGCGGACGGCGGCTGGTCATCGTTCTTCCGTGTCGTCGCGGACGACAACGCGCAGGGTCCGGCAGATGCCGACTACGCGGTGAAGAAGCTCGGTTCGAAGAACATCTACGCCATCGACGACGCCAGCGCCTACGGGCAGCCGCTCGAGGCCGCCTTCGAGAAGCAGGCCAAGGCCGACGGCGCAACCGTCACCCACGCCTCGGTCCCCGGCACCACCCAGTGCCAGGCCGGCTCGGGCAACACCCAGCAGTACGGCGGCGTGGCCACGACCGTGAAGAACTCCGGCGCCGACACCGTGTTTTACGCGGGTTACTACTGCGACTTCGCCCTCTTGGCGAAGGCGCTGAACGCAGCGGGCTACACCGGCAAGCTCTTCTCGGACGACGGCAGCCTCGACCCCAAGTACATCCAGCAGGCGGGTGCCAACGTCGCTGAGGGCACCTACATCAGCTGCGCATGTGCCGACATCTCGACCAACCCGGCAGCGGCCGACTTCCTCACGAAGTTCAAGGCGCTCGCCGGCTTCGACAGCGGCACGTACTCGCCGGAGGCGTTCGACGCCGCCAACACCATCATCTCGGTGCTGAAGCAACTCGGCCCGAGCGCCACCCGCCAAAGCGTGGAGACCGCGCTGAAGAGCGTTGACTACAAGGGCATCACGAAGGAAGTGAAGTTCGAGCCCAACGGCAACATCTCCGGCACGGCCGTCTACATCTACCAGGTGAAGGGTGGCAAGATCACATCTCTCGGCCTGGCGACGACGTCCTGACCGGTTGAGGTATTCGGTGGTCGGGCGCTTGAGTCAAGCGCCCGACCACCGGCATGATTCGACCGGCTTGCTCACTCCGAGAGGAACGGCAGACCCGTGTGTCTGACGCATCATTTCTGGGGCTTCTTCATCCCTGGCCTGGCGAACGGTTTCCTCTACGCACTGATCGCCTTGGGTTACACGCTGGTCTACGGCGTGCTCCAGCTGATCAACTTCGCGCACAGTGAAGTCTTCATGTCAGGCGGCTTCGGCGGGCTCTTCGTCGTCAACTGGCTGATCGGCGACAAGCACCCGAGCGGGCTGTCGTCCGTCTGGTATGTCGTCATCGGCATCGTCGCCGGGGCCGTCATCGGCGCGATCGTGGCTTTCATTCTCGAACGCGTCGCCTACCGGCCGCTGCGCAGACGACATGCGCCGAAACTCGCGTTCCTCATCAGCGCCATCGGCATGTCGTACTTCCTGCTGAGCCTGGCCGGCAAGGAATTCGGGCGCGACTCCCGCACCATCAAAGCGCCGTTCACCACGACGCCGACGAAGCCGCTGTTCACGTTCTACGGTGCTCCGATCACCGTCTACGACGCCGTCATCGCAATCGCGGCGATCGCCATGCTCATCATGCTCGACCGCATCGTGAACGCCACTCGGCTGGGGCAGGGCATCCGCGCGGTGGCGCAAGACGCCGACACCGCATCGCTCATGGGCGTCGACATCAACCGGGTGATCGCCCAGACATTCATCGTCGGTGGCCTGCTCGGCGGTGCTGCCGGGTTCCTGTTCGGGCTCGGCACGGCGGGTGTCAGCTACACCATGGGCTTCACACCCGGTTTGAAGGCCTTCACGGCGGCGGTGCTCGGTGGCATCGGCAACATCCGAGGCGCGATGCTCGGTGGTCTTCTCCTTGGCGTCATCGAGAACCTGTCGCTCCCGTGCTTCGGGGCCAACTGGGTCGACGTCGTCTCGTTCTACATCCTCGTGCTGGTACTGCTCGTCCGGCCGACGGGCATTCTCGGCGAACGGCTCGGGAGGTCGGCATGACCACAACCGCTACCCCCGAGAAGAGCCGGGTGACCCAGGCCCGCGCTTTCGTGGCCGACGACCGCGTCCGCAAGCTCGGCGGCTGCCTGCTCGCGGCACTCGTGGTTGCGCTCATGACAGGGCCGTCGGGGTCCTTGACCAGTCCCACCCATGGTTTTCGCGCCTCCTTGCTCAGCGGGCGCGTCGTCGTCTTCCTCGTTCTGGGCGTGGCGCTGTGGGGCGCGATCGTCGGGCGTGACGCGATCGCGCCTGAAGTCGCCCGCGCTTCCGCCGTGCTGCGCCGGTTCAACGTGTTGCGGGATTCCCGCAGCCGCTACCCGGCCTACGCCGCGCTGCTCGCCCTGGCGATCGTCGTGCCGCATCTGCTCTCGAACTTCTGGCAGGAGGTGGTGGTCGACCAGATCGGTGTGTACGTGTTGCTCGCCGTCGGCTTGAACGTCGTCGTCGGCTTCGCGGGCCTGCTAGACCTCGGCTACATCGCCTTCTACGCGATCGGCGCGTATTCGAGTGCGTACTGGACCGGATCGCTGCCGATCAAACCGCCACACCACTTCAACCCGTTCGTCAGCATCATTTTCGCGGTGCTCGCCGCAATGGTCGCCGGCGTCATTCTCGGTGCCCCGACGTTGCGGTTGCGCGGCGACTACCTGGCGATCGTCACGCTGGGATTCGGCGAGATCATCACGATTTACGCCAACAACCTCACCAGCGTGACCGGCGGTGCGCAAGGTCCGCCCAAGCCGGTGCCGCATTTCTCCATCGACCTTTTCGGCATTCACTACAAATGGCGGCTCGAGAATCTGCCGTATTACTACTTGTTATTGGTATTCGTCGTCGTCATCTTGGTGATGTTCCGTTGCCTCGAGAACTCTCGGGTGGGCCGGGCCTGGACGGCGATCCGCGAGGACGAGGTGGCGGCCGAGGCTAGTGGGGTCAACACCTACAAGTACAAGCTCATGGCGTTCGCCATCGGCGCTTCGACCTCGGGGTTTGCGGGGGTGTTGTTCGCCAGCAAGATCCAGGCGATCACGCCGCTGAGCTTCTTGCTGCAGCAGTCGATCCTCGTCCTCGTTCTGGTCATCTTCGGTGGCATGGGATCGCTTCCCGGTGCGGTTCTCGGTGCCGCGGTGATCCAGTGGTTGCCCAACGGATTGCGCACCTACATCAAGAAGGAAGACCTGTTTCTGTATCTGGGCGCGTTGCTCGTGGTGATGATGATTTACCGACCGCAGGGCGTTTTCCCGTCGCGACGAAGGTCTCGAGAGCTTGCGATGGCTGAGGCCGGCATGACCACCGCCGATGCGATGAGCGCGCCGACAGCTGGAGAGATTCAATGAGCGCCGTGGCCGAGCCGCTTGCGGCCCAAACCCCGATTGCTGACCCGATCGTGACCGTCGACCACATCACCTTGCGGTTCGGCGGCGTCACAAGCCTTTCTGATGTGACACTCCAGCAGGCGCGTGGCGAGATCCTCGCGGTCATCGGACCGAACGGCGCCGGTAAGACGTCGCTGTTCAACTCGATCACCGGCGTCTACACCCCGCAAGAGGGATCGATCCTGTTTTACCCGGCGGGCGCCCCCTCGACCTCGGTGCTCGGTCGCAAAGTGCATCGGGTCAACAAGCTCGGCATCGCCCGCACGTTCCAGAACATCAGGCTGTTCTCGGCTTTGACCGCCTTCGAGAACGTGAAGATCGGCATCGAGTCGCGCCAGCACACCGGTCCCGTCGGAGCGATGCTGCGGCTGCCTTACATGCGGCGCGAAGAGCGCGAAGGTGACCGGCGGGCCACCGAGTTGCTCGACTTCGTCGGCTTGCGTGCCCGGGCGAACGAGCTTGCGGCGTCGTTGCCGTACGGTGCCCAGCGGCGGCTCGAGATTGCCCGTGCGCTCGGCACCCAGCCGCAGCTGTTGCTGCTCGACGAGCCTGCCGCTGGCACCAACCCGGTCGAGAAGCAGGAGCTCGAGGCGCTGATCAGGCACATCAACGCCGAGATGGGCATCAGCATCCTGCTCATCGAGCACGACATGCGCCTGGTCATGTCGGTGGCCACCAGAGTCGTCGTCCTGAACTTCGGCAAGGTCATCGCCGAGGGCCGGCCGACCGACGTGCAGCGCAACCCGGCTGTCGTAGAGGCGTACCTGGGCAAGCCGCCCGACGCGCCAGCAGAAGGTGGTGAGTCGTAGTGGCCATGCTCGAGCTCGTCGACGTGAAGGTGCGCTACGGCGCCATCGGCGCCTTGAAGGGCGTCAGCGTTGAGGTCGGCCAAGGCGAGGTCGTAACGCTCCTCGGCGCGAACGGTGCGGGCAAGACAACCACCCTGCGCACGATCTCCGGCCAGCTCCGCCCTTACGAGGGGGAGATCTGGTTCGAGGGCCGCCGCATCGACGGTCTGCCGGCGCACGAGGTGGTCGGTCTCGGCATCGGCCACTCGCCGGAGGGTCGTCGGGTGTTCCCGCGGATGAGCGTGCTCGAGAACCTGAAGATGGGTGCCTACCGGTTCGGCAAGGCCCACAGCGAGGACCTCGACCGCGTGTTCGCCCTGTTCCCTCGGTTGCTCGAACGCCGCACGCAGGACGCCGGCACGCTCTCGGGCGGCGAGCAGCAGATGCTCGCCATCGGGCGTGCGCTGATGTCGCGACCGCGGCTGCTGTTGCTCGACGAACCGTCGATGGGCCTTGCGCCGCTGCTGGTGCAGCAGATCTTCGACATCATCCGCGAGATCAACGGCCAGGGCACCACCGTGCTCCTCGTCGAGCAGAACGCCGCTCAGGCGCTGTCGATCGCGAGCCGGGGCTACGTGCTCGAGACCGGTTCGATCGTGATGTCGGACGCCGCGTCGTCGCTGCTCGTCGACCCGCGGGTGAAGGCGGCGTACCTCGGAGAAGGCGCCGCCTGAGCGCGGAGTACCCCACCCGGCACGGCCCAGTTTGAGAATTGAAGCGAGCCCGGGTGCCTTTGGCGCCGTCCAAGCCTTCCCCGGTCTTGGACGTTCTCTACTCGGAACCCGGGCTCGTCGTGAGACACCGTAGCGAGGGCAGCCGGGTCGCGGCAAAGGGACCCGGCGTTTCGTGACCGCGATTTTCCATTGCCGCGCAACGAATTCGCCCGGGTCCCTCGACCAGCGGGCGCGCCGCTGGGCAGAGATCGTCGCGACACGCCGAGCCGCGGAGTGCGTTTCCGCCCACTCGCGAGTGAGAGGCCGGGGCGATCAGGGTCGGCCGGGGGTGATCCGGGCCGGCGATCCGGAGGCGGACCGTACCCCGGTCGGCCGTGACCATTCAGTGACTATTTTCTCGCCGCTTTGGTACTAGTCGCGCGACGCTGCGTAGATCATTCGAGTGCTCAGCGTCACAACCGATTCGGGCGAAGCGGTGTTCGGCTGGCAAAACACGTGCCGAAGATCTCCCGCATTGTCGTGATCTATGCCGGATATCGCCCGACACGCCCAACGCTGGTCAAGCTTGCTTTTACCTTGATCGGGGGGCTTCCGCAGAGCCGATCAATCTCGCTACGCTCCGCAAAGTTCCTTCGGGGGACGCGATATCGGGTCCCGAACTGGTTTCGGATCTTGTCCCGGCGCCGGCCTCCCATGCGGCGACGGGTCACCCGATCAAGCACGACGAATGCTTTGGACGAATGCTCGGTGGACGGACCGGCCACCCGGCTCGCACGCAGTCAGGAGCAAACGGTGACGCGTTCTCACATCGCGGTCCGGCCGGCCGATGAGGCCGATCTGCCAGACCTGGTGCTGTTGTGGGCGGAGTTGAAGCGCTGCGGTGCGCTGAGCCATCGCCTCGCTGCGCTGACTGACGATCGCAAGATTGCCGAACGCGTACGCCGCCTGCTCGTCAGCCCGACCAGCCGCATCCTGCTCGCCTCCGTCGGCGGCCAGTCGATCGGCATGGCGATGCTCACCACAGTCCCGCTCGGCGCACTCAATGAGACCCTGAGCGTGCAGGTCGAGTACACGTTCGTGGTCGAGGGGTTCCGCCGGCGCGGCGTGGGTCGCGCTCTCATGGCCGCGGCCGCTGCCTACGCCGAGGACATCGGAGCCGAGCAGGTCACTGTCAGCGTCTCGCCGCTCTCGCGCGAGGCGAACCGGTTCTACGCGCAACTTGGCCTGACCCCGCTCTCGGTCCGCCGGGTCGCACCGGCAGCCGCGCTGCGCCGGCGCCTCGCGACGATCGACACCGCGTCGTCTCCGCACGACGTGGTGCGCCGTCGGCCGATCGGCACCCGCACCGGCATGCGGGCAGCCCTGCGCCGCATCGCGATCGCCTCCACGGTCGCCGACCAGCCGCGCGACGCGTAGCCAGAGAAAGATCAACCCGGACGGCGAAACCCGCTCCGCTTGCGCGAGCAGCGGCGGCCTCCGAGCTGTCACCGGTTGTGCCTAGGATTTCGGCGTGGCGACCACTGAAAGCGTTGAATCCCGTCCGCAGCTGCTGCTGATCGATGGGCACTCGATCGCCTATCGAGCCTTCTACGCGCTGCCGGTCGAGAACTTCGCCACCACCACCGGGCAGCCGACCAACGCGGTCTACGGCTTCACCTCGATGCTGATCAACCTGCTGCGCGACGAGCACCCGAGCCATGTCGCGGTCGCCTTCGACATCTCCCGGCAGAGCTTCCGCACCGAGGCCTACGCCGAGTACAAGGCAAACCGCTCGGCCACCCCCGACGAGTTCAAGGGCCAGGTCAGCCTGATCCAGGAAGTCCTTGCGGCGCTGGCAATCCCGGTGGTCACGGCCGAGGGCTACGAGGCCGACGACGTCATCGCCACGCTCACCACTCAGGCCGAGGCGGCAGGCATCGACGTCTTGATCTGCACCGGCGACCGCGACGCATTCCAGCTGGTCACCGATCACGTCACCGTGCTGTACCCGCGCAAGGGCGTTTCCGACATGGCCCGCATGACGCCGGCCGCGGTCGACGAGCGGTACGGCCTCAGCCCCGCCCAATACCCCGACTACGCCGCCCTGCGCGGTGACCCGAGCGACAACCTGCCGAACATCCCGGGCGTCGGCGAGAAGACCGCGGCCAAGTGGGTGCGCGAGTTCGGCTCGCTCACTGCCTTGGTCGACCGCGTCGACGAAGTGCCGGGCAAGGCCGGTGGCTTGCTGCGCGAGCACCTGTCGAGCGTGCTGCGCAACCGGCAGCTCACCGAACTGGTTCGCGACGTGCCGCTGTCGGTCGGCCCGCACGACCTGCACCTCGGGCAATGGAACCGCGAGGAGGTGCATCGGGTCTTCGACACGCTGCAGTTCCGCGTACTGCGCGAGCGGCTGTACGCCACACTGGCCGCACCCGAGCCCGAGGCTGAGTCAGGGTTCGAGGTCGAGGGTGGCCAGCTCGGGCCCGACGAGGTGGCGTCCTGGCTCGCCGAGCACGCGGCGTCCGGCGTCCGGCTTGGTCTTTCTGTTGTCGGCACCTGGGGTCGCGGCACCGGGGTAGTCACCGGGCTCGCCCTCGCCGCGCCCGATGGCGCCGGCGCCTATCTCGATCCCACTCAGTTGACCGAGAGCGACGAACAAGCGCTCGCGGCGTGGTTCGGCGATGCCGACCATCCCAAGGCGTTGCACGACGCGAAGGGGCCGATGCTCGCCCTCGCCGCGCAGGGCTGGCCGTTGGCCGGGCTCAGCAGCGACACCGCACTCGCCGCCTATCTCGCCTTGCCTGGCCAGCGTTCCTTCGACCTCGGCGACCTCGCGTTGCGCTACCTGCGGCGCGAGCTTCGTGCCGACGACGGCTCCGGCGAACAGGCTCAGCTGTCGCTCGACGGGCTCGACGAAGACGGCTTGGCAGTGGCCCAGATCGTGCGTGCCCGTGCTGTGCTCGACCTCGCTGAGGCTCTCGACAAGGACCTCGAAGAGCGAGGCGCCACGAAGTTGCTGGCCGACGTTGAGCTACCGCTCATCGGTGTCCTGGCCGACATGGAGCGCACCGGCATCGCGGCCGACCTCGACCTGCTCGCGAGCCTGTCGACCGAGCTCGGCGGCTCGGTCAAGCAGGCCGAACAGAACGCGTTCGCCGTCGTCGGCCGCGAGTTCAACCTCGGCTCGCCGAAGCAGCTGCAGCAGATCTTGTTCGACGAGCTCAATCTGCCGAAGACCAAGCGCATCAAGACCGGCTACACCACCGACGCCGATGCGTTGCAGGGGTTGCTCGCCCAGACCCAGCACCCCCTGCTCGAGCACCTGCTGCATCACCGCGACGTCTCGCGGTTGAAGACCGTCGTCGACTCGCTGATCCCAATGGTCGACGACCACGGGCGGGTGCACACCACGTTCAACCAGCTCGTCGCAGCCACCGGCAGGTTGTCGTCGCAAGACCCGAACCTGCAGAACATCCCGATCCGCACGGCCGAGGGCAGGCGCATCCGGCAAGCGTTCGTCGTGGGCGCCGGCTACGAGTCGTTGATGACCGCCGACTACAGCCAGATCGAGATGCGCATCATGGCCGACCTCTCCGGCGACGACGCGTTGCTCGAGGCGTTCAACTCCGGCTTCGACTTCCATGCCACGACCGCCGCCAGCGTGTTCGGGCTGCCTCTCGACCAGGTCGACGGCGTCGCCCGAAATCGCGTCAAGGCGATGAACTACGGCCTGGCGTACGGCCTATCCGCGTACGGCCTCTCCCAGCAGCTCACCATCACCCCCGAAGAAGCGCGCGGGCTGATGAACGAGTACTTCCAACGGTTCGGCGGAGTGCGCGACTATCTCGCCGAGGTTGTCGAGCGGGCCCGCCGCGAGGGCTACACCGAGACCATCATGGGGCGACGTCGCTACCTGCCCGACCTCAACAGCGACAACCGGCAGCGCCGCGAGATGGCCGAGCGCATGGCCCTCAACGCGCCGATCCAGGGCAGCGCCGCCGACATCATCAAGGTCGCGATGCTGAACGTCGACCGCGCGCTGCGCGAAGCCGGAGCGAAGTCGCGGATGCTGCTGCAGGTGCACGACGAGCTCGTCTTCGAAATCGCCTCCGGCGAAAGGGCGGACGTCGAAGCGCTGGTGCGGCGCGAAATGGCCGGCGCCTACCCGCTGAGGGCTCCGCTCGACGTCTCCGTCGGGGTCGGCCCGAATTGGGATGCCGCAGGCCACTAACGATTGCGGTGGCGGTTTCCCTGGCCCACGTGCCGAAAGCCGCTGGCCTTTTGGTGTATCTGACTCTTGCGTGACCTGCTCTTTGGGGTGATCGTGTCGGGCTAACTCGCCCACATCCGCATCACCGGCACCCCATCAACCCATCGATCGGTTGGAGCAGACGTGAGCACCAAACGAGTGCACCGGCTTTTCGTCGCCGGTGTGACCGCAATCGCCATCAGCACCATGGCCGTCGGCTGCAGTTCGAACAGCCCCAAGTCGACCGCAGCCGGCAGCACCGCCACCGCGAGTGCCACGGCCTTGGCTACTGACACCGCGGCCGCGAGCGACACCGCGGCGCCGACGTCGAGTGCTCCATCCGTCAAGCCGGGAAGCGGGAAAGGCTCGAGTTTCTGCAAGGAGCTGGAGCAGGTTGCCGCCTATACGAACAGCATCGGTGACGACGCCACCGATACTCCCGACCAGATGAAGAAGAGCATCGAGCTCTACAACGGGGTGAAGTCGTCGCTCGAGAAGTCCGCGCCGGCCGAGATCAAGGCCGACCTCACCACGCTGTTCAACTACCTCGACCAGATCTACGGCGCTATCGCCAAGGCGAACTACGACTTCACCAAGCTCGATCCAACGGTGCTCGCGAGTCTGTCCGCCAACGAAGCCCAGATCCAGGCGGCGGGCGATCACGTTACGCAATACGTGCAGACCGCCTGCGGCATCAACCTCGACAGCGCCTCGCCCTCTAGCTGAGTCGAGCTGAGTTACGCGGGTTTGTCGCAGACGAATATCGCGGTGCCGGGGATGAGCCGGCCGCGCAGCGGCGACCAGCCTCCCCAGATGCGTTCGTGGCCCGCCGGCCACTCGGGCTCGACCAGATCGGTCAGCGCGAAGCCGGCGGCCACGATTTCGCGTATCCGGTCGCCGAGAGTGCGGTGGTGCTCGACGTAGGTCGCCCGCCCGTCGTCGTCCGACTCGACGTACGGCGTTCGGTCGAAGTACGAGGACGTCGCAGTCACGCCGCCGGGCCCGGGATCGTCGGGGAAGGCCCATCGCACCGGGTGGCTCACCGAGAAGGCGAACCGGCCGCCGGGTCGAAGCACCCGGAAGACCTCCCGGAGGAGCAGCGCCGAATCGGCGACGAACGGGATCGCGCCGAACGCGCTGCACGCAAGGTCGACGGTTTCATCGGCGATCGGGATCG
>Ga0157370_10001479_pt1 | contig 29080 bp, 33 predicted proteins | sample C35metaG_FD_113463 | JGI IMG/M metagenome (GOLD analysis project Ga0157370, IMG submission 113463) | Corn rhizosphere microbial communities from Kellogg Biological Station, Michigan, USA - C3-5 metaG | ecosystem: Host-associated > Plants > Roots > Rhizosphere > Soil | place: USA: Michigan...
ACCTTCAGGGTGTCGGCGCGCAGGCAACCTACAGCAACCGATTTACGTGCGTGAAGAAAACGACGCCGTGGCGGCCGATGCGCGGATTCAACAGCGTCGATACGCGCATCTTGGCGCCGCAGACGGCGGTCGTGGTCGGCCCTGAGGGCGAGAGCCTCTATACCGACGAGTACGGGCGGGTGCTGCTGCAATTTCATTGGGATCGAGAGGGCAACTACACGACGTGGGTGCGCGTGTCGAGCGGCTGGGCGGGCGGTAGTCAAGGCATGAGCGCGCTGCCCCGCATCGGCTCCGAGGTGATCGTTCAATGGATCGACGGCAACCCTGACCATCCGCTTGTGACTGGTCGCGTGGGAAGCGCGATGAACTTGCCGGCATGGCGGTTGCCGCATCAGCGTGCACTGACCGGTATTCGCAGCCGCGAACTGGTGGGCAATACCGGCAATCGGGGCGGCGGGCGCAGCAATCATTTGGTTTTTGATGATACGGCCAATGCTATTCAGACGCAGCTACGGAGCGATCATCAGGCAAGTCAATTATCGTTGGGGAGCATAACGCGGATCGAGGATTGGCAGGGGCGGAAGGATGCGCGAGGCGAGGGGTTCGAGTTGCGCACGGACGCAGTCGGGGCGATTCGCTCGGCTAAGGGTATGCTCATCAGTACCGAGGCCCGTCCGAAGGGCAATTCGCACATCGCAGACGTGAGCGAACCGGCGTCGCGTCTCGCGCAAGCACAGACGCTGCACAATGAACTGGGCAAACTGGCCCAACAGCATCGAGCACAGGACAGCGGAAGCGACCAGAGCACTGTGGCCGATGCGCTACAGGCGCAGGTCGACGGCATTAAGGGCAGCGTGGGTCGCGGCGGCGATAATTCGTTTCCCGAGCTGAACCAACCACATCTGCTGCTAGCGGGCGCTGGTGGCATGCAAGCAACGACGCCCGCAACCGTCCATGTCAATGGCGGTGATCACGTTGCAGTCACGGCCGGGCGCAATGTGTCCGTCACCGCCAGAAAATCGCTGTTGGTGAGTGTACTCGGCAAGATCAGCCTCTTCGCGCAGAACCTCGGGATCAAACTGTTTGCAGCAAAAGGGCCGGTCGAGATCCAAGCGCAGAGCGACAAGATGGCGCTCGCAGCTCTCAAGGACCTGTCAATCTCCAGTACAGACGGCAAGATAGTCATCACCGCCGCGAAAGAGGTTTGGATCGGTGCGGGCGGTTCTTACATCCAGATCAACGGCAATGGAATCGTCAATGGCTCTCCGGGGCCGATCGTCGAAAAAACCCCGAAGTGGAGCAAGTCTGCTGCCGACACACTGCGCCAGCCGCTTCCGACCATGCCTCAAGGCGACCCCACCGATATTTCAATGCTTTCCCACTGAAACAGAATGATTATCAGCCCTCCGTTTTTGCCGCAGGTAACACCGCCTCAGCCTGTTCATCCGTCAAACCCTGAGGAGAGTCCACCGGCACACCCGGCAGTTGCACCCGAAGATCCGCTTATGGACGCCGTGGACGGGATGGCGCTGCATCACGGTACATACCCGATTTCGTGGGATCGTGGCTGGCATACCGGCGTCCACTTAGTGCCGGGTGATCAGCATATGCCGGTGCGAGCGATTGCCGACGGCACGGTGGTTGCCTATCGGGTCTGTGAAAAACCGTTGCCTGATATGTCCGATAAGCTCAACTGCAATGGCGGATTCGTGCTGCTTCGCCATGAGAAGGAGACCGGCCAGGGGCGTACGCTACGCTTTTATTCGCTGTATATGCACCTGCTTGATCTCGAGGGCATGAATGCAGCTGGGTTGCCGCCGGTGTGCAGCAACAAGCCATACGCAATGCCGTTGTGGGCCCAGTGCCCAACCGGCGTAGCTGTGAGCGGCAACGGCGAAAAAGTACACCGCAAAGACATCATCGGCTATCTGGGCAAGTGCAGCGACATGTGGGAGTTGCACTTTGAAGTCTTCATGACACAGGAAGATTTCGACGCGTATTTTGGCCCGACCCAACTTGGGGCTGCGAAGGTGACGACGCCAACCGGCAGCGATTGTTGGGGGCATTCATACTACGTGATCCCCGCCGGTCAGCGCTTTCATGCCTTACCCACGCAATTCAGTGCGGAGTCGCAGCGAATTGAGGACAAGGTAACCCTCCAAAACATCAAACCTAAAGGCAATCGCGGGTCGATCGGTTTCGAGCGGCTTAAAGACGGCACCAACGCCGCCACGCTGTATGTCGAGGTGTTCTTCTGCCTGGGTTCAAAATACACGAACGTCTGGTGTGAGACGCCACAAGGTTTGAAGTTGCTGACACCACAGCCGGTATGCGAACAGGGTTACGAGTACGTCATGTACGAGCGTGCTCGTGACCTGTACGGACTTTGCCCTAGTGACGGATACGAACTGCTGCGCTTCGGCCGGATTCTTGGAAGCGAGACTTTGCCAGCGTCGCCAGCATCCGCGAAACCGGATCTGGTGTGCTCTGCGGAGCAGGATCATCGTCAGACCTGGTTTCGCGTTACGTTTGCCCCCGACCAAGAGGGCTACATCGACATCAACGCCAAGCCGATACAGAAGGTGTCGGACGCGGACTTTCCCTCATTCATGGGCTGGCAGAAGATTCATGACGACGGCCACGCACCGGGGAAGCCCGCTCCTGGACCGAAGGGCGCTGCTCCGCGCAAGCTGTCAGACAGTGATGGCCGATGGAGTCCGCACGCACTCATGGAACTGCTGCAGAAGATCGTGTCGAAGGGGACCCTTGACCCGCTAAACGAGTGGGTAAAGGGGACCAGCAAAGAAGAAGTTGGGCAGAAGACCGCGACTATGAGGCAGGTCGTCAGTGATCCCGTCGTGCGCGAACTGCTCAAGGGCTTTATCTGCGAGGCGGCGAGCGAGTGGGACGCTGCAAACGTGGAGCAACGGTACGGTTGGCTGAAAAATACAGGACAACTGTTTGAGAACGATCAGGCCGGCTACGACAAGTTTCTGAAGTTTGCGCGACAGTTCCAGTTTTGGGACAAAACGGGCTTGCCCGCTGGGGCGAAGCTATGGTATTTCCATCCCCTGGCATTCATTCGGCACTTCAGGAAATGCTCATGGCTGGCAAAAGAGGAAATGCAGCAGCTGTTGCCGATGAATTATGCTGCTGAGAATGAACATTGGTATCCAGTCAAAACAACGGGTGCCACTAATAATTTTATTGACCAATTTCGAGTTGATTTAAATAAAACACTCTGCAAGTACGGAATTAATACGCCCGTTAGGATGGCCGCATTCTTTGGGCAGGCGATAGTGGAGACGACTTGGTTTACCACCATGAGGGAAGGGGCAGGTGAACGGGCCGGTTATGCACCGTGGTTTGGGCGTGGATTCTTGCAGCTCACAAATTCCGAGGGAAGTAGCAATCTCGAGAAGAGTAACTATTACTGCTACTTTCGGTGGAGAGGGCGTTTCCCGGAACATGCAGCGCAGCCTCAGATTGAACAGTGGCGCGATATGCTGATCACGCAACCTGATGATGCATCGCAAAGTGCTGGATTTTATTGGATTCAGCCTAAATTTGGTAATTCAGATCATTGCGCGGAGCGCGCGTCTTGGTACGCGGACACCCCAAGCTCAAACGCTCGCGTTGCAGCTGGTAGCCATGCATATTACAGCAACGAGTCGGCTCGCAAAGTCGCGGCTTATGTTAATGTTCCTGGTGCAATTTATAAGCCTGAAAAATATAAAGTCAATAATTTGTTAGAGCGATATTCGTGTTATGCAAACGCTCTTGTTGTTTTGAGTGATACGCCTGCTTTCCCCAAGGCGAACGGGCGAGATGAAGAAACGCCGGAGGACTTTGAATTGAGGCAATCATGGTGAACTTTAAGCAATTCATAGTGACGATTTTGGCAGCCAGCAGTGTTTCGACGGTGCAGGCGGGACAGTCTCAGAACTCCGTCGCCCCGAAACACGTAATGAATGGCGAGTGCTCTTTTAGCCTGGTCGATCCGTATTCTGGACGCGTGGAGAAAAGCGATGCTGTTCCAGTTGGAGAGCAGCATGCATCGTATCTGGCTCATGTAAAAAAAGGACGTTACATTCAAGATATTGTTATATATTTCGGATGTATGGGGCAGGCGAATTTGGAGAAGATTTGCAAGGAAATGGCGGATATGGAGTTTGATGGTAGAAAATGGACGCCTGCTCGTCGTTCCGAATCGATTCACGACAATCAATCAAGCTATGTTGATCCGACGAGCGTGAATTTGGGCGAAGCTGGAACTCGGGGTGGAATATATGCAGCATCGGACGCCTCCGGTCCAGTTCAATTTAGACAGAGATCGTTGAGCTTTTGCCTAACGAACGGAACTGCTGTCGTCTGGGGAAGTTCAATTGTAGACACTGCGCCTTATAGCGCAAAGAAGAGCACGGAAACTGAGGCTATTCGTCTCATCCGAAGCATCAGAATTGGTGGTTCGTCTAAGTGATCAGCCGTTTTGTGAATAATGCTCTTGCGTTATTAATCGGTCTATTGATGCTTGGTACCTCTGTGGCGCAAACGACATCTTCTCAGGGTGATTTTTTGCCGAAGAAGGGCATGAAAAGGCATCGAATGAATATTGGGGCTTGTCATTTTTTAATAAGTGATCCGTTCTTTGGGGTGGCCTCCGATGGGAGCGGTAGTATGACAGGGCTCTATGCATTGTACACGGCGAATATCAAGAAGAAGGGGATGCTCAGTATGCAATTCCAGTGCAACGTCAATTACGATGTGAAGGCTTGTGATAGGTTTAATGGGGAGATTTATGCCCAAGGGGATCGATAATGGATGCTGATCCCCCTATTCCAGGTTCGGATAAAATTCATGATTTTAGATTTAAATCCGTTAATGGGGTTGGTAGGATGATTGTGTATAATCAAATTCAGGATGCGACGGGACCCGGTGACCAAGATGGTAGGAGCTTGTCGTTCTGCTGGATATCTCCCAAGGGCGCAACCTTATTCGGGTTAACTACGGTTAAGGAGTCCAGGGCCGACAAGATTGATCTTACCGAGGAGGCTATTCGTGTTGTTAAAGGGATCGAATTTAACGATGTCTCAAAATGACTGATGGGGTTGGATCTCTGGTCGCGTTGTTCGCAACAGTAGTGCAAGTTGAAAGCGTGATATGTCCAAAAAGCTTCAACGTAGTTTTCGGATTTTTCATCGATGAGTAAAGCGTCTGTTTGCCATGGCGATCCGACCTCCACGGGTGGCAAGGTCATCGCAACTGCGTCGACCATGTTCGATGGTGATCGGCGTATCGCACTCGATGGGGAGATGGCCACTTGTGGCAATTGCCCTGGCGAGCACCCAATCCAAGGAACAGGCACGGACATGGACGAAGACGGGCGAGCGAGTGTGCTGGACAACGACCCCGTACAGTGTCCATGCGGCGAAAATCACGTCAGGGCAGGCTCGGACGCTGGATGCTCGACTGGATGACTGTGAACGGCTCGTCAATGGTCTTCTGGGTTTCAAAAGCGTCGCATTCTTGGGTGCTCGTCGAACACACCCGACCGCCTCGAGCTTTTGCGCGCGGCGTAGCTTGCACGGTGGTTGACGGTCGAATTGCGAAATCGTAAGCACCCGTTTCCTGCCAATGCTGGGGGGCAAAAATTGACTCGACTTTATCAAGAGTTAAGAGGTGATAGTGAGGTAAATGCTAGTGCTGTGTATACGCCGTGGCTCAACTGGATTGAGCCACATGATACTCATATGCACATTACTGTCAAATATGAATAAGCAGCCATGCAGCGTGCGTGATGTTGTACGCGTTCTTAGCGTGATAAATGGTGTCAAGGTGAAGTTTTTGATGAATTTTCGCTTACTTGAAGACTGTGCGAGCAGATTGCTGCGTCTGGTTGTGATATCGGCGCTCCTCTTCAATTCGATGGCATTTTCGCAAGAGGTAATTTCGTCGAAGGAAAGTTTGGAGCATGCACTGGAGGGTGCAGTGACGTGTAACTTGGATGCGCTTGGGGCTTTCATTGGAAGCGAGTATGCCAATGTTCCTGGCGAGACGACACGAGGAATTGAGGCGTTAGGGGGGGCGGTCGTCAGTGATCCGGAACGGTTCGGTGCGATAAGATTTCGTTTTCCACCTGATACTAGGGTGTTTGGTTATGAGGCGCGCGAGGCGACTTTTTTTTCCGAGAGTACAATATTGTTTTTCGTGATCTTGAAATCTGATCCAGCAGATTTGAATGAGTTGAATAGGGTGCTGAAATTGCATCCAATTCCAAACGGAAATCCGGACGGATATGGGTATTTTGATAAGATTGATGTTCGGTACATCAGAAAGTTGAACAAAGATCATGAGGACTTTCCATACACCATTTTTAGTGGTGTGGCGAAGGGGGGTGGGAAGGATGACATTGTGGTTGGCTGCCAAAATCTCGCCTGGTAGGGATCTATGAACTTTCTCGGCGTGAGTTTCATCGATACGTGGTCTTCGGATTTCCCAACATGACTAAAGCATCTGTCTGCCACGGCGATCCCACCACCACAGGTGGCAAGGTCATCGCAACTGCGTCGACCATGTTCGATGGTGATCGGCGTATTGCCCTCGATCAGGAGATGGCCACTTGTGGCAATTGTCCTGGAGAACACCCAATCCAAGGGACAGGCATGGACATCGACGAAGACGGGCGAGCCAGCGTGCTTGATAACGATCTCGTGCAGTGTCCATGCGGTCAAAACCATGTCAAGGCGGGATCGGACGCCGGGTGCTCGACTGGCTGACACCAAACGGCGCTTCAATGGCCTTCTGAATTTTCAAAAAAATTGCATCCTTGAGTGCTTGTCGAACGAACCCGACCGCTTCGTGCGGGGGAGGGGGGGCGCACGTCGGTTCACGGTCGAATTGCGGAAACGATTTAGCCACCCCCGCGACTGCGCCGCCGAACCGATAAGCCGTGAGGTGATTGCGCTAAGGCTCTCGACGGCATAACCGTGCGTGCTGCCGCAGCCTGCCAGTTGACAATCAGCCGCAGCAAGATAGCGAACAGGCTAGGCATTCGACGCTGGAGATTCCCTTCGCAGTTTTCCCGAACGTAAGCCGTCAACAATGAACCAACACCGCTGCACCTCGCTTACGAAGTTCGCCGCCAATGTCGCTTTGCCCCTTGTCTCCGTGTCCGAAGACGGCGCGATAAGCATCCGGTTCCAAGAAGGGGGGCGAGCCAAGTTGGTCGGTGGCCGATACCGCAGCAGTCATGCGCTTTTCTGTCTGGCTGTCTGGGGCTCGCTCCATCTGGATGGTCAACCTGTCCGTTCTACCGGAATCGTTCCTGGTGTATCGCTGCGCGTCGCGACCGGAGCCACCAAGTTGAGCGGCGTCGGCCCAGGTGATCTGGCCAGCGACATATGGCACGCTGTTCGCGCCCGTCTCGCCGATTGGGTCGCCAATGGCCCCGCCGGAGCGCGCAAGTTCGGCATGTCGTCGGGCGATGGGATCGAAGTCGAGTGCGGGTGGGAAAGTGAGACGACGGTTCGTCCGGGCGTGATGCAAATCGACGTCGAATACGCGAAAGCGTTCGAACGGGCTTACATCGCATCCCGTGGCCGTCGACCATTCTCGGACTGTAGCGCGTCCCGCAGCGAACCATTGATTGAAAACATGCCGAACTATGACTGTTGAAACGTTAAGCCGGCTGGCGTACGGGCCCACTGACTCCGCCGAACAACTCGTGCTCCACCGCGTAATTTCGGTTCTCGAAAGGCGGGGAGAGGACGCCGTCATCCTGGTCAACTTGCTTCATGGCCGCCATGAAATTGATCTGGTCGTCGCAACGCAAACTTCGACGCTTGTAATAGAGGTCAAGGGCTACCTGCAAGCAGTCGAGGGCGATATCAATAGCCGGTACTGGAGTACGGTCGCTACGGGTGAGCGCCGGTCCAACGCGTACGCAAAAATCGACTCGGCGCACATGGAGCTGAAAGACGCGCTGCGAGCGATGACTGGCGCCGATCCCGGATACGCGCATGCTGTGGTATTGCTCGCTTACGGGAAGCCGATGAGATCGAACTTGCCCGAGTCGGACCATCGAGTGACGATCACGGGCATAGAGGCACTGGAAGGGCTGCTGTCGACACCGGTTCGGCCAGGAACGCTGCGGAGACTTTGGAGCCTCGATGATATACGCCAGTTTGCGAAAGCGAAGGGACTGGCGCCAATGATGACGACCGCAAGCGTTCGCTCGATATCGTTGATCGAAGCACGGTATGCTGACGTTATCCGCGAACCTGATGGGCCCCGTGCGGTGCCGGGCGCCATGCCGCAGGGGATTAATCGGCCTGCTGCGCTCGTGTTGGAGGCAATCCCTATCAGGCGTCGGAGAAAGAGAGCCTGGCCGCAAGTCGCAATCCTATCGCTCATCGGATTCTCGATCTCGGTCGGTGGTGTATCGGCTTTGCTGCATCACCTGGGCAAGGGGGCGGCGAAGGTGGCATCGGCGCCACTCCATGCGCATGAACCCTTCCGTCGGCATTCGGCAACCGAAGCGACTCACAGAACGCGAATCGAGCGAGCGAAGGAAGATCGCGGCGAGTCGTCCTCAGCGCTACTTGAGGCGCAGCACGCCAATTTGCAAGTTCAGGCAGAGCGTTCGACCCATCCAGCGCCGACCGCGCCGCTGCCACCGTGCCCACCAGGTATTGACCGCCTAGGGTGTGTGCCCGATCCTCAGACGCTTGCAAAACTGCGGATTCATTAGCGTGCTGGCGATAGCGGCGCCACTCCGAAGTTAGACAGCATAGACATGCCGCCCCAGGCTTCCATCAATGGGCGGCGTTGTTCCAGTAGATCAGTTCGGTGGTACGCGGCTTCGACTTTGTTTGCGACGGTATGCGCGAGGGCTGGTCAACGAGCGGCAGGCAATTGCACAATGGCGCACAGATCGCTATACGCTGACCGCGCTCGCTCACCCGTACGGCATCCACCTCTCGAGTATCAAGAGCCCGTTGACACAGGGTCTTTCGGTTCCCAGTGTCCACGGCTACGGCGGTGCCACGCCCGTGAAGCGCTCACTTCACGGCGATCTCGCCATCGTTCGCTGTCAGCGTGCCATTAATCCGCACTACTTCGGTTTTGCATGACGTATCCGGCAGGAAGTCAGACGCCATTCGAGACCGGCTCCGGCCGTAGCCCCCCCGATTGCAAATCATCGTGTTTGCAGCCCCGGGGAGCGGCGCTTCACATGATCGATAAACGCCCGTAGCTTGGGCATCATCTGCCGGCGGTCAGGATAGTAGAGAAACACGCCCGGTATTTGCGGTGCGCAGGCGTCCAGCACACGCACCAAGCGCCCCGCCTCCAGTCCTGTGGCGGCAACCGGCTGCGGCAACTGGGCCAGACCCACGCCTTCGAGCGCCGCCCCGAGCATCGTGGGGAAGTCGTTTGCAATGAGCGGCCCGGATACCGCGATTTCGACTACGCGCCCATCCTCGTTGAACGACCACGGCGCAATGGCGCCCTGCGACCGTCGCCAGCGCAGGCACGCGTGCTCGCGTAGATCCTCCGCGCACTCGGGCGCGCGGTGGCGGGCGAAATAGGCCGGACTGCCGACGATGACGAGACCCAGCGGAGGGGTCAATGGGACCGCCACCATATCGGCTTCGATGAACTGCCCCATGCGAATGCCGGCATCAAAGCCTTCGGCCGCGAGATCGATCAGTTGCTCGCTCGCGGCAATTTCCACTTCGATGTCCGGATAGGCCTGACAGAACGAGGCAATGAGGGGCTCGAGCAAAATCGGCACCACCGCACGGGGCACCGAAAGACGCAACAGCCCGGAGGGGCGCTGACCGAGGTCGCGCGCCACCTCGCTCGCCGCCACGAGTTCGTCGAACGCCGGCTTCGCACGTGAAAGAAACCGTTCGCCGGCTTCGGTCAGGCCGACGCTTCGGGTGGTCCGCGTAAAGAGCGCGGCGCCAATGCGCGTCTCGAGCACCCGCACTGCCTGGCTGATCGCCGAAGGTGTAACGCCAAGCGCTGCCGCCGCACGCCGAAAGCTTCGGTGCTGAGCGACGCTGAGGAATGCTTCGACGCCATCGAGCGCCCCCTGCCTGACCGTGAAGTTCTGCTTCATAGCCCGTCAACATTGTGATGAATAGTCGCCCGCGTAACGCGATGGTACATCTACGGCTACGAATCCGGCGCCGCGAAAAGACGCGCCCTGACGACGATTTTCGATGGAGAACCGCTAATGACCCCCGCACCCACGGCACCGCTTCCCGCCGGTATCGTCGCGCCGCGATCCGCCTGGCGATCTCTGCTTTGGATCGTTCCCCTGACCGCCGCGTGGATCGCGGTGATCTACTGGCAACCCATCGTTCCCACGAGCGGTGTCCAGACAACGACACATCAATTGCTGGCGCACGCGGCGATCGCGATCGGCATGTGGCTCGGCGTCGAACGCTGCGATCTAGCGCCCGGCCAGCGGCGCGCAACGTGGTTTGCGGTCATGATTCCCTACACGCTCTGGTTTGCCATTGCCTGGAGCGCGGCGATCCACGGCACCTTCCGTGCCGACGAATCGCCGTCCTCGCTGCCGTTGCTGCCGTTGGCGATCATCCTGCCGGTGCTCATCGGCACACCGATATTGCTCCTGTCGAACCGGCTCGGCCAGGTGCTCGATGCCATGCCGGCGAACTGGCTCGTCGCGCTTCAAATCTATCGGATTTTCGGCGGCTGGGCACTTGCCGCGTGGCTGCACGGCGGGCTCCCCGGTGCGTTCGCGGTACCCGCGGGAATCGGGGATGTCCTCACCGGCGTATTGGCGGTGCCGGCAGCCATCGCCGTGGCAAGCGGAACGGCCAAGGGCCGACGGGCAGCGATGCTTTGGAACATCGTCGGGCTTGCCGATTTCGCCGTCGCCATCACGATGGGGATGATCACGTCCCCCGGCCGGTTGCAATTGATCGTCCCCGATGTGCCGAGCATCGGCATGGGCGCGTATCCCGATGTGCTGACGCCGGCCTTCGTCGTGCCCTGCTCGATCCTGTTGCACATGCTGTCCCTGCGCCAATTGAGCCGACTGAATAAGCGCAACCGGCACACGGTCCGCTGACTCACGCTAGGAGCTGACATGTCAATGTCATCAGAAACCCTTTTTCTCTTGCATCTCGCGTTCGGATATATTGCGTGGATGCTTTGCTTCGGTGCCTACCTCTGGCCTAGGCTCAAGTCAATGGCTCCCTTCGATGCGCATCGCGCCATCGCCACGCTCCACAGCTTCCGCTTCTTCGGCCTGGTGTTCATTCTGCCGGGCGTAGTCAGTCCTGATCTGCCCGGCAGCTTCGCGGTATTCGCCGCATACGGCGACTTCGTAACGGGGATACTCGCGATGCTGGCGCTCGTCACCGCCCGCGTGCGCCCGCTTTTCTGGCTATTCGTGGTTGCATTCAATTTGGCGGGAACGACCGACCTCGCCGTCGACTATTATCACGCTGTTGTGGTGGACCTTCCCGCGAGAGCGGGCGCGTTGGGCGCGACTTATGCGATCCCGATCATCTACGTGCCGCTGCTGATGATGACGCACATCGGCGCCTTTTATCTGCTGCTGCGACGGAAGCAGGAACGCAACGCTATGCGAACCCATGACCTGCGAGAGGCCTGAGTGGAATAGCCGTACCGAGGAGGTTAGGCGGCTTGCCGTGCGTGGCAAGCCGTTGCCCGCGTTGTATGCCCTGGTGCGATGGCGTCTTACGGCCTACGGACGGGTAACGGCGCATGCCTTGGCGCGCCATGCAAAGACGCTGGCGTTGGCGGTAGGCATTTTTGTATTCGGCCTGCCGCTGAATGCTCAACTCGACCTGCTCGGGATGCCGGTCACCGTTCTGCTGGAGCCACAGACTTCCGGCTTGAGCGACGCATCCACGCTGACGATGCTTTCGATGCTCGCTGCCGCCACCGTATCGGTGCAGCACGATGCTGTATTCGGGGGCGCTGCGCGTCGCTGGACACTAAGTCTGCCGGGCGGCTCGTACGCCCATCGCGTGGCCGACTTCGTCATGACGGCGATCGCATTGTGGCCGTTCTGGATAATGCTCGCAGCCACAATTGCCCGGCACGCGGTGGAAAAGCACGGTGGCCCCACGCGCCCCGGGTTGGCGCCAGTCGTTGCGACTGTCGCGCTTGTTTGGATGGGCGCGCCGCTCGCGTTACTGTCTCGTTCCCGTGCGGCCCTCGGCGCGATAATCGCCGCGAACGGTTTCCTGTGGATGACGCTCCGCAACGGCGGTGCGTGGGCAGCATGGACGATCCCGGCACTTGCCTGCGGTGCCGTCGCGCTGTGGCGGGCGCGACTCGATCTGCTCACGGAGCGGGAGCGTCGTTCGATGACCGTGCTACGCGGCGCCGGTGCATTCGCCTTCGTTTGGGCGCTGCTGCAGAACGTCAATGGTCATTCGCTGCGACTCGGGGGCTTGCTGCTTTTCGCGTTGGGCGCGATCGGCGGGTGGCTCTCGTCTTTACCGGACTATCAGCCCCGTCATTGGGGCATTGCTAATGTCATATTGCCGTTCGCGCTGTACCAGATAGCCGTCCTTCATGGATGGATGCGCGATGAGGCTGGGAGGATGCCCGACTGGCTCGGCAGCTTGCCGGGTGCAATCGCCCGTTTCAAGTGGGCGGCAGCCACGAGTGTTGTCGGGTTGTCGAGTACGTTCGTGCTCGCCCTCTGTATCGTGTTCGTATTCGAGACCGGCGAATTGCGCCGCTATACCGGCGCGTTTGCATGCTATACGGGCGTTGCAATATTGCTCGCTGCCTGCCGATGGTGGGGGCCGAGTCGCTCTCGTATTGTCGATATCGCATTGACGATCGGTGGCGCCGTCGTCTGTTACGGCATCCTCAAGTGAGTCAAACGACGAATGAGCATTCTGAAAGCTAGTGGCTTGGGTAAATCATATGATGGGCGGCCCGTTTTTCGTCATGTGCAACTGGCGCTGTCCGCCGGCGCATATGTGGTGCGCGGCAAGAACGGCAGCGGTAAATCGACGTTGCTGAAACTACTTGCCGGCATCACCCGGCCCGACGAGGGTTCGATTCAGGTGAACGGGTATGGACTCGATCGAACGCCCGACAAGGTAAAGGCGCGAATCGGCTATATGCCCGATAGCGATGAGTTCTACGAGTTCGTTACCCCGATGGCGATATGGCGGCTGGTTGCCGATGCGCGCCATGCGCCATTGCATGAGGCCCTGGCGATGTGCGGTCGCCTTGGATTGAGCGCCTACATCGATGAACCGTTCGGTGCCCTTTCTCAGGGGACGCGGCGTAAGGTGTTTCTCGTCGGGGCGTTCATGGGGCCGCCGGCTGTCATTCTGCTGGACGAACCCAGTAACGCCCTCGACGCGCCCGCGCGCACGGAACTTTGCAAGATGATCGTGGCGGCCGCGCGGGCATCGGTCGTGCTGATGTCGACCCACGATACCGAGTTGGTGGCATCGACGCGGGCGCAGGTACTCGAACTGACGGCGCACGGGACACTCGCTGGGGTTGAGGCGGCGCGCGCATAGGTCGGTTCTCTGTCGACACTAGGGGACTGAGATGAACCGCAGTGTTCGCGGTCCACCGCTGCGCGCCTGGTCCGCCATCGTTTTAACTCGACGCCCATTCTTTTGCGGCGGCTTCTGCGAAGTCCCGATACGAACGCGGTGCGTGTCCCAGTAAGGCGGTAAGCGCATCGATTTCCCTCGAGGTCGCCACTGCGCCGTCCTGCTGATAGCGCTGCATCATCAACCGCATGTCGTACGCAAGCCAGTCCGGCGCGACTTGTTTGAGCCGGGCTTCGAGTGTATCGAGATCATCGCCTGCGTAACGGATGGGACGTTGCAACACGTCCGCCCAGATCGCGACGATCGACTCCGCGGTGAGGGCATCGGGACCGACGAGCTCGAACGTCTCGCGCGGCAACGAAGCGGCGGCGCTCGCGCGGCGCAGCAGTTCGCGCGCGGCCGCCTCGCCGATGTCGCGTACATCCACCATAGAAATGCCCTTGTGGCCGATCGGCATGCCGTAGATGCCGTGCCCGAGCAGCGCGTCGCGCTGGCGGACGTCGTTCTGGATGAAGTACGCGGGACGTAATACCGTCGCGGGCAAATCCATCCGCTCGATCATCTGCTCGACCGTGTGCTTGCTTGCGAAATGCGGCACATCGACATACTCCGCGCCTTTGAATACCGACAGATAAACGATGCCCTTCACACCCGCTTCGCGCGCAATGTTCATCGCCTGAAGCGCTTGCGTGAGTTCGTCGGCGGTGTTGGGCGCGAGCAGAAACAGCGTGTCGACGCCTTTCATCGCGGCGCGCATTGCGGCGATGTCAGCCAGTTCGCCTTTGACCGCCGTAACGTTTCCTTGGAACTTCGCCTTCTCCGGTGAGCGCGTGAGCGCACGCACGTCCACAGCTTGATGTTGCAGATGTGCGATGACTTGCGAGCCGACGGCGCCTGTGGCGCCCGTGATCAGAATCGTCATGATGTTTCTCCGTAAGTGAGTGGTGAATGAAGGACCGGGGTTTGTCGGTCCGGCAGAAACAAAGATAGCTGTTCCATGATCGGTCCGAAAGCCTGATAATTGGGACTATCAGTCTCAATGATGGAACGATATGGATCTGGCCGCGTTAGCCGACTTCAACGCCGTAGCCCAATACAGGGGCTTCGGTCCCGCTAGCCGTGCGCTCGGCCGTCCCAAGGCGACGCTATCGCGTCACGTCGCGGAACTGGAAACCGATCTGGGCGTGCGTCTGGTGGAACGAGGCTCGCGCATGCTTCGGCTGACCGAAGAGGGTCACGCGCTTCATGAACGCACCCGCGGCCTGCTGGCGGAAATCGTCGAAGCGGGCGAAGCCGTCGCCGCGCGTGCGCCGGTGCCGAGCGGGCGGTTGCGCGTAAGCGCCCCGCTCGTATTCGGTCAAGTTGTGCTGAGCCGCATAGCCTCGCGATTCGCGTTGGCTTATCCGCAAGTAGAACTCGAGATCGTCGCCGAAGACCGCATCGCCGACCCGGTACAGGACGGTTTCGATGTTGTCTTGCGCATCAATCCTTCCCAGGACGCGCTGCTCGTCGGACGATGCATCGCGACGGACCGCCGCGTGCTCGTCGCGCCGCCCGGTCTTTCGATTCCCCGTACGCCGCGCGATCCGGCAGCGCTGCTCGAGTTGCCTGCGGTATTGACGAGCAATACGCCGGTCAATGCGCGTTGGCAGATCGAGATGAGCAACGGCATATCTCGCACGATCGCGCCGGCGCCGGTCTTGCGCATGTCGTCGTTATTGATGGTGCGCGAAGCCGTACTCCATGGGGCGGGCACGGCACTGCTGCCCGGTCTGCTCGTGGCGCAGGACGTGCATGAGGGTAAGCTCGTCAAGGTTGGCATCGAAGCCGGGCCGGCCGTCGAAATTTGGGCACTGTATAGCTCGCGGCGATTGCTGAGTGCCAAGGTGCGGGCTTTTATCGACACGTTGCAGCAGCTAGTCAGTAGGCACGCCTGAACGCGCCGCCGCGCGCGGGCCGATCCAACAGCGCGCGCCTAGCTCAGCGCACCGCCGCTTTCTAGCGCCTTCAACCCTAAATCGGCCGACAATAGGGCCTTTGCAATCACCACCGCGGCCGTTGCGGCGCGCGTCGAGTGCATGAGAGAGAGGAAGAACCGCATATGGATATGGTCGTCAAGAGTGTGCTCTACCGAGCAGGGAAACCTCTGCGCACTGTCGAGATCGACGAAATCAGCGAAGCCGTGTGCGAGCCGGACGCCTTCGTCTGGGTCGGTCTGCACCATCCCGACGAACCCTTGCTGAGGAAAGTGCAGCGCGAATTCAATCTGCACGACCTCGCGATCGAGGATGCGCTCAAAGCCCATCAGCGCCCCAAGATCGAAACCTACGGCGCGTCGCTTTTCATCGTCGTCAAAACCGCGCAACTCATCGAAGGGGAAGTGCAGTACGGCGAGACGCACGTGTTCGTGGGCCACAACTTCCTCGTGACCGTGCGGCACGGCGCATCGTCGAGCTATACGGAAGTGCGCACCCGCGTGGAGGAAAATCCGCAACTGCTTGCGAAAGGTCCCGGCTTCGCACTCTATTCGGTGCTCGATTTCGTCGTCGACAATTACCAACCGATCATGAACAGCTACGAGGCGCAATTCGATCGCATTGAGGCGAGCATGTTCAAAGCCGATTTCGATCTTGCCGTGGTTCAGGAAAGCTACGAATTGCGCCGCAGTCTCATCGAGCTCAGAAACGCGGCTGTGCCGATGGACGAGATATGTAACCAACTCGTCCGCTTCCACGAAGAAATCATTCCGAAGGAGCTTCGCGCCTATTTCCGCGACATTCGCGATCACGCGCATCGCATCATGGCGGCGACCGACGATCTGCGCGAAATGCTGACGAACGCGATGCACGTGAACCTCGCGCTCGTTTCCGTGCGGCAAAACGACATCGTCAAGCAACTGGCGGGCTGGGGCGCCGTCTTGGCCGTGCCCACGATCATATTCAGCCTCTACGGCATGAATTTCCAGAACATGCCCGAGCTCAAATTCGCATGGGGTTATCCGCTGACTCTTGCGGTGACGGTCGCCGCCTGCACTTGGCTCTATCGAAAACTCAAGAAGACCGGCTGGTTGTAGGCTGTCGACGATTGAACAGTGCGCCCGCGCGAGTGCGCAGGGCATGCGCCGATCGGAGGATAAGGGCGTGCGGCGAGGGGGCCGTGCGAATTTGCGATAATCGCGCTCTCGGCGCGGTCTCACGGTGTCAAAGCCGCGGCGATTAGCAGACAACCGGTAGATGGTGCTCTGCACAATGCGCGACGGTAGACGTGCCGTTCGCGTCCCAATTAAATAACGGTTTGACTGGCCCGCCCGTTCGGACGAAGCTACGTATCAGCCATCCACCCGCGACATTCGGAGCCACATGAGTTCATCGCTGACTGTTCGCCGTATTGCCGCCGATCAGGGCGCCACGTTGCGCGAATTGCGCAGCGCCGCGTTGCGCGACGCCCCGTACGCCTTCGACGAAACCCTCGAAGAAGCACTCTCCGAACAAGCAGAAACGTTTGACGCCGCTGCGGCGCGGCACGCCGTCTCGGAGTCGTCCGCGTCGTTCATCCTCTACACGGAAGGTCATCCGGCCGGGCTCGTCGGGGCCTACTTCGACGAGACCCCCGAGCACCGAGCCTTTGTCTGCGCGCTGTGGGTTGCGCCGGCCGTGCGCCATTTGCGCGGCGGCGAACTGCTCGTGAACTCGGCCGCCGGCTGGCTCTCCGAGCGCGGCGCACACGAGATTTACGCTTGGGTGGCCGATGCCAATCGCAATGCCATGCGCTTTTACGGCGCGCTCGGCTTCGGTCCGACGGGCGAGCAAAAACCGATCGCTCGCGCGCGCGAGCAGTTGCAAACCCTGCTCGTGCGGCATGTGAAACACGCGTAACGGCTTTCTTTCGCCTCATCTGTATTCCGGCGCCAGGTAGGGCGTCGCGCGTTGCCGCGACATCGTAAAAAATCTGGCCGGCGTCGTGGTCCCCTGTAAAATACGCAAAATTTTTTGCTGTAATGCCCATGTCGCTGAACAAATCGCCATTCTTCGAACTCCGCAGCGGCTCCGTCGACGCGCTTCAATTCGTCGTGAAAACTGCGGATCTCGATGCGCTCAAGCAGGAACTGACACGGCGTTTCGAAGCGACGCCCGAGTTCTTTTCGGGTGAGGTGGTCACGATCGACGTGCGCCGACTCGGTGAAAACGAACGTGCGGCGATCGCCGACATCGCCCGCCTCTTGGGCAGCGTCCGCATGCGGCCGATCGGTGTCGTGGCGTCGGAGGCGCAGCGCGAATGGGCGGGCAGCAGCGATCTGCCGCTCGTCGAAGCCCGCGATCGGCGCGCAGCAGGAGGGAAATCGGAGGCCTTGCAGCCAGCCACCGAGGCAGCGCCCGCGCAAGCCGCAGGGGCCCCGGCCACTGCCGGGGAACGGCCTGCCGGGGCCGCTACTGAGGCACAGGGGCGGGCCACGGGGCCGTCGCAAACGCTCGTCATCGACAAGCCGTTGCGCTCCGGGCAGCAAATCTATGCAAAGGGCGATCTCGTCGTGCTGGGTCTCGTGAGCTATGGGGCCGAGGTCATCGCCGAAGGTCATATTCATATTTATGCGCCGCTGCGCGGGCGGGCACTCGCGGGGGTGCACGGCAATCACGACGCGCGGATCTTCTGTACGTGTCTTGAGCCGGAACTGATTTCGATCGCGGGCATCTATCGCACAACCGAGAATCCGTTGCCGGCCGATGTGATTGGCAAGTCGGTGCAAATCCGCCTCGCCGACGAAAAACTCATGATCGAACCGCTGCGGCTCACCTAACGCGTCATCCACGAGCCGCGCGTCGAACTGAACTGACGAAATTTGACGAACACAGGGTAAGGGTAAATGGCAAAAATCGTTGTGGTGACTTCGGGCAAGGGCGGTGTGGGCAAAACCACCACGAGCGCGAGCTTTGCATCGGGCCTCGCGTTGCGCGGCCACAAGACGGCTGTGATCGACTTCGACGTCGGCCTGCGCAATCTCGATCTGATCATGGGCTGCGAGCGCCGGGTCGTCTACGATTTCATCAACGTGATCCAAGGCGAATCGAACCTCAACCAGGCGCTGATCAAGGACAAGAAGTGCGAGAACCTGTTTGTCCTTCCGGCCTCGCAAACGCGCGATAAAGATGCACTGACGCTAGAAGGCGTCGAGAAAGTGATCAACGACCTTGCCGGCATGGGGTTCGATTACATCGTCTGCGATTCGCCGGCCGGCATCGAATCGGGGGCGCTGCTCGCGATGCATTTCGCCGACGAGGCACTCGTCGTGACGAACCCGGAAGTCTCTTCCGTGCGCGATTCCGATCGCATTCTCGGCATTCTGTCGTCGAAGACGAAGCGCGCGATCGAGGGCAAGGACCCGATCAAGGAGCACCTGCTCATCACGCGCTACAACCCCAAGCGGGTCAGTGAAGGCGAAATGCTCTCGCTGTCCGACATCCAAGAGATTCTGCGTATCGATTTGATCGGCGTCGTGCCGGAATCGGAAGCCGTGCTGCATGCGTCGAACCAAGGTCTGCCCGCCGTGCACATGGACGGCACCGACGTAGCCGAAGCCTACAAGGACATCGTCTCGCGCTTTTTGGGCGAGGAGAAAGAGTTGCGCTTCACCGATTACCAGAAGCCGGGCTTGCTGCAGCGCCTCTTCGGCACTCGCTAAGGAGGACGCACGATATGTCGATTCTGTCGTTCTTGCTCGGCGAGAAGAAGAAGTCTGCGTCGATCGCGAAGGAGCGTCTGCAGCTCATCATCGCGCACGAGCGCGGCGGCGGGCATCCGCCGGCCGATTACCTGCCCGCGCTGCAACGCGAACTCGTCGCGGTCATTTCGAAGTACGTGAAGATTTCCGACGATGACATCCGCGTGAGTCTCGAGCGGCAAGACGATCTCGAAGTGCTCGAGGTCAAGATCGAGATTCCGCAAGCGTAAGGCGCATCGCGCTGATTCCACCCGTTCGGCCCGTGCCGCTGGTCGGCACGGCTGCTTCGATCGTTGCGATCACGTGCGCGGCGCTTCGGTTTGCGCCGCGTCTTCGTCTGTTCCCGCCTTTCCGTTCTTTTCGTGCTTCTCGTCCTCGAACAGCGGCTCGAGCGTCTTCGGCGTTTCGGGCTCGGGGGGCGCGGCATGCGCGGCGGGCGGCGTCATATAGCGAAGTGCGAGCGCTTCATAAAGCGGCGGCGCGAACAAGCGTGCGACGCGGCTCGAAATCAGCGCCGTCGCCATCAGCGAAATGACGAGCGCATGCCCGTTGATCATCTCCATCACGATCACGAACGACGTGATCGGCGACTGCGTCACGGCCGCGAGATAGCCGACCATCGCGAGCGCGATCAGCATCGGCAGTTGCATGCTGCCGAATACCGTATGCAGCAGATTGCCGAAACCCGCGCCGATCGACAGCGACGGGGCGAAGATGCCGCCCGGTATGCCCGGGAGGTAAGAACCCACCATCGACGCCATTTTCAGGAACGGATACAGCATCGACAATTGTTCGCGTCCGTCGAGCAGCCCTCGCGCTTCGGCGTAGCCGCTGCCGAAGGTCGTGCCGCCTGATACCAAGCCGACGACGGCGATTGCGAGCCCGCACAACGCGCCGAACAGAACGGGCCGCTCCCGGTGCATCTTCACGAGCGGCGCAGGTAGCCAGCGCGACGTATGGAGCAGCAGCCAGCCGAAGATGCCGCCCGCGACGCCCGTGACGACGGCGGTGAGGACGACTGCGACCGCGAGCAGATCGGGGAAGTGCGCGCCGATTTCGATGGTGCCGAAGTACGTGTAATTACCGTTCAAGCCAAGCGCGATGACGCCCGCGACGATGATGGCCGTGATCAGTACGCCGCTCGCTCGCGCCTCGAAGCTGCGTGTGAGTTCTTCAATGGCGAAGACGATGCCCGCAAGGGGCGTGTTGAACGCGGCCGAGAGCCCCGCGGCGGCGCCGGCAAGAACGAGTTGGCGTTCGATCAGTGCGTTCGAGCGCGGATAGAGCCGGCGCAGGTTGTACATCAGCGCGGCACCGACTTGCACGGTCGGGCCTTCGCGGCCGATGGTGAAGCCGCCCAGGATCGCAAGCAGCGAGACGAGAATCTTGCCGGCCAGAAGCTTGAACGAGAGGGTGCGAGGGCCTAGCGTTGCCGTGCCTTCGTGCAGGGCCGCAATGACCTGAGGAATACCGCTACCTTCCGAGCCGCGAAAAAAACGCCGTGTCAGCCAGACGCATGCCGCGCCAATGGCCGGCGTGACGACGAGCGGCAGCCAGACGTGATGCTGCTGCACCATGCGGAATTTGTCGTAGCCCCAATCAATAAGGCGCGCGTAGAACACGGCGACAAGGCCGACAGTGATCGCGCCTAACCAAAATACGCCGTACCGGCGCCAGATTTGGCGTGCGCGTCTGACGACGCTGGGTGAATGAAATAGCGTAGTCCGGGCCATATTGCTCAGCAGGTAAAGCGGGGATTATACGTGCGCATTGCGTGTGCCCCGGGTTGCGCAGACAGCCGAGCACGCCCGCAGCCCACCATTCGAGCCTGTCAAAACAGATTACGAGATTGTTAAAACTGTCGCCGTCTATTGCGCGCGAAATGGCGCTCGGCCCGCGCGGCGGGGGCCGCATCGATCCGCGGCCTGCGGCTTGTAATAACGGCCGCCTGGCGCTTACAAATTACAACCGTGCGCCGACCTGCGTCGTTGTCCAATCGCAGTCGTTCGGCATGCCGTCGAACTCATGAACAGCGACGAGGAGAATGAAAATGAAACGGTCGACAGGACTATTGATCGCGGGCACGCTCGTGGCATTACTGCTCGGTGGATGCGTAATCGCGCCCGCGCCCGGCTATTACGGGTACTACGGGGGGCATCATCACGGGTATTACTACGACGAGCGCTGAAAGTGACGGAGCGCTCGATTCGTCGGACTCAGGCCAACAGCGCTTCCACCGCAAGGACAGCGCCGAATGCCGCGGCGTTCGCGAGCAGGGCTTCGAGGACGATAGCAAGCCAGGTTTTCGGGCGAAAGCGAATGGCAAGCAACAGGGCGACGAGTAGAGCCAGTGCCAGGATGGCCACGATATCGCCGTTGTCGATGCGGATGTTCATCGCCGTCTCCCCAGGTTCACTGTGCCAAAAAGTGTCTTATCAGTGTGCGTCAACGTCAGTATAGGCGCGCGATTTTCGGCGGCAACCGGGAATAGCCCCGATGCAAGGATCGGGCATGCGGATCGAGCTGGGACCGGAACCGCCGCTGCAGCGAGCGCATGGGTTCGATATGCGATCAAAAGCACACAGGCAAGGAATTTTTCGCCAACGGCATGAATCAACCGCTTAGGGTTAACGTGGGCCGCCGTTGCACCCGCGGGCCACAGAAGAGGAGTGCTGTCGATGTATTCGTCGAAGGGACGGTCGATCGAGGTGGATTTGCTGCGCGGGATCGTGCTGATCGTGATCGCCATCGATCATATTTCCGTGAGCGTGCTGGCTCACGCGATGTTGCATAACTATGCGTATTGCGACGCGGCCGAGGTATTCGTGTTCCTCGGCGGCTATGCGTCGGCCGCGGGCTATACAAGTTTGGCGGCAGGACGCGGCGAATCGGCGGCGCGTCGCCGATTCGTCAGACGCGCCTGGGAAATTTATCGCGCCTACTTGCTTACGGCCGCATTGATGCTTGCTTGCGGAGCCGTGCTCGCGACGTTGCCCGTTGCGTCGCCGCTGCTTGCGGAATCCGGATGGCCGTTATTTTTACATCGGCCGATGCAAGGCATCGTCGACATCGCGCTGTTGCGCCAGCAACCGTTTCTCTCGGCGGTGCTGCCGATGTACCTGCTCTACGCGCTAAGCATTCCGCTCGCGATCCCCCTCGCGCGGCGCATGCCCGTGGCGCTGTTTGCCATCAGCTTGGCTGTGTGGCTCGCGGCGCCCTGGCTCGCCGCAAGTTTGCCCGGCGGCGTGGGTTGGCCGTTCAATCCGTTCGCCTGGCAACTGCTGTTCATGCTCGGCGTCCTGTGCCGCCTTTATCCGGTGCCGGTGCAAATGCAAACGTCGAACCTCGGCTACGTGCTGACGGGCGCGGCCTTTGCCGTTGCGCTGGCTTTTGCCTTCGTGAAGGTCTGTATCGACACCCATCCTTCGCCGGGCTACATGAAGCAAAATTTGGCGAGCGTGCGTGTCGTGAGCTTTCTCGCGCTCGCTTGGCTTTGCGCGCAAGCGGTCCGCGTGGGCTGGATGAGAACGCTGGCTGAGCGCCTGCCGGCTGTCGTGACGGTGGGTAGACAGGGCCTGGTTTGTTTTGTCGGCGGCACGGTCGTGTCGATCGCGGTCGATACGATCGTGCGGTTGGCGCATGCGCAGGCGAATGGGTTCGCGAGACTGTCGAGTGATATCGCGGCCATCGCGGCGTTGCTGCTGCTTGCGCGCGCCGCGGCCGCATGGAAGGGGGCGCGCGCAGCGGTGCGGACCATGGCGCCGGCTGCGCGGCTTGTTCGCGCGAGCTCGACCTTGCGATCGACGCGCGAACAGCATGAGCGGTAAGCGGCGAACAGCGAGACCCGAAGCGGCCGTGTCAATCGAACGTAAGTGCTTGCGGCGCCGCGAGTTCGCGCAGTTGGAATTTGCCGTCGTCGTTGAACAGCCAGTCTTCCATGATCTCGACTTGCCCGCGGCCGTTGAGCAACTTGGCCGGCGGCGGCGGCAAAGGCGCCGCGCGGCGCAACGCCGCGAGCGCGGTCGCCTCGGCTTCGTCGTCGCCGTTCGTGCGATAGACCGACGAGCGGACGAGCTCGCCGCTGCGATCGACGGTGAATGCGAGGATAACGAGCGAGCGCAGCATCGCCTGCGGCGGTCGGTGCTCGAGATACGACGGGTTGCGCTCGGCGATGCGATGCGCGATCGCCTGGCGATATTCATCGAGCGTGGCGCTATTGACGGCCGCCGGCGGCGGGAGCGCAGCGGCGGCCGGGCGCGAGGGCGGCGTGATCGTGCAGGCTGATGAAACCAGCAATGCGCCAAGTGCGGCAAAGCGCGCTAGCCCGCAGGCGCATGATGCGGGGTGGCGCACGAGATCGAGTTTCATGGCGAGTGTCGGCGTGCAATGCGCGCTGAGTCGAGCGCGAGGCGAGATGCCTCAAGCGTAGTCAATCGCAAGGGCAACTGCATCCCGATTTGCTAGACCATCGTGCGTCTGCGCACCGCATCGGCATGCGCCGGGGACCGCGTTCCGAGCTGATCTTCGTCGGTTGCAGAATTGCGTGCGCGGCGTGACTTTCGGCGCGGCCGATTGCGGGGTGTCTTCAATACACGATGAGCGATTCGGCCCAGGTGTGCGTCCCCATATCGCCCGCACCGTACCGTATCCAGCGGTAGTTGCCGTATCCGTTGCCCTCACCAGGCCAGGGGTTCATGAAATAGAGCGCGTCTTGCTGATCGTCGTAGCCGTCCACGACGATGAAGTGGCCGCCGCCGTTGGGCCAGGCCCAAAGGATGACGACCGGATCGCCCCGATCGAGCGCCGCGCCGACGCTGCCGAACGACAGCGGGACGCTGTAATAGCGCGAATCGCGTCGGCCGAACGACCAAAGAATGCCGCCGATGCCTGTCGTACCGGCGATCGCGTTTGGCGAGTTCGCCCGGTCGTTCCAGTCGAATGCCGCACGCTCACAGGCGTAACCGATCCAATCGACCCAGTTATCGATAGCGCATTGAGTGCGCTCAATGCCTCGATAGGCGAGTACCGCTTTCGAGTCGGCGGCCCAACACCATTCGCTGTGCTCTTGCACAACGAGCGGGATGTCGATGCGCTGCGTGTGAGCGGCGCACACCGTGGGCGTGGCGACTGCGAGAAGTCCGCACAGCAAAGAGTCCGTAAGTTTGGCGTTCATGGAGCGTCTCCCGTGTGCCCGTATGCCCCCGGCGTGCCACTGTCTAGTGGCCGAATCTCGGATCGCCGAGACCGCGTCGCATGCTTTGACGCAGCGTATTACTGAGTTCCGGATCCGAGAGAGTCGAATCCACCGCGGCCCTGTCGACGTGTCCGAGCATGACGCGGGCGCTCGCGAGCGGAACATAGACAGGCGCGGTGGCCGATGCGGCGGCGGCTGGCGTTGACACTTCGATGAAGTCGGCCACCGCCTGCTGGCATCGAACGAAGCGCAATTGGACTGCCGGTACTCGCTGCGCATAGCGGGCGGAGACCGACGTGAGTTCGTCGGCCAGCTCGCTTGCGCCGGCTTCGACCATGGTCCATTTGCCGCTCATGCGCGCAACGGTGATGAGCCCGACGCCTTTACCGTGTGCCATCACGATAAAACGCCATTCGCCGCTGCCGTAGACGCTTTGGCCGACGCGCTTGCCGGCGAGCAGCGCCCGCGGATCGACGAGATACATCTCGAATCCGCTGCCGATCGTTGCGTCGCGTAGCGCGCGGGAATCCTCCACGTTGAAGATACGATGCTGCGCGCCGGCAGATGACGGCATGGGCAGATGTGCGGCTAGCGTTCCCAAGCCTTCCAAGGCCGCTTGTCGCTGCGGCGATGCTTGCGTCGCCGACAGCGTGCCGCTAAACGCGGCTGCGCTGTCTGGCTGCGCGGATAGCGCCTGTTGCTGAGCGCAGGCTAAGGACGACAGTGCTTCAACGGCGAGCGAGACGAGTAGTTTGGCCGGCAATCCACGATTTCGCATAGCGTGCGCTCCGGTTGCGAAGCCGATAAGCAGACGAGCCAGTGTGCTTCGCCCGCCGCCGCATTAATCCTAGACGATTGCGGCGGTGTTCGAGCGGTCTATCGTCATGAATCGACGAATGTCATGTCCATCGACCACTGAGTTTGATTGGCGACCGTGTATTGCACGGACGGCGTGCGGATTTCATAGTCATCGGTCACCGCCAGCAAGCCCGTGTCGCGATGATGGCCGATCGTCGTTTGGTACGCGCCGGCATGGCCGTAAGTGAAGTCCTTTCCATCGGAAAAAATCACGCCCATGAGATGTTCCCGGGGCTCGGTATACCGGCCCATATGAATGCCGACGTTGGCATCTATGCCCGGTGCAAGACATAGCGTGCGCGTGGCGGCACTGCCGTCGATGAGAAGCACTTGATCGTCCCAATTCGGATCATGTGCGATGCACACTTCTTGATTTGATAGGTTCGTTACGCGTACGACAGGATCGGTCATGACTTTACCCTCCATGTGAGCGATGAGCGACCGCCGCGCGTGCGTGACGCCTCGTGCGAACGAGCGCCTTACGCCGGTCGCGAAAGCGGGCGCGGACTGCGATAGTCGCTCGCATAAAGCACGCGTGTGCAGGGAGGGGCAAAGATTCGGACCGCTGCTAATGCGACGCGGGTCGAGCAGGGTGCGCCAAGGGGCGCGAAGACACGACCGGCAGCGTGCGCGCCTTCAATCGTTGTCTTCCGGTGCGGGCGCGTGTGCAATGCGTTTTGCATGAGCGAGCGTGCGCACGATGTCGGCATAGGCGCGTTCGCGCGTCTCGTGCTCGGGGGCGCGCAGCGCATAAGACGGATGCCATGTTGCCAAGATCGTGCGTCCCTCGTGGTGCGTGGCCTTGTCGAAATGGTCCTGCAGCCGCGCATGCGGGTCTTCGAGGACAGCCTTCAAGGCGGTCGCTCCCAGCGCGACTACGACGCTGGGCGAAACGTGTGCCAATTCGCGTTCGAGCCAATAGCGGCACGCGTCGACTTCGCGCTGCGCGGGTGTCTTGTGCATGCGGCGCTTGCCGCGCGGTTCCCATTTGAAGTGTTTGACGGCATTGGTGACGAACACGGCGTTGCGTGCCACGCCGGCCTCACGCAGGGCATCGTCGAGCAGCCGGCCAGCAGGCCCAACGAAGGGTTCCCCCGCGCGGTCTTCGCTGTCGCCGGGCTGCTCGCCGACCATCATGATCGGCGCGTGCGCGGGCCCTGCCCCGGGCACGCCTTGGGTCGCATCGTGCCAAAGCGGGCAGCGCCTGCACTCGTCGAGCGTTCGTGGCTGCTGCTGCGGATCCGACTCGGGGCGGGCGCTTGGTTTGGATGGGGGCCGGCGCGGGGTGATCATTGCGGCAGATCGGTTCCGGGGTGCTTGCGCGAGTTATCCGTCATGGCGGCCTCCCCATCGAAGTGAGTCAGTAGGCGCAGCAACGATCATGCCGTCGATGGATTAGGCCTTCACGCCCGCGTGCGCTAGCGAGTTCGCGCGGTAGGGTTTCGGCGAGCGAAAATTCGACGTGCGGCAAGGAATCGAGCAGACCCTCGAACTTCGCATCGGCTTCGCTCGTGAACAATCCGTCGAGGTAGTCGTACGTTAGGAGGGGCACGAGTGCCCGCAGCGCGGCTTGCGCATCGGGCTGGGGGCCTGAGTCCACCGCGTCGGTATCGAGCTTGATTTGGCACGTACCGTCGGCGAGCTGCGCTATTTCTCCGATGTCGATCAGCTTGCCTACCGCGTTTTGCGCGAGTACGCGAGCGCCTGCGGCGAACATGCGAAAGGGGCGGTCCAATTGCGGGAGAGAGGGGTTCGATTCTGTGTATGGCGGTTGACGCCATATCTTGGTCTATGGCATCCTACGCCATATGAAAAAGAAAGCGACGCTGGTGTTCGAAGATCGGATCGTCTACCCGGACGGAGCCATCCTCGAAATGCGTATCTGGCGCTTGCCTGAACGTGACGCCGAGAGGCCGCATGGCCTCAAGTACAGCCTGTTCTACGGCCGGGATGGCCGGCGGGTGATTGGCTACGACAACGAGCGGGGCAAAGGGGATCACCGCCACTATGGCAGCCGAGAGGAACCGTACGTATTCTCAACCGCCGAACGGATGGTCGCGGATTTTCTGGACGACGTCGAACGCGAAAGGAGTGTGAAATGAGCAAGTTGACTGCGCACGTAGGTAGCGCTCGGGACATGGGGCGGCGCTTTTCGGCCGCTTTCGAACGGGCTGTGGCGGGCGAGAATTTCGAGGAGCGGCACGTTACGTTTCTTTCGTTGGAAAAGATGATGGCGGCGTTGACGCCGAAGCGACTGGAGTTACTACGCTACCTGCATCGCACCGGTGCGGATAGCGTGAAGGCGCTGGCTCGCGAACTCGATCGGGATTACAAACGCGTGCATGAAGACGTCGCCATCCTGGAGGGGGCCGGCCTCATCGTCAGGGAAGACGGGCGCTTGAGCGCGCCGTGGGAAGCGCTGACGGCAGAGGTTTCCCTGTAGTCGGGGAGGCGAAGGGAATCGTGCCCATTGATTCCGGACGATCCAAAATAGGCGGGGTGGCGGAGGGCGTGTCCTTCTATATTGGATGCGTCTGCGTTCGTTAAAATTCACATAGAATCGCAGAGACCGTTACCCACATTGAGATTCAGCAAGGCGTCCGTTCATTTGGATTCACTTGCCGACGGGCGAACTTGGCTATAATCGGGCTTTTATTTGATAGTCGATTTGATAGTCAAGCTATGCCGAGAGCCATCAACAAGCTGAGCCAACTGACTGTCACCAGGACAACTCAGCCGGGGCTGTATGCCGACGGCGGTGGCCTCTATTTGCAGATCACTTCTGCCGGAGTCAAGTCGTGGCTCTTCCGCTATATGCGGAACGGCAGAGCGCGGGGCATGGGTCTTGGTCCCGTGCATACAATAGGCCTAGCCGAAGCGCGCACTCGCGCACTCGAGTGTCGCCGACTTCTTCTAGACGGAATTGATCCTATCGACTCGCGCGATGCAAAACGCGCTGCGCAACGGGTTGCTCGGGCCAACGACGTGACGTTCCAGCATTGCGCCGAGAAGTATATAGACGCCCATCGGGCGGGATGGAAGAACGCCAAGCACGAGGACCAGTGGGCCAACACGCTCGCAACCTACGCGTACCCGGTCTTCGATTCGCTTCCAGTCTCGGCTATTAATACTGCGTTGGTCATGAAGGTCCTAGAGCCAATCTGGACGACGAAAACGGAAACGGCTTCCCGTGTACGCGGACGCATCGAGTCTGTGCTCGACTGGGCCACCGTCAGAGGCTATCGTTCCGGGGAAAACCCCGCGCGCCTGAAAGGGCACTTGGACACGCTGCTCCCGAAACGCTCTCGCATCCAGAAGGTGGAGCATCACCCGGCCCTTCCATACGCGGACCTTGCTGATTTCATGAAAGAACTGCGAGCCGCGGAAGGTACTGCCGCTCGCGCACTTGAGTTCCTTATCCTGACCGCCACCCGAACAAACGAGACGATTGGTGCGACTTGGCAGGAATTTGATCTGGACGAAGGTATCTGGACCGTCCCGGCCGAGCGCATGAAGATGCGCAAGGAGCATCGCGTACCGCTCTCGGCGCGAGCGGTCGCACTCGTCAAGGCTCAGCAGAAATTGAAGCGGGGGGAGTATGTCTTCCCGGGAGCGCGCGACAAGAAACCACTGTCAAACATGGCGATGCTGCAACTGCTGGAACGCATGAAGCGCAACGACATCACTGTCCACGGCTTTCGCTCGACGTTTCGTGAC
>Ga0157370_10001480_pt1 | contig 29072 bp, 28 predicted proteins | sample C35metaG_FD_113463 | JGI IMG/M metagenome (GOLD analysis project Ga0157370, IMG submission 113463) | Corn rhizosphere microbial communities from Kellogg Biological Station, Michigan, USA - C3-5 metaG | ecosystem: Host-associated > Plants > Roots > Rhizosphere > Soil | place: USA: Michigan...
AAGTATTTTGCAGCACGGCTAATGGGAAGGACGTGTCCGCCTGAATTTTACCCCGACCGCATAATAAAAAATCCACGCCATGGCGTGGATTTTAGGGAGTCTGTCAGACTTCATGGTTTTGATTAAACCCCATGAGACAACAATCTTTAATCAGACGTTGAACCGTGATTAAAGTTATAAATTACTGATAAAAATTATATTAATAAGTTAATATATTACGCGTACTCATTGCTGTACTCATTCTTGTGCTGGCTCGCTTTCGTAATGCGAAGGTCGTAGGTTTGACTCCTATTATCGGCACCATCTCAACTTCCCCAAACGTCCGTATTCATCCATAAATACCATGATTTATAACGATTTTATTGCCTTTTAGTCCGCCACTGTCCGTAACCATCCAGTAGAATCCGACACAAAATGTGTATAGGATTGTGTATATGTTCCCGTTCGGTCTTGGATTCCTATACACATGCCTTTAAATGATATGCAGATTCGCCGCGCTAAGCCTGAAACTAAAGCCTATACACTTGGAGATGGGCAAGGCTTGTCATTGCTTATAGAACCTAATGGAAGCAAGAGTTGGCGGTTCCGCTATCGCTATGCCGGCAAACCCAAAATGATCTCGCTTGGTGTCTATCCGACGATCACACTTGCAGATGCCCGTTCCCGTCGTGACGATGCCCGAAAGCAGGTTGCGGAAGGGTTGAACCCGAGCGAGATCCGTAAAGAGCAAAAGCTCGCTTTACAGACTGAGTCAGAGAACGCTTTCGAAAAGATTGCCAGAGAGTGGCATCAGCTGAAGTCGACCAAATGGTCGGCAGGATATGCCTCAGACATTATGGAAGCGTTTAAGAACGACATTTTTCCTTATGTCGGAACAAGGCCAGTGGGAGAGATTAAACCCCTAGAGCTGCTGAACGTGCTGCGTAAAATTGAGAAACGTGGAGCGTTGGAGAAAATGCGGAAAGTGCGTCAGCGTTGCTCCGAAGTGTTTCGCTACGCAATCGCAACAGGCAGGGCGGAGTACAATCCTGCGGCGGATCTCTCCAGTGCTCTCGAAGTACACCAATCCAATCATTTCCCGTTCCTAAAAGCCGATGAGATACCTGATTTTCTGCGTGCCTTAGAGGGTTATACCGGGAGTCAGCTTGTCCAGATAGCGACGAAATTACTGATGATTACGGGCGTGAGAACCATAGAATTACGCGCTGCATTGTGGCAAGAATTTGATCTGGATAACGCTATCTGGGAAATTCCTGCTGAAAGGATGAAAATGCGCAGGCCGCATCTTGTTCCATTATCGACTCAAGCGTTAGAGTTACTCCATGAACTTAAGACTATGTCAGGGAACTATCGTTATGTTTTTCCAGGACGGAATGATCCTAACAAACCGATGAGTGAAGCGAGTATAAATCAAGTTATCAAGCGTATTGGTTATAGCGGGAGAGTTACAGGGCATGGGTTTAGACACACTTTATCCACGATTTTACATGAAAAAGGCCTTTCCTCTGAGTGGGTTGAAATGCAGTTAGCGCATACAGATAAGAACAAGATTCGTGGCACTTATAATCATGCTCAATATCTAGAGGACCGTAGACATATGATGCAGTCTTACGCTAATAGCATGATTCCTAAGGGATAAAGTTTAAATAAATTATTATAAATGAGAGGTGCTTTTTGTGATAACTGTAAAAGATATTGGTTTTGGTGTCGCAGGGGATTTTAAATGCTCGCTGAGTATTCGTGGAATTAAACGTGTAAATAAAAATGTTAACGATAAAAGGATATTTGTTGTAGATGCAGTTATTGCAGCATTATTATCAGAGGACTATTTGAATTATTATCTTGATGACGACATGAAAGTTCCTCTCAGGATGCTTTTGATTGGTGAAATAAATAAAGAGAGTGAGATTTTAAATCTCCTTGAAAGCAGTGGTGGGATGTCGTTATTTAGAATTAAAAAAGAATTCAAAATTGATTATGTAACCCAAATTTCTGATGATGCATATAGATATATAAATAAAAATATGAATGTTGAGGATGCTTTGTTGCTTCTAAAAGCCTTAAACGACTTGGGCGCTCATCTTAATATATATAAGTCACGCTCATTCGCAAATAAATATGTAAACGATAATGTTATCAGTTTGCTTCTTGATAATACATTTAGTACATATGCATTTCAAAATGGATATAAGCATATTATCAATAATGAAGGGGTTGTATATGAAATAATGCGACCCAAAAACCTTGTGTATTCAGATGAATATTATGATAAGGTTAGTTTTCCACTGACTAATAGCGTTGATATTAATATTCCATTTCATGTCCTCATTGGTAAGAATGGAAGTGGAAAAACACATATTCTATGTAATCTAATAAAAGATAAGGTCTTTGGACGATCTATTCGTGGCGATGATGAAACTGTTTATAGTAGATTGGTTGTTGTTTCGAATACAATAAATGATAAATGTTATAGGCCATCAGCTATTACGCGAGACAAAAATCGGCTTAATAATTACCACTTTATTTCATTAACTTCCGAGAAATATTTTAATAAATTTTTCCCTCGTGGAAGTAAATTAACATTGCTATCTTTAGTTGAGAGGATTGTCAAAAGAGATGTTACTAAAGAAGGTTTTTTTAAGCAGAGTAAATTACTAGATTCTGTAATAAGAAAAATAATACCAGATTTTACATTCTCCATAAAAACCAACCTCCACAAATATTACTATAACAGCTTTTCGGAAATGATAAGACGTGAGGGTTTGGCGGGTTTTTCAGCAAATGTAGATCTTATAACTGGAGTTGAGGTTGAGTATTATTTGCCTGATGAGGAGATTGTTTTTTATAAAGACGATTTTCCTTTTAGCTTTAGTTCAGGTCAGTTGTCATTTTTAATTGGTATGTTTTCGATTATATCAACAATTGAAAATAATAGCCTTGTTATCATAGAAGAGCCGGAGAATTATTTACACCCAAGTCTTCTTGCTCATTTTATTAATTCTGTTACACATGTCCTCAGGGACACTAATTCCATTGCTTTAATTTCCACACACTCTCCTCTTGTGCTAAGAGAGACTCCTTCAGAGCAAATCACTATATTGCATAGAAGTAATGGTAAAACATACTATAAAAAGACAAATATTGAAACTTTCGGTGCTGATACACATCAAATTATGATAGATGTATTTGGTGATTTATACTCGAATGCAATTTTTCGGGAGGAAATTAAACGGATGGCAGATAGTTATTCTATTCCACAAATAATCAAGAAGTTCTCTAATTTTTCTTCTGACACTCTGAACAAGATTTTAATGGAGAAAAAGAGCAAGTGAGAATTTTAACAAAGCCTAAAGATATCGACTCTATTATTAGTAATATTGATATGTCTTCAGCTGTCCGCGCATTTCTTTCATTTGATGAACCAGAAGGAATTTCATCTTTACGTAAAGATGAAGCTAGTCTCATGGCCGAACTAATAAAGTATGATTACGAGATGAAGCAAAATGGTTACTTAAACCATAACGCTATAAGGAACCTTATCAAACATAAGGCTGCTTTGGAATGGATTTATTCCAATCCAAGCATGAAGAGAAAGACAGCTTTTATTGATGCCATCCGAGAGGCTTATGTTGATGAGGATATTTTATGCCCATATTGCGGTGTGTCACCTTGCCGAACGCTGGACCATTACTACAGTAAAGCACTATTGCCACAGTTTTCTTTTTTGCCAGAAAATTTAATTCCATGTTGTGGTGATTGCAATAGAGGTAAGGGTTCAAAAAAAGCTTTTAGTAAATGGAGAAGATTTTTCAACCCTTTTTATGATGATTATTCTGTTTTTGAAGTTGATGAGCCTTTGTTGATTATCATATTTAAAGAGAATCCTTATCCAAATGTAGACATGAATTATGTAATAACAGCTAATCATAGTCTTCCATATTTAATAAAAAAACATATTAACTATCATATCAGTGCCGCACGTATAGCAAATGGGCATGGCGAATCAATATCTAATTCATTCTGGAGAGTAGCGCAGGATTTGATAAACTATCGAAAGTTGTTGAATGCTGGGGATATTTCTCAGCAGGTTTACCAATCTCTTTTGAATATGCATATAAAAAGGAATGAAAGCTTATCATATGATTGGGAATTTATAGTTAGATATTCTTTAGTGAAGATACAAGTTAACTCATGGATTTATAGAAGTAATTCACCAAAGCTTGATTTGTCATAGTTAAATATATCCTACATTAAAGGCGCGCAATGCCCCCACTACCACGCCTGATCGCCTCATGGGGCGGTTTGCATGCAGGTGTATGGCGAGGCTCAGACTGCCTCAAGGCTCGCCATGCTGTTAAACCTCGCCATGCTGTTAAACCTCTCCACCCTACCTATCGACACTCCCACGATCCTGCGCAGAGCAGCGACGCGCTCAGGCCGCGAAATTAAATATTATTAAATAAATACATTACCGCTGGCGCGCAATACTCTCCCCGCCACGCCTGCCCGCTTTTGGAGTGGGTTTTAATGCAGGTGCATAGTCTGGCTGTGGCCGCGCCAGAGCTGGCGCAGCAGGGCTCGAAAAATTCAGGATTTTGCATGCAAAACCATGCAGCCCAGGTGTGCATGGTCATTTTTTGCGAAATAGTAGGTTTTTTTGGGGATTTTTACGCGGATGTTTTGCGGGTCTGCTGCGCTTGTCTTCGCAGGAAAATCTGGCACTGTTCGGGTGAATATTTTGCCTGACAGTCTGTCCGGGACGATCTGTCCGGCCGGAATCCGATGGCGGTCAGAATATCCCGGTCGTCTTCTGCGTAACTGATGCCGGGCTGTGTCGTCAGATGCACCGAAAGCGCCTCTCGGATGCTGGCGGCCGCACGGTCGAGCGCCCGCTCTCTGACCCTCTCCGGCTGTCCGTTGAGGTGCATCAGCTCCGGGGCGAGGGCTGCGGCCATTGCTGAGCCGTGTTCTGACATAAAGGCGCGGAGCTGGCGACGGATACTGATACGCTGTACCGCTTCATGCGCCCGGATGTAATGCCCGGCGGCCTGATTCACTTCCCATTTTTTCAGGTCAACGCGGTCACGCAGGATTTCCGGCGTATCCTCCCCGGTCACATAGCCGGTCTTTTTTTGCACTCTCAATCCAGACATCAGGTACAATTAAAGATACAGTTCTAAATGAGAATTGATTCAATGCGATGAAAAAATCGTATGAGTGCATGACAATGAAGAAAGTCGCTATACTTCATTTATCACGGTTAATTTTTCCAAGTTAATAGTATTTACTGGTGGTTATTAAATGATAAATCTCAATCATCAAGAAAGTATAATGGAACTATACACAGGCAGCTCCGATGAAAAAGATGCAAGCTATCTAATTTCTTATTTAAATGATGTTTTAACTCCAGCGTCTGATGAATTCTTCACAATACTAAACAACAATACACTACAGCTTCACAATGTGTTTTCATTTAATGCAATATTGGCTCATGTTGTTGATTACATGATATTTATTGCAAAAAAGAAAACTAAAATAACCAGGGCCGATTTCATTAAAAGCTTCGATGAACGATATGAAGTGGATGGAAGCAAGCACATTAGCAATAAATTTTCTCTTTTGGATGCGATTAACAACTCATTCAAACATGTTGAACTGGATAAAAAAAGATATAAAGAACTTATAGAAAAATATGGGGATTTGTCTTTTCACAGTCTTAAAGCCGATGGTGGTAAGGTTTTCTTTGAAATGCCTCTATACAAATTTGATTATGCGAGGGTAGTTCTTAGACCTATATCAAACATTTTCAACTGCCAGTTAATAAATATTAGTGACATTGACGATTTTATAAATGGAAGAATTTATGGCAGTAGTGGTTATGGTCATTTCGACTACGAATATGAACCTTGGGATGCCATTGATAGGATGATAGATTACTGTAATTCAGAATGCATGGACTGCGGCGAAAGTGACAGCAATTGTGATTGTCAAAATTTCATTTATGAAAGTAAAAATGGTCAATTTAATCCAGATACAGATCCAAGATTCAACTTCGACGATGTGATGTCTAACATCAGTGGAACAAGAGAGTGGCGAAAATGACCACAAGTCCTTAAGGATACGCATGATAACCCTCTGTGAGCTAGTAAAATGAACAGTAAAGTGTTCACTGTTCACGGACTATTCATCTTGTATCATTTTGAAAATTAATAAAAATAATGGTAGGTGAACAGTGTGAACAGTTTTTGGTAAAAAAAGTTTTTTTCGTAGTTTGAGCTTGAGCGAAAAATGAACGAATCCGCCAATGTGTATAGGTGTGTGTATAGATTTATTCTTGGATTTTAATTTATTTAATAAAATCAATGCATTAGTCTTATTTGTCGACTCCTATTATCGCACCAATAACTCACATGCAATTGATTTAATTGAAATTAAATTCATTCAGAATGAGATCGCGTAGCCTCTACTACATAGAGGTCATACAGCCGATGGCTCAAGGTGATAATCTGTATCGCTTTAGCAGCGGTATTTATGTTGTCCGTAATGCAGTTCCCGCCCGATACAGTCCTACACGGGACAGCGTGAGATCCATGCTTCAACAGAAACAAACGACATTAGAAAAGCCAGAGCGATTGCCGCAGGTCTATTGGTTGTCTGGCAGCGATGTCTGGATGAGTATCAAAAATTTGATAGAGAAAAGTTGGTAAGCAGTGCGCCTGCTTTGGCTGGAGAAGGAATGATCAGCCTCGCTGAATTTTGCAGTTTGACGAGAGCTTCCCTACAACACGTCACTCAGCACCTGCTTGATACGAATATCCGGCTGTTTTGGCTTGCTGATGGGCGTCCTGCTTACTATGTAGAAGACCTTTCACTCGTTGATAAGGACGATCCTGAGGTTTCCAGATTTATCATCGATAGTGCCATTAACATCGGGATCAGAGGTTCTCTGAACGGTTATATCCAGCCTTTGTTACTTCACGTATATTACGTCAGATTATCGCTGGCGAGCCGCTAGACGTAGAAACCACTTTTAAATCCTCATAGGCTTCATCCAAAGACACATGGTTCGTTGACTTTCCCGATGTCGAAATCTCGCCTGCTTCACTAATAATTCATCGTGTGCAAGTCGAGCGCTTACGATTGTTTTGGCTGTCATATAGCCCCTCACCATCTCCTGCAACTCCTGAGAAGCCAAAAGCAATATCCACTGCAAGATTGTCCCCATCGTTGCCGGAGAATGAGTATGTAAATTGTAAAAACTACTCGGTGAAAATGAGCGAGTTATGTGAAAAATATATTCGCTACAAGCGCGGGGGAAATTCACGGGAAAGGCAGAGAATCGAGTTCGGGAAGGTTTTAGCCGATTCTTCACCGAAGACCTTCAGTCCGGTGGAATCAATCACTAGGTGGGCGATCTCACCTCGGGTGGGCGCTTTAAAACTGACGTTAACCGACTTTGCCCCCTTGCTGACGCTACTGTAGTCCGGGCAGCGCAGCGGGGCATCCATCAGAGCAAAAATGGAGTCAATAAAACCCTGAGTAACCCGCATGGAGAGCCGGAATACACTTTTAATCACCAGGACGGTGGTGATGGCAATGTCAGAATAGCGTTGAGGTCGTCCCCGTGATGACTGTGTTGCAGTTTCGTACTATGTATTAACTGCTTCATCGTCCAGCCAGAAGGTGATGGAGCCACAGTTGATAAGGGCTTTGTTGTAGGTCTTCCAGTTGGTTATTCTGGACTTATGCTTTGCCATGGGATTGCCTGAATTGTCAGGATAAGGCGTGATATGAGGCTGAATAAAAGTTAGATTTATTCAACAAAGCCAGAATAATCTGTAGGTTAGAAGAAAATGTGAAAGAATAGACTCAGTTTAATATGCTTTCGGTTGCGTTAAATGAATTCTTCACTTAAAACATAATGGTGTCGAATATGTCGATGTTTATGAGAAAGTTAAGTTAAATTGAAGAGCGTGTTCTTCTTTATTCCAATGTCTTCGGCGGATGCGATACAGTCTAACCTTATGAATTGCTTTTGAAATTTTCTATCAGCGCTATTATGTGAAAGATAGGTGGCAATTCTTATCTATAAAAATAACTGTTAGAGGCTATCATGGATGTCTTACAGGAAATATTGAAATGGTCTGGTTCCGAGCTTCCCCTCTGGGCAAGAGACTGCTTAAGGAGACAATTGGCTTCTCCCTCATTGGAGGATAGTGATTATGAAGAATTATTGGAATTGATAAAGATTGAAAATAAAATATTGCCCACCGATAAATTAGAACCTCTCCCCTTAAATAAGGATCATATTCCGGTTTCGGCGGTTAATGATCAAGTCATTAAGATTAAAGAACTAAGCGGTCTTGTTCACGTGAACAGGATTGCACCTGACCAAAAAATTGCATTCTGTGATAATGGGATTACCATAATTTATGGTATGAATGGTGCGGGAAAATCAGGATACGGACGAGTTCTCAAGCACGCATGTAGAGCACGAGATAAAGGTGGTGCGATACTCCCTAATGTAAACCTGCTTGGGTATTCATCCAATATACCTAACGGGAAATTTAAAATTTCTCTGAATGGGAAAGAACACGATTTACAATGGTCTTATAATTCCCCCTCCCCAGAATTATTGTCGTCAATTAGTGTTTTTGATACTCTTTGTGCATCATCATATCTGAAAGAAGGCGAGGCTGCTTATTTACCTCGCGGTCTCGATATTCTTGAGGGGTTTGCAAACACAATAATTCCTAAATTAGCAGCAAAAATTTTAGCCGAGGCTAAAACTATAGATTTAAATAAAGAAATAACTCAAGTGTTTACAGATGGCACTATTGTATCTGATATATGTAAAGTATTGAATCATAATACAGATACTGTAAAATTAAGAGATTTGGCCACTTTAAGTGATCTTGAGCTAAGTAGAGATAAAGAACTAGATAAAGTTCTGGCAGAAAAAAATCCTGAGGAAAAGTATAAAGAATTACTAAAAAGTGTATCGCACATAAAAGAGCTTTGCGTTAGGATCAATAATCAAAGTAAGTTTATAAATAACGCGGCCATGACAAGGCTTAAAACGTTGATTGAAGGCGTTACTAATGCAGAAAAGGCATTAAATGAATCAGCGCAAAAACTTGCGGCCGGAGATGATTTATTGCCTAAAACTGGTGAAAATATCTGGAGGGATTTATTTCTGTCCGCCAAAAAATACTCACTCAGTTGTGCTTATCCAGACCATGACTTCCCCTCTGTTGGTAGTGATGCAAAATGTGTTTTATGCCAGCAACCTATATCCGAAGCAACTGACAGAATGTTACGCTTCAATGAGTTTATTAATGATGATATATCTAAATTATTAGATGAAAGAAAATCCACACTAAAAACAGCTAGAGAAAAAATATATACTGCTACCCTTGATTTTAGTTTTAATGCTGCAATACATATTGAAATTGGTAATGAGCATAGAGAATTAATTGAAAGAGTTAGTAAGTATCAAGAAGATATTATCAATACAAAGACTGCGATGCTTTCAATGATTGACAGTAAGAACTTCGTGAGTATCCAACTTGATTATAATCCAATTTCAGAGCTAAGGCTTCTGGCTGCTAGCAAGTTACGTGAAGCAAGGTTATATAAGCAGGCATCTAAAAAGAGGAAGATTGACGCTCTAATAAAGGAAAGTAAAGAACTCAAAGCGCGAATTATGCTTGCGGAGAAATTAGATGGCTTAAATTCCTTAGTTGGTAGGTTAAAGTTATATAACACTCTTAACTCTATTAGCTTTTCAGCAATATCAAAAAAAGTATCAGATAAATCTAAGTTGTTTGCAAATTCAATAATAAGTAATGCTTTAAAAAAAGATTTGGATGAAGAGTTTTCTAAATTAGGTGTTTCTCATATAAAAACAGTTCTCAAACCAAGAGTTTCTAAGGGGAAGGTTTTTTATAGTTTACTTTTGGATATACCTGTCGCAAATAAGGTAGATTTAATTTTGAGTGAAGGAGAACAGAGAGCTGTATCGTTAGCATCTTTTTTAGCTGAATTAAATCTCGCCAACAATTCATGTGGGATAATTTTTGATGATCCAGTCTCTTCACTTGACCATCATAGAAGAAGACGGGTAGCAACAAGATTGGTTGAAGAAGCAAAAAATCGGCAAGTAATAATCCTCACGCATGACATCGCTTTTTTGAGCGAGTTAATATTTGCTACCGAGAAAAATAATGTTGATAGTTTAATACATCACCTGCAATGGACTGGAGATTTTTCAGGCTGCGTTTATGATGGTTTACCTTGGGACAAGGTCAGCTATAAAGCTAGAGTTGAAAAGTTAAAACAAGAATCTAGGCAATTAGATCCTTGGCCTGTATATCCCAGTGCTGAGCAAGACAACTCGATGCGAAGATTATATAGCCGTATGAGATCAACGGTTGAGAAAATGGTTGAAGATGTGATATTTTCTGGGATTGTGGTTAGATTCAGTGAAATTATAGGAGTTGGCAATTTACATAAATTAAGTGGGCTTGAGCGAGAATGTTGTATTGCGATTTCTGAACTCTGGTCAAAATGCCACCGTATTACTGATGCTCATGATCAACCTGCATACAAACAGACAGCGTTACCAAATCCTGATGAATTTCGAGCAGATTTAGAGCTTCTTTTAGATTTAGCAAAAAAAGCAGCAGCGACTCAGATTAAAAAATAGTTAATCTTTAAGCATTCAGGGAAGAATTCCCTGAATGCTTAAATTCAAATGAAGCCGCAATGACTTCCCCAGTGTTGGCGTTAAAAACTCAAAATTATTGCAATGGTATCAGCATGTTCATGCTGTTAATGGCCTTAGACTGTTGTCCAAATGCTTGAATCGTTCTCTTATTCTCGTCGTGCCAAATGTAGGTTTTGAAAAGCGGCTTCGCTTCGCTTTCCTGCTATATATGATGAAAGCATGCTTTTTTGTCCATTATCTGTTTGCACTCTCTGGCGGGGTTGTGGTGCGCTTTTGCATAGCATTCCGGTGTATTGCCTGAGCAAACAGTACCTTGCGCTTTTTATTATTCATCATCTTCTAGAACTACGTTGTAAAGGATCCCATCATAGCTTTTTTGCGGAAAGTTTTCATTTATAAATGCATATACATATGTGTATATGTCAATTATTTTGTTCCATAAAATAATTGACTGTGCATGATTTTTCGATTTAAATCCTTCACCAGAATTCAAAGTATATACCTCATCAGAAATAGTTATCGAGTAGTTATTGTTAGTTAAGTTGAACCCTCCGGTATGCACTGTATTTCTTACTTTGGACAAAAACTCTATTAGCTCAAGGTCTTGTTTTCGAGTTTTGTATGGTTCATATTTCTCAGCGACTTTTTTTAGTACGAATTTTATTTTTTCCATTGAGGATTCATAATTACTACATTCATTCATTATCTTTGATAGGATAAGATTTCTTTCATTTTCAACATGATCATTTGTTGCTTCATTCTCTACAGGGTTGGTTTTTGTTTCATCGTTTACTTCCATACTTACTGTTAGATTATATTTTTTGATGTATTTAATTAATTTTTTCTTTTTTGTGTTTGAGGATTGATATTTCGGTTTAATGAAGTCGTATGCGCTACACATCCAACGCTCGAATGTGGAAAATGCATTGACGTTAAAATCTAGAAGTAAACTGCCAACAAGAAAATCAGCCCTATTTACGAATAAATCTTTCATATCCATAACACTTGTGGAGATTTCGTCATCTTGACAAGCAAGACATTCTGTTAGTAACTGTGTTATAGGGCCTCTATGTAAAGAATTGGAGATTTCATCGTTAATAATATATGACAAGGGAATATCAACAACATTACTAAAATGACTAAAAAATGAATTGATATTTCCTATGTTATAGGAGAGAGCATGACCTTTAACTTTCATTAAGGCTTTAATACGGCCCATGTTATTTTCATCAAAATAAATACTGTCCATTACAACATCCTTGAGTGGTATTGAATTTGCTTCTATTTATCATAGCTAATGATTAGGGTCAATGGATAAAATGATATCCTCCCGTTTATTATCCTTGTGAAAAGAGTTATCACGATATTACATGAAATTAAAAATTTTTCTCATTCTCTACTTTTTGCTCTGAAAGCACGAGGGGTTTAATTTTTTCATCAGAGGATGATGATTTTAATATTCTTTATGGCAGTTAAATACTTTATCTGAGAATCGCCGCGTTAATAATATTGTGGTTCTTTATCTTAGCATGTCATTTGTTCATTTTAATACACGTTATGATCGGATTGATAAAAAAATTTATCTTTGGCGATCATTTTCTATCTCTGTAACCCGGAGGTCTTAGTTTCAGCGAATTTCGTTTTCTCATTTGAACTATTGGTATAGATGCTTTCAGATCAATAATGCTATCTGTTATAGGTTTTGCGTGCTGTGGACGAGTTGGAAAACGTTTGACCTCATAAAAGGTAGGCTTGTAATTATCATTGTTAAACTTGGCTCGTCTCTTATGCTCCACGCGTGGCACATAGATACCCTTCACTTTATCAAACACGTAGTTTTCAGCAATGCTTCTATCATGTTGAGCATCCACGGAAACAGGTGCTGGCTTCTTCTTGGCCCAGACAAACTTTTCCTTAAAGAATTCCACTACCAATGAGGTAAAGCGTTTAAATATACTGAACCGCCACGGGTTTAACAGAAACCTCTGAGTCATTTGAGATGACTTAAAAAAAGGTGTCCATGAGCGGTAAGCGTTATCCTGAAGAGTTTAAAATTGAAGCAGTCAAACAGGTTGTTGATCGTGGTCATTCTGTTTCCAGCGTTGCAACACGTCTCGATGTCACCACCCACAGCTTTTACGCCTGGATAAAGAAATACGGTTCGGATTCTCCCACTAATAATGAAAAGTCAGATGCTCAGGCCGAGATCCGCCACCTACAGAAAGAGCTGAAGCGGGCTACCGACGAACGAGACATATCAAAAAAGCCGCGGCGTACTTCGCAAAGCTTTCCGACTAAGGTACGCCTTTATCCGCGACAACAGATGTTGCTGGCCTGTTCGTTTGCTCTGTTGGGTTCTGGATGTCCATCCTGGTGGATTTTATTTTTGGCTTCAGCAGTCATATTCACAGCGTCACCAGCAGACCAGATGCTGACCGGGCAGATCAAGCAGTTCTGGTTTGAATCTGGCTGCGTCTATGGTTATCGCAAGATCCATCTCGATCTTCGTTATACCGGACAGCAGTGCGGAGTGAACCGGGTCTGGCGACTGATGAAGCGTGCCGGAATAAAAGCTCAGGTCGGGTACCGTGGCCCACGGGCACGCAAAGACAAAGCCAGCATCGTTGCATCCAACAGGCTCCAGCGTCAATTCAATCCGGACTCGCCGGATGTGAGTTGGGTGACGGACATGACCTAGAGTGTGCCCGGAGTTCAGGGCGAGCATGGAGGCACAAATGAACCACGAGTCTGTCTGGAATATTGAACCGGTAACTCATGACGAGGAACCCTACAATCCTGCCGGGTGTGACGGCGGAGAACCTGAGCGGCAGTGACCTGCGGCATGCACGCAGGGTGATGTAACCCGCTGACAACGGGGATTGAGGTGAGATCACTAAGCCGAGATGATCCTCAAGGTTGAGTACTGAAAGGCTGAAGAACATAAACCCGTTAATCCGCCTCTGTGGGTTGAAAATGTCACCACGGCCTATGTGATCTGACAGGCCGTGCAGAAGGAACTGACACTGATAGATATGCCGTGTCGGTCAAAAGTGTTTTTTGATATGTAAGCAGAACACCGGGACAGCAGTGCCTAACACGCTCGCACTGCTGACTTCTGCCAACTTGCGGCAAGTAAGGACAAAGAGTGCGACGGGCAGCCTCCTCAGTATGTCTGAGTCCAGACAGGTGAACCCGGGAAGGTCAGTGACGGATGTTAAGGGGGCATGGCTCCGATGACGCGCTGACTGGCGGAGCTTCCGTAGTAGTCCGCAATGGGGAAAGCCCATTACATGGCGAAGGGGAGCAGTTTAAATGTGTTTGCGAAGTGGATTAACTGACCCAGTGAGATGAAGACCTTTGATAATCAGCGAAATGCAACGCAAGCTTGCCACATGGGCAGCAACTGACCCGTCCCGACGGATTGAACGGCTGCTGCGTCTGATAACGCAACAAGAATGGCTGGCTGAAGCGGCGCGGATCACACTTTCATCTAAGGGGGCACATACCCCCGGCGTTGACGGTGTGAACAAAGCAAAGCTGCAGGCCGGACTGACTGCTGAGCTGCAAAGGCTCAGCGAAAAACTTCTCTCGGGTCACTACCAACCTATGCCAGCCAGACGGGTTTATATCCCTAAAAGCAACGGCAAACTGCGGCCACTGGGTATCCCTACACTGCGGGATCGCATTGTACAGCGGGCCATGCTGATGGCAATGGAGCCGATATGGGAGAGTGATTTTCATACTCTCTCGTATGGCTTCCGACCTGAACGCAGCGTCCACCACGCGATCCGCACGGTGAAATTACAGCTCACCGATGGCGGGGAAACACGGGGGCGCTGGGTGATTGAAGGCGACCTCTCCAGTTACTTCGACACCGTACATCATCGCCTGCTGATGAAGGCCGTACGCCGCAGGATCAATGACACACGTTTTATGACTCTACTGTGGAAAACCATCAAGGCGGGACATGTTGATGTCGGTCTCTTTCGGGCAGCCAGTGAGGGCGTACCGCAAGGGGGCGTAATATCTCCGTTGCTGTCGAATATCATGCTCAATGAATTCGACCAGTATCTGGATAAACGCTACCTGAGCGGAAAAGCGCGAAAGGATCGCTGGTACTGGAATAACAGCATCCAGCGGGGCCGAAGTACTGCTGTCAGATAAAACTGGCAATGGAAACCTGCCGTGGCTTACTGCCGATATGCAGATGATTTTGTGCTTATCGTCAAAGGCACCAAAGCTTAGGCAGAAGCCATCAGGGAAGAGTGTCGTGGTGTACTCGAAGACAGCCTGAAACTCAGGCTAAACATGGGCAAGACCCGTATCACCCATGTTAATGACGGTTTTATCTTTCTGGGACACAGGATCATCCGCAAACGCAGTCGTTATGGTGATATGCGGGTGGTTTCGACCATCCCGAAGGAAAAAGGCAGAAACTTCGCCGCGTCACTAACGGCACTGTTATCAGGCAATTACAGTGAAAGCAAAATCGATATGGTTGAGATGCTCAACCGGAAGCTGAAAGGCTGGGCTGCGTTCTATCAGTTCGTTGATTTTAAGGCCAGCGTGTTCAGTTATATCGACCGTGTGGTGTTCTGGAAGCTGGCTCACTGGCTGGCCCGAAAATACCGTAAAGGAATCGCGTACCTGATGAGGTGGTGGTGTAAACCACCGAAACCGGGTCAGAGTAAAACGTGGGTTGTATTTGGTAAAACCAACCACGGTAAGCTCAACGGTGAAATCCTGTACCGGCTGGTCGGGCAAGGCAAGAAGCTGTTCCGCTGGCGTCTGCTTGAAGGTAACCCTTACCTGAGGACCGATGCCAGAAACACCTATACATCGCGCTACACTGAAGTGGCAATGGCGTTCGCCAGCGTTTAAATGGAGAGCCGGATGCGCTGAAAGGTGCACGTCCGGTTCGGAGAGGAGAGGCAGGGAAATAGTCCGACTACGCCCTGCCTCTTACTCTACTCCGAACCCACGAAGGCCGCCTCTATCTGGCCGTGGTGGTTGATCTGTTCTCCCGAAAAGTTATCGGCTCGGTGTGGAGGCGTAATCCTCAAAAACAGGTACTGGTTCACTCTGATCAGGGCAGTCAATACACGAGCCATGAGTGGCAGTCGTTCCTGAAATCACACAATCTTGAAAGCAGCATGAGTCGTCGCGGTAACTGCCACGACAACGCGGTTGCTGAGAGTTTTTTCCAGCTACTGAAACGCGAACGGATTAAGAAAAAGATCTACGGAACGAGAAACGAAGCCAGAAGCGATATTTTTGATTACATCGAAATGTTTTATAACAGTAAACGTCAGCATGGTTCGAGCGAGCAGATGCCACCGGCTGAATATGATAACCTATATTATTAACGGCTCAGAAGTGTCTAGATTATCCGTGGCGATACAGTTTATCGCTTTTATATATTGGGTGGAGGGAGTTAAACTACTTTCTAGCGTAATTATACACCCGAATCATTTGAGTGTATAATTAACAATGTCATGTAGGTATCGTTTTAATGTCTTTTGATTTTAAGAGCCATGCAAAACTACAAACCATAAACATTAATATAAAACTGGCCTTTACCTTCATCAGTTTTTTGAATTCGATAAGTAATGGGAATGTCCTGCTTTAAATCAGGCTTACTGAACGTCAGATCAGCTGCACATTGATACACATCTAACTTTGAATCGTGGCTCAGTGTCCTGACGTTATTTACGGAAATTGATACGTCCGTATCCAGTTTTAGTGATTTTTCGATCTCCTTACGTGAGATATCAATAACTAAGTTCTTTGCATCGTTACTGCTGCATTTAGGTGTATTTTCGTTGCACCCAGAGAGAATAAAAGCAATAACTAAACTAATGAAAATTTTAAACATATGGTTTTCTCTTGTGTTTTTAATCATGGTTTTAATTTGAATTTCTGATTTTCTCAAGAATATTAGCGGCCCGGTTGTAACCTATTCTAAAATGATGCTGTACAGTACTTACCTTGACGACTTTTAATCCTTCATTGAAAATTAACTCAAGGGTCTGTTCATGAAAGAGGTCAGTGGGTGCATCATTTTCGTTCTTGATTGTTTCTGTAATTTTGATTCTGTTAGGGGATATGCTCTGGCTGTCTTTCATTTTGGTTTATACACTCCATCCATAGTGCCTGCTGCTGAACTCCCACAGTAATCCTCGCAATCTTTAGTCATAACTGTCGCTCCTCCTGTCGATAATTCACTGATCACAGCTACGCACTGGCTTGACGAATCGTTCCAAAGCCAGCGTTTTCTTTGCCCTGTGCTGGCTGAAATTGCACTTGCATTCCCTTCCATGCTGCACACTCCTGAGCCATCCGGTGTTGATGAATTAACTGAAAACTCGGCAGACTCTTTATGATTCGATATTTCCAGATCCATTCTTTTTAACGTACTCTGTAGCGGTAGCCAGCGTAGATGTGCTCAATATCAGGGTGGCTAAAATGACTCTTTTCATGATTACTCCTTGTCAGTTAATACGAATATTTTTGGTTATTTTCCCGAATGTGAGCGGCCTGCGTTTTTCGACATAAAAATAGGCGACATTAAACGCTGACTTTTTATGATTGCCACGACCGAGAGAAGGCCAGTCGCGAAAAGCCTCAATCTGAGCTTCCGAGTAGGGTGTGATAGAGAAGTCGAACAGGACGAGCAGAGCTTTGCCGTCGTGCTTCATTAATTTCTTCACCTCAGTGCTATTCACAGTTGCGGAGACATTCGAACGAGCTGCTGTTGGTTTACGGACGGCAAATTCAACGGCCACATCGTCAATGACAAAATCAATAAAGCCATGACCGGATACCGTTCCTGGTAGTTTGCTTTTTACTTCCGGCGAGAAGTTATCCGCAAACCAGCCCAGTAAATAGCAACGTACTAATGGCAGTAGTTCACGCTCGCTACATTCATTCAGACGCAATGTTTTGACAAATTCGCGCCGGTAAAGGGAGCTGAAAAAGTACTCAAAACAGTCCGTTATTTCACTAATGGTGGTTGCCACAATGCTCTCCCTAACCAGCCATCTATCAACACGTGGGATGACAAGCCACGTTTACGACCTGATTGGCCAATTTCCCTTCCGTAAAAGGTCTATAAATGGAATTTATATTGATTTTATGTCCATTAGTGATGTTCATGCAAGAGTAAAAAGGCCCCAGACTTCCTTTTATGGACGTACTGGAGATCATGTAATGGTTAAGCTCGTGGCAGAATCAGCGGATAAGCTGGTAGGACAGCGTATTCAGGCCAGACGTAAGGAGGTAGGATTAACCGCAGCTGAGCTGGCGGAGTCTATTGATATTTCGCAGCAACAACTTTCTCGCTATGAGCGCGGGACAAATAAGATCAATATTGCTCATTTGATCACAATTGCGGTTGCTTTGAAGACACCGATAAGTTGGTTCTTTATTGGCTGTATGGATGATTTCAACTTTGATGACATGCAACCTAATTATGTGACAAGTCACGATATGGAACTAAAGCAACGACTCGATCAAGTTTGGACGAAACTCGATCATGATAAAAAGAAAAGTTTGATTTTATTCCTTGATGAATTCACAAAGTGAAATTAGTTCCCAAATGAAACTATTTGCTCTTGATGTATATTTCTGGTAAAATGTCATTACTGGATAGTGTAATATTACTCAGTAACTGATACACCAAACTAATAACTAATGTGTCACTTCATTCTATATCCCTTCTGTCGGGAGGACGCTTATCATCTAAGCGTTCAAAATGGGGGGTAGTGGATTGCAATGTAGTTATTAACTCAATATATATTTACCGGAATAAATACGCATGAATATTGTCCGTCAGGAAGGGCTTTCTATGCCCGTAAGTCAGGAGTTAATTAATGTTATATTTAATGAAATATCCAGGGGGCCACCCGCCAGTCCCAATGTTCGCGCAGTCACTTTATTATTCAAAGATGTCAATTACAGTGCTGAAAACGGTAGTTACCATCCTGTAGAGATAAGACTGACGTCCAGAAACGATGAATGGTATTTCGATTACATCACCGACTTCAAATATATGGGGCTATACCCTGAGCTTGAAAAAGATATTGATTTTAGCTGGAGCCAGCGTTATGTATTCCAGTCTTTTGTTGGTGATTTACATCCAGGAGAAGGGCGCGACATTTTTGAGCTATGGCAGCGTAACTTTGTCCACTATCACTTTCTGAAGGTCTACTCTCTCACCGTCAGTTGGGAAAGCTAATCCCACCGCACTGATTAATCATTAAATACAACGGAGACATTATCTGTGACTGCAAACAGAGGGATACGTGCGTCTCAACAGGGCGAACTGGACTGTCTTTGCGGTGCTTACTGCGTGGTTAATATGCTGAGCTGGTTATACGACGGGAAGGTTAAGCGGCGCCCACTAATGAACCGACTTACTCAAACCTATCAGCAGCGTTGGCCTTTAAATGAATGGCTAGCCAAAGGTATTGAGGAAGATCGACTCGACTGGTTGATGGATCAGGTTTTGCAGAAAGGCCATTACAGCCGTCAGTTCCCGGTTGAAATAACCAAACCCTTTGCTGGTAAGAGGGGGCTTACAGACGGACGACTTTTCAGAGAAATGCAGCGGTTTCTTGATGTCACTGACCATTCCCGCCTCATCCTTCTCAGCGATCAGCTTCACTGGTCACTTCTGGTCAAAATGGACGAAGAAACTCTCTGTTTTTTCGACAGTAGCGGGCGCACCACTATGCCACGTAAATCCTTCTCACTTCGCACTGGCGTTACACGCCGCCAGCTGTTTACAGGCGCTATCTATTTTATTGAACGGGAGTTCTGACATGACGATGTTTACCACTCGTGAAAGCCGCATCCTTGATCAGGCGTGCCAAATTATCAGCAGGTATTATCAGCATGGCGTTCAGTTATCGTGTCCTGATGATGTCAGACGGTGCGTAATGGTTGAGTTGGCACCGCTTGAACATGAAGAGTTTGGCATCATCCTACTCAATAACCAGAATCAGCTATTACATCGGGAAACTTTGTTCAGGGGCACATTGAATACGGTCAGCGTTCACCCCCGCGAAGTGATCAAGCTTGTGCTGAAACACAATGCCGCTGCCGCTATTCTCGTTCACAACCACCCCAGCGGCGAGCCAGAACCCAGCCGAAGTGATATCAATTTGACTAAAAAGCTAAAGGGGCTGCTGGAAATGCTGAACGTGCGGTTGTTAGATCACTTTATCGTTGCTGGTGCTGAAACAGTCTCGATGGCTGAACGAGGGCTGGTCTGATGCGAGCAGTTACTTGGTTTAATGTACGTTATCACGGGTTTTACGCATGAGCGGGGCTGCGTTACGTCAGGTCATGCCGGTGGTGCAAACCACCGTGTTCGATGCGTATATTGGCGGTCTGGCACCATCGGGGCGGCGAGGTCTCACCAGCTTGTTAAACCGCAGCGCCAGCATACTTAAACGCGGTGCGGATGCAGCAGACTATCCGTGGGAACAACTTAACTTCGCCGCTGTCGCTAAAGTACGCGCGGCACTGTTGGATGACGGTTACGCCGTGTCGTCGGTCAACATGGCGTTATCAGCACTAAGGGGCGTGGCGCAGACGGCTTTTAACCTGAATTGCATGAATGCCGAAACGCTTACACGAATTCGGTCAGTCAAGCGTGTTAGCGGCGATATTCAGCGTAAGGGGAGGGCGCTAGACAAGTCGGAAATCCGGGCATTGATTCAGGCAGCAAAACAGCATCCGCTATTGGTTCGGCGCAGTCGTGACACCGCTATTGTCCTAATACTCTGCGGCACAGGCCTGCGGGCCGGGGAACTGGTCAAACTCGAGCACCGGGACTATGACAACGGCATCCTAACGGTGAGGCAAGGGAAGGGGCGAAAATACCGCGAGATTCACGTGGCGGATGCAGTAGACAGGGCGATTCGCGCGTGGCTGAAAGTGAGTGCAGGTGAAGCAAACAGCGCGTTGTTCAAGCGAATTCAACGCAACGGCAAAGCCGCCAACCAAGCACTAACAACGACAGGGTTAACGGGTATTCTTATGGAGTTACAGCATACGTCAGGCTTAGTGCGGTTTACTCCACATGATATGCGGCGCACCTTCATTACCCGTTTACTAGAGCAGGGGGTGGATATCAACACCGTACGCCAGCTGGCAGGCCACAAGGATATATCGACGACAACTCGCTATGACTTACGTAACAAAGCCACGTTAGGTAATGCAAGTAAGTCTCTCAATATTTATTAAACGATGCTTGCAGTAAACCCCTTGAGATTATTGGCCTTCTTGTTTTTTTATTGCTTTAATTATGGCTCTAGTGTTTGAGCATTTTATGACGTGCTTTTCAGTCCACACTATGGATATAAAACGGATGCATGTTCCTTCTTCAGGTAAATTAGGGTAAGGGATGTCTTCTTTGTTTAGTTTCTTTGCAATGTCTTCATTGCTTTTTCCTTCAAATATATAACTCCAAATTTTCTCGTAAATCTCAACAAGTTTTTTCGAATGCTCATGTTCATATTCTAAGATGTTGTCAATATAGTATTGATTAATTAATTCATCAATGGCATAGCTGTTTCTTTCAGTGTCATTTCTTTGGTTGCGGCTATTTGCTGTGCACTTAACTATTTGATTAAGATGTTCAAGAGTGCTGCTGTTTAAATAAATTGTTTTCCTGCTTCCTTCTTTTTTAAGTTTTTCACGACGAATTTGTTGTCTTTCCGCATCAGACTTAGCTCGACTCTCTTTTCTCATACAACTTTCACCTCATTAGCTTTTATGCAACTTTATGGTTTTCTTGAGGATTGTCAATATCCATTTGCCACTTGATGGTCATCGAAGCGTCAATGCGCTTGACGCTAACATATGATGAAGTAATCGTGACTGTCACGTTTGTTTTTTTATATATTTGAATGTATTGGTCACGGATTTCTATGTGTATTAGCACTGTTATCTGAAAGAGACAGGATCTAATTTTTCGTGATGGTCACAATTGATAAATTAGAGTGAAATCATCGTTGTGGTCACGCTTTTATGCGAATAATTCTTGTGTAAGATATTGAATATAAAGTCATAAATTTACTTGTAAAAGCCTGTTCGCATCAGCCGATGCGTAACCTAAACAGGTGCACCATGACCACAATTCGTATCATCAAAGTCCCGGAAGTTCTTGAACGTTGTGCTTTGAGCAGGGCGACACTTTATCGTTTGCTGGAGCGTGGGGAATTCCCGGTGCAGGTTCGCCTTAGCACTCGGTCTGTAGGCTTCTACGAACATGAAGTTAACCAATGGCTGGCTGAGCGCACGCGTGTCAAGTAATTGGCGCGTATAACATCAGTCAAGTTACACAGCTCAGCACAGCTTCAGAACTAACTTCATCTCCAGGTAGATGCTTAAGGTACTAGTTATAGTCACCAGCTAATCAAATTGGTATGTTTCATACGTGTAGCAATGTGGGTGGACGTATAACTCTCGCCCTATAATCCAGGGTGAGTATGCGTATACAATCTGGTTGGTTAGCTATTGTTAACTATGCTTGTTTCGCTATCTCATAAATTGTATGTGAGTACATTGAACCTATTATTTACTCAATAAACAGGTTAGAAGCTGTGCTGGGCATTAGACTCAAATTGGAGTTTATATGCTTAATGTTAAGAATATTAAAACAAATAAAGGTATGCCCGTTGGTCAAACTCATGGTCGTTATCCTATGACTATGCACATTGATTGGTTAACACTTGTCTCTGATTATAAAAGTGATAGAGAAAAGGAGGTTTTCGAGGCGGGTTTGCTGCATTTGAAAAAGAAATTAAAAGGGGAGTATAAGGTTACGCGCAGGAATATGGATAAGCGGAGTGGAAAGAAACCTCCGTACAGGAATGGTCTGCACATTTCTGAATGTGGTACTGATTCGCCTAAATTGTTATCAATTTATACATCTCCACGGTTCAAAAAGGTTGGCGGGATTAGTATTCAGATTCATCCTCAGCGCACTACAGGGCAGGGGATAGATTCTCTGTTGAATAAGTTGAATGATGCACTTGGTGGGGTGTTATTACCGATATTGTCCCGGTCTTGGATTACACGCGTAGACATAGCTTTAGACATCTATGGGTGCAAACTTGATGACTATTACTGGTGGCTAAGCTGGGCTAAAGCTTATGAAGATTTCTGTGAGCCATACGGGTTGCCGGGGTTGCAGATAGGCAAGAAATCAGCGTTAAGCGTAAATATCTACGAGAAAGCAGACGCTAGCGATTTCAAGATCCAAGGGTTAAAACGTGCCCTTTTCCATGTGTTCGACAGAGATCATCGCGGCAAAGACAGGTATCGCAAAGAGCGGTTGATAGACCTTAAAAAGGAGCAGTGCCCGGGACTACTGCGTGTTGAGTTTCGCGTTCAGGAAAAGAAGAACGCATACGGTAAATACTCCAAAGCGGGGAAGGTCGTCATGCTAAGTAAGCTGAAAAGCATGAAGAATCCACTCTGCCGCCTTAAGGTGTATGAACGTGCACTAATGTCTGACATGTACAACGAGTGGTACAAAGTCGGGCGTCCTGACACTAACAGTAGTAAGGGGCTAGTAAATCTCCTTAATCGTGATACAGGAGGGCGTTTAAGCCGCGCCGCTGAACGCATTTTTGAGCGTCGTGAAGTTGAATTGTTCTGTGCGAATGAGGTATGGAGCAGTTGGTCCGCTTGTGTTGATGCAATGGGAGAAATATTGGCTGGCCTTACTGTAAAGAACCCCGCAAGTGATGAGGAAAAATCACAAGCCAAGATTGAGCGGAAAATACGAAGGTTATCTGGCGATCGTTCCCGGCGTGCACGTAGGCGCTAGCTAGCAATTATGGCGGTCATAGGACCGCCACCTACTATTAATTAACTATTAGCACGTTTGGCTCTAGTGGCGGCTTTGAGCGCAGGCTGTGTGAAAACTGTTTTGGTCGCTTAATCTGCGTAAATCAGGGTTGAAAACAGCGCTCATACGTAAAATTTGGCTCAGCTAACCTGTCAATTAATTCCAAATTTTGCGTAGATCCGCGCACTTCAGTTTTAGGTCAGAGTTTTCACACAACCTGAGCGAACAGCGGAAGTTGGCATTTGCCATAACCGCAGGGATGTAGGACTAACATTGGCGTGTAATAATCAACTGGGAGCAGGTCAAGAGCGGCGAACGGTTATCGTCTTGTGACAGCGCACCTCAATCGGGTGCTGATACGGCGAAACCTACATGTTAATCCCAAAAGTATTCATTGGATAATGCGGGAAATTAACCTGTTACTGTAAAAATCAGGCCATAAAAAATCAGCACGCCATCATACCGGTAACTCAATCAGCCCTGTAAATTTTTTAAATGTTCAGATAACATCCACGTTTCAGTAGCTAAAATCCAATTCGTATTCGATGCAATAGGATGCTTCAGTGTCAAAAATCATTAAAACTAAGATTGATGGTGTTGAGATGTTAATAAGTTCGCATCATGCAGGTTCTTTCTCTACGCGTTCAGCTAATAATGATGATGCTTTGAGCGTTGCATTGGTTAATGCAATTGCCAGCAGAGTAGATACCCCCTTCGGACTGGTACCATTAATGAATGCTGTTGAATCTGATGATAGGACTATATCAACACCGGCCCTCAGTTTGTTGGCGATGCATACTAAAAAGATTGAACAACTGATGATGAATGATGCGAGATTCCCTGGTACAGATAATTATGCTATCCGCTTAGTGACGGGACGCGCGGGGATCTATCCGCATAAAGCGGCAGAAGCATTGCTTCATAGAACTAACGAGGGAGGCTCCACCACTGAAGCTATCGAATGGCTACGTAACGTTATTGCTGTCAGTGACAGGACTGCTGGTAATAATGAAGCATCATTGATCGAAGCTTTATGGGGCGCACGAATTGCAGAGCCCCTACAGTTGACCAGCACGATTAAATTACTACCGATTGCTGATTTACCTGAAGGACGACAAAAAGCTTCTCTTCTTCTGGCTAGTCGGAAAAAAAATGTCGGATTAATTGTTTCTGGATTAAACAATGATTATCCACACTCTGTACTTGTTGGCCAGTTTGATTTAAAAAAAGCCGTTACGCAAATGTATTTACCGGATAGTTGGGAAGTAGTCGTGCCTGATAACAAAACAATTTCGGCTCTTAAAGAGGAATTCGACGATATCGCTATGGTTATGACATTGACAGAGTCTCATCCCGTTATAAGCGCAGCTATCTGGATCGATTACGAAGATCCAGATTTAAAGTACTATGGACAGTTTTTAGGCTCCTGGAGCTCTCGTTATTTGGATGTCCTACCCTTTTCAGGGCAATCTCACAAACTCTTGGATCCAGTCGATGTTAAGACAAACGTTTCAAACTTTCTAAATCTTGAAGCTGACGTAAAACCAAAAATTCGAGTGGCCCTCGAGCGTTTCAATCTTGCGCTCAAACGGAAGAAAATGGGAGATGCAGCAATTGATTTATGCATCGCCCTCGAATCTATGGTGGGTGGAAACGAAACTAACGAGGTAACGCACAAAGTTACAACGCGTATCACAAGATTTCTAGGCGGTGATGTGGATCAGCGTGCTCGAACGCGTGACATAGTTAAGGCAACCTACAATTTCAGAAGTACGATGGTTCATAATGGTCAGGAACCTCAAAAACTAAGGCTGGTAAGTGGTTCAAAAATGAATCCAAGAGAAATCCTCGCTGAGGCGACAGTCATTTGCGTCAAGGTACTTAAATCCATTCTAAGTGAAGGGAGAATTCCCGATTGGCAAGAATTTGATATACAGCCATAAATTAGAGCTTTGATTAAGTGCTCTTAAAAAAAAGAATAATTCGGTGCAATAAAGTCGTTACGATAAGGTCTTTAACGACATGAAAAGAGATGGGTGTCTGTCGGCTGCTCGTTCTTCAATTTTGGCTCGAAGCTGTACGTTGATTCTTCCCTGTATAGAGATACAGCCACATCATCATTCAGCTGTGTGAAGGCACCCAAAGAGTGACCATTTGATTGCGAAGTGATTGTAACCGCAGGGCGATATATTGGGTACACTGAAGGCTAGCTGTTTGCATGCTCAGTCTGTATTTGATTGCATTACAGTGGAATACGAAACCCTTCCTGAATCGCCAGAGGTGGTTACGCTTGTAGAGGTAATAGAGCATGCTGGTTGATGCCATAGGGTACAGTCCTGAGTTACAGCTGTACCACATGCCAAAAGAAAAACGGCCTGAACCTCGCTGAGAATCAGACCGTTATATGTGGTAGAGCTGGCGAGAGTTGAACCCGCGTCCGAAACTACTACACCGTCGGCACTACATGCTTAGTCATATCTTTATTTTCGCTTGCCAGCTGCGGACAGACACGCCACTGACAAACTTGCCTGATTGGATTTAATGCTTCAACCCCAGGCAGTGCATCCACACGATCTCTTTTGGGTTTGTCCTCTCATGATCCCCGTCCTAAGAGAGGAGGCTAGGGTGAGAGGAAACCTTCAGTTTCTTAGGCTGATTAAGCTACTAAAGCAGCAGGTTTAAAGTCATCGTTGTTAGCGACTATTTTTTTGCGGCTTTTAACGAGGCAAACCGCCCCTCGGCATGCTCCTAAGGTTTTATAATCCCGTCGAATCCAGAATCAGCCCCTATGAGTTCCCACACTGACGTAGTGGGCTCGGATGTTCTGGCAATCAGACTCATCATAGTCCGGTCGATTATCTTCGGGGCCGACACACCCCCCTAAGTTAGCTGACTGCTCTGACATCTCTGATAAGTAGGTTGGCGTCAGCTAATCTGACGAAAACTACGCTACTAATTCTATTAGCTCACCATTAGATAAAATACAACAAAATGCTCAAGTGCAATTGAGCCCCGGTTCCCTGAGGCTAATCCTATAATATCCCATTTCGCTTACCAGCAATTAAATCAAAATTTCAGAAGCTTAATACATAGCCTTCAGTGCCAGAACCATACTTAGAAGAATAGAAGAAAAGTTGCTGCCACTTAGGGTTAGACCATTTTGAGTTGTACACGCTGGGTACATTGAAAATCAAATTTACATATTCCTTTTGCCGATAACACAAAATTGACGCTATTCCTTCGTCATCTGGATGCTTATGCCTGCTGCCGTCTGTAGATATTAGCCAATTACTACAATCAACAGCTTCAATGAGTTGCTTTGAGATATTTGCACGGCTACAGTGGTGTGGGACTTTGAAAGCATCGAGCTTCAATGGACTTTCACTCGATAAGATTAACATTGCTTCAACCAAATCTTCAGCGAACGCATCGCCCGCGAGCAGAACTTTTTTACCATCATATTCCAGTAGCAAAATAATGCTGCTCCCGTTTGCGGCTTTAGTATCTCGCAACGGCCTTTGGTTAGCCAGGCTTTGAAGTGACTGAGCGTCTGGAATATCTACTGATACATCTGGACCCATGGATTCCAAGCCTGAATCAGTATGTTTATTTTGTGATTTTTGTAAAGCCAGTCTTATCTCTTTATCCCATTCAGGTTTGAGGTTTTCAAGCCTGTCCACACGAGGTCCAAGGACAGTTATCTTCATTCCTCCTGCGAGTTCAACAACCTTAAGCGGCTCTCCTTCCTGTCGACAAATTGAGCCACCTTCAAACGATTTGTTCCATGGCTGAGTTTTCAACCATTCAGTAAGCCTTTCAGCTTGAACTGCACCTAGCTTTTCCAGATCAGAACTGACTCTTCGACCATCCAGGTGCTTGTAACCATTGAACCAATAGTCCCCTACTTCAACTCCTAAGGGCGGATAGCAGTCAATAAAGCAACTCAACAATCCTCCAATGTGGTCGGCGTCAATATGTGTAACCACTATTGCTTCAAACTTCCGCTGAGATTCTGGCAACTCGCTTATTTTATGATTGAGTTCTTTTCCTGCTGCTTCAGTGCCCGTATCGACAAGCATTTGATAAGGCGTGTGCTCATCTCCCCAGCGCACCCAAATGGTATCCCCTTCACGGGCAGGTAGCATTTGTATTGAGAACAATTTAGCCTCCATCGGTTGTAGTAAGATACATAGACTCCCAAATTACGTGTGGTGCGATGCGCGCCAGGCATGCGAGAGCTTCATTTCTTTGCTCATTGTGAGCGGATTCAGGCCAATAACGTATAAGGTCTAATAGTAATGAAAAATTCTCTGTTAAAAGAATACGCTGTTTGCTGGCTTCACACGCATATGCCAATGACTCCTCCAGGAAACCATTACGCGCTAAATAAAGTGCTAATGTTATTTTTGCATCAGCTAGCCATTCATTATTTCTGGTCAAATTAATTAACTGTTCTTTGTTGTAACTATCTAACTTGCCTGTTTTGTATAGTATAAGTGCTGCAAGTGTTGCACCCGTAGGATCTTTGTATCTTTCTATCAATGCATCGAGTGCACTAGAAGCTAACTGGGATGCATTAATAATTTGACCACTTTTAAGCATACTTTCCAGACCAAAAGCCAAAGATCTAGACTGTGAAATATTTATTTTCAAGTGATCGTGTTTGGAATCTGTCACCTGTCTCACATGACAGGTAACGGAATAACGGTGGCCTTGACTAATTGGGAGACTAACTTGTTTACGCGCTCCATTCTTTTCAAATGTTAACACTGACATTTTCTGCATTTCATCTTTGTGCTGCACTATCCAAAAACTGTTTGTCGGATAAATAGTAAAGTCATTGCTCGCGCTTAAAAGGCTAACTCCAATTGCCTTGTCCTGATCCAATTCATTAATCTTTTTAAATTCACTGCTGTCGCTTGGAGTTTCAGGTTGATAATCAAAGTCTGGCTTGAAAGACACCTCGGTTAATTGCGACTCGAATACCTCAACGACCTTGGACGCTCTTTTTCCATCTCCAAGAAATGCACTAATTTCATACAATCCAGGAGTGAGGTTAAACTCTCTTTTCACTGTGAGCTTCTCAATGAGAATAAGCTCGCTATCTCGAATGTCAATTCCCGTGTAGATTCCGCCGTAATTAAACTTAGATTTAACTTCAACCTTGAGATTTATTTTTTCAGGTAAGACCTCACTCATAGTGGAATTTCCTTCATTCGGCTAGGAGGGGCAATTTTAAGGTTATCTGAGTCTCTTTTATTTGTTGTCAGAGTCATAACCTCAATCTTATAAATGCCAGCAGGTATTTTGGCATGGAGCGGCCACGTTGTATGGTTGTCATACAACACGTCGTCCAGTTGAGACAGCCGGGCACTGTAGTTATCACTATTCATGCCGTCTTTTATCTGTATCGTTAAATCGACGTCCGGAGCTTTTTCGCATTCATGAAAGACTTCATCATTAAAAATTCCTGTACAT
>Ga0157370_10001482_pt1 | contig 29052 bp, 30 predicted proteins | sample C35metaG_FD_113463 | JGI IMG/M metagenome (GOLD analysis project Ga0157370, IMG submission 113463) | Corn rhizosphere microbial communities from Kellogg Biological Station, Michigan, USA - C3-5 metaG | ecosystem: Host-associated > Plants > Roots > Rhizosphere > Soil | place: USA: Michigan...
ATGGGCGCGCTGAAGGAAATCAAAGCGCTGATGCGCGACGCTGCCGCCGTCGTTGCCGTGATCGAGAAGGAAACCGCGCGCTTCGCCGCGCAGTTGAAAACGCCGGAAGCGGCGGAGGCGTTCAGGGCGTTTGCGGAAAAGCGTAAGCCGGATTTTAGCAAACTGAGTTGAAGCGTTTTATCCCTCCCCTCGGGGGAGGATGGCCAAGCGAAGCGAGGCCGGGTGGGGTGAAAGCCGTTCCGCTTAAATTCCTAAGCAATTTCAACGCGAAAAAATCTTTTTTTGATATCTTATCCCCGGCCGTTCCAGCGGTCTTACGATATGCGCGTCTCGATCCACGAGGGGCGTTTCTAGAGGCGTCTTGGAATGGGATCGGGACCGGCGCCCGCTGTCGTGCTTCGCAGGCATGGCACCGGGACGGTACGGGATCCCGCCTCCGGTTACTATGAACCGGCGCGAGGAGCTCGCTGACGGAGAGGCCATGCGCGTTGCATGTCCTCACGAAAAGCGCGGCCCCGAACCGAAAAATCGCCGAACTGGAGCGCTGCGAAGCGCGCTTCCCGCAAGGGAAGCAAAACGGAAGGCCGATGCGCCGAGCGGCGCTCCGGTCCCCTCGCTTTTTGAAAGCGAGGGCTGTGATGGAAGAATGCCCCGGACGCGCGAAAAAAAGCGCGGGCGCGGGGCGATGGTGTTTGTCTGGAACACAAAGAAAGAAATGTCATTCCGGGGCGCTGCGAAGCAGCGAACCCGGAATCCAGAAATACCGGCGGGCATATCTGGATTCCGGATCGGCGCTGTCGCGCCGTCGGAATGACAATGGAGGGAACTACGCCTCTACTCCCCCCACCCCTTCGGCGCGCCGTGCTCGCGGATCGCCTCGACGATCTCGCGATGGCGGCGCTTCTCGCGCTCCATGTAGATCGCGACTACCGCATGGATCGTCGGCACCAGCCAAAGCGGATGGAAGACGAGGCCCAGGATGAAGCACGGCACGATCAGGAGGAGATTGAAGATCGCATGGAACGGCTGACCGTTCAGCAAAAGCCCGAGCGGCGGCAGGAAAACTGCGAGCAAATAGATCATGGAGTACCTCCCCTCGTTGGCAAATGTGGGCACGCTTTGCGCCGGACACAAGGCTGCTTCCCCGCAGCCCCGCCGTGACGGGATGAGCCGAACCGGCTATCAGGCGTTAAGTCCCGTTCCGAGCGCCCTCCCCATGCCGACCAAAATCATCGTTCCCCTGATCGTGGCTTGCGCCTTGTTCATGGAGAACCTCGATTCGACCGTGATCTCCACGGCGCTCCCGGCGATCGCAGCCGACCTGCATCAGGACCCGATTGCGCTCAAGCTCGCGCTTACTTCTTATCTGCTGACGCTCGCGGTGTTCATTCCGATTTCCGGCTGGATGGCCGACCGCTTCGGCCCGCGCACGGTGTTTTGCCTCGCGATTGTCGTCTTCACCATCGGTTCGATGCTGTGCGGTTTTGCGACGTCGCTCCTCGACTTTGTGATCTACCGCATCATTCAGGGCATGGGCGGCGCGATGATGACGCCGGTCGGGCGGCTCGTGGTGCTGCGCGTGATCCCGAAACACGAATATGTCTCGGCCTTCGCCTGGCTCGTGGTGCCGGCGCTGATCGGCCCGCTGATCGGGCCGCCGCTCGGCGGTTTCATCACGACGTATTTTTCCTGGCGCTGGATTTTCTGGGTCAACATCCCGATCGGAATTTTGGGAATCGTGCTCGCGATCGAATACATCGAAAACCTCCGCGAGGAGAACGTGCCGCCGCTCGACGGAAAAGGCTTCGTGCTTTCCGGCATCGGGCTCGCGGGGCTCGCCTTCGGCCTCACCACGATCGGGCAGGCTTTCATGCCGGTGTCGATCTCGCTTGCGATGCTCGGGGCGGGTGCCGCCTTTACGTTCGCCTATGTGCTGCATGCGCGGGTTACGCCGTTTCCGCTCCTCGACCTCACTTTGCTCTCCGTTCCTACGTTTCGCGCGAGCGTGGTCGGCGGCGCGCTGTTCCGCGTCGGCATCGGCGCGCTGCCATTTCTGCTGCCGCTGATGTTCCAGATCGGCTTCGGCCTTTCGCCGCTGCAATCGGGTTTGCTGACTTTCGCCGGCGCGATCGGCGCGATGACCATGCGCGTGAGCGTGGCGCCGATCCTGCGGCACTTCGGCATCAAGCGCGTGGTGTTGGTGAACACTTTTGTGGCGAGCGGTTTCATCGGCGCTTGCGCGCTGTTCCGGCCGGAGACGCCGTACTGGATCATTCTTCTGGTTTTGCTCGCGGGCGGATTTTTCCGCGCGCTGCAATTTTCGAGCCTCAATTCGCTTGCCTTCGCCGATCTCGGCACCAGCGATATGAGCAAGGCGACGAGCTTCACCAGCGTCGCGCAGCAGCTTTCGATCACGTCGGGAATCGCGATCGGGGCGCTGACGCTGGAAGCCGCGCAATATTTCCGCGGCGGCGCCACGCTGATCGCGGCAGACTTCAGCTGGGCGCTCGCAGTCGTTGCGTGCGTTTCCGCGACATCGATCTTTTTGCTGCTGCCGCTGCCGATCGACGCGGGCGCTTCGCTCACCGCGCAGCCGCCGCCGGAAGCGCCGCCGCCGGAATCGGGAAAAGTCTAGCCGCGAAAACCTTGCGCCAGCACATAAAGCTCGGCGGAATCCGAACGGCTCGCGGGCGGCTTCACATGCTTCACGCTGGCGAAATTCTTTTTTAGCTCCGCCAAGAGCGTATGTTCCGTCCCGCCCTGAATGACCTTCGCGAGAAACGTGCCGCCGGGAGAGAGTATCTCGCGCGCGAATTCCGCGGCGGTTTCGACCAGCGCCACGATTTTCAAATGATCCGTCTGCCGGTGACCGGTGGTGTTTCCGGCCATGTCGGAGAGCACGATGTCGGCCGGGCCGCCGAGCATCTCCTTCAATTTTTCAGGCGCATCCTCGTCGAGGAAATCGAGCTGCATGAAGGTGACGCCGGGGATCGCCTCGATGTCGAGAAGATCGATTGCGACGACTTTACCTTTTCCGCCCTTCGTGCCGACGCGCTCGGCCGCGACCTGGCTCCAGCCGCCTGGCGCCGCGCCCAGATCCACGACACGCGCGCCGCGCTTAAGAAAGCGCGCCTTGTCGTCGATTTCCACAAGCTTATAAGCCGCGCGCGAGCGATAGCCTTCACTCTTCGCGCGGCGAACATAAGGGTCGTTCAGCTGACGCGTGAGCCATTGCCGCGACGACACCGTACGCTGCTTCGATGGCTTGAGTTTTTTCTTCCGGCGATCGCCTGCCATGTTCTAGCTCAGGCGCGGTTCTTTCCACGCGCCATCCGCCCGCATCAATTGCACAAGTATGCCCTCGCGCAAACCGCGGTCAGCGACGCGGAGCCGCTCGCAAGGGAATACGCGCCGGATCGCCTCGAAGATCGCGCAGCCAGCGAGCACGAGATCGGCGCGCTCGGCCCCGATACAGGGATGCGCGACGCGCTCGGCATAGCTCGTGCCGATCAGGCGCTCGACCACCGCATTCACTTCGCGCGCGCAAAGCCAGACGCCATCGACTTGCTTCCGGTCGTAACGGGGCAATTCAAGATGTACGCCCGCGATCGTCGTCACCGTGCCGGAGGTGCCAAGCAAATGAATGCCGTCAGCGTTTTCCGCGCCCGCCTGCTTCGCGAAATCGGCGACGAGTGGCACGGCCTGTTCCACCATCGCTTCGAACACTTCGCGCGAGACCGCTTCGCCGCCGTGGCGCTCGGCGAGCGATACGACGCCCATCGGAAGCGACGTCCAGGCGCGCATTCTTGCGACCGGCGGGCCGCGATCCACGGTGTTGGATTTATCGAGGAGCACAAGCTCGGAAGAGCCGCCGCCGATGGCGAACAGGATCGCGCCGTTCGCGCCGGGATCGAGCAGCGGCGCGCAGCCATAGGCGGCGAGGCCCGCTTCGGTTTCGCGATCGATGATTTCGAGCGTGAGGCCCGTCTCCTGTTTCACCCGCTGCAGGAATTCGGCGCCGTTTCCGGCCGCGCGCGCAGCTTCCGTCGCGATCAGGCGGGTGCGGATATTCTTGCGGCGGGAGAGTTTCAGCGCGCAAACTTTCAGCGCGTCGACCGCACGCTCGATCGCGGTTTCCGCGAGCCGGCCGGTGCGGGAAAGCCCCTCGCCGAGCCGGATGATGCGCGAGAAGGCGTCGATCACATGGAAAGAGTGCGGTGTCGGATGCGCGACCAAAAGGCGGCAGTTGTTGGTGCCGAGATCGAGGGCGGCGTAAAACGGCTCCTCCGCAGCGGGAAAAACCCGTGCACCGGGCCGTTCCTGCCGTCCAAAGCGAGACCAGCGCCGGCGACGCCTCCGTATCGGCGATGGGCCTCGCGAGCCGCACGCGCCCCCCGCGCGTTCGTCCGCCATGCCACTCCTTTCCCGCCGTTCCCGGAGCGCGCGAGCGCGCTCAACAGACGGCAGTTTTCTTGGTTTCCTCCAGTTGGCCTTAGTTTACCAGCGCAAGGCTTGGGCGCAACACGCTGGAACCGTTCGAAAAGAGGCGGTTCGCCGCGCGCTTTCTTGAAGCCTTGCACCTGCGGGACGGCTCCATTACTGATTTCGCCAAAGGGACCTCTGCCGAAATTCGGGTGCAACCATGGACAAAGCAGAACTGAATCGCGTGATCGATCACGTCGCGAATGCCATCGACAACGCGCACACGGACCAAACGCCGTTCTATCATCTCGAACTGAAAAACATTTTTCCGGCGGACATTTACGCACGCATGATGGAATTGATGCCGATCGCGGACGATTATCGCGCGATGTCAGGCCGCACAAAAAACACTCGCACCATGAACGGCGGCGGAACGCGCGTGAAAATCGACCTCTTCCCCGAATATATCCGTCACCTGCCGGACGAAAAACGCCAGCTCTGGAATCTCGTCGGCAAGGCGCTCTGCTCCGCCAAAGTGCGCGACGCCTTCATGCGCAAGCTCGCGCCCGGCCTGCAAAAACGCCACGGCGAAAAGTTCAGCCGCATCGGCATGTATCCGATTCCGATTCTGACGCGCGATGTACCCGGCTACAGAATCGGCATCCATCCCGACACGCATTGGAAGGGCATGACGATTCAGCTCTATCTTCCACGCGACGAATCGATCAATCACGTCGGCACGGTTTTCCACGAGAAGACCGGGCCGAAACAATTCAACAAGGCAGCGCGGATGTCGTTCTCGCCCAACACCGGCTACGCCTTCGCGGTCGACGAAGACACCTATCACTCGGTCGATTTGGTCGGCCCTGAAGTGGATACGCGCGATTCGATCCTGCTCACTTATTTCGTGGACAAGACACCGCTGCAGATCCTCCGCAATCGCGGCAAGCGCATCGGCAATTTCGTCTTGAACGAGGTACGCAGTGCGGCGCGGCACTAGTTCTGCATGAGCCGCGATTTCGAGCACAAAGTCGTCGTCATCACCGGCGGAAGCCGCGGCATCGGGCGCGCGATCGCGACGGCTTTCGCGCGCGAGGGCGCGCAGACGGTGCTCGCCTCATCATCGGCGCAGAACTTGCTCGACGCCGCCGAAGCCGTCGGCAAGGCCGGCGGCCCCGCCCCCCTCACCTGCGCGGGCGATCTCAAGCAGCTCGAAAAATGCGAAGGGCTGTTCGAACTCGTCGCGACGCGTTTCGGACGCTGCGACGCGCTCGTGAACTGCGCGGGCGCCACCAAGGCCGGCAACTTCTTCGATCTCTATGACGAAGAATGGCATGACGGCTTCGCGCTGAAATTCTTCGCGGCCGTCCGCCTCTCGCGGTTGTTCTGGCCGATGTTGAAAACGGCGAAAGGGAATATCGTCAATATCGTGGGCGGCGCCGCACGCACGCCGGACCAGAATTTCCTGATCGGCGGCTCTGTCAACGGGGCGCTCACGAATTTTTCCAAAGGGCTCGCCGATCTCGGCAAGCGCGACGGCGTGATTGTGTTTGTCGTTCATCCCGGCCCCACCGAAACCGAACGGTTCTTCGAGCTTGCGGAAGCGCGCGCAAAGGCCGCGAATATTTCGCGCGAGGACGCGATCCAGCGCGCGATTCAAAAAGCGGGCGTTCGCCGCATCGCAAAGCCCGAAGACGTCGCGGAGCTGGTGGCTTTCCTCTGCTCCAAGCGCGGCGCGCACATCAACGGCACCGCGATCGCCGTCGATGGCGGCGCGACGCCCGGGCTCTCCTAGGCGATCACATTCTCGCGTGAAGCCGTTGCGGAAGCGCGCAGGAATGCGCGACGATGGCGTTTTCCGTTGGGAGACGCTCATGCCGTCGCAGCGCTTTGATTTTCCGAATGCCAAGGGCGAACGTCTTGCCGCCCTTCTCGATCTTCCGCTCGATAAGCCGCGCGCTTTCGCACTGTTCGCGCATTGCTTTACTTGCGGGAAGGACGTGCATGCCGCAAAGCGCATCGCGGAAGGACTAACCGAGCTTGGCATCGCGGTCTTGCGCTTCGATTTCACCGGCCTTGGCGCGAGCGAGGGCGAGTTCAAGAACACGCATTTTTCCTCGAACGTCGCCGATCTTGTCGCCGCGACGAACCATCTCAGGAAAGAAGCGCATGCGCCTTCGCTCCTGATCGGCCACAGCCTCGGCGGCGCCGCGGTGCTCGCGGCGGCCAGCCAAATTTCCGAAGCACGCGCAGTCGTCACCATCGCGGCGCCTGCGGAAGCCGCGCATGTGTCAAATCTGTTTCGCGGAAAAATCGAGGACATCAAGGCGAAGGGCGAAGTCGAGGTCGAACTCGGCGGCCGGCCGTTCAAAATTGCCCGCGAATTTCTGGAAGACATCGAAAGCCAGAAACTTTCCGGACACATCGCCAATCTGAGAAAGGCGCTATTGATTTTTCATTCGCCGACCGACGAAATTGTCGGCATCGACAACGCCACCAAGATTTTCGTCACAGCGAAGCATCCCAAAAGCTTCGTGTCGCTTGCGGGCGCGGACCACTTATTAAGCAAGCGAAGCGATTCCGCTTATGTCGCAAACGTCATCGCGGCCTGGGCGGAGCGTTATCTCGACATGCCCGGCATGGACACGAAAGGCGAGACGCAAGGCGTGACCGTCGCGGAAACCCGGCGCGGCAAGCTGCAGCAGGAAATCACGGCGGGAAGCCACCGCTTTCTCGCCGACGAGCCGGTGTCCGTCGGCGGCCTCGGCAGCGGCCCGACGCCCTACGATCTCCTACTTGCCGCCCTCGGCGCCTGCACGTCGATGACGGTTCGCCTTTACGCCGATCGAAAGGGAATTCCGCTCGATCGCGTATCCGTCCGGTTGCAGCATAGCCGCGTCTATGCCGCCGACTGCGCCGAGTGCGAAACCAAGGAAGGCATGGTGGACACGATCGACCGGGCGATCACATTCGAAGGAAATCTCGACGGCGGCACCCGCGCGCGTCTTCTGGAAATCGCCGACAAATGCCCGGTGCACCGGACGCTGACATCGGAAATCAAAATCCGGACGAAAGAGGTCACTCCGGCAGGTTGACCTCGTGCTTCGGGAAGACATGCTCGAGCACGACCATGCTGACGATCAAAAGCGGATTCGCGAGCAAGGCGCCGAACGGGCCCCATAGCCACGCCCAGAAGGCGATGGCGAGAAACACCATCATCGGATTCACGGTGAGCGTGCGGCCGATGACGCTCGGCGTTACGATTTGCCCTTCGAGCGTGGAAACGCATAGGAAACAGGCGGGCGCGATCAGCGCGTAGCTGATTGACGGAAAGGAGATCAGCCCGACGCCGAAAAGCGTAACCAGCGTGGCGCCCGGCCCGATATAGGGAACGTAGTTCAGCACGAAGGCGAGCACCCCCCACGCAAATGGCGCGGGCAGCCCGACCACGCGCGCGATGATCGCGACGGCGATACCGACGCAAAAATTGATCATCGTCACAATCCCCAGATAGTTCGCGAGATTGTGTTCGATGTCGCGCATGGTTCGAAGCGCGCGCAGCCGCGTGTTGCGATGCCGGAAGACCGCGATCAGATATTGCTGAATACCGCTGTGGCCGGCGAGATAGAAAAACAGCGCGCCGAAAAACAGGAGCAACTGCCCGATCGCGGGCGACAGCACCGAAACCATCGGCTCGATAAAGCCGCCGCGCACGTCGACCGTGATGACGTCGGACGACCCGCTCTGGGTAAAGCCGGTGAGCGTCTTGCGGATTTCATTCAGCGCGGCAAGCGGCGCGTCGAGGATGCGCAGCTTTTCCTTCAGCACACCGCCGATTTCCGGCGCTTTTCCGATCCACTCCCGCACCGGATCGGCGGACAGCATGATGCCGACGGAAATGAGCGCAAGAAAGCCGAGCACGAGAAGACCAGCGGTCAGCGGCGCGGGTACGCCGAGACGCCGGGCCGCGTTCGTCACCGGCGTCAGCATGGTGCCGATGACGAGGGCGAGCGTAATGGGAAGCAAAAGCGTCCGCGCGAAATAAAGACCGGCGATCAGAAAAATCAAAAACATTCCGACCGTCGCCGTTTGCGCCGCGCCGCGCCAAAAGGCGTGAGTCGTCGGGAGCGGGTTTGCGTCGCGAACGCCTAGCCTGAATCGCCGCTTCCAGGCGGCTTCTTCAGTATTCATGAGAACCCCCGCCAGCCGGATCGCCGGTTCGTCGCTTTTATAACGCATCTGCGGCAATTTGGTTGCCGCCGGCGGCACCTGCCGTGCGGCAAGCACGGCCCTTCTGTAATGCCGATTAATCGCATAGAATCCGCCGATATTCGCAGGAGAATATAATGGCGATCGATTGGGCCGGTATTATCAACGGTGCGATAGGCGAACTCGAAAAGCATCCGGAGTTGATCTCGCAAGGGCTGCAAAAGATCGGCGGCTTGCAGGGCGTGCTGGACAAATTACATCAGGCCGGTCTCGACAAGCAGGTCGCGTCCTGGATTTCGAACGGCAAGAATATGCCGGTGACGCCCGACCAGTTGCGCGAGGCGCTGAACGACAAACAGTTGCAGCAAATCGCGCGCTCGATGGGCCTTCCCGTCGATCAGGCGCTCGAAGTCGTCGCGAAATATTTGCCGCAGGCGGTCGATCAGGCGAGCCCAAACGGAAAGCTCGCGACAAAATAATCTGCCGACTACAGCGTCGCCAGCTTGTGGAATTTTTCCGCCAGCAAATAATAAAACGCGACGCGCGATTTATCGTGATCGCCGTGCATCTTTTGGCAAACTTCCACGATCGCCTTGTCGAGATCGGCATCGCTGTTGGCCAAGCTTAGTCTTTTTTTGAGGAAATGATCGCGAATGCGGTCGCGTTCGGTCTTGTCGTTGCAGGCGACCAGCGAGGAGTCCCGTTTTTGCAGCGCTACTCCGAGATATTTTATGATGGCATTGATCGCGACGGCGTCGGCATTGGGGGCGTATCGTTTCACGTCGGCTGACCAGTCCTGGTGCATAACTCACCTCCACTCGTTGACGCAGACAAAAAGGGCGGCGAGTTTGTCTCGCCGCCCGTAGAGATTTTACATCCCCTTCGCTTTCATGCGTTTGTTGCACTCGCTCCAGTATTGCGGCCACTTTTGGCCGGGCTGGATTTTTCCGGCGGCTTTCGCTTCGCGCCATTCCTTGCCGCAAGCCCGCTCGCGCTCGATCATCGCCTGGCGTCCCGGCTTGCCTTTAACATCGCCGGCAGTTTTCGGAGCGGCCATCGGCGCCGCTGCAGGCGCGGGAGAAGCTTTCGCGACGCAATCCTTGACGTAGTCTTTCTTCTTCAGACCCTTCTTCTGGTCCTTGGTCATCGCGCTCCACTGCTTGCCGCAGGCTTTGGCGTCCTGCGCCGAAGCAGGCGTCGAAACCGAAAGGGCGAACCCGATCGCTGCCGCCGCATATGCTGTAACGAGAAAACGAGTTTTCATCTTGCAACCTCCTTGCTGGCGCAAACTTGCAGACGCTCGGCCGCAGCGCCGGCAGGCACCAGGTCGAAGCGCAGGCCGATAATTCCGCACCAGAACCATGGGAAATACAAGCGGGGTGAAATCCGTGCGGTATATATGCGCGAAAAGGACACAGGCCGCGCTGCGCTGTCATATTCCTTAGCCGAGGCAATATGTTAGCCCGGCGCTCTGCGCGCCGAAAAACAATCTTGAACGAATTTCTCAAAAAATCCGCCGATATCGCTACCCTGCGAAGTGTGCTGGGATCGCCTCGCGAGGTGCCCATGGCTGCTTCAAAGCTTTATCACCGCGGCAATCGCGATTTGCAGGACGAATTCAAAAGCCGCGCGATCGCCGACCGGCTCGAACAGGTGACGACGCGTTCGGCCTTCACCGAAAGCGACAAACAATTCATCGAGAGCGCAATCTTTTTCTTTCTGGCGACGGCGGATGCCGAGGGGCGTCCCGACAATTCCATCAAAGGCGGTACCGCGGGCTTCGTTCGCGTCACCGGGCCCTCAGAGCTTGCCTTCCCCGATTTCGACGGCAACGGCATGTTCAAGAGCCTCGGAAATGTCGCAAGCAATCCGCATGTCGGACTTCTTTTCGTGGATTTCGAGAAGCCGCGCCGGCTGCGGGTCAACGGAACTGCGATGTTGTGCCGCAACGATCCCCTGCTCGCTCATACGGTCGGGGCGCAACTCATTGTGCGGGTCGAGGCGCGTGCGATTTTCCCGAACTGTCCGCGCTATATTCCGACCATGCAGCTCGTCGAGGAATCCGCTTATTCGCCAAAAGCAGGGCGCGACTTTCCCGAACCGGCTTGGAAAAGTTTTCCGGAATTCAAGGACGCCATTCACCCGCGGCAGCCGACTCATAAGGGCTAAACCGCCGCAGGAACCATCATTTCTCCCGCGCGTTATCGAGCGACATTTTCAACGCGAGGGAACCATCATGAATTCCTCCATCCGCAATTCCGCCATCGCGCTTGCGCTCACTATCATTCCCGCAAGCGCCTTCGCACAGACCACCATCACAACCACGACCGAAACACGCGGGCCTGTCGTTCTGACGCCCGAGCAGCGCACCGTGATCTATCGCACCGTAACGCGCGAACGTCGCGTCGCACCCGCGCCGGGGCCGGTCGTGAGCTACGAAGTCGGCGCGCCGATACCCCGTGAGGTCACCGCCTATGACTTTCCGGAGGACGCATATATCGACGTCCCCGAATTGCGGCGCTATCGCTACGTCTATGTCAACAACCGCCTTGTGCTCGTCGATCCGTCCACGAGCCGGGTTGTCGACGTAATCGCCGAATAACGACAAGCCGCCGCGGCACAGGAAGGCCGAAGTCCCGCCCTTTTTGCGCCGCGGCTCCGTCTCAATACGTCGCTAATTCCGCTTGCAAAATCGAGTGAAGTTTTACGCAGGAGCGAACGATGAAACGCGTTCTGATCGGAGCCATTGCGCTGACGGGCCTTGGATTGATGACGCAAGCGGCATTGGCCGCCGATATGTCGCGGCCTGCGCCGCGCGCGGCTTACCCGACGAAGGTGCCCGAAGCTCGCCTCTTCGACTGGACGGGTTTTTATGCCGGCTTGAACGGCGGCTATGGCTGGGGCGATTCCAAATTCACCGGCGCCGGCGATGCGAATACTTCGCCCGAAGGCGCAATTCTGGGCGGCACGATCGGCTACAATTATCAGTGGGGCCAGACCGTTTTCGGTATCGAGAGCGATATTGCCTGGAACGACGCGAAAGGCTCGACAGCCTGCGCGCTCGGGAATTGCGAAACGAAAAACAACTGGCTCGGCACCACGCGGCTTCGTCTTGGCTACGCTTTCGACCGTCTCATGCCCTATGTCACCGGCGGTGCGGCTTATGGCGACGTGAAAGCGAACGTACCTGGCCTCGGCTCCGCCAGCGACACTCAATTCGGCTGGACCGTGGGCGGCGGCGTCGAATATGCCTTCACGCCGAACTGGACGGTGAAGGCCGAGTACCTCTATGTCGATCTCGGCAAGCTCAACTGCCCAGCCTGCGGCGGCGACGTGAAATTCAACGAAAACATCGTGCGTGGCGGCGTGAATTACAAATTCTAATCTCGTTATAGCGAGTAACCATCACGGGCCGAGGCCATCGTCCTTAACGTTTGGTAACGTGAGTCCCGCGTGACGCACGGGCTGGATTTTGGCAATATCGGCCAGGCTAGAAATAACGGAGAAGATTGCATGAGAAATCGATTGTCTTCACTCCTCGGAATCGCGCTGCTCGCTACCAGCGTTTTCGCCTTCGCCATTCCGGCTTCCGCGCTGCCTGCCGCCGGCGGATCCGCGATCAGCAATTTCGCGCCGGCGAACGTCGAAACCGTGCGCTGCCGCGGCTGTGGCTGGGGCATTGCCGCCGGTGTGCTCGGCGGCGCGCTCGTCGGCAGTGCGATCGCGAACAACTACTACTACGGCCCGGGTCCCTACTATTACGGTCCCGGCCCGTATTATTATGGCCCGCCTGCTCCTGCGTATTACGATGCGCCTCCCGGCGATGCCGTCGCTTACTGTGCGCGGCGCTATCGTTCCTACGACCCGCGTAGCGGCACATTTCTCGGCAACGACGGCTACCGGCATCCCTGCCCGTAAGCTGAGTGGCGACAAGATTGAAAAACCCCGGGCGTATGACCCGGGGTTTTTATTTCTGACGCGGATTTTTCGCCGCGAACTCCAGCCGCAGCTTTTTTCGGAAACTGCGGTCGCGTTTCAAATACCATTCCCGCCGCATCGCCGAGCGCCGCGTGCGATGCCGCTCCAGATACAGCAAAAACCAGATACGCCCGCGGGTCGAGCGCGCGCCGCCTTTGCCGCCGTTGTGCTGAACGAGACGCCGCTCGAGATCGAGCGTCCAGCCGACATAGGTGCGAAACCCGCCCCTGCCGCCGCTGCCGAGGATGTAAACGAAGCAAGCCATGACCTATGGATAAATGAATCGGCTCACGCTTTCGAGGGCACGCCAACCGCCTGCAGGCTCTTCTTCAGACCCTCGCTGTCATAGGGCTTCGTCAAGAGCGTCAGGCTTTTCGACTTCTTCAGCTTGCCGTCGAGCGCCTTGTCGCCGTGCCCGGTCGCGATGACGATGGGAAAATCCGGACGCAGGTTTTTCAATTCGGTCGCGAGCTCGTCGCCTTTGCGGTCGGGAAGCCCGATATCGATGATCGCCGCCGCGAAGCCGCCGATGTTTCCCTTCGCCGCTTTCATCGCGCTTGCGGCATTCGCCGCTTCCTCCACGTCGTAGCCAAGATCGCGCAAGTTTTCGGCAGTCACCATCGAAATCATGGCCTCGTCTTCCACCAGCAAAATTCTATCCTTCTGCGGCATCTCAAATACCCTTTTCACTTTTTCAGAAAATTCCTCGAACGTGTACGGCTTAGTGATGAGCTGTACGCCCGCATCGAGCCTGCCTTCGTGAATGATCCCGTCAAGCCCGTAGCCGGTGGTGAACAGCACTTTGAGATACGGCCGGCGCCGGACCGCTTCTTCGGCAAGCTCGCGGCCATTGTACTCTCCCGGCAAGCCTACGTCGGAGAAGAGGAAACGAATTTCGGGGTGCGCCTCGAGATGACGGAGCGCGGCTGATCCGTCACCCGCCTGGATCACGTTATAGCCGAGCTCGCGCAACATATTCACCGTGTAGCGGCGCACGTCTTCGTCGTCCTCGACGACAAGCACCGTGTCCTGTTTCGGCGGCTCCGGCGCGAGCTCGCGCAATTTCGGCACCAGCGCCGATTGCGCGGTCTCCGAGCGCGGAAGATAGAGCTTCACGGTCGTTCCCTTGCCCGTCTCGCTTTCCATGGTGACATGGCCGCCCGACTGCTTGATGAAGCCGTAGAGCTGGCTCAAGCCCAGACCCGTACCTTGCCCGACCGGTTTCGTCGTGAAGAATGGCTCGAACACGCGCGAGAGCGTTTCCTTGCTCATGCCGACACCGGTGTCGCGAACCGAGACGAGCACGTAGTCGCCGGGCTTCAGATCGGGATGGTCGGCCGTAAAAGCCTTGTCGAGTTTTGTCTTGCTCGTTTCGACGGTGAATTTTCCGCCTTCAAGCATGGCGTCGCGCGAATTCGCGGCGAGGTTCAGAAGAACGCTTTCGAATTGGTTGGGATCGATCTCCGTCGGCCACATGCCTTTCGCGAAGACGGTTTGCAGCGTAACCCGCTCGCCGAGCGTGCGGGCCAAAAGCTCCGACATGCCCGACAGCAACTCGTTGATGTCGACCGCTTGCGGCTCGAGCGGCTGGCCGCGCGCAAAGGAAAGCAGGCGCTGCGTCAGCGCCGCCGCGCGCTTTCCGCCTTGCATCGCAAAGCTCGCGTAATCGCGTAGCGTGGCGTCGCCCTCGGGGCCGAGCTTGCGCTGGATCGCTTCGATATTGCCGATGACGACAGTGAGCAAATTATTGAAGTCGTGCGCGACCCCGCCGGTGAGCTGGCCGAGCGCTTCCATTTTATGCGCCTGCCGGAGCTGCTCCTCCGCCCGTGCGCGCTCGGCGATCTCGCCACGCAGCCGGATATTCGCGTCGGCGAGCTCGGTCGTACGTTCGGCGACGAGCTTTTCCTGCTGTTCGTTCACACGCTCAAGCGTGCTGCGCGCCTCCACAATATCGGAAATGTCGGTGCTGGAGCCGAACCAGCGTTCGATATTTCCTTCGGCGTCGCGCATAGGGACGGCGCGGGCTAGAAACCAGTGATACTGGCCATCGGCGCCGCGAAAGCGAAGCTCGTTCTCGTAGCGGCCGCCGATTTTGAGCGCTTCCTTCCAGGCGCGCTTGGTGTGGTCGCGATCGTCAGGGTGAAGGAGTGCCTTCCAGCTCCCACCCTCCTCGTCGGGCGGGCCGCCGGCGAATTCGACACAGCGCTGATTGTAGTAATCGTAGCTGCCGTCGCGGCGCACCGACCAGACGAGCTGCGGCATGGCGTCCGCAACGATGCGAAAACGCCGCTCGCTCTCCTCCAGCTCTTTTTCGCTTACCCGCCGGCGGATCACGGCGATACGGAAGGAATTCGCGGCAATCACCAAAAGAATGCTGGTCAGCACAAAGATCGCGAGATTGGTGAGCGCCGCCGGGCTCAGAACGGCAGGATCGGCGGTGAGCGCAACGAGCTTCTCGAGCGACGGCAGATCCTCGAAGCGCGGCAGTCGCGTCGGATCGATCGTGAAGCTCCTCGTGACGAACAGAAGCCACGAAAATAGCCCCGAGATAATAATCGTAAACGTGCCAGGGCCGGCGCCGCCGGCGACGGTCGCAACGAGCACCGCCAGGAAATAAAACGCGAAAGGCACCGCGGTGGGCAGCACCGTATCGAGCGCGAGACGAATTAAAGTCGCAAGCAGAAACGCCAAGAGCGCGATCGCATAGCGCACCACGAACGATCGCGGCCGGCTGACCCATAGCAGAAGCGCGTTATCGTTATTCAAGCGGACCCACCTGAAATAAGCTCGTGCAAAGAGAGTAGATTACTCGCTGCGGGGACGCCACCGTGCGTCAGTGGCGGGTTATCGTTAGGCTTTAATGAAAGTCGTCATCATTGTGGCTTTGCGTGTGCCATCGACGCAGGCGTAATCGCCGGCGCAGCGAGCGTGCACCCGTATCCCGTCATGCATCGATTCCCCATTCTTCCCGCTCGTTCGCCGGATTCTTTTTATGTCAGGCAGCGGCGCGCCTTGGTAGGTACGTTCGGCGAAATGTCCGGGCTAAGGCCCGACTCGCAGCCATTCATCATGGGACGCTTTTGCATCTCGTTGGTGCGTTCGGGCACGATTTCCTCGCTCACAACGCCGCGCAATTTCACCGAAGGAGCATTGTCTTTCACGAGCTTGCCGCGACCCGCAATCGGCTGCGCGTCGAAATAGATCGAACGCAGGTCGGGACGGTCGACAACGCCCGGACGCGTTACCGCCGTTCGGTCGCTCGCTGAGGTGTCGGTCGCGATCGTGAAAATGCCAGCCACGCCCGCCGCCAACGCCACGCTGAAGCTCGCGGAAACGATAGGGTTGCTATGGAACATGGCGCTCTCCTTTCGGAACGACTGCCCCGATAACCCCTGAAAATGGCCATGGTTCCCTAAGAGGGGATGCTCTCTTTGGCGTGCATAACAGAGTAAAGATGCGGTTCCGGGATCATGATTCTGCAGCTCACGCCATCGTGCTCGAATTTCAGCTCCACTTCGGATTCGAGGGAGCGTGCGAGATTTTGCTGAATTAACATGCTGCCGAAGCCGCGCTTCGCGGGCACCCCGACAGTAGGCCCGCCGCTTTCGCTCCAGGTCAGTTCCACGCCATCGCCCTTCCCGTCCGACACTTCCGCCCAGCGCACGATGATCCGGCCCGACGGCACCGAGAGCGCCCCGTATTTCGAGGCGTTTGACGCGAGTTCGTGCAGCGCGAGCCCGAGATTCTGCGCGGTCTCCGGCTTCAGCAGCACGGCCGGCCCTTCGATCGTAACCGGCGAGAGCTCGGTGTCGACATAGGGGCTGAGCTGCGAGCGCAGCAAATCGTGCAAGCCGGCGCCGTGCCAATTCTGCTGGACGAGAAGATCGTGCGATCGTGCCAGCGCCTGCACGCGCGCATTGAACTGGTTGAGAAAGTCGTCGATCGAGCCCGCATGCCGCGCGGTCTGCCGCGCCATCGCCTGAATGATCGCGAGCAAATTCTTCGAGCGATGCGAAATCTCCCGCATCAAGAGCCGCAGATGGTCCTCGCCTTCCTTGCTCGCGGTGATGTCGACGACGGCGCAAGCGAGGCCCACGATCTGCTTTTTCGCACCGCGCACCGGCTCGACATGGAAGTCGTACCAGCTCGGAATGTCGCCTTCGAAAATCTGCAATTCGCGGTCCTTCGGTTGGCCGCTTTCCAGCACGGAGCGCTTCATCTCGATCACCGCTTCCCGGCTATCGGCCGGCATGAGGTCGTCGTCGGTGTGATCGATGATTTCAGCGACCTTGTAGCCGAGAAAGTCGTTACTGATCGAGGTGTAGCGGAGGTCGCGATCCTGCGTGAAAACCGTCACGTCCGATCCGCGCAGCGCGATCTCGTAGCGCTGCAAGAGCGTCGCGAGTTCCGCCGTCAAGCGAAGGTGCTCGGATTCCAGCGAACGGATTTGGGAACTCTGCGAGCGGCTCCGCCGCCACCAGATCAGCCACGCGATACCCATCACAATGGCAAAAATAATGAAGGCGATTGCCGTATCGACAGCTCTTTGCCCGCCGATGGCGTTCAACTGCGTGACTGTATTTTCCCAGAGCGCGGACATCGACATTTGCAATTACTCACCGCCTCGAACGGAAAATCTTTTCATGCCCTTCTCGCGCGAAGAGCACTTCGTCAATGCGGACAGCACAAACTAGTTCAACGGATTTCACATCATTCCACAGGAACATGCAGGAGGATCGAGCGTTATCGTAACGACCGGCCACCCCTTCTCCCCCCGCACGGCCGGTATTTCGGGTGTAACCGGCGAAGGCCGGTTACACCCGATTCTTCTTTGCGTTTCGGAAAGATCGCGTTAACTCGCGCGGCGCTCGCGCCGCTTGGCGGCGCGTTCGAAAAACAGCGCCTGGCTGATCACAGCCGACAGCGTCGCAGGCTGAAACGGCTTCGGGATCAAGAATGCCGGCTCCGGACGCTCGCCGGTGAGGAAGCGCTCGGGATAAGCGGTGATGAAAATGACCGGCACCTCGAAACTCTGCAGAAGCTCGTTCACGGCATCCAGGCCCGAGCTTCCGTCCGCCAGTTGAATGTCGGCGAGGATGAGGCCCGGCGGCTTCGCTTTCGCGAGCTGCACCGCTTCGCGATGCGTGCGCGCAATGCCCGTGACGCGATGGCCGAGATTTTTGACGAGATCCTCGATGTCGACAGCGATCAGCGGCACGTCCTCGATGATGAGCACGTCGGTCGCGATTTCGGCCGCGAGTTCGCGCCCCGCATCGTCGAGATACTGGCGAAGTTTCGCGACCTCGACGCCGAGAATGTCGGCGGCGTCCTTCTCGGAGAAACCTTCAAGCCCCAAAAGCAGGAAAGCCTGCCGGGTCAGCGGCGTGAGCTGCGTCAGGCGCTGCTCAACGCTCAGGCCTTTGGTGTCGCCGGACGAGGGCCCGCCCTCGGCCAGCGAATTCCAGACCTTCGTAAAGGCCCGGTAGAGCGCGACGCGGGGCTCGTATTCGCCGGGGAAGTTCTGCGGCTCTTCAATCAGGGCCTCCAGAACCGCCGCCACATAGGTATCGCCCGATTTTTGGTTGCCGGTGAGCGCACGTGCATACCGCCGCAAATACGGCAGATGCTGTGCAACTTGCTGAGAAATGGACACGTAAATCCCCTATCCGCGGTGAATGAGTATGCCTAACCCCAAGGGCAAAAAAAAGTTCCATTCTCACGGGAACCCTTTATTCCCCATGGCGTTACCTACCAAATGCGCAGGGGGCGGGATGGCGGCGCTCAGGACGGCCGCGAGGGGTTCGAAATGACGCAGAGTAACGATAAGCCGGAAAAACCAATGCAGAGAGCACGAACCGGAGATTCCGCGCCCAGCGGCGGCCTGAGCCGGGAGGCCACCATCAAGATCGGTCAGCAGTTGCGGGCGATGTACGACGAGGTCGTCAAAGAGGGGGTGCCGGACCGATTCAACGATTTGTTGAAACGTCTGGATGGCGACGACAAAGGTGGAGGCAAAGGTCCTCATTCATGAGCCTTGATAACGCGACAAGAGACAGCATTTTGGCGGCGATCCCGAATCTCCGCGCGTTCGGCATCTCGCTCACGGGCAATGTCGACCGCGCCGACGATCTGGTGCAGGAAACGATTTTGCGCGCCTTGAAGAATATCGACTCGTTCGAGCCAGGGACGAATATGTCGGCTTGGCTGTTCACGATCCTGCGCAACCTCTTCCGCTCGGAATACCGCAAGCGGAAACGCGAGGTCGAGGACGCGACCGGCATGTATGCCGACAGCCTGAAGTCGCAGCCCGAACAGGCGACGCGGCTCGAATTCGAGGAGCTGCGCGCCGCCCTCGAAAAATTGCCGGACGATCAGCGCGAAGCGGTGATCCTGGTCGGCGCTTCCGGCTTTTCCTACGAAGAAGCCGCCGCCATCTGCGGCTGCGCCGTCGGCACGATCAAGAGCCGCGTCAACCGCGCGCGCAACCGGCTCGCCGAAATCATGTCGATCGACGATCTCGACGACCTCGGTCCCGACCGGCAGACGCGCGCCGTTCTGACCGCCGACCGCGGCTAAAATACCCCCTCGCCTATTCCCGCCGCCGCCGCTAAAAGCGTGCTCCATTTTTTCTCGAGTTGTTTGGAGGACAAGATGAGGATGTCTGTAAAAGTATTCTCGCTCGCTGCCACCGCTTCCGCTTTGCTTGCCGCCGCGATCGTGCCTACGGGCGCACAAATGGGCCCGAACTATGTGCAGGCCGGCGTGCTCGACTGCGACGTGTCGGCGGGGATCGGACTCATCATTACGTCCAACAAGGAAGTGACGTGCCTCTTCAAGCCGGTGAACAACGCGCCGCAGGAAGTCTATATCGGCGGGATCAGTAAATTCGGACTCGATCTCGGCGCCACCGGCCGCGGGCAAATGCTGTGGTCGGTTTATGCGCCGACCAACCGCCCGTTTGGAGCGCTTGCGGGAAACTATGTAGGCGCGACCGCAGAAGCGACCGTCGCGGTGGGGCTTGGCGCAAATGTGCTTGTCGGCGGCTCGAACCAGACGATCACCTTGCAACCGCTTTCGGTGCAGGGACAGGTCGGTTTGAACATCGCGGCGGGCGTTGCCGAGCTGCGGTTGCGGACGGTGCAGTAAGCGAACAGGCATTCTGGTACTAGCTCCTTTGAAGTCATCCGGGCGAGCGAAGCGCTCAATCCGTCATCCTGAGGTGCAAGACCGCGTAGCGGTCGAGCTGTCGCACCTCGCGACGAGACGTGGAACCCGCCCGGCCGTTCCGGCGTTAACAAGCGGATTTCGCGAGGAGAGCGAACATGCAGACGATCTTCGGTTTCATTATCGGTGTCGCCGTCACGATCGGCGTCGCTTATGTGCACGATGCCAGCATCACCGCGCCGTCATTGAATACGAACGCGCCGACGACCGAGCGTCAAATGGTCAATTGGGATGTGGTCGGCTCGAACTGGCAGGAGTTCAAGACCAACGTCGCCAATGGCTGGCACAAGCTGCAAAGAATGGGCTGAGCTGGGAACAAAAAAGCCCCGGAGAAATCCGGGGCTTTTTCCTTGCGCGGCGTTCAGCTTGCCGCCTTGCGATTGACGTTCTTGCTCTCGGCAATCGTGGTGAGCTTCTTGTCGGCCGCCCCCTCTTCTTTCAGCGTCGCCGCAAGCTGCGTCACCAGTGAATCGTGACCGAGCGCATGCGCCCAGGCGATGAGCGTTCCGTATTTCGTGATCTCGTAGTGCTCGACCGCCTGCGCCGCGGCGATGATCGCGGCATCGAGTACTTCTTTGTCCTCGATCTCTCCCGATGTTTCGTCGGCTTCCTTCAGGATGCCGTCGATCGCCGGGCAGTCGACCGCTTTCGCTTCCTTGCCGAGCTTCTTGAAAACCTGTTCCAGGCGCTCGACGTGACCCTTCGTCTGTTCCAGATGGTCTTTCAACCCCGTCGTCAGATCCCGGTTGGTCGCCTTTTCAATCATGCCGGGAAGCTTCTTCACGATCTGCTTTTCCGCGTAATAAATGTCCCGCAACTGATGCAGGAACAGATCGTCGAATGTCTTGATGTCTTTGGTGAATACGCCCATGGGGGAACCTTTCCGTTCGAATGAGTGCTGGTCGCCGCATCCCGCGGCGGCCTCAGGTTCAACGGGAGGGCGGCGCTACTGTTCCCATGCAGCAGAAAATTTCATTCAACCGTCAGCTATCGCACATTGGAGACGCGGACGACCGAATCGTAATTTCACCGTTCGAAGCCCGCGGATATTATCGCGAGGTCGCCGAACGAGCCGCGCAAAAGCGGCGCCTGAATTACGGCAGCCGGTCCGGCATTGCGGCCAGCAGTGCGCATCTTCCTTTCGAAAAATTTTTGCCGCGCGTCATATTATTCCAGCGGCCGATCACGGCTTGGTGAAATATTGCCGTCGCGCCTAAACCGCATTTGCAATGCAGCGAACGCATTGCACCCTGCGCGCCGAAAACTTGACGTTGCGGAGCCGCAGGACGATTATCCTTCCCTATCGTCTTTCAAATTTTATTGGCGATTTTTGATGCTCGCCAAGAATGCGGCAACCCACAGGAATGCGAAGTCCGATGCCCCGCCGGGGCAGGAAATATCAACGTCCTGACCGTCGCGGGCGATTTCTGCAGCAAGAACAACCACGATTTTCGGAGTCACGCTCATGGCGAAGTACAACATTTTGATTCTCGGCGCGTCCTACGGCTCGCTGCTCGCGTCCAAGATGATGTTTGGCGGCCATAACGTGAAGCTGGTGTGCCTGCCGGCCGAAGCGGATCTGATCAACGCTGAGGGCTTCCGCGTCCGGATGCCGGTGCGCGGCCGGAAAGAGCAGATCGAGATCGACTCGCGCAAGCTGCCTGGCAAGGTCTCGGCCGCCGGCCCCGCCGATGTGAAGCCTTCGGACTTTGACCTGATCGGGCTCGCGATGCAGGAGCCGCAATACCGCTCGGCCGGCGTGCGCGAACTTCTCGATGCGGTCGCAAAATCCGGCAAGCCCTGCATGTCGATCATGAACATGCCGCCGCTCCCCTATGTGAAGCGCATTCCGGATTTGAACCACGATGCTTTGAAGCCCGCCTATACCGATCCGAGCGTGTGGGACTCGTTCAAGCCGGGTAACGTCACGCTCTGCAGCCCCGACCCGCAGGCGGTGCGGCCGCCGGAAGAGAAAGTGAACGTGCTGCAGGTTACGCTGCCGACCAACTTCAAGGTCGCGCGCTTCGACAACGAAAACTACAACACGATTCTGAAACAGCTGCAGGCCGACATTGAAGCCGTGCGCTTCGATGCGCCGGAGGGGAAAATTGAACTCCCCGTGAAGCTCAAATATCACGAGTCGATCTTCGTGCCGCTCGCAAAATGGGCGATGCTGCTCGCGGGCAACTATCGCTGCATTACCAAAGACGGCATGCGCACGGCGCAGGAAGCGGTGCATTCCAACATCGAAGAGTCGCGCTCGGTCTATAATTTCGTGAACGATCTCTGCGTGAAACTGGGCGCCAATCCTTCCGATCTCGTGCCGTTCGAGAAATACGCGGCGGCGGCGGAAAGCCTCACCCGCCCTGCCTCGGCGGCGCGCGCGCTCAACAACGGCGCGCCGAATATCGAGCGCGCGGACAAGCTCGTGCAACTGATCGCCAAGCAAAAGGGGCTCAGCCATCCGGTGATCGACGGCATCGTCTCGCTCGTCGATGCGCGGCTGGAAGCGAACCGCAAGAAAGCGGCGGCGGCCTAATACACGTCGGCCTGATAGCGGCCGCGCTTTTTCAGCTCGGCGACGAAAGCGATCGCCTCGTCGGTCGTGCGCGCGCCGAATTCGGCGACGATGTCGATCAGCGCGCCTACGACGTCCTTCGCCATGCGCTTCGCGTCGCCGCAGACATAGAAATGCGCGCCCTCTGCGAGCCAGGCCCAGAGCTCCTGCCCGTTCTCGCGCATACGGTCCTGCACGTAGATTTTCTCGCTGCCGTCGCGCGACCATGCGAGTGAAAGGCGCGTCAAGACGCCCGCGGCTTTCATCTCCATCAACTCGTCTTCGTAAAAGAAATCGCAGGCCTGCTTCTGATGACCGAAGAAGAGCCAGTTCTTGCCCGTTGCCTTCGTTGCCCTGCGCTCCTGCAGAAAGGCGCGGAAAGGCGCGACGCCCGTGCCGGGACCAACCATGACGACAGGTGTTGCGGGATTCTCCGGCAGGCCAAAATTATGCGCCTTCTGCACGTAGACCTTCAGCTTGTCGCCCGCGCTGATGCGGTTCGCGACGAAGGTGGAGGCGACGCCGAGCCGCTCGCGGTTTCCGATCTTGTAGCGCACGGCATCGACGGTGAGCGAGACGCGGGCCGGATTCGATTTCTGGCTCGACGAGATCGAATAGAGCCGCGGCTGCAAGGGCTCGAGCGCTTCGACGAAGGCTTCCGGATCGGGCCGCACGCCCCAGAATTTTTCGAGGGTCGCCAGCACATCGAGCGTCGCCGCGTCGCCGTCCGGGTCTTCGCCGGCGGCGAGCGCCTTCGCCTTGACGCGCCGCTCTCCACCGGTGAGATACGAGAAAAGCTGGAACAGGCTGTCGGGCCCCGGGGAGAGCGAAACGTCGTGTAGAAGAATTTCGCGGAGCGTGCGTTCACCTATTCTTTTGTTTGGGTCCGCACCGAGGATCGCGCAGATCGTCTCGACCAGCGCCGCATCATTGCTCGGAAAAATCCCGAACGAATCTCCCACCGTGTATTCGAGGCCGCTTTCCGAGAGATCGAGTTCGACATGCCAGGTTTCCTTGGCGGAGCCTTCCCTGTTCAGGAGCGTGCGCGAATGAAACGTCGCAACGGCCGGGTTGTCGCGTGACTGCGCGGCCTCTCTCGCCTCTCCGCCCTTGGGCGCGAGCGCCACTTTTTCGGCGACCGTGCGCGGATTTGCGGCGTTCGCCGGCGGCGCCTGATCGATTTCCTCATAGAGCTTCTTCAGCATACGGGCGGTTTCCTTGCCGCCGGGCACGCAGAGATTGAGCCGCGCTTCCTTTTTCGAGGCGATCGCCTCGGAATAGTCGTTGCAGTTATAGCCGCACTGGCCGCAGTCCTGCTGCGCCATCGCCGCCATCATGCGGCGGCGGAGCGGGCGACCTTCGGCGAGCTGCATGCGATCGGCAAGCGAAAGCGTCTGATCGTGCCACGGCGCTTCGCCGTCGTCCGCCACCCGCGCGCCGTTCATGAGCGAAGCGGATTCGGCAGGCGACAGCGCGGTGACACCGCCGTCGAGCGAGATAAGGCCGGAGAAGAATCCGTTCAGCCAGACGCGCTGCTCCGGCGAGAACGGCGCGCTTTCCGGGATGATCGTGGGCGGGACCGCGCGCGCGTTCATTTGCCCGGTTCCACTTCGAATATCTTCTTCAGCGCATCGATCTCGTGCCGGCGCGTGAACGTGAGAAACGTCTCCTCGCCCGCGCGGTTCGCGAGATAGCCATTCAGCATTTTTTCGACCGTCTTCGGCGTGTCTTCGGCTTTCACATCGCGGTAGAGTTCGCGACCGATCGCGGCGTCCGGCCCGAATCCGCCGCCGACCATGACGTGATAGCCCTCGACCGTATCGCCCTCTTCCGAAGTTTCGACACGCGCGCCGATGAGGCCGATATCGCCGATATAGTGCTGCGCGCAGGCATGGTGGCAGCCGGTGAGATGAATGTTCACTGGACCGTCGAGCGCAACGCGCGTCTCGCACCGGCGCGCGATCGCGTCGGCATGGCCCTTGGTGTCGGAGGCCGCGAATTTGCAACCTCTGTTGCCTGTGCAAGCAACGAGACCGGCACGGACGGGGCTCGCTTTCCAATCGAGGCCAAGCGCTTCGATCGCGGCTTTCGTTGCTTCGACTTTTTCGTCGGTGACGCCGGAGATGAGGAGATTTTGCCAGACCGTCAGGCGAATATCGCCGTCGCCGAAGTCCTGCGAAATTCTCGCAAGCCCGCGCATTTGATCGCTCGTCATTTTCCCGACCGCAAAGACGACGCCGATCCAGTTCAGCCCCGGCTGTTTTTGTGGGTGCACACCGATATGCGCCGCGCGGTCGAACGCGGGCCGCTTTGCTACCGCTTCCGCAGGCACACGCATCAGCTTCGCACCGAGTTTTTCCTCGACAGCGGCAAGAAATTTCTCGAAACCCCAGGCGTCGAGCAGATATTTCAGCCGCGCCTTGTTGCGGTTGGTGCGGTCGCCGTGATCGATGAAAACGCGCACGATGGCTTCGGCGATCTTCGTCGCCTCCTCCGGCTTCAGCACGACGCCGGTATCGCGCGCGAAATCCTTGTGGCCGGTGATGCCGCCGAGCGCGAGACGAAAATAAATGCCGGGTTCGATGCCGAAGCCGCCCTTCACCTCAACCGCCTGGAAGCCGATGTCGTTGGTGTCTTCCAGCACCGGGATTTTTCCCGCGCCGTCGAAGCCGACATTGAACTTCCGCGGCAGGCCGTAAAGCGCGCGCTCGTTCAAAATGTGATGATGCCACTCGCGCGCATAAGGCCGCGTGTCGAGAAGCTCCTGCGGATCGATGCCCGCGGTCGGCGTGCCGGTGACGTTCCTGATATTGTCGGCGCCGCTGCCGCGTGTTGATAAGCCGAGATCGACGATCTCTTCGACCATGTTCACGGCGTTCTTCGGCTCGATCTCGCGAATCTGCAAATTCGCGCGCGTCGTGACATGCGCATAGCCGCCGCCGTAACGCGCGGCGAGATCGGCGACACCTTTGAGCTGCCAGTGTTTCAGGATGCCGTTATGGATGCGCAACCGGCACATATACGAATTCTGCGCCGGCGCGACGTGGAAGAGCCCATAATAGCGCCAGCGGAAATTGTCGGCGGGCTTCGGAAATTCGTTTTTTGCCGCCTGCTTTTTCAGCCGGCCGTAAGCATCGAACGGATGCTCCTCGCACTTGAATTTTTCCTGATCGGATAATTTTCCGCCGGCGGCGGTCAGCTTGTCCTGCGCGATCAAATGCGGCGCGTCCGGGCCTTCGTGTTCACCGGAAGCTTCGCCACCTTTCGGCGCGAGGCCGCGCGACGTGCGTGCGATCTGCACGCCCGACGTAAAACCTTCGAGGTAGCGCTTTTGCTCAGCAGTGAAATCGCCCGACATGCTCGCTGCATTTCAAGCTCCGTGCCAACCGCGTGAGTGAATTAAAACTTAGTCTTACCAATGGCTTATCCTGCTTCTGTCGGAAATGACCGCAGATGCCATTGCCCAGGCAAGACGCAGCCTGCGTGAAATTTGTGCAGTGCACAGGCGATGGGCAGAGCGTGGGCGTGAAGCGCAATCGCGCGCCACGCGCGAGCCGCGCCGGAATTTTTCGCGCCAAATCTCGCGGCGCCGGCGCGCGGCTCGCCTGGCACGGCGATTGCTACCGCTTCTCTGAAAACAAAATCGCCGTTCGGCGCGAACGACAACACAGGAGTCGCTATGTCTTATTTGCCTCCCTCAGAATTCGTCAGCAAAATGGTCGACGCCGGCGAAGCAAAAATTTTCATGTCGACGCGCGACACCGTCGTGCGCGCCTATATGGCCGGCGCCATTCTCGCGCTCGCGGCCTGGTTTGCAATCACGATCAACGTGCAGACCGGACAGCCGCTCGCGGGAGCGATTCTCTTCCCGGTTGGCTTTTGCATCCTCTATCTTTTCGGCTTCGATCTTTTGACCGGCGTGTTCGTTCTCTCGCCGCTCGCCTTGATCGACAAGCGGCCGGGGGTCACGATCTGGGGCGTCTTGCGAAACTGGGGGCTCGTCTTCGCCGGCAATTTCGGCGGCGCGCTCACCGTCGCCTTCATGATGGCGTATGTGACAACGTTTGGCTTCACGCAACCGCCGGACAAGGTCGGCGCCGTGATCAGCAATATTGGCGAAGGCCGCACGCTTGGCTACGCCGCGCATGGCGCCGCCGGCATGGCGACGCTCTTCCTGCGCGGGATGCTCTGCAACTGGATGGTCTCGGCCGGCGTTGTCGGCGCGATGGTATCGACGTCGGTGAGCGGCAAGGTCATCGCGATGTGGATGCCGATCATGCTGTTCTTCTACATGGTATTCGAGCATTCGGTCGTGAACATGTTTTTGTTTCCGTCGGGGCTGATGCTGCACGCGCCTTTCTCGGTCTGGGATTATTTCATCTGGAACGAAATCCCGACGGCGCTCGGCAACCTCGTCGGCGGGCTCGCCTTCACTGGCCTCACACTTTACGCCACCCATGTGAAGACGGCGCCGAAACTCGTCGTGCTCAAGCGTGCCGCCTAAAAACAATTTTATCAGTAGCCGCGCGCTCTAGCGAGTGCGCGGCGCCACGCCTTCGGGCCGCTTTCGTGAATCGAATTCCCGGTCGCGTCGACCGCGACCGTCACGGGCATTTCTTCGACCCTGAACTCGTGCATCGCTTCCATGCCGAGCTCCGGGAAAGCGACCACCTTTGACGACTTGATCGATTTAGAAATTAGAATCGCGGCGCCGCCGACGGCAATGAGATAAGCCGCGCCGTGCCGCGCGATCGCCTCGACCGCGGCGGGGCCGCGCTCGGCCTTGCCGACCATGACGAGGAGACCGGTGTGCTCCAGGAGTTCGCCGGTAAAACGATCCATGCGTGTCGAGGTCGTCGGCCCCGCGGGCCCAACCACCTCTTCGCCGACCGCATTCACCGGGCCGACGTAATAGATCGCCTTTCCCTTCAGATCGACCGGCAATTTCTCGCCTTTGCGGATCATGTTGACGAGGCGCTTGTGAGCGGCGTCGCGGCCGGTGAGCAACGTGCCGTTCAGGAGGAGACGTTCGCCGATTTTCCAGCTTCGCACTTCGGCGGGCGTGAGTTTGTCGAGATCGACGCGGCGAAACCCGGCAGCGGCATTCTCCAAAACGATTTCCGGCCAGTCAGCAATATCCGGCGGCGTGAAGCGCGCGCGGCCCGATCCGTCCAAGCGAAAATGAATATGCCGGTTCGCGGCGCAATTCGGGATGAGCGCGACCGGCAGTGAGGCGGCATGGGTCGGAAAGGATTTGATCTTCACGTCGAGCGCGGTGACTCGCCCGCCCAATCCTTGCGCGCCGATGCCGAGTGCGTTCACGCGCTCATAAATCTCAAGACGCAGTTTTTCTTCCGGCGTCGAGGCGCCGCGCCGCTTCAACTCGCCCATATCGAGCGGCTCCATCAGCGAGCGCTTTGCGAGCAGCATCGCTTTTTCGGCCGAGCCGCCGACGCCGATGCCGAGCACGCCGGGCGGGCACCAGCCCGCGCCCATCTTCTCGACGGCCGAGATCACCCAATCGGCGACGTTCTCCGACGGCTCCAGCACTTTGAACGCCGCCTTGTTTTCCGAGCCGCCGCCTTTCGCAGCGACGATGACATCAATCGCATCGCCCTCGACGATCTCGACATGCACGACCGCCGGCGTGTTGTCGCCGGAATTTCCGCGCTTGAAGAGCGGATCGTGCACCACGGAAGCGCGCAGCGGATTTTTCTCGTCGAGATAGGCCGCGCGCACGGCGCGGTCGACAAGCGTCTGCAGCGTCGATTTCGTCTCCAGCCGTGCGACCGCGCCGATATCGACGAAAACATTGACGACGCCGGTGTCCTGGCAGATCGGGCGGCGGCCCAAGACCGCGAGACGCGAATTGTAAAGAATTTGCCCGATCGCATCGCGCGCGGCAGGACTTTCTTCGGCTTCATAGGCCGCCGTCAGATGCCGAACGAAATCGGCCGGGTGGAAGGTCGAGATGAACTGGATCGCGTCGGTGAGCGAGCCGACAAAATCCGCTTCCCTGATCGCCGTCATCGCCGATTCCTGCCGTTCCCGCCACAGGATAGCAGGGTTCGCGGGAATAGAAGCGGTTTTACAAACAATCGACGCAGCTAATCGTTTTTTGGTGTATCATCGAGTGAAGTTGTTAATCGCCAGCAAGCCCATGACCCTCGAACAGCTCCGCATTTTTGTCGCCGTCGCCGAATGCGAGCACGTGACGCGCGCCGCGCAGTCGCTGAACCTCACGCAATCGGCGGTGAGCGCCGCGATCGCAGCGCTCGAGAACCGCCACGCGGTGAAACTCTTCAGCCGCGTCGGGCGGCGGATCGAGCTCACGGACTCCGGCCGCATTTTTCTTTCCGAAGCGCGCGCGGTGCTCGCGCGCACGCAAACGGCGGAACTCGCGCTTTCAGAACTGAGCGGGCTCGCGCGCGGCACGCTTTCGATTCATGCAAGCCAAACCATCGCGAGCTACTGGCTTCCCTCTTACCTTGTGCAATTTCACCAGGCCTATCCGCGCATCAAGATCAATCTCGTCGCCGGCAACACGACGCAGGTCGCGCGCGCGGTCGATGTCGGCACCGCCGATCTCGGCTTTGTCGAGGGCCGTGTCGACGTGGAAAATCTCGTGCAGCAGGCGGTCGCGCGCGACCGGTTGATCGCGG
>Ga0157370_10001483_pt1 | contig 29043 bp, 28 predicted proteins | sample C35metaG_FD_113463 | JGI IMG/M metagenome (GOLD analysis project Ga0157370, IMG submission 113463) | Corn rhizosphere microbial communities from Kellogg Biological Station, Michigan, USA - C3-5 metaG | ecosystem: Host-associated > Plants > Roots > Rhizosphere > Soil | place: USA: Michigan...
GGACGGCGCCGACGTCACCGTGTCCTGCGCCGAAGGCGACACCGGCACGATCTACGAAGGCATCCTGAAATTCGAGCGCGTCACCGCCGATCTGGGCGACATGCCCGAGGCGCCGCTGAAGATCATGATGAATGTGGCGAACCCGGAGCGCGCGTTCGACTTCGGCATGCTGCCGAACGCCGGCATCGGCCTGGCTCGCCTGGAGATGATCATCGCCAGCCACATCGGCGTGCATCCGAAGGCGCTGCTGGAATACGCGAAGCAGGACGCCGAAACGAAGGCGAAGATCGACGAGCGCATCGCCGGCTACGCCGGCCCGGTCGAGTTCTACGTCGACCGTCTGGCCGAGGGTATCGCCACCATCGCCGCCTCGGTCTACCCGAAGCCGGTGATCGTGCGCCTGTCCGACTTCAAGTCGAACGAATATGCCGGCCTGCTCGGTGGCTCGCGCTACGAGCCGCACGAAGAGAACCCGATGATCGGTTTCCGTGGCGCCAGCCGTTATGTCGATCCGAGTTTCGAGGAGGCGTTCGGCCTCGAGTGCAAAGCGGTCAAGCGCGTACGCGAGGTGATGGGCCTCTCCAATGTATGGGTGATGATCCCGTTCGTGCGCACGCTCGGCGAAGGCCGCAAGGTGATCGAGGTGCTGGCGAAGAACGGCCTCAAGCAGGGCGAGCACGACCTCAAGGTCATCATGATGTGCGAAGTGCCGTCGAATGCCCTGCTCGCCGACGAGTTCCTCGACATCTTCGACGGCTTCTCGATCGGCTCGAACGATCTCACCCAGCTCACCCTGGGCCTGGACCGCGACTCCAGCATCGTCGCCGGCCTGTTCGACGAACGCGACCCGGCGGTGAAGAAGCTGCTGGCCATGGCGATCAAGACTGCCCGCGCCAAGGGCAAGTACATCGGCATCTGCGGCCAGGGTCCCAGCGACCATCCGGATCTGGCCGAGTGGCTGATGGAGCAAGGGATCGAATCGCTGTCGCTGAACCCGGACACCGTGGTCGACACCTGGCTGCGACTGGCAAAGAAGAAGGCTGGTTGATGCTGCCAGCCTGAATGGCTCGCCCATCATCCCTACCGCACCGCACCAAATGGGGCCGGGCCATCCGGCCCCTTCTTTTGCCCGAGGGCCTGCGGTGTCGCATGGCATCGCAGGCGGGCCAACACTTCCACCCTTCGACATCCCCGTGCAATGGCACTTGGCAAACGTCCTCCAGTCTCCCTTGCGCTGCAGCTTGCCTGTCGTCAGCGCCACGGTTAACGTTCATACACATGTTTCAAATTCGTATTTGAAGCGACCGTAGATGCATTCTCCACCACGGGTCACGGGGGCAGACTTTGAGCAGGACCCAACGCACCGGCCACGGCGATACCCGCAAGCGGCTGCTCGAGGCTACCGAGTGGCTGTTCATCGAAAGTGGTTACGAGGCGATGTCGCTGCGCCACATCACGGCACGCGCCAGCGCCAACCTGGCCGCCGTGAACTACCACTTCGGCAGCAAGGAAGCGCTGATGCAGGAGGTGCTTGCGCAACGCCTGGACCGACTCAACCGCGAACGCCTGCAGTTGCTCAGCGCCTGCGAGCAGGAGCAGCCGGCAGGCCTGGATGCGGCTGCGGTGCTCGCGATGTTGTTCATCCCCGCGTTCCGGCTCAGTCACGGCGACGCATCCGGCCCCGCCTTCATGCGCCTGCTCGGGCGTGTCTACAGCGACCCGTCCCCATTCATTCGCAGCTACCTGGAAGCACATTACCGACCGATCTCCGGGCGCTTCTTCGAAGCATTCTCGCGCGCCCTGCCCGCTTTACCGCGAAGGGAACTTGGTCTGCGCCTGCATTTCGCGCTGAAAGCGCTGTCCGGGATGCTGGCCGGCGAAGACATGCAGGCATTGATTGCGAGCATCAGCCAGGGCCGGGAGATCAACGATACCGAACTGCTGGCGCGACTGGTTTCGCTGCTCGTACCCATCCTCACCGCGCCGTTCGGCACACCGGAGCAAATCAACGTGATCGAACGCGTGCTGAAGTTCGACAGCACCAGCGCCAGAACCAGTGCCGAAACGCCGGCCCGGCCAGAGCATGACCCAACCCGGCGTTCCACTGCGCTGGAGTGGCTCAAGGAAGGGAGGCTGGCCTCCTGAAAAAGCAGCACGAAAAGCACGTTCCAGCCATCAACGATTCCGGCACCGCCGATCCACGCCCCACCTCAGTCCGACTACAAGCATACGAATCGGACCTTAGTCACAGGAGAAACCACGTGAACCGTCACCATCCACAACGCCTCATCCGACTCGGAACACAAGCCAGCCTCGCCCTGGCCGTGGCGGGCGCACTGGCCCTGCCCTTGCGCGCACAAGCCGGTTCCTTCCAGTTGCCCACCGACAACGCCGCCGGCTGGGCCCGCGCCAACGCCGGCGGCTCTCTGTTTGCCAATGATCCCACCGCGGTCTACAACAACCCGGCGGCGATGGCGTTCTTCACTGCGCCCGTGCTGCAGGTCACCGGCACCGGCATCCGGCCGAGCGCCCAATTCGAAGGTCAGTTCAATGACCAACAGGGCAACCCGGTGACGGGCAACAACCCGAATGGTTTCGGCAAGTTCATCCCGTTCCCCAACATGGCGTTCGCCGCGCCGATCAATGACCACGTGACCCTCGGCGGCAGCCTTTCCGTGCCCTTCGGCCTGGTCAGCGAGTACAACCCGACCTGGCAGGGCCGCTACTTCGGTACCAAGACGAGCCTGCAGTCGATCGCCATGAGCTTCTCTGCCGGCTTCAAGGTCAACGACCAGTTCTCGCTGGGCTTGGGCGTGGTCGGCCAACGCACCAAGGCCCAGCTCAACACCGTACTCGATCCGACTGGCACGGCATCGGCACTGTTTGGCGCGCCGATCGCGGGTGCTCCGCAGAGCGAGGATGTGCAGTTGAATGTGACGCTCAAGAAGTCGATGGCCTTCGGCTACTTCGTCGGCGCCGAATTCAAGCCCACGACGCAGGACAGCATCGGCATCAGCTATCACTCGCGCATCAACCAGACCCTTGGCGGCCATTATCGGTTGTATGGCAGCGCTGCAGGCATGAACCTGATCGTGCTGGGGCCCGCGCTATTCCCGGACAGAGGCCTGCCCTCGCTCAACGTCGATGGCGACAGCGCCAACGCCGTGCTGAACACACCGGCGTTTGCCAGCCTCGACTGGGTGCACGACTTCAGCAGCAAGTTCAGCCTGGCCGCCTCCATCAAATGGACCCAGTGGTCCAGCTTCAACAACCTGGTGCTGACCTCCAATGGCAATGAACTCGTCGGATTGCCGCAGAAGTACAAGAACTCGTTCGTGTACAGCGTGGGTGGCGACTATCACTTGAATGACCAGTGGACGCTGCGCGCCGGTGTCGGCTACGACCAGACGCCGACCAACATCATCAGCCGCGATCCGCGCATTCCAGACGGCTCGCGCCGACTGCTGGGGATGGGCTTCGGATACCAGGCAAGCGAGCATCTGGCGTTCGACTTTGGCTACCAGCATCAGTTCGTCAAGGATGCCCGGGTGGACATGGTCAACCAGCTCGGGCTCGGTGCCGGCACCATGGACGGCAAGTTCAGGGACCACGGCGACGTGATCAGCGTGACGGGTACCTACAAGTTCTGAGGTTTGTACGGTACGGATGGAAGCAGGGGCCGCGTAAGCGGCCCTTGCTCCGTTGTAGAGGCACCCATCTCCGCCAGATACGCAAAACGCCCCGAACGATGGAGTGGCGTGTTGCGTGGCGACGGCGGGGATTGCGAACCCCATCCCTGGGGCTCACCCCTCCGCGCCTTGCGCTACGGGGCCGACCTGCGGTCGTCCAAATTCGTTCCGGACGAATTTGTCGAACCGGTGGGTTCGTCCACAACACCCTCTCCGCCAGATACGCAAAACGCCCCGTTCGGGGCGTGTTGCGTGGCGATGGCGGGGATTGTGAACCCCATCCCTGGGGTTCACCCCTTCGCGCCTTGCGCTACGGGGCCGACCTGCGGTCGTCCAAATTCGTTCCAAGCGAATTTGTCGAACCCGAGTGGGTTCGTCCACAACACCCTCTCCGCCAGATACGCAAAACGCCCCGAACGGGGCGTTTTGCGTATCTGGCGGAGAGGGTGGGATTCGAACCCACGGTACGCTTACACGTACGCCTGATTTCGAGTGCGCCATCGGGGCGACCGCAACCCCTTGAATGGCAAGGCTTTCGAGGTCTAAATTCACTCGTAACTCGTTGATCACGTTGTATAATTTCGCACATGGACGGTACGGTCGTGGTGCATCCGCGTAGCATTGGCGGGGCACAAAAAATCGTACACAGACCGTACACAGCGGAGCGTCCACGTGGCCAAGATACGACTCACCGAACCCTTCATCAAAACGCTGCTACTGCCGGCAGCGCACCATGCGCTGTACCACGACGAGGTGGCGCGCGGCCTGGCCGTGCGCATCACCCGAACCGGCGCGCGCTCCTTCCTCTTCTGCTACTCCCATGACGGACGGGAGCGCCGCCTGTCCCTGGGGCCATGGTCACCACCCGTGTCCAACCGCCTGGGAACGCCAGCCACCCGTAAGGCTGGCGGCACGCTGGACTGGGCGCGACAGGAAGCCGCCCGTCTGCGGCTGCTGGTGCAGTCAGGCGCCGACCCGATGCAGCAGAAACAGGACGCCCGCGCCGAGCGCGAAGCGGCCCGGCAGCAAGCTGCTCGCGAAATCACCATCGAGACGCTGGCCAGCCGCTACATTGCCGAGTGGGCCAAGCCGCGCAAGCGCACGTGGCAGGAGGACGAGCGCCGGCTAAACGCATTCGTCATCCCCTCCTGGGGCAAGCGCAAGGTCAAGGACATTACACGGGCGGACGTCAGCGCGTTGCTGGCGCCTGTGGCCACAGGGGAAGGCACGCGACCGGCCGAGGCCGGCGCGCGGCTGGCGCTGGTGCGCAAGCTGTTCTCCTTCGCAATGGATCAGGGGATCATCGACATACACCCTTGCCTGCGCATGCAATTGCCGTGTGGCAAGCCGGCCCCGCGTACGCGAGCGTTGACCACGGCACGCGACCTGCGGGCGCTCTGGCGCGTTACAGAGCCCGGCAGCGTTTGGACACGCCAGCCGGCGAACGGAGCTTTACGCAAGCGCCGCTTCATTGAGGCGGAGGCCGATGCCCTGCGGCTGCTGTTGCTGACCGGCGCGCGCGCCAGCGAGGTCACCGATATGCCGTGGAGTGAGGTGGACTTGGACGCCGCCACGTGGGTGCTGCCCGCCGCCCGCTGCAAGAACAAGCGAACTCATCTTGTCCCGCTGGTGCCGGCCGCCGTGGAGCTGCTGCGCAGGCGCAAGGAAACGGCGAGCAGCGAATACGTGTTCCCTGCCACGCGCCGCGATCACATTACCGACCGCAACCTAAGCCGTCCGCTCAAGGAGGTGTGCCAACGCCTGGCTGCGTATGGCCTGGACATAGCACCTTTCACCCCGCACGACCTGCGCCGCACTGTGGAAACCGGCATGGCGGCCTCTCGTGTGCCGAAGGAATACCGCGACCGCGTGCTAAACCATGTGGACAGCAGCGTGGGCGGCCAGCATTACAACCAGTACGACTTTCTCGACGAGAAGCGCGAAGCACTGGAAAAGTGGGCGTGCCGTCTTGAGGGCCTGCTCACTGACGCTGTGGCCACAGTGGTGCCGATGCCAGCGAGGAAACGGGCATGAGCACGAAGCGCACGGTGACGGTGGTGGAGCTTTGGGAATGGTCATTACCTAGCCTTCGCAAGATGGCCGATCAGGGCGATCCCGACGCGCAAAGAACTTTCAACGGCACCCTATACCGCCTTCTCAACGCCGGGAAAATTCCAGGCGAGGTAGTGGACGTATTCCGTCGATTAGAAGCAGGGGAAGAAGCTGCCCAGACCACCCACACCAAAAAACCGTCGAATCGCCACGTCTTACGTTACCGGGATCAGCGCGTCATTCTCGAAGTTCAGGCGCGCATTGATTTGGTCAAACTTGTGGAAGCCCGACGTGCCGAGTGGGAAGCGGAAGGTCGTGTTGTATCGCAAATGCCAACCACCCAAAAAGCGATCTACGCCGAAGTCGCCGAGCTATTCGGGACTACTGCGGATCGCGTGAAGAAGATTTATCTAGCGAGGGGTAAAAAGTAGAGGGGTAAAAAGCCCCTGTAGATGTACCCCTCTGAGTGACTCCAGCCTACGCGTACCTAAGCAAACGGGGTACGCAACATGCGCAGCAAAGCACAAGACTGGGCAAAGCCTGGCAACGCGCCCACCCGTGTGCAGTTCGTCGGCAACAACACAAACTGCATACACAACGAAGACGACACGAGCAAGAAGACTGAAGAACGTGCCGCAAAGCACGGGCTCATGGACGACTATGCTCCACCGTCGGAAGCAGCCCGCGAGCTGCGCAAGCACCCATTTACATTGAAGCGTTGGCGCCGAGCAGGCTACGGCCCACAGCCCGTCAAGATAGGCGGTCGCCTGTATTACAGGCGATCAGACCTTGCGCGCTGGCTTGAATCGCTCGGCGACAGCGAGGCCTCGGCATGAATGACGCTGCCCGTTCCCAGGAAGAAATTATTTCGGACCTGGCTGCCAGCGCATCGGCACTCGCGACGATGGCTGAGTGCTGGCTTGCAGAGGAGCAGTGGAGCGGCAATCTTTCTGCGGCGAATGCCACTGTGATTGACCTGACGCGCCTGTTGGGCGAGCTACGGAGGGTGCAACATGGCCGATAAAAAAAACTCGCCGGCCAGGGCGCGCTCTTCGGAGGTGCAGGCGAATGGGGATGCGCTGCAACCGCAGTATAGCCCTGCCGCGCCGCGAGCCCCGCTCCCGCCCACTCAATCCTCTTACGACAACATTCCTGCGGAATTGCGTGAGCGGCCGCAGTGGGTGGCTGCTGATGCCAATAAGCGGCCAATCAATCCGCGAACGGGCCACGCCGCCAGTGTGACCGACCTTGGCTCATGGGGGACGTTCGGGCAGGCGTGCGCCTATGCCACTGCGCACAACATGCGCATCGGCTTCGTGTTGACCGCCAACGATCCGTATTGCGTGATCGACTTGGACGACAAGCTAGACAAGCCTGTGTCTGACGATGAGCGAAAGGTTCACGCGCGCATCCTTGAGCAGTTCGCCACCTACACCGAGCGCAGCACAAGCGGTCGCGGGCATCACGTTGTCCTGCGCGGCGTCGTTGGGCCTGGGCGTCGGCGGGGCAATGTGGAGGTGTACGACCGACAGCGTTACATGATCTTCACTGGCGACGTGGTGTGCCAAGCGCCGATTGCCGAATGCCAGAAGCTGTTGCATGGGCTGTTGGCGAAGATGCCGAATCCAGCCGAGGTGGGAGTGCTACAGGAATTTCCACAGGAGTTTGACGACAACGTGATCGTCCAGCGCGCGCGTGACGCAGACAATGGCGAAAAGTTTTCGCGGCTATGGAACGGTGAATGGAAGGCGTCTTATGACTCGCAATCAAATGCCGACTATGCACTGATGAACTTCCTGTGCCTCTACAGCGTAAGCAACGAACAGTGTCGCCGCATGTTCAGAGAGTCCGGACTGGGAAAGCGGCAGAAGGCGAAGCGGAAAGATTATGTGGACAGCATGCTGGCCAAGCTGCGGGCAGAGCAGGCTGAGCGACAGGTTGACGAAGATGCCTTCATGGCAGGGATTTATGAAGACGTTGCGGGTTGGCGTGCGCATGCGGACGCTAAAGCGCATTCCGACAGGTGGCTGATACCTACGTCCGAACTGCGAACGAAGCAAAAGCCGGTTGCCTGGCACATCAAGCGTTGGCTGCAAGCTAACTCACTCATCATGGTGCATGGGCCAAGCGGAGCGGGCAAAACCTTCCTGGTCATTGACTGGTGCATGTGTGTAGCCACCGGTATGCCGGACTGGCTCGGCAACCGTGTCAAAGCCGGTTCCGTGGTGTACCTGGCAGGGGAAGGACATGGGGGCCTTCGCCAGCGGCTACAGGCTTGGGCGATCCACAACGGCACGGAAGGGCAGGCCGAGAACATGGTCATGTCACGCAGCGGGTGTGACTTGGACTCGCCGGATGGACTTGCCCGCGTCATCGATGCGATCCGCAGCAGCGGCATCAAGCCCAGCCTCATCGTGGTGGATACATTGCATCGCTTCATGCGGGGCGATGAAAACACTGCCAAGGATGCCGGCGCGATGATCGCAAACTGCGACGCGCTCAAACAGGAGTTTGGCTGCACGGTACTACTGGTGCACCACACCGGCGTCTCGGCCGAAGCGCAACAACGGGCGCGAGGTTCAAGCGCATGGCGTGGTGCACTCGATGTTGAAATTGGCGTGCAGCCTCCGCCTGCCGGGGAGAGCGCGATCGTGGTTTCCCAGTTGAAGATGCGCGATGCCGACCCGGTGCCGCCTATATGTGTCAAGTTGCAGCCAGTTGACCTACCAGGCTGGATGGACGAGGACGGCGAACAGGTGAGCAGTGCGGTGCTGGTGGGGGGTGGTGCTCCACCCAAGGGCCGTCCTCCCACGCCTGTTGAAGAAAAGAAACAGCAATGGCGAAGCGCGTGGCTGGCGCATGGCTCGTTGCTTCCACGGGGTGACTACAACGCGCCCTTCCTCGCCCGTGCCAGCTTTAAAGAATGGCTCGAAAAGAATACACAGCTTACTCAGGTCACGATTGCGTCCTACCTGAAGCCATCCACAAAGTCGGGTGCTATCGGCATGTTGCTCGGGCAGGGATGGCTTGAAGCCTGTGGTGATGGGTGGGTGTGCCTCGACGCCACCGATTCCAGCGCGCTGACGATGATGCGAAACGCGGGCGTTGGCCGAGCGAAGGCAGGTGCAAAGTGACTCAACGCATAACACGCATATGCGCGCACAAGAATTGTTTTTGTGCGTTTGACAAGACAACCGCCCAGCGCACAAGAAAGCACAACACCCCTTTAGGGGTGTGCGCTTGTGCGTGGCGTGTTGTGCCGGGGAAATACCGGAGGGCGCAGCCATGAGCAGCCGCTGTCCGCCATCCCGTCCCGCAGGCTCCAGGCAAGCCAGGAAGCCCCCGGGCGCTGCACGGGTAGCCGACGGCTGCCAGTCCCGCGCGAGGACGCCGGCCGACGCCTTGCCGAGCCCGGCCATCAACGCCAGTATCCCTGCCACGCGGCAGCGGCAGGTGCGCACGCTGCCCGCCTTGCACCGGGACTTTCTGCGACGCTGGGGGTTTCAGCTATCGGACGTGGTGGTGCCTGCTTTCTGCCTGGGCTGTGGGCCGGTGTGGGTGAAAGAAGACCATGCGGGCGACGCCTGGCTTATCGCCTCCTGCCGGTGGTGCAATTTGCAGGACGTGAAGCTTGTGCGGCCGCCAGTTGAATGCGGAAGCTGCCGGTATTTCGCACCAGACCCGAATAATGCGAACGGCATCGGTCACTGCACGGTGCGACGCGGCACGTACGCTCCGCATTGGCCGCATCGTTGTGCTGTGTGGTGGTGGCGTCCATGAACGCACTAACCAAGCCCTGTCCCTGCTGCGGCACGCTGGTGACGTTCGCGGACATGTCTCACGCACAGGTCATCGAGGCGCGCGTCGAAATCCTACGCAACCTTTGTGTCAATAGAGGCTGGCACATCGTCGCCGGTAATCTTGTGTTCGAAAGTATCGCTGCTGAATTGCTGGGCAAATCAAAAGGGCACCTGCGCAACCTCCGCCTCGGAAGCCGACCGATTCCGTGCAGGCGTGTCATGGGCGATTGGATGTACGCGCTGGAAGACCTTGCGGCCGTGCTTGAAAACTCCGACGACCAGTAACCGCAGCGTCAGAGAACGTCATCTTTGCGCCTAGGCCCATCCCCGGTAGGACGCCAGCCTTGCGGTACGCCATCGCGTTGTGCGGTGGCCATGCCCAAGGAGGTTTCCATGTCGATGATTCAAAGCGCCAATGTGGCCGAATACGTGTTGATGGCCAAGTGCCTGGCCAAGGCGGCCGGCAGGCTGTCCCTGGCGGCGCAGTACGCCGATGAACACCCGAACGGTAGTCGTGTGGGCACCGTGTTGCGCTCGGCCGTGTCGGCCGGCACCGTGGCGGATGCGGGATGGGCAGGCATCCTCATCGGCCATAGCCTGGTTGCAGCGGGCTTCATTGAGACCTTGCCCGCAGCGTCTGTGCTGGATCGTTTGCTGGCCGACAACGCGCTGCGCCGCGTGCCCCTGCGTACGCGCCTCGCCATTTCCACCGTGGCGGCGACAGGCCACGTCGTTGGCGAAGGCGCGCCCACGCCTGTCAGCAGCCTGGCGTTTAATGGCCAGGACCTTGATCCCATGAAAGTGCAGGCGCTGGTGGCCGTCACGTCCGAGTTGATTAACGGCACGACGGCAGCCGGCAACATCCTGCTGGCGACGGAACTGCGCAATGGCGTTGCGGCCGCCACCGATGCCGCCTTCCTCACCCGTGTGGCCACAGGTGCATCATCGGTCACGGGCTCGGCTTCGCCCTTGGCTGACCTTGGCGCGGCACTTGAGACGGTGAACGTCCGTGCGACCGGCAAGCCCTACCTGGTGATCGACGTGCACACCGCCAACCGACTGGCAACGAAGGCCACGACGACGGGCGAGCAGGCGTTCCCGTCCATGACGCCCAATGGCGGTGAGCTGGCGGGCGTGCCGGTGCTGGTCAGTGATCAAGTTCCCGCAGCCGATAGCAACGGGCGCAAGGCGGTACTGCTGGACGCGACGGCTATTGCCGGCGATGCCGAAGCGCCGATGCTGGATGCTAGCGACCAGGCGACGTTGCAGCTCGCTACCAATCCAGCCGGCGGCGCGCAAAACCTGGTCTCCATGTTCCAGACAGACTCCGTTGCGCTGCTCGTGACCCGCTGGCTGGGCTTCGATGTGACGCGGCCCTCCGGCGTGGTCGTGATCGAAGACGTGGCTTGGTGATCGCCATGAGCCGAGAAAAAACCGAAGTACCTACGTCCTTCGAGGACATCATTGCCGGTGTGCCCAAGGAGATGCATGGGCGGCCGCTGACCATCGGCTATTTCCTTTCTTTCATGTCGCTGCTGGTGAAAGCCAACAAGGCGTTACAGCAGCGCGTTGCGCAGCTTGAGCAGCAGGTGCACGGCAAGGAGGATGACCATGGATGAGCTGGCAGCCACGCGCCGGCATGCCGAGCGCCATCGTCCTGACGCAGCGGTGACCCGCGATCAGTTCGTTGACCTGGTGAAGCGTGTGTCGGTGGAACTCAACGCCTTGCGCAGCGCCGTGTCATCACTGCGCAACCGCGTCGAACAACTGGAACGACAGAGAGGAGGCAAGCCATGAGCCTGCAAGCACTGTTTGAGTCAATGGACGTCAATGCCGCAAAGGCCAAGTACCCAGCGGCATGGCGTTGCATCGAGGCGCAGATCGTTGAGGTGCGTACCGCGTCGGGCAATGCTTACGTCACGCCTTTCGTCGCCCAGGTAGTTGTGGTCAACGGCATTGAGACGTTGAAGGTCACGGCGAGCACGGACTTGTTGCTTGACGAGGCGAGCGACGAGCCGGTGAACATCACCTTTCTCGCGCCGACCAATCCGTCAAGACCGATGCTGTCACTCGTGCCAACCCACCGGGGGGAGTGAAAATGTTCGCTCCCTTCGTGCTTAAACAACGCGCGCCAAGTCTTTTTCGCATATCGGAGGATTGGCGCAGCATGATAGTTCTAACGTGGGCGGCAATGCCGAGTGAACCAGCCACTTACTTGCGAACACCTAATAGGCTTATGCCTACCTTAGTAATTCGATACAGTGCGGCGAATGAGAAAAACAACAGGCCAAACAAAATGGCAGCATGCCAGGTCGTGTACTTGATCGCGCCACCGAAGCCAAACATGGGGGCTATGCATAGCAATAGCGATCCCCATATTGCTTCTTTCAGATATACGAAAAGCTCTGTGATGTAACCGCTTTCATTAAGGTGGTCGTACGCCTCGTCGCTCATGGTCACGAGCAGTGTATTTAGCGTTGCCATGAATCCAGAAAATATGCCACCAAGAGTGACTAACGCAACGAGCAAGTTATCGTTATATGGAACATTTAATCCATAATGATGAATGCAGATAACTGCAACGCAGGCTGTAATGCCTGCGCCATAGGGATAGAGTCGTTCGCGTTGAAGTTCAGTAAGCACGGTATTTGACTAAATAGTCTTTCTTGCCAATTTTAATGCATTGTAGCGCGCATTAAGTGGCATGCGAAAATCGGCGCCAAGTTTAATATCTGTTTTTGTCTCAATTATCTGGTCAAGCAAGTCTATTACCTCAAAATCAGCGGGGGCTACTTTTTTCTTGGTCTTACCTTTTTTACCAACAGGCACCTGTGTGACTGCCGGCTCTTCGCCACCGTAGGCGCGAGCTTTAATCAATGCGTCCTTGCTTGCCAAAGGAAGGATTTTTGCAACGCCGTCTTTGATCTTTTGCATGGACAACCGTTTCGTTGGGTCACGCGATGAAATGGACATGGTAATGAATAGTTTGTCCGCATCCATATCGCTGCCCACGCTGGCCATTGAGGCAAGCGACTGACCTGCGGCACGATCGGCCGCTGTCATTTTTGTAATATCGAAGCCCAGTTCGAGGCGACGAATAATATCGGTCTTCTGAAATTGCCTTTCCATATTTAATTCGAGCTTCGGCTTAACAGTATAGACACTCGTTCCACCGGTGTAGCTAGACAAATACTGTTCAATGGATGAATGCCGCATGCCAACATGATTATATTGGATGTAGATAAATCGAGTTTTGGGGTCAAATAATGCCGCCGTGTCCTCGCCAAAGGATTCGTCTGCACCAAACGTAAAGCCGCTGATGGCCGCTGCGTTGGCGAATTTTCCCGGGCCGTGTCCAGTACGGTTACGTACAAAATTCAGGCACCAGATGTCATCCGCGACCTCGTGTGTAATATCGTCTAGCCTATAGCGTGTTCCGTGAATTGTGCGGGCACGCGCGGCAATCTTGTCGCTGCCGATATTTTTCAGCAAATCCTCTAAGGGAGGAGTGCCTTTCATACGATTTACCGCAAACTTCTGGATCTTAATTTGTGCGTCGGACATGTATCCCCCTTGTAGTCCATGCAGGGGCTCATAGGCAGCAATCATGCGCCATCCCTGTCTCAGAAGCTGAGCCCCCGGTAACCTGATCGTCTCATCTTTTCACCTTGTGGGGAACTTGCCGCAATTGCTGTACGCCTATGGCCACGGCTGCGTAGCCTTTCGTTCATAAGACGCTATACATGAACCGTTGAGCAACCTCTCATGGCACCGTGTACGCACGGAGCGTGGCGAACTAGAGGGTGGGCTCTATTTCACGCTGAAAAAGCCCCCGCACGTGCGGGGGCTTGGTTGCTACTTCTTCTTCGGCGGCGGCGGTGGTGGCCGGTTGTGTTCTTTCTCAGTCGTCTTCGGATGCGTCTCGGCGTACTTCTTCGTCACGAACTTGCCGTCGCCTGAGTCACGGTAGTCTGGTGGTCCTTTCTTGTTGGGCATGACCTGTTCCTTTGCTTGCCCGGCATTGGGCAGCTCGATCTTTCTCCCATCATTTCCTCCGTTCAAGTGTCCTGGCTGGGATAGAGAAAAGCCATACACGCTAACGGGCGACACGCTGCTGTTACGTGCGCCTGGTGCTTGGCAGGCTGATGATGCCCAGCAAGTCAGGTCTGCCCGGCAGGAGTCAGGCGCAAGCCGACCAAGGACGATCAGCAGGCCGATGACCTGGGCAGCGCGACGCTGCCCGCCCCTGTTGTGGCATCGCGCCAAGACGCCGGTAACCCCGGCGCCTTTTTCTCGCCAGATGCAGCGGGTGCCCCTGGGGCGGTACTGGCCAGCACGCCCTCGCGTTAGGGGCTCAACGAGACGCCTGGCATGGCTTGTGGCCACAGGTACGTGCATGGCGGCTGGGAGGCGGGTTGCGGGCGGCGCGTGGGTGCGCTGCTGCTGTGTACGAGGCCGCGCGAAATTCGTACACCAATCGTACACAGCGAAAAATTGGCTCACCTTTGGACGGCCAAAAATAAGGCCCCGCATCGCTGCGAGGCCTTGATACAACTGGCGGAGAGGGTGGGATTCGAACCCACGGTACGCTTACACGTACGCCTGATTTCGAGTCAGGTACATTCGACCACTCTGCCACCTCTCCGATGGGATGCATGGTGGCGCATGCGAGCCGGGAATCATACGCGAGCAAGGGTGTCGTGACAATAAGCCGGGCTTGCGGCATGCTGCTGCAGATCGCCCTGACTGAAGCCCCATGATCGAACTAGGACACGGAACACATGTCGGCCTGCGCCGCACGCGCAACGAAGATACCTATCACGCCGACGCCTCGCTCGGCCTGTTCCTGGTGGCGGACGGCATGGGTGGCCACCTGCATGGTGAAGTGGCCTCGGCGTTGGTGCGCGACACCGTGGTCGAGTTGGTCGGATCCGGGCACGGACTGATCGAAGCGGTCAACGGAGCCGCCGATCGCCTGCTCGCGCACACCCGGCCGAGTTTCGATGCGCTGCCCATGGGTACCACGATCGCCGCACTCCGGATCATCGGCGACGGTTATGAAGTCGCCTGGGTTGGCGACAGCAGGATCTATTTGTGGACGCAGGCGTTGTGCCAGATCAGTCACGATCACTCGCTGGTACAGGCCCTGGTCGAGGCGGGCCAGCTCGATCCGGCACAGGCCTCGCGACATCCGCAACGCAACCTGCTGACCCAGGCCCTGGGGGTGACCGCGACCGAGCAACTGCATATCGGTATCGCCCGGGGCACGCTCGAGCCGGGAATGACGTTCCTGATATGCACCGATGGGCTGACCGAATGCGTCGATGACGCATCGATCGCGCGAACCATCGCCCGCAATGATCTGACCGCGCAGGAATGTGCTGATCAGCTCCTGTTGTCAGCACTCGACGAGGGCGGCGACGACAATATCACCGGTGTCATCGTGCGCTGCCGCTGAGGGCGGCTCGGAGCCCGCGTTTCAGTCAAGCAGGCGGCGCCAAAGGCTCTGGCCGCCTGCGCTCTTGTCCAGGGCATCCAGACGCTGCTCATGGAGCTGCGATTCGTCGGCCGAGGCATGCAGCACGCGCGGACGCACCAGTAGGGATGCCGGCTTGATCACGATTACATCTCGTTGCTCCGCGGCGACGTCGAACCCGAGATCGAAACCGACCTGCCCGGACGTCATGGCCAGGTAGACATCGGCCAGCAATTGCGCGTCGATCAGTCCTCCGTGCAGTCCACGGCGCGAGTTGTCCACGCCGAGCCGCTTGCACAGGGCGTCGAGGCTGTTGCGCTGGCCCGGATAGCGCTCCCTGGCCATCGCCAGGGTATCGAGCACGCTGCAACGATCGCCAATCCGGCCTCGCGCCGGACCCAGCTTGGCCAGCTCGGCATCCAGGAAGCCGATGTCGAAGCTGGCGTTGTGGATGATCAGCTCCGCGCCTTCAATGAAGCCAAGGAACTCGTCCACCACGTCGGGGAAACGCGGCTTGTCCAGCAGGAACTCGTCCTCGATGCCGGTGACCAGGCGGGCGCCTTCGTCGATCGCCCGGTCCGGGTTGAGATAAGTCTGGTAGTGCCGGCCGGTGAGTCTGCGCTCCACCAGTTCGACACAGGCTATTTCCACCAGCCGATGCCCCTGGCGGACTTCCAGACCCGTGGTTTCCGTATCGAGCACGACCTGCCTCATGGGGCTTCCCTGATCAGCTCGGCTTGTTCACGCGCGGCCCGGTCGACGCGCTCGTTTTCGACGTGCCCGTTGTGGCCCTTCACCCACTGCCAGCGCACCCGATGGGCACCGACCGCATCGGACAAGCGTTGCCACAGATCCTGGTTCTTCACCGGCTTCCGGTCGGCCGTGCGCCAGCCGTTCGCCCGCCATTTCGGCATCCATTGCTCGATGCCCTGCATGACATAGCGCGAGTCCGTGGTCAGCGTAACCGCACACGGTCGCTTCAAAGCCTCCAATGCACCGATCGCCGCCATCAATTCCATGCGATTGTTGGTGGTGGCAGCCTCGCCACCGGCCACCAGGCGTTCGCCCCCCTGTGCTCGCAACAGCGCGGCCCAACCCCCCGGCCCCGGATTGCCCAGGCAGGCTCCATCGGTGAATGCTTCCACTTCGCTCATCGTTGCTCACGCGTCCCGTGTTGTTCGCAGAGCCGAACTGCGCCGCGTGCCCGGCGACAATCGACCGCCTGCCGGCACCGCCGCCACATTGGCCGGCATGTTCCGTCGTGGCAAAGCCAGGCGTCGATGCTTGCGTGCAATCAGCACATAGCCGCCACCGAACATATTGACCGCCTTTCCGTCCCGCGAGTGAAGCCCCGGCCAACTGCGTCCGACGCGCTGCGCCAGCTCGATCTCAAGCCCCTCCTGTCGCAAGACTTGATGCAGTCGCAGGGGCAGTTGCAGACTGAGTGACCGCCCCTTCGCCTGCCAGCGCAACCACGGCAACCAGCCACTGAGTGGATGAATGCCGGTGAGTGCGAGCAAGCCACCGGGGGCCAGTACCCGGATCGCCTGGGCCAGCAATGCCGATGCGGCCGGCGACACTTCCAGCGCGTGCCTGAGCAGAACCAGGTCGAAGGCATCATCACTGAAAGGCAAAGGTTCACCTGTCGCTGCCAGCAAGTCGCCGCGGTAGCAATTCCCGTCCAGAAAGAGGCGAACCCAGCTGCCAAGCATCGGCAACGCCGGTGGAACGTCGTCTTTCGCCGCACCCAGCAGCAAGGCATGCGTGCCGAAGCAACGTTGCAGTTCCGGCGTCAGCACGCGCATCTGTGCATCAAGCAATCGGCGCAGTGGTGCACTGACATAGATATCGTTGTCACCGAGATGCATGCCACCGACCCGGGGTCTCTTTAGCCTGTTTCCAGTTTAACGGTTTAACGATGGTCGGCGCGGGATCGCGGACAACACGGAACTGCCGCACACAGCTGAACGCCGCACCGCCGCTTTAACACCACTCTAACGAGCGACTGAAAGAGCCACTCTATAGTCAACCCCCTTACGCGCACCCGCCAGGGTTGTGCCTGTCGTTGATCGGGGCGGCATCGGTCACTCCGCCAATTCTGCTCGAACGCATCAGGAAATGCCTTGCACCTGATACCGCTACCGGCGTTGACCGACAATTACATCTGGCTGCTGCACGATGACGAAGGCGATGCCATCGTCGTCGACCCGGGTGATGCGCAAATCGTCGAGCACGCGCTCAGCGAGCGGCATTTGCGACTGCGCGCCGTGCTGCTGACCCACCACCACCCCGATCACGTCGCCGGTGCATCCGCGCTGCAACAACATCATGCCGTCCCTGTTCATGCGCCGGTGGATGAACGCATCACGAGTGCCACCGAAAAAGTGGGCGACGGCGACCGGATCGAACTGGCGTCGCCAGCCGTGCAGTTCGACGTGCTGGCAATCCCCGGACACACGCTTACGCATGTCGGTTACCTGGGTGCCGGGCTGCTGCTGTGTGGCGACACGTTGTTCAGTCTCGGCTGCGGCCGGCTGTTCGAAGGCACGCCAGCACAAATGCTCGCTTCGCTGGATCGGCTGGCGACCCTTCCCGGGGCAACGCTGGTCTGCGCCGGCCACGAATACACCGAAGCAAATGGCCGGTTCGCCAACGAGGTGGAACCGGACAATACATTGCTGCAAGTGCGCCGCCAGCAGGTCGCCCGGATGCGCGCCATTCGGCAGCCCACGCTGCCGGTGACTTTGGCCAGCGAGTTGGCGACCAACCCGTTCCTGCGGGTCGACACCGAGGCGGTCACCGCCTGGTGTCGCCGACGCGGCATCGGTGGCGACCGCGTCGCGCGGTTTGCCGCAGTGCGTGCTGCCAAGGATGCCTTCAACGGATGAACAGGGCACTGCGACGCGCCTTCCCGTTGGCCCTGTCGGCTTTTCTGACCGCCTGCGCCGGCTTGCCCCCGCAGAGACCGCAAACACCGGCCGTGCCGGCCCCCGCAGCGGCGACGACGATGCCCCCGGCGTCCGTCACGACCCCCAGGGTTGCCGCACCCGAGCCAGCCGAGGACATCTGGGACAAATTGCGCAGCAGCTTCGCCATGTCCGATTGCAACGCGGACCCGGCAGTGCTGGGCTGGGCCAAACGCTATACGCGTGACCCGGAGCAATTCGAAGAACAGCTGCGATCGGCGCTGCCTCGCCTCGCCTACGTGCAGGAAGTCGCTGCCCAGTACAACGTTGCCGGTGAATTCGTGCTGTTGCCGTGGGTTGAAAGCCACTACCGGCCCATTCCAGCACGCAAGCGACGCCCTGCCGGCATGTGGCAAATCATGCCGATCACCGCTGGCGCCATGGGTCTGCGCGTCGACCGCCACTACGATGCCCGGCTCGACATGCCCGCTGCCGCGCACGCCGTCATGAAGCTGCTGGAGCAATATCACGATCAATTTCACGACTGGCGTGTGGTCGACTACGCCTACAACTCCGGGGAATTCAGCGTGCGCAAGCTCGTTCGGGAGCATGGCCTCCCGGCGGACGAACCCGTGATCCCCGCGTGGCCGGTGAGCAGGATTACTCGCGAACACCTCATCAAACTGCTCGCGATGGCTTGCGTGGTACGAGAGCCGGCGCAGTTTCAGGTGAACCTGCCCGTCCCGTCGGACGCGGAACATCTGGTACAGACGCCGGTGACCGCTTCCATCCCGATCGCCCAGGCTGCCGATCAGGCAGGCATGTCGGTGGACGCGCTGAAGCACCTCAATCCGGCATTCGGCGGCGGCACGATCGACGTTGGCGCCGCTTCGTACCTGATGCTGCCGGCCAGCCATGCCGAACGATTCCGCATGGCATCACGCGGGGCGTCGAACGAGGCAATTCCGACGGGTTCGACTTCCACGCGAATTGCATCCCTGGGAGGCAAAGCCGCCGCACGTCGGCACCGGCGCCAGACCCATGTCGTGAGTCCCGGCGAAAGCCTCTGGCAAATTGCCCGCGAATATTCGACGAATGTCGTCCGCTTGCAACAGCTCAATCATCTGCGTGGCAACGCGATCCAACCGGGCCAGGTGCTGCAGCTGGATGATGTCGACTGAGCGGAAGCCAGGACGAATCCGATTACATCAGGTTCTTGTTGATCTTGATCTTGGTCCTGGACCGGAGCATCTCCAGCAATTCCCGAGTTGCCTCGGAACCATAGGCCTGAGCCATCTGATGGCGTAACGCCTCACGCTGATCCGGCGTTACCTTGGACAGATCGCCACTTTGCACCTTGTCCAGCGCCAGCAGCGCAAAGCCACCGTCGCCCATGTCCACCGCGGCGAATTCCGGTTTGCCCGCTGCAGTCGGATGCGGCAACAGGAACGCCTCCTTCAACAGCGGAGGCGGCACCTGCAGCGACTGTTCTCGCACGGCGTCCGGTACGCTGACGACCGAAGCGCCAAGCGACTTGGCGAGCGCCGGCATCGCCTCGCCCTTGCGCAAGCGCGCCAGCACTTCATCCGCCTGCTTCCTGGCCGCTTCCGCCACGCGTGCTTCGAGAATGCCGTCCTTGATCTTGGCCTGGACTTCCGACAAAGGCTTGACCGCGGCGGGCACGTGCTTCTCGACATGGATCACCACCGAGTGGTCGTTGCCGAGATCGACCAACCCGGAGTTGTTGCCCTGGACCAGAACGTCGTCGCTGAAAGCAGCGGCGACAAGCTTGGGATTGGCGGTCAGACCCTGACCACCCGTACGCGAAAACAGCGGTGTGGTCTTGATCGGCAGGCCCAGCGCCACCGAGGCCGGTTCCAGCGAGCTCGGGTTCGAATAGGTGTTGTCGGCCATCTTCCCGGCCACGTCGTTGTACTGGCGGTCACGCTGGGCGGTGGTCGCCTCCTTGATCAGCTGATCGCGCACTTCGGCGAACGGCTTGGACTCGCCGCTGCGGATGTCACGCAGCCAGATGATGTGATAGCCGTCGGATGACAATACCGGCTTGGAAATCTGACCCTTCTGCAGCGAGAACATCGCCGAATCGAACGCGGCATTGGTCACGCCCTTTTCGAGCCAGCCCAGATCGCCGCCCTGGCGCTTCGAACCCAGATCCTGCGAATCCTTCTCGGCCAACTTTGCGAAATCGGCCGGGGTGGCCTCGGCCGCGATCTTGTCCGCCTGGGCCAGTGCGGCCTTCTGCTGCTCCGGTGTGGCATTGGCCGGCACGTTGATCAGGATGTGCGAGACCAGCCGCTGCTCCGGTTGCACGAAGCGCTGCTTCTCGTCCTCGTAGCGTTTCTTCAACTCCTCGTCGCTGGGCACGGACTCGGGCTTGAGTGTGGCACTGTCAACCTCGATGTACTGCACCGAGACCTGCTCGGGATTCATGTACTCGGCCTGGTGGGATTTGTACCAGGACTGGATCTGGGCGTCGGTAATCTGCGTGTCTGCTGCATCAGGCTTGGGCAGCAGAAAGTAGCGAAGGTCGCGGCGCTGGGTGAGCAAACTCAGGAAACCGTCGACCCGCGCATCGCCGACGATCGTGCTGTCGGTAATCGCCGACGGCAACAACTGGCCCGCCAGCGACGAACGCATCTGGTCCTCGAACATGTCTGCCGTCTTGCCACTGCTGGCCAGCCATGCGCGATAGCTGGTGGGGTCGAATTGCCCGTTCACCTGGAATGCCGGAATGCCTGCAATCGTGTCGCGCAGCGCCTGGTCCGACACGCGCAGCCCCCAGTCTGCATTCGCCTGCAGCAGCAGCTGCTCGTCGATCATGGCGTCGAGCACGCGCAGCTTGGTCTCGGGTTTTTCAAAGACCGTGGGATCGAAATGCTCACCCTGCTGCGTACTGGCCTGCTGGCGCAGCTGGTTCATGCGGTCCTGGAAGGCGCTCTGGCTGATCTCGCGCTTGCCCACTTTCGCCACGAACGTATCGCTGTGCGAAGTGAAATAGCTTTCCATGCCGAACAGCGACATCGCCAGGACGGCGAGGCCGAGCACGATGATGGAAGGCCATCCGTGCATCTTGTTACGCATTGCCTGCAGCATTGCCTACCTTCCCGCAACGTGGTTGAAAGCGCGCGAGGCGCCGTGCACGTAAGGCGCTGATCGCCTCACCGGTGCGCGTCGGGCTGCCAGCAGCACACCCCGAACGCGCTTGACTCAAACGACAAGGGCGCCACACGGGCGCCCTTGCGAAATGTGGCGGAGTGGACGGGACTCGAACCCGCGACCTCCGGCGTGACAGGCCAGCATTCTAACCAACTGAACTACCACTCCGCACTATCTGGTGGGTGCTGTAGGGATCGAACCTACGACCACCGCCTTGTAAGGGCGACGCTCTACCGCTGAGCTAAGCACCCCAAAACCAAGCGCAAGCCGCTTAGTTTAGGGCATCCTTGAGGCTCTTGCCAGCCTTGAACGCAGGCACTTTCGAAGCCTTGATCTTGATCGTTTCGTTGGTACGCGGGTTGCGGCCGGTGCGCGCAGCACGCTTGCGCACGGTGAAGGTACCAAAGCCCACCACCGAGACATCCTCGCCCTTCTTCAACGACTTCTGCACGGCCTCCAGATAGGCTTCCAGTGCGCGGCCCGCGTCAGCCTTGGTCAGCTCGGCCTTTTCGGCGATGGCATTGATCAGATCGGTTTTGTTCATTGAAAAACTCCCTTGTTCGGATGTTGCCGGCGTGACCAGTCTCGAGGACAGGCACCGCCGGCATGGATGGTTGGCTGTTGCCAGGGCCGTAACGCAACCCCGCATCGCTGCGCTGTCAAGCAACACAGGGCCTGCGGTAACGCCTTTATACCAGTGCCTTGCCGCAATCCGCAACACAAGACACAGCAACGTTTCCGCCAATTCGCCATATGCAAAACAGCTTGCAAAATGGACGCCAGAGGACTAGACCGCATCTTCTTCGACCGACGGCGAAAAAAAGCAAAACACGACCCGATCACGCCGGACGGATCGGCGTGATCGGGCCAGATCGACTGCGTCGGATCAATGGGTCAGGGAGTGACCCTCGGCCGACTCGCCCGAAACGGCAGCGGGGGGCGCTTCGGTGCCGGGATTGGGCTGCAATGGACGTTCCAGAGCAATGTCGAGAACCTCGTCGATCCAGCGCACCGGGTGGATTTCCAGCGACGAGGTGATATTGGCCGGCATGTCGGCAAGATCTTTCTTGTTGTCCTCCGGAATGATCACTGTGGTGATGCCGCCACGATGGGCAGCCAGCAGCTTTTCCTTCAGGCCGCCGATCGGCAGCACACGACCGCGCAGAGTGATCTCGCCGGTCATCGCCACTTCGGACCGCACCGGCACCTTGGTCAACACCGACACCAGCGCCGTGCACATGGCGATGCCTGCGCTGGGGCCGTCCTTCGGCGTGGCGCCCTCGGGTACATGGATGTGCACATCCAGCTTCTGGTGGAATTCCGGATCGATGCCCAGCCGGTCGGCGCGCGCGCGCACCACCGAGAGCGCGGCCTGGATCGACTCTTTCATGACGTCACCCAGCTGCCCGGTATGCACCAGCCGCCCCTTTCCGGCAACGACGGATCCCTCGATGCTGAGCAGTTCGCCGCCCACCTGGGTCCAGGCCAGCCCGGTGACCAGGCCGACTTCGTTCTGCAACTCCTTGCGGCCGAAATCGAAACGACGCACGCCAAGGTAATGGTCGAGGTTGGCCGATTCCACCTTGGCACTGTCCGGGGCGGACTTCGCCTTGCTGCGGGAACCCTTCGTGGGGGATGCCTTCGCCTTGGCTTTCTTCACCTGCCCCAGGGTCAGCTCCTTGACCACCTTGCGGCAAATCTTGGAAATTTCGCGTTCCAGGTTGCGCACCCCCGACTCGCGCGTGTAGTACCGCACGATGTCGCGCAAGGCGTCTTCGGCGACACTGAGTTCCTCCGCCTTCAGGCCATTCGCCTTGAGCTGCTTCGGCACCAGATATTTCTGGGCGATGCCAAGCTTTTCGTCCTCGGTATAACCGGGGATGCGGATGACTTCCATGCGATCCAGCAACGGTCCCGGGATGTTCAGCGAGTTCGCGGTAGCGATCCACATCACCTCGGACAGGTCGAGGTCGACCTCCAGATAGTGGTCGTTGAATGCGTGGTTCTGCTCCGGATCGAGCACTTCAAGCAGCGCCGATGAGGGGTCGCCGCGAAAATCCATCGACATCTTGTCGATCTCGTCCAGCACGAACAGCGGGTTCCTGGCGCCGGCCTTGTTGATGTTCTGCACGATGCGGCCCGGCATCGAGCCGATATAGGTACGCCGATGGCCACGGATCTCGGCCTCGTCGCGTACGCCGCCCAGACTCATGCGGACGAACTTGCGATTGGTCGCCTTCGCAATCGACTGCCCGAGCGAAGTCTTGCCCACGCCGGGTGGCCCGACCAGACACAGGATGGGGCCCTTCATGACGGACACGCGCTGCTGCACCGCGAGGTATTCGAGGATGCGATCCTTCACCTTCTCCAGACCAAAATGGTCGGCATCGAGCACCTCCTGCGCCATTTGCAGATCCTTGCGCACCTTGCTGCGATTCTTCCATGGCACGCCGACCAGCCAGTCGAGGTAGTTGCGCACCACGGTGGCTTCGGCTGACATCGGCGACATCTGCTTGAGCTTGTTGAACTCCTGTCGCGCCTTGCCGAGCACCGCCTTGGGCATCCCGGCGGCTTCAATCTTCTTCTGCAGTTCCTCGACCTCGTTCGGAGCGTCTTCGCTGTCGCCCAGTTCCTTCTGGATCGCCTTCATCTGCTCGTTGAGGTAGTACTCGCGCTGACTCTTCTCCATCTGCGACTTGACCCGGCCGCGAATGCGCTTCTCCACCTGCTGCAGGTCCATCTCGCCGTCGACCAACCCGATCAACAGCTCCAGCCGCTTGCCGACGTCGGCCGTCTCGAGCACTTTCTGCTTGTCGGCCATGCGCACCGAGAGATGCGCCGCGATGGAATCGGCGACACGCGAGGGGTCATCGATACCCGACAGGCTGGCCAGCACCTCCGGCGGCAGCTTGCGGCTCTGCTTGACCAATTGCTCGAACAGCGAAATCAGGGTGCGCGAAACGACGTCCAGCTCACGCTCCTTCGCGTTGTAGGCGGGCTCGATCAGGCGTGAGCGCGCCATCAGCATGCCGTCGGAGTCCTGGAAATCCTCGATCGCCACGCGCGACTGCCCCTCGACCAGCACCTTGACCGTGCCATCGGGCAGTTTCAGCAGTTGCAGGACGCCAGCCAGGGTACCCACCTGATGCAGGTCGGATATCTCCGGATCATCGATATCCGGGCTCTTCTGGGCCACCAGCAGGATCTGCCGTTCGCCCTCCATCGCCCGTTCCAGCGCACGCATCGACTTGTCGCGGCCGACAAACAGCGGAATGACCATGTGCGGATAGACCACCACATCGCGCAAGGGCAATACCGGCAGAGCATCCAGCGCAACGGGAAGGGGGGCTTGCTTGGCCATGAAAAAGCGATTCCTCGGATTCGGATAGGGTTCGTCCCGACACTGCGCCGGGCCCGTCTACACGTCAAGTGGAGGCGAATGGCGGCTGCTCAAGGTGCCGGGCATCCCGAAAAACGACGCGGCCCCGGTGATGCCACCGGAGCCGCGCGGGTTTCAGGCGTGAAGACAGGTCAGGCCGCGGCGTCGCCACCATCGCCCGCGACACGCTGTTGCAGGTTGCCCCGATAGATCAGATAAGGCTCGGCTTGCCCATCGATCACCGCGTCGTCCACCACCACCTTGCTGACATGCTCCAGCGACGGCAGCTCGTACATGGTATCGAGCAGCACCTGCTCCAGGATCGTGCGCAGGCCGCGCGCACCGGTCTTGCGCTTCAGTGCCTTCTTGGCAATCGCCTGCAACGCCTCGGGGCGGAATTCGAGCTCCACCTCCTCCATCTCGAACAGCTTCTTGAACTGCTTGGTCACCGCGTTCTTCGGCTCGGTGAGGATCTTCACCAGCGCCGCCTCATCCAGCTCGTCCAGCGTCGCCACCACCGGCAAGCGCCCCACGAATTCGGGAATCAGGCCGAATCGCACCAGATCGGCGGGCTCGACGTCCGCCAGCACCTTGCCCAGATTCTCGGTGCGCTCCTTGCTGCGCACTTCGGCGGAGAAGCCGATGCTGGTGTTTTCCGAGCGCTGCTGGATGACTTTTTCCAGGCCGGCAAACGCGCCGCCGCAGATGAACAGGATGTTCTTGGTATCGACCTGCAGGAATTCCTGCTGCGGATGCTTGCGACCACCCTGCGGCGGCACCGAGGCCAGCGTGCCCTCGATCAGCTTCAGCAGCGCCTGCTGCACGCCTTCACCCGACACGTCGCGGGTGATCGACGGGTTCTCGCTCTTGCGCGAGATCTTGTCGATCTCGTCGATGTAGACGATGCCCGACTGCGCCTTGTCGACGTCGTAGTCGCACTTCTGCAGCAGCTTCTGGATGATGTTCTCGACATCCTCGCCCACATAACCAGCCTCGGTCAGCGTGGTGGCGTCGGCGATGGTGAACGGCACATTGAGCAGGCGCGCCAGCGTTTCGGCCAGCAGCGTCTTGCCCGAGCCGGTTGGGCCGATCAGCAGGATGTTGGATTTGCCCAGCTCGATGTCGTCGCTCTTCTGGCGCGACTCGATCCGCTTGTAATGGTTGTACACCGCCACCGCCAGCGCCTTCTTGGCACGGGTCTGGCCCACCACGTACTGATCCAGCGATTCGCGGATCTCCTTGGGCTTGGGCAGCTGAGTGCGGCCGGAAGCGGCTTTCTCTTCCAGTTCCTCGCGGATGATGTCGTTGCACAGCTCCACGCACTCGTCGCAGATGAACACGGACGGGCCCGCGATCAGCTTGCGCACTTCATGCTGGCTCTTGCCGCAGAACGAGCAATAGAGAATCTTGCCGCTGTCGCTGGAACGCCCCTGCCGGTCGTCGCTCATACTCTCGATCCCGCTGGTAAATCCGAATGCGCCGCGAGAATACCACAGGCCTCCACGTCTGCCTGCAGACGCAGAGCCCATCCCGCAAACTTGGGGTAAGACCGCTTGATCAGGCGGATTTGACCGTCTCGCCGGCGCGCTTGTCGAGCACCTCGTCGATCAGACCGTAGGTCTTTGCGTCCTGTGCGTTCATGAAGCGATCGCGCTCCATGTCCAGCTCGATCTTCTCCAGCGGCTGGCCGGTGTGTTCCACGTACAGCTTGTTCAGCCGTTCGCGGATATACAGGATTTCGCGCGCCTGGATCTCGATGTCGGTGGCCTGACCCTGCGCCCCGCCCGACGGCTGGTGGATCATGATGCGCGAGTTCGGCAACGCAAACCGCTTGCCCCTGGCCCCGGCCATCAGCAGGAACGAGCCCATGCTGCAGGCCTGGCCGATGCACATGGTGCTGACATTCGGCTTGATGAACTGCATGGTGTCGTAGATCGCCAGCCCGGCGGTGACCGCTCCGCCCGGGCTGTTGATGTAGAAGTTGATGTCCTTGTCCGGATTCTCCGACTCCAGGAACAGCATCTGCGCCACGATCAGGTTGGCAACCTGGTCATTGACCTCGCCAACCAGAAAGATCACCCGCTCCTTCAGCAGGCGCGAGTAGATGTCGTAGGAGCGCTCGCCGCGAGCAGTCTGCTCGACGACCATCGGTACCAGGTTGAGATTCGTGATGGGATCCATGGTCATGCCCGCGGCGTTGGAGTGGATGGACCTGACGATACTCGCTCAGGTGTTGGCCGGGCGCATCACGTCGTCGAAGCTCAGATCGTGCCGGGTGGTCCTGGCATGCTCGGCCACCCACTCGGCCACCTGATCTTCCATCACGCGATTCTGCAGCCCTGACATCAACTGGGGGTCGCCGTTGTAGAGTTCAATGACCTGTTCCGGCTCCTCGTAGGTCGAGGCAATGGCGGCCAGTTGCTCGGCGATGCGCGTGCGATCGATCTTCAGTTCCTGCCTGCGCGCAACCTCGCCCATCAGCAGGCCGGCGATCACGCGCTTGCGGGCAATCGGCATGGCTGCGTCGATCAACTGCGGCGGGGGCTGCTGCCCCTGGGGGACACTGCCGGCCGCCAGCGTGCGCGCCTCGGCCTGCACCATCATCTTCGGAACATCCAGTTCGTCGTGCGCATCGGCGAGTTTTTCCGCCACCTCGGACTTCAGCCGCGCCATCAGGGCTGCCTTGAGTTCACGCTCCAGGTTCGCACGAACTTCCTTGCGGAACGTCTCCAGATCGCCGTCCTCGATACCGAACAGCTTGGCAAACTCAGCGTTGATCTCGGGCAGCTTCGGCTCCTGCACCTTGATCACATGGAAGCTGACGCTGGCGGTCTTGCCCGCCAGTTGCTCATTGCGGAAGTCCTGCGGAAACGCGATCTCGGCATCGAACTTGTCGCCGGCCTGGTGGCCGGTCAGGGCCTCGTCCAGCGCGGCGAACAGGGTACCCGAACCCAGTACGCTGCCAGCGCGCTCCAGGCCTTCCGTCGGGAAACGATAGTCGCCCGTCACGGCAGCATATTCGAACATCACGAAATCGCCCTCGGCCGAGGCGCGTTCGACTTCCTCGAAACTGCGCCGCTGCAGACGCAGCGTTTCAAGCATGCGATCGATGTCGGCGTCGGTGACTTCCGCCGTCGCGCGATGGATTTCCAGCGTGGAGACGTCGATCTCCGGGAACTCCGGCATGATCTCGAACGTCGCCGTGTAGGCGATCTCGCCGTTCTCGGGCTTGCCGGTGGTATTGATTGCCGGATTCGCGATCGGCTGCAGCTTTTCCTGCTCCACCGCCTCGCGCAACGTGCTGCCGATCAGGTCGGACAATACTTCGCCGCGCACCTGATCGCCGAAGCGCTGCTTGATCACCGTCGCCGGCACCTTGCCTGGCCGGAAGCCCTTCAAACGAACCGTGCGGCCCATTTCCGCGATCCGCGCACTGACCTGCGTCTCGAACCGCTCTGCGGGGAATTTCACCGTGAGCTTGCGCTCCAGCGAACCGACATTCTCAACCGAAACCTGCATGACGTCTCCTGGTACTGCTTGATGTTGTGGCCCTGCCACAGGCGCCATGGCGGGATTGCCGCCTGCAAAATTGAGGAACCCGGGTGGACGTGGTGCGAAAGGGGGGACTCGAACCCCCACGGGGTTACCCGCTGGAACCTAAATCCAGTGCGTCTACCAATTCCGCCACTCTCGCGTTGCCGCCACGCCCGGACACCCGCGGAAGCATGGTACCGGGCCGGCCCATCGGATGCCGCCGACCGCCGCCACACTTACCTCGCCCCCGGCATCGTCCAAGTCGATGATTACCTTGTACGAAAGCAGATCATTTTACGTTTGCACAGCCTTGCAGCACAAGCGCCGCAAACGATCCGGGACGCACATGGCAGAACGCCGACCGCTGGTCTGGCGGTCGGCGTTCTGGTTTATTGGTGGGCCGTGAAGGATTCGAACCTTCGACCAATTGATTAAGAGTCAACTGCTCTACCAACTGAGCTAACGGCCCATTGACTGGGATGTACCCGGAAACCGGGGTGAAACTGGGGTGGATGATGGGATTCGAACCCACGACAACCGGAATCACAATCCGGGACTCTAACCAGCTGAGCTACATCCACCATCGTTTGATACTGGCGCGCCCGACAGGATTCGAACCTGCAACCCTCGGCTTAGAAGGCCGATGCTCTATCCGGTTGAGCTACGAGCGCAGTCATTACCAGTAGAACATGTTGCTGGTCGGGGCAGAGGGATTCGAACCCCCGACTTTTGCGTCCCAAACGCAACGCTCTACCAGACTGAGCTATACCCCGCTTTTCGAACCCTCGATCGCGTTCGCCACCGAAGCCTTGAAATGTTACGGGTGATGCCCTGCCCAGTCAATCCGTATGAAGCACACCATGTCGTCCGAACTCATCGCCCCACCGCGGCAAACCACTCGCCGCGATGAAAACAAAACGGGGTGCAAGCACCCCGCCTCGCAGAATAAAAATGGTGCGCCCGGAGAGATTCGAACTCCCGACCACCTAGTTCGTAGCCAGGTACTCTATCCAACTGAGCTACGGGCGCA
>Ga0157370_10001486_pt1 | contig 29027 bp, 29 predicted proteins | sample C35metaG_FD_113463 | JGI IMG/M metagenome (GOLD analysis project Ga0157370, IMG submission 113463) | Corn rhizosphere microbial communities from Kellogg Biological Station, Michigan, USA - C3-5 metaG | ecosystem: Host-associated > Plants > Roots > Rhizosphere > Soil | place: USA: Michigan...
GTCCGCAGGCCTTTCTCGATCGGCTTGGACGATCTCAGGCGGTTGCCTTCAGTCTCCGTCACCGCCTTCCACGAGTGCTTTGGCAGCCCCCTGGTACCGGCCGACGGCAATCTCTGGCGAGTAGGCAACGTGCGCTGGACGGGTGTGCCGCTGGCTGTGCTGCTCGAGCAAGCGCAGCTCGAGGCGGGTGCCACCCATGTCTGGTCGGACGGCCTGGACAGTGGCGAGTTCGGCGGCCGCAAAATGAACCGGTATCGCAAGGATCTGCCGATTTCGAAAGCGCTGTCGCACGAGGTGCTCGTTGCTTACGAGATGAATGGCGCACCACTGACCCGCGAGCGGGGCGGGCCTGTTCGCCTGGTGGTTCCAGGCTGGTTCGGCACCAACATGACCAAGTGGCTCTGTCGGCTGTCGGTCCAAGGCAGGCGTGCGGACTCCCCCTTCACGACCCTTTGGTACAACCGCGACAGCGAGCATGAAGGCAAAGTCGATCGAGAGCCGGTGTGGGCTGTCGAGCCCAATTCGATGATCACCCATCCGGCACCCGGCGACACCGTCTCCACAGATGCTGTGGAAGTCAAGGGCTGGGCCTGGAGCAACAACGGCATCGGCGGCGTGGCGCTCAGCGCCGATGGCGGGGCAATCTGGCAAGAGGCCGAGGTTCGGCCCCGCCGAGAATTCGAATGGCAGCAGTTCGCGGCGACGCTTCCGCTGCCGCGAACGCCCGGCCCGATGAGCATCGTCGCAAGAGCCCGTGACGCCGATGGATCTATTCAGCCATTGAGCGGGAAACGAAACACGGCCCATTCGGTCCAGATTAACCGGCTGCTACCGGGCCCTGGAACAGCGGACCCTGGAACCTAGGCTCCGGATCGGCATTTGCGCAATGCGGCGACGTCGGCCCCGTCGTCTCCAAGATCCCACCAAATTCCGGCCATCACGGCCAGGGCCTCACGCGCCACCGAGCCCAATAGGTGTTCATTCGGCGCGTGCTGCGAGCACGCGGCATAGGAATGGGGGACCCATACCGTAGGCAGGCCAAGGGTTTCAGCGAAGATCGCATTGGGAACGGTGCCGCCGATATTCGGCAGCAGTGCAGGCTTCTTCCCCGTACTCGCTTCGATGGAGCGAAGCGTCCATTCGACCCAGGGATCCTTAAGATCCAGGCGCGTTGCGGTTCCGGCGGGCTGCACCGTGACCTTCACGGATGCAATCCCCTTGACGGCAAGGTGCTCTTCGAGGTGCCGGTGCGCGCTTTCCCAGTCCGTGCCGACGACGTACCTTAATTGGCAGTGCGCCCGTGCCGTTGGTGGGATCGCACCGACGGGTGCGTCAGGGTTGCCCGCCTTGAACGCGATCACCTCCAACGCGTTCCATGCCCAGACCCTTTCGGCGGGGGTCAAGCCAGGCTCGCCCCAAGATGGATCTACCGCGGGGGCATGCTCGTCGCTTCCAAGCGCGAGATCCGAAATTGCGGCGCGTACAGCGGGAGAGAGGGGCGGAGGAAGGAGCCCTTTCACAAGAATGCGGCCATCCTTGTCGATCAGCGTCGCAATCGCATGCGACAGAACGACGGCGGGGTTGCGTAGCGCGCCTCCCCAGTTGCCGGAGTGATGTGCGCCGTCCCGAAGATCGACCTCGAGCTGGAAGTTGAGCTCGCCGCGTGAGCCGAGAAAAACGGTCGGCCTGTCCGCGGCAACGCGGGGTCCGTCGGACGCCAGGAAGAGATCCCCCGCCAGAAAGTCCTTCTCGGCTGCGCAAAGGGCACCGAGCCCGGGCGAGTCGATCTCCTCGCCGGTTTCGAATATCAGCTTGATGTTGTAACCGATCCGTCCGCTTCGTGCCGCGATCACCGATTCAAGCGCGGCGATGTTGATCGAATGCTGCCCCTTGTTGTCGGCGGTGCCGCGTCCATACCAGCGATCTCCTTCGACGACCACCTTCCAAGGCTCGAGACCCTTTCGCCATTGATCGTCATAGCCACGGACAACGTCTCCGTGCGCATAAGTGACGACCGTCGGCAGGCTCTCCTCTTCGATCCGTTCTGCCAGAAGAATTGGAGCGTCGACACCCGCCGGGTTGGCGACGATCCGGAATGTGAAGCCAAGGCGACCGAGAGTCGGCGCGATCTCGTCCCGTAGGTACGCATGAAGTTGCGAGGCGCTGCTTTCGACCTGGCTTTCGGTGCGGTACGAGACCCGGCGATTCAAGTCGGCGAGGAATCGGCCCGAGTCGAACGTTTCCAGCGCCGCTGAAATCGCCGATTCCCGCGTGGAGTGGTTGGGATGATGCATATCAGGTCAGCCCCTATTCGATCGGATAGACCATCGCGTGCGCCGTGTCGAGATCGACTTCAACGCGCTGGCCGGCATGAAACAACTGCCTGTCCGGTGTCATCTGCGAGCGGGAGAGAAGCCGAACGTCACCGACCTGGACGAGCACCACCTGGGTCGTTCCGGCGTACGCGGATTCAACAACGCGAGCAGGACCATCCTCCGACAGTCGCAGTTGCACGTTCTCCGGGCGAATTGCAAGGCGGCCAGAGGTTGAACGGGTGAGGACTCGTTCAACGGGTATCGACCTGCGAATTCGCAGAGAGGCGATTTCTGCGTTGATTTCCGCTCCAGCCGGCGACAACACCACGGGCAGAAAGCTGGTTTCCCCGATGAAGTCCGCCACGAACGCGCTCGCGGGGCTCTCATAAAGATCTCGAGGCGATCCAAACTGCTGTAAGCGGCCTCCTTCGAGAACCGCGACCCGGTCTGCCATCGACAGCGCTTCTTCCTGGTCATGGGTCACGAAAATGATCGTGCTTCCGATCTGCCTGTGGATCTGCTTGATCTCCAGCTGCAATTGCTGGCGCAGCTTGCGGTCCAGCGCTCCCAAGGGCTCGTCCATGAGCAAGAGGGGCGGCTTGAATACCAGAGCGCGCGCGAGAGCCACCCGCTGCTGCTGGCCACCGGACAGTTGGGCTGGAAGCCTGTTCCTCAAGGTCCCAAGTGCCACCAGGTCCAACGCCTTGGCGACCTCTGCCTCAACCTCCTTGCCCCTCAATCCGCGACGAAAGAGTGGGTACGCCACATTTTCAGAGACCGTCATGTGTGGAAACAGTGCATAGCGCTGGAACACCACTCCGAAGCCGCGTTTGTACGCGGGCTGATCGTTGACGCGTATCCCCTTCACCAGAAGATCGCCCGAGCTCGGGGTTTCGAAACCCGCGATCATCATGAGCAAGGTCGACTTGCCGGAACCACTGGGGCCCAGAAGCGCGACGAACTCCCCCGGTTCGACAGTGAGCGAGACGTCGTCGAGCGCCTTGAACGCTCCATAGGACTTCGAGACATTCGCAACGCTGACCCCAGCGCTTCGCCTCCCCACCTGGGCCTCGGGAATGTCCCGAACCGATTCCATGCGGCCAGTCATCATGCTTTCACCCCAGTTTCAAAAATCTTGCGGGGCGTGCGAGTCAATCGCTCGGCGCCGGTTTCGGTCACCAGGACCGTCTCGCTGACAGCCAGGCCGCGAGCGGAGGTGTACATGTGGAACACCATGCCCTTCTCAAGCAGCCAAGTGGCGGTCGGCACGAAAGACCTGTAGAGATCGCTCACGCGCTGAGACGAGGGTGCCGAAAATCCCAAGGTATAGCCCGTGATGTTTTCATAGTCGGATCTCAGGCCCGCCGACAGTACGCCCTGCCGCACGATGGCGTCCACATCGGCTGCTACTGCGCCAGGGCGCATGGCACTGAATTGCTCGTCCTGAAGCGCACAGAGGGCCGCGAAGGTTGACTTCTGGTCTTCGGTAGCCCGCCTCACGGCCACGGTGCGCATGATCCGCACCGAGTAGCCCTTGAGCTTCGGCAGAAGCTCGACGTGAACCAGTGCACCCTCTCCAATCGGCTCGTCACTCATCGAGCTGTGCAGACAATCCCAGTCCGAACCAGCCGTCACATAGCCAACGAAGCCATCGTCGAAACCCAGCCGGTAGTACTCGGCGGCAGCAACGGCGGCAACGTCGCGCTGCGAAGCGTCCGGCCGAATGGCATCGGCCACTTTCAAGACTGCGCGATCCAGCAAGCTCGCAGCCACTCGAAAGTGTTCGACCTCCTCGTTCGACTTGCATCGACGCGCGTCCCAGACTGCCCGTTCCAGATCGCAAAAATAAGACTCTGGAAGGGCCTGCGCGAGGAGGTCTTGCCGCTGACGGGTAAAGGAGTGGGACTGGAAGTCGACACCGATTCGCGCATGTGCCCCCCGGGACCTCAGCGCGGCGGCCAAAACCGAGACAGGCTCCTCCCAGTCAGAGAAGGCAACGATGTCTTGCAGCCAGCTCTTCGCACGTGCAGGCGCCAAGTCGAGTTTTCGGATCAGCAGAAAGGGGGCACCGACCACCGGGACGAGGCATGCGCGCCACAGATTTTCTTGCACGGCGTAGCCGGAGACCCAGCCCATGGTCTCGGGCTCGTCAAGGATCGCCCAGTCGAGATGACGAGCGCGCATCACGTCTTGCACCATGCAGAGGCGGCGACGGTACTCCTCGACGGAGAAAGCAAAGAGTCCAATGCTGCTCATGTTCAGATGTCCTTCCGATGCGAGCGATGGTGGAGAGCCGCCGACACAAACGTCTTGACCGCGACGAGCGCCGCCAGGCTCGCCAGAAAGAGCACGGCTACGACGGCAATCTGCGGACTGATTTCGAGGCGGATGTCATCCCACATGCGGATCGGCAGAGGCGTTGAGGATGGACCGCTCACAAACAGGCCGTAGACCACGTCGTCGAATCCCGTGATGAACGCGAATACGAGCGCACTGGCCAACGAGGGAAGCAGCAGCGGGAGCGTCACGGTACGCAACGCGGTGAGCGGATGCCCGCCGAGGCTGATAGCTGCCTGCTCCAGGCTCCGATCGAACTTCTTGAGGCCTGCGATCAGGATGACGACCACGTAGGGCGTTGCGATGATGGTGTAGGCGAGCACGAATGCAGTCGCCGTGCCGATGAGCGGGGTCTGAGCAAAGCTGAAGAAGAAGGCCACCGCCATGACCACATGGGGAACGATCATCGGAGAAATCAGCAGAAGATAGAGCGGAACCCGGCCAACGAAGCGAAACCGCACGAGTGCAAATGCGATGGGTACGCCGATCGTGATGGCCAAAAGCGAGGCCAGGAGCGCCGTACGGCCGCTGAACGAAAGCGCGCTCAGCCATTGCGAGTTGCCGAAGAACTTGGTGAACCATCGCAGCGAGTAACCGGGCGGTGGAAAGCTCAAGTAGGCGGCGTCGCTGAACGCAAGCGGGATCACCACCACAAACGGAAGGACAAGCAGGGTGAGCGTGAATGCCGACAGCAGTACGAGCAGCGGTGAACGAACCGAAGAGATCACCTCAAGCGCGCGCTGAAGGCCTTTTTCGAGAGGCGCAGGCATACGCGCAGTTGCGGAAAGATCCCGAACCTTTTTCGCCGATTGGCTGGACTGGGATTCGTCCTCCAGCTCCGTCGCAACCTTGGTACGGAAGATCACGAAGACCGTTGCAACCATGGCGAGCAAGACTGTCGCCTGGGCGGCGGCAGCCTCGAACTCACCGAGGGTCAGAACTCGGATGGTGATGCCCTGCGCAATCATGTAATCGTTCGGACCGCCAAGAAGTGCGGGCGTGATGTAAAAGCCCAGGCAGGAGAGAAACACGAGGGTGCAGCCGCTGACAATACCGGGCATGGAACTGGGGAGCGTGATGCGCAGGAAGGCATCTGCCGGCGAACTTCCCAAGCTTTGTGCGGCGACGCTCAGCTTCCGGTCGAAACGAGCGAGTGCGGCATACAGCGGAAACACCATCAGTGGCAGTTGCACCTGGATCATTCCGATATACACGCCGATCTTGTTGAAGACCAGTCGCAGCGGCTCCGAAACGATCCCAAGGTACAGCAGCAACTGGTTTATCAGGCCGGCAGGGCTCAGCAGGACGGTCCATGCGTATGTCCGGATCAAGATACTGGTCAGGTACGGGAGAGTGACCAGTACCAAGAGGAGGCTTGCCAGCCACGGAGGGCACCGAGAGATTGAATATGCGAGCGGATAGGCCAGGATCAGGCAGGCCAGTGTCACCACGACCGCCAGCAGCAGCGTCTGAAACAGGACCCAGGCAAAAACCCCTGAGCTCGCGATCTCCTGGTAGTGCAGCAGCGACCAAGTGCTCTCGTTGCGAAAGCTCTTGAGTACCAGTTGGGCCACCGGAAAGAGATATCCCGCCGCGAAAATCGCCAATGCCGGCACGACCAAGAGCAGGATCATTGGCGCACGGCTATGGCGTGCGCTTTTCCAACCAAGCTTCATGAGAACTTCCGAATGGCTCTAGAGCCGTGTGCAACCGACGATTCGATGCGCCCAGATGGACCGTTCAGCGCGCACCGACCAGCCACCGCTCCCATTCCGCCACCGCGGTAAGGTTGTTGGGGCGACCGTTCTTGCCCAGCGCGTTCCAGAAGGCGTAGTCCTGAACGATCTGCTGCTTTTTGAAGTCGGCGTACGTCGGCAGCATCTTTGCGCGTTCCGCAGGGATGTAGTCGTAGGCGCGGGAGTTCGGCGGCGCGTACAAAATGTGCTTGGAGAAGTTCGCCTGCACCTCTGCGCGCGACATGAAAGCGAGCAGCTTGTTCGCGTTGTCAACGTTCTTGGAACCTTTGAGAAGCACCCAGCTGTCGTATTGCAGGATGCCTTGGTTCCAGGTGAAGCCAATCTTCTGGCTCTTCTCGTTTGCAGCGTAGATTCGCCCGTTCCATCCGCTGCCGGCGGTCACCTGCTTGTCGATCAGCAGCTGAGGGCCCTCGGCACCGCTGTTCCACCATTTCACGATCTCGGGCTTGATGCGGGAAAGGCTCTTGAATGCGCGATCCCAATCGATCGGATAGATCTTGGCGGGGTCGACACCGTCTGCCAGTAGAGCCGCCTCGAAGACAGCACCGTCCGGCCCTCGCGTCCCCGTACACAGGGTGCGGCCGCCCGGAAACTTCTTCGTGTCCCACACGTCGGCCCAGGACGAAATCGAGTTGCTGCCGAACTTCGCGGGATCGTAGGCAATCAGCAGGGAATAGATGATGTGCGGGACGGTGAACTTGCCTGTAGCAACAGGGTTGAAGGCATCCAGATCGGCCTTGTTGAAGTACCCGTAGTCGATCGGAACCAGGAGGTTCTCGCGTTCGAAGGCCGTGGTATTGCCGCCCGTCAAAATGGTTACGTCGTACCGCGGGGAGCCAGCCAACGCGCTGGCGCGAACAGCGCCCAGGTCAGTACGCGGCTGCGCAATGACCTTGATCCCGGTCTCCTTCTCGAAGGGGTCGAAAAGTGCCACTCGCTTTGCCTCTCCCCACGACCCACCGCCGTCGTACACGACGACCTCGCCGGTGCCCTTGAGACTCTGGGCCAGTGCCGGTACTGCGAGGAACGACGGTGCAAAGGCTGCACCGCCGGCTCCTGCGACACCCTTCAGAACTTGGCGACGATTGATGCTCATGAGCTTGCTCCTCTAAATGGTCAGTCTGCTGAACTTTGTGGGCCCCGGTGTGATGAAGTAGGTTTTACGCCCATCGCCGCCATCGGTGAGGAGAATTCTGGTGCGCACGGGGCGGAGAAAATCACCGATCCCCCTTGTGGTTGCGGAAGATCGACGCGTTGTGAGACGGTTTTTTGCACGGATGATGCTTGGCACCGTCCCGGAGCGGCATGCCCGATTTGGAGCGGCTCAGTGCCCTATTTCGGTCACTTTTCGGCGAGGGAAACGTTCAGTGTGACCTTGACACGCTGCATGGCGACATAGGTCCTGAACCCCTTGACGTTCCCAGAGCTGAAGAAGAGGTCGCGGGTGAGTTGCTCGTACTCCGTCATGTCCTTGACGACTATCACGAGCACGAAGTCGTACTCCCCCGTGACGTAGTAAACCTGCTGTACCTGCGGACAGTCGGCAAAACGTGTCTTCACCTCGTCGAGTAAGTCAAGCCTCTCGCTCTCGAGCTTGACTTCAACGACGATCGTGATGGGATGTCCGACGGACGAAGGATCAACGATACACACAGTGCCGACGATCACCCCCGCAGATTCGAGAGCTGCAATTCGACGATTGACCGCCGATGGAGACAGATTGACGGCCTCCGACAGTTCGCGCTGGGAAATCTTGCTGTCCCTCTGGAGCAAGCCCAAGATCTTGACGTCGTAGTTATCGAGGTGCATGACATCCATTATCTGCGCCGCAATGGCCAAGGTGAGGAGCGCCCGAGCACGCAACAGCCGTCCATTGTTCTCCCTGAATCTGGTTCGTTGTCCTGTTTTTGCTGTCCAGATCGCGCCAAGCAACACAAGAAGCGGTCCTAGGATTCATGAACTCCTGGCGTTCAAGCCAAGGGGGCGAAAACAACCAACGGAATCCAAGATGCTGATTGCCAATGAGCGCGCCACGCGCAGCGCCTATCCCAGTGAACTCCAGTCGGTGATGTCCATCGCCAAGGCCCAGGAAAGCCGCGACTGGATCTCGTCATGGAACAGTTTGAATCCGGGGTCCACGCCGTTGTACGAACTCGATGGCCTGGCTCGCAGCCTCGGGATCGGAAAGCTCTATCTGAAGGATGAGTCCATCCGATCCGATCTCGGGAGTTTCAAGGCGCTTGGAGCGCCGATCGCGTTGGCTCGGCTGATTCTTCGCCTGTGGCCGGATCACAACCTGGATCCGAAGCTGCTTTTCAAGGGCGGCTACAGATCGTTGCTCGAAGCCTTCACGGTGATCAGCGCGACAGATGGCAATCACGGCAAAGGCCTTGCGGCGGCAGCGCAGACCATGGGCTGCCATTGTGTGATCGTTCTCCATGCGAATGTCAGCGAAGAACGAGAGCAGGCGATCGCCAGGTTTGGCGCCAGGGTGATGCGCGTCCAGGGGAACTACGACGCCTCTGTCGAGGAAGCTGCTCGTCTCGCCAAGGCCAACGATTGGCATGTTGTTTCAGACACTTCATACGACGGCTACGAAGAGGTCCCGCGGGACGTCATGCAAGGGTACGGGACTGTCGCTGCTGAAATTGTTGAAGCGTCAGGTAGCGACCAGACGGTGCCTTTCACGCATGTCTTTCTTCAGGGCGGCGTTGGCGGCCTCGCGGCAGGAATCCTGAGCTACTTTTGGGAGTGCTATGACGAGCGTCGCCCCACAGTGGTAATCGTAGAGCCGGTGCAGGCCGACTGTCTTTTTCAAAGTGCGCTGCGCGGCATTGCGTCCAAGGCAACGGGCTCGGTCGACTCGGTCATGGCCGGCCTGGCCTGCGGCGAAGCCTCGCCACTTGCATGGAGATTTCTTGTGTCCGGGGCTGACTATTTCATGACCATCACCGATGACGATGCGGTCGCTGCGATGCGGCTGCTGGCGATCGGCGATGCAGTGGATCTCCCTGTGGTTTCTGGTGAATCAGGCGCAGCCGGCCTCGCAGGCCTCATCGAACTCCTAAGCCACGCGGCACAAGCTGCCACGGTGGGACTGGGGCCCGATGCGCGCGTGCTGCTGATCAGTACCGAAGGTGCCACTGCCCCTGCCGCCTATCAGGCGCTGGTCGGACAGTCTGAGGCGCAAGTGCTGGCACGCCAAAGAAATCGCGTGAGGCTCAGCCAGAGCACCTGATCGACCACCGCATCCGGCCCGGCGAAAGGCGCACTCCGGCGCTCGGCCTCGCTCACCGCCCGGCGATCACCGCAGCCAGGACACGCATCCCCTGATCGATCTCCTCCACCGTCAGGCTGGCATATCCGAGGATCAGTCCGGCCGGCCGGGGTTGCATGCGCGATGGCGGCTTGGCGAACAGCGGCGACACCGGGTAGACGCCCACGCTCTTGATGCGGGCAGCAGCCGCCAGCGCGGGCTCGTCGTGCGGCCGCAGGAACGGCAGCCAGAGCACCACATGCAGCCCGGCCGCCGCGCCGATGACGGTGGCGCTGGCAGGCAGGTGGCGCGCAATGGCATCGAGCAGCGCCGCCCGTCGGCGTTCGTGCGCACGGCGCGTGCGCCGCACGTGGCGCTCGTAGGCGCCGCTGTCGATCAGCGACGCCAGCACACGCTGCTCCAGCACGGGTGCGTGGCGGTCCGTCAGCCGCTTGGCCTGTCGGAACACCGGCACCAGTTCAGGAGGCAGCACCAGATAGCCCAGCCGAAGCTGCGGCGACAGCGCCTTGGAGAAGGTGCCGATGTAGATCACGCGGCCGTCGGTATCGATCGACTGCAGCGCATCGATCGGGCGCTGGCCGTAGCGAAACTCCCCGTCGTAGTCGTCCTCAACGACCCAGGCGCGGTGTGTTCGCGCCCAACGGAGCAGTTCCAGTCGCCGGCCGATGGGCAGCACACCTCCCAGCGGAAACTGGTGCGATGGCGTCACATAGGCCAGGCGCGCGCGCTCGTCTTTTGGCAGCCTGGCCGTGTCCAGTCCTTGCGCGTCCACCGGTATCGCCAAGGCCTCGGCGCCCGTGGCTTCGAAGCACCGGCGCGCCATCAGGTAGCCGGGCTCCTCGAATACGAAGGCGTCGCCGGGATTGAGCAGAAGCCGCGCACACAAGTCGATGGCCTGCTGCGAGCCGTGCACCACGAGGATCTGCTCGGCATCGCAGGCCAGGCCTCGCGCACGCCGGAGGTACCCCTGCAGGGAGCGGCGCAGCAACGCGTCGCCTTCGGGCGCGACGTAGTAGAGCCTGCGTTGATGGCGTAGCAGTTCAACCTGGTAGGCACGCCGCCAGGCCAGCGCCGGAAAATCGCGAGAAGCGACCGCGCCGTAGAGGAAGTCGATGCGGCAAGGTTCCGCAAAAGCAAGCCCAGGCATGTCGATCGCCGCCACGCGACGGCCGAACGCCGAGAGGGATGGTGCGGTCCCGGGTCGCCGTTGCGGCTTCGCGTTGGACCGTGGAGCCGCAGCCAGCGGACTCGCGACGCGGGCAACCCGCCCGACCGACGTGACAACGAAGCCCTCGGCAGCGAGTTGCTCGTAGGCGGCGGTGACGGTGGTGCGCGACACCCTCAGGTCGGCCGCCAGGGCACGCGTGGACGGCACCTGCGCGCCCGCAGCGAGCGTGCCGTCGGCGATCTGGGAACGCAGCAGGTCGTAGATGCGGCGTCCGGCCCTGTCGGCACCGGTACTTGGGCTTGGCGGCGTATGCAACTGGTCCATGCAAAAGGAATGGAACTGGACCTTCCCATTGTGCCGGTTCCGCGCGACAGTACCGGCTACCCACATCATTCACACCCTGCCCCGATGTACCTCCCCACGCACTTCGCCGAAACAAGACCCGAGGAACTGAACCGCATCATCCGCGAGCATCCGCTGGGTGCGCTGGTCACGCACGGGGCCTCGGGGCTGGATGCCGATCATCTCCCCTTCGAGTTCGATCCCGACGTGGGAACGCATGGCTTGCTGTCGGCGCACGTCGCTCGCGCCAATCCGCTGTGGCAGCGCTGTCCCACCGGAACTCCGGTGATGGTCATCTTCGGCGGCGCCCAGGCCTACATCTCTCCCAGTTGGTATCCGTCCAAGCACGAGGCGCACCGCCAGGTGCCGACCTGGAACTACGAGGTGGTGCACGCGCATGGCGTGCTCACCGTGCACGACGACGAGCGCTTTGCGCGCGGCATCATCGCGCACCTGACGCGGCGCCACGAGGCGGCTGAACCCAGGCCCTGGAAAATGGGCGACTCCGCACCCGAGTACATCGACAGCATGGTGCGCAACATCGTGGGCATCGAAATCGCCGTCACTTCGCTGGTCGGCAAGTCCAAGCTCAGCCAGAACAAGGAAGCGCGCGACCGCCTCAATGCCGCAGAGATGTTGAAGGCGCGCGGACACGAGGAAATGTCGGAATTGATGCGCAACGCCAGCGCAGCGACCTGACGAGGCCTGCACGACCCATGTACACGTCCACCTTCACTTTCGCTAAGGGCGAGTTCGACGACGAGTTCCATGCCCTGGACAACGTCATTGCCCAGCTTGCCAAGTCCATCCCCGGCTACCTTGGCGAAGAGAGCTGGGAGAACCCTGCAACAGGGCTCGTCTCCAACGTGTACTACTGGAAGACGATGGAGGCGCTCCAGGAGCTTATCGGGCACCCCGCACACATCGCTGCAAAGAAGCGCCAGGCGCTTTGGCTCAAGGGCTACCAAGTGGTCATTGCACAGGTTGTCCGTAGTTACGGCGATGGCGGCATTCCGCACCCGCTTGCTGGCGAAACGCGATCAGTACCTGGTGTCCGCTGAATTTCGGCGGTCTTATGAACGGCGACGGAGTCGATCGGATGCGGCATCTGGATCGCCGAACGGAGAATCGTATGGCCTGGATGCTTCTGTTTGTTGCCGGTCTTCTTGAAGTGGGCTGGGCCATCGGCCTGAAGTACACGGATGGATTCACCAAGCTGTGGCCATGCATCTTCACGATCGCTTCCATGGTCATCAGCGTCGTGTTGCTGGGAATCGCCATGAAGTCCCTACCCGTTGGCACCTCATACGCCGTCTGGGTCGGAGTCGGGGCGGTCGGCACCGCAATCCTCGGCATTGTCCTGTTCGGGGAATCTGCAGCACCCGGTCGGTTGGTCAGTCTGGGGCTCATAGTTGCCGGTATCGTCGGCCTCAAACTGGCAAGCTCGGCATAGTCTGCTCGGCCGCAACTGCGAGCTTCCGAGTACCGCGCGCTGCGTGCCTGCATCCTCAACGCCATGCACCGCAGGCACGTTGGTAGACAGGTCGATACCAACCATCAGGATCTGCTCGACGCCATTGCATTAATTCCAGGCTCGAGAAATGACGCGCTCGCATGCCATTTGCTGAAAGCTTCTAGCTCACAGTGCGACCTGCCGGGCTCTCAGGCAATCAAAATGACTTCATCCCGCGCTTGCGCTTTCGCGAGCTACACGGACCGACATCGCGCCGATCCCCTGCACCGAGGCGTTCAGCACGTCCCCCGCGGCCACCGGCCCGACACCGGCCGGTGTCCCCGTCATGATCACGTCCCCTGGGTGCAGCGTGTAGATGGCGGACGCATATTCGATCAGTCGCTGGACGTCGAAGATCAGGTACTTCGTGTTCGATGACTGCTTGACCACACCGTTGACTCGGATGCTGAGGTCGAGATTGTTCGGATCTGGGATCTCGTCTTTGGTCACCATCAGGGTCCCAGCACACAAAAAGTATCCGGCGATTTGCGGAAGGTTGGAAATTCGGGTCCACGCACCGTCATGTCGAGTCCGACGCAATATCCCAAAACGTAGTCGAGCGTGCAGCTCGGGACACGCGCTTTGCCGTTCGACCAATGAAGACGGCCAGCTCAACCTCATGATCAGTGCGCCGGTCCGCGAAGGGAATCTGGATTTCCTGGCTGCAGCCGATGAGGGCGCTGTTGGCCTTGAGGAACAACCCGAACTTGTCGAGTTCCGTGTAGGTCTTGCCATGGTTGATCTCATTGTCGGCGTTCGTCATCTTTCGAGCATCTCGTGGACCACCGATGGCTTTGGCGCTCGTCAGTGCGACCATCGAAAACTAATCCTCATACTCGAATGAATTGTTGTCAGTACTCTGATGAAGCCTGCAGCGACGTCGAAATTGTGCCCGCAGATGTGCAATCGTGTCCTGCAAACGCCGAGCATGCGGAACGCATGCACAGGTTTCCCTCGGCGCCCGGCCCAGCATAGGACGGCCATGTCACCTCGGGCGTTTCCCACGCTCTACGATCTGGCAATGAGGTCTGCGATACGGGCGGCTTGCGCAGACGCCAGCCGAGTGGATGACGACTGGCTCATAACTGGGGGCAGCCTTGGCTCGCCGGGTGGAGAAGCGCCACATCTGAATGCCTTCTCCTTGGGGAAATAGCAACTCAGATGCCTGCCGCTTGCCTCATGTGATGTCTGCCAATTGCGGTGGTTGATTCTCAAGGTCGTCTACCGCCCCCCATGCATCTTCAGCCTAAACGCCCGAAGCTTTCAGGCTTGCCGCGTCGCCAAGCACTGAACCTCTATTTGTTCGCCTTGCCAACACTCAAAACCCTTCGAATCTCGTCCGCCACAAGGTCCACGAGCGCATGCGTTGCAGCGCTCAGAGGCTTGCGCCGGTGGCTGATGCGTACCACATGGCGCACGATGCGCGGAGACAGAATCGGGCACACGGCCAGCGTGCCCTCGTTGACAGCGCGCTGCACAACGATGCGTGGCAGGATGGTCGCAAAGTTTGTTCCCTCCACGAGCCGCACAATGGTGCTCAGCACGTCCACCTCGAATTTGGGCGCAAGCACGATGCCCTCCTGACGGGCCGCCGCATCCAACACGCCGCGCAGCCCGTGTCGGCGCGTTGGCAGGATCAGGTCCAAACCGAGTTCGGCCAAGCGTGCAAGGCGCACGTTGGCAGGCAGGCGTGATCCGTGTTCCATATTCGTCACGAGCAGCATGTCTTCCTCAGCAAGCGATTCCGTAGCCAGTGACAGCTTGGCCCGCGGCTCGTTGATGATCGCGACATCAAGCTGTCCGCTCGTTACCCAATCGATCAGCATGGCACTGTAGCCAACGGATACCGTGACTTCCACATGCGGGTAGGCTTCATTGAACCGCGATAGCGCGTCGGCCAGCACGCTCTCGGCCACCGAAGAAATGAGCCCCAACGAGACGTGGCCGGTCACAGCCTCGCTGCGCTGCGCAAGTTGCTCGCGCGCATTGTCGATGCTGCGCACGATCGGCAGAAACAGCCGGTACATCAGACGTCCATGCGCGGTGGGCGACATGCCTCGGCGTTTGCGCTCGAACAAGGGCTGCCCCAGCTCTTCCTCCAGCTTCGCGATCTGCATGCTCAGCGTCGGCTGCACGACGTCCAGCCGCTTGGCGGCCTGCGTCATCGAGCCGTCTTCGAACAGCGCAAGGAAGTACTGGATTTGCCTCAGGTCCACGATGGCCTTCTTGGAATTGCCCCGCTGACCGGGCTCGCAAGGGAGGGCAATTGTAGAAGGCCCGTGGCAAGCTGCGATGCGGGCTCAGGCCGTGCCGACCTGCTGATAGATGTGCTTGATTTCCTGGAAGTCGATCAGCGCATCGTACCCATGCAGCCGGCCCAGTCCGCTGCGCCGATAGCCGCCCGTCTCGGCTTCCGCGAAGAGCTTGTTGTGGTCGTTGATCCATACCGTGCCGTTTCGCAATGCGCGCGCCACCCGCATGGCGCGCGCGCCGTCGCGCGTCCAGACGCTGGCCGACAAGCCGTACTCCGAGTGGTTGGCACGGGCGATAGCCTCGCGCTCGTCCTCAAAGCGTTCCAGTACAAGCAGCGGGCCGAAGATTTCCTCTTGCACGAAGAAGGCATGCGTATCACGATGCGCGACGAGGGAAGGGTGGACGAAGTTCACGTCGCGCCGCCCGCGCAGCAGCACCGCATCGGCCGCCTCCAGCGCGTCGTCGATGCGCTGGCTAACTTGTTGGGCGGCGTGCATGTCGATCAGCGGGCCGATCTGCGCACCAGGCGTCAGCCCCGGTGCCACGCGCTGCGCAGCCAGTGCTTCTGTCAGCGCCTTTTGCATGGCGCTGTAGTGGTGGGCATGGACGAGCACGCGCCGCGCTGCTGTGCACTGCTGGCCGCTGATGATGGTCGCAGCCACGGCAATCGCACCAGCCGCCCTCTCGACGTCGGCATCCTCGAACACCAGGCAGGCCGACTTGCCGCCCAACTCCAGGGACAGCTTCTTCATGGTGGGCGCCGCCGCAGCCATGATGCGCTGACCGGTGGCGTTGGAGCCTGTGAAGCTCAGCACATCCACCTGCGCGCTCTCGGTCAGATACTGCGCCACCGCGTGACCGTCTTCGCTCACTAGATTGACCACGCCGGGCGGCAGACCTTCGCAGGCATGCAGCGTCTCTATCACCCGCGCGGTGATCAACGCCGTCTGAGGCGCCGGCTTGATCACCGCAGTACAGCCCGCTGCCAGCGCGGGGGTTAGCGAGCGAATCAGCAGCACCACCGGCGCATTCCACGGCACGATGATGCCGGCCACGCCGGCGGGCTCTTTCAGCAACGTGGAATATGCGCCAGGCTCCACCTCGAACACATGGCCCGGCATGTAGCGCGTCAATCCCGCGTAGTAGCGGATCTCCGACACAGCACCAGCGATCTCGCCGCGCGACTGCGCCAGCACTTTGCCGTTCTCGCGGGTGAGCAGTACGGCCAGGACTTCGGCTTGAGCTTCCAGGCGATCGGCCCAGCGCAACATCACCATCTGGCGCAGCCGCGGGTCGTGCGCCCACTGCGGCTGCTCGAACGCGCGGCGCGCGGCGGCCACGGCGGCTTCGGCGTCACTGCGCTGCGATGCGGCGTGGCGCCCGAGCGGGGTGCCATCGGACGGGTCGTTGCGTTCGCCCCATGCGCCGCAAGCCGCTGGCTGCCAGTGACCGTCGATGAGGTTGAGAGCGTCTTGTTGGATGTTCATGCTGCGGTGATGTGGTTTTGTTGAATAACGCGCTTCCACAGCGACTTCTGGCTTTCGATGAAGCTATGGAATTGGGCGGGCGTGCCGCCGTCGGGCACCACGCCCTGCTGGGCGAAGATTTTCCTGACGTCGGCCATTTCGAGGATGCTGTTCATTTCGCGATTGAGCTTGTCGACCACCGGCTTCGGCGTTCCTGCGGGTACCACGATGCCATGCCAGGACGACACCTCGTAGCCCGCGACGCCGGCCTCCGCCGCAGTGGGAATCTCCGGCATCAGCGGCGAACGCTGCGCGCCGGCAATAGCCAGCGGGCGCACCTTGCCGGACTGGATGAACGGCAGCGCATTGGGCAGGAGGTCCATCGCCACCGCCACCTGGCCACCGGCCAGGTCGGTCAGCATCGGCGTGCTGCCCTTGTAGGGAATCTGGTTCATGCGGATGCCAGCCAGGTTCTCGAACAGCACCATGGCCAAGTGGTTCGATGAACCCGGGCCCGAGGTGCCGTAGTTGATGGCGCCGGGCTTTGCCTTGGCGGCCGCCAGGACGTCAGCTGCGCTGCGATAGGGACTTCCCGCGTGCGCCACCAGCACCATCGGCGATCGCCCCACTAGGATCACCGGGTCGAAGGCCTTGTCGCTGTCGTAGGGGAGCTTGTAGAGCCACGGGTTGGCCGCAAACGGAAACTGCACTACCAGCAGCGTGTAGCCGTCCGGCAGCGACGTGGCCACGGCCTGCGTGCCGATGGCCGTGCCGGCACCGGGCTTGTTGTCGACCACGGCGGACTGCTTCCACGCCGCGGTGAGGTGCACGCCAACAATGCGCCCCAGCGTGTCGTTGAAGCCACCCGCGGGGTACGGCACCACGATGCGCAGCGGCTTGGTCGGGTAGCTGCCGGCCGCATCGGGCTGCGCCCAGAGCGCGGGGGCGAACGCACTGCCGAGCAAGGCGGCGGTGGCGCCGCGGCGTGATACCGGCATGGTGTGTCTCCTTCATCGGGGAACGCGCGGGCACTCGTCGAACGTCCGGCTCTCTCATCGGGCAGCGGCACATCGGGTGCGCCCGCAGTGCATCGGCCGCTCAGTCGGACAATGCGAGCGCTTCCCGCGCCAGGTCTTTCTCGACGTACTCTCGGAAAAGCTCCGCGGTGTACAGCAGCCGCATCTGCGCACCCACTTCGCAGGCCTTCAGGCAGGCTGCCTGGAGTTCGGGCGTGTCGGCATGCTCGACCACGATCTGGTAGCCGCGCTCCCCGTGGATCTCGTCGGACACGATGTGCAGATCGAAGAATTCGACCTCTTCGTCCGTGAACTTGTACTGCTCGCGCAGCGTGGGCGCCTGCTTGCGGTAGATGGATGGAACCTGCGATTCGAGTCCCACGACGATGCCGGCCACCGCGATGATCGGGTTTTCGCGCATAGACATCGAATAGCACCAGCTTTGCAGGCCGCGTGTGGAGGGCAGCATGTTGTCGGGGTCGGTCACGCGAGCACGCGACGAACCGCAGGCTTCGGCAAAACGGATCAGCAGGTCGGTGTGGCGGTCACCGCCGATTTCCTCTTCGTACATGTTCGCCAGCATGAAGTCCTTCACTTCGATCAGGTGCGCTGGCGTGCGCGAGTAGATGAAGCCCAAATAGTCTGCGAACGGACCCACGTAGTGGTAGTGGTTCTCAGCCCAGCGCGCTAGATGCTTGCGCGAGAGTCGGCCTGCAGCCCACGCCACGCTGAAGGGCGATTTGTTAGCGCTCTTCCCACGCACCGTTTCCTCCAGCGCGTGGCGGAAATCTTCTTTGCTCATTAATGCCGTCATGGCTTGTTCCTTCGTTGGTATGAACACGGTCCGCGGCAGCTGCGAGATGCGCGGCGAAAGGCCCCTGGAGCGGATGACGTGATCCTCGTATGCGCGATGAAAATCCGCAATTCATATCAATTTCTTTGATTCCTTGCATTGGCCGTCGTGATGTTGTTTGACGCGGTGGCGGCTTCGCTTGGACACTAGCCATCAAGCATCCGGCCTGAGAGGACCATGGCCGATTCGCCCCTCCACCGGGAACCATGGAACAAGTGCTTATGCCCAAAGTTGTGATCAGGAAAGACGGCCAGTGCTTCGAGGGCGAGGTGCGGCCGAACACAAACCTCGTCGTGCGCGCCGGCATCAAACAGTTTCCTTTTCCGCACCTCAACTATGGGTGCGGCATGGGCAAGTGCTCCAAGTGCATCTGCAAGGTGCTGCGCGGCGGCGAACACCTGGCCGCGCCCAACTGGAAAGAGAAGAAGCAGCTGGGCGACCAGCTCGATGCGGGCTTCCGGCTTGCCTGCCAACTCTGGATCCACCACGACATCGAACTAAGCCAGGACGAGACGGCGCTCGTCTGACACCGCTCGCTTTACACATACATGCCAAACGCATACGTAATCCTCACCAACAAGGACGGCCAGTTCCACACTGAGCTGTGCGACGGCCTTCGCCCCGTCGAGAGCCACGACTACTTCTTCTACGGCCAGCGGCGCGCACGCTTCGTCATTGCCGAGCTTGAACGGCCGGTGAAGGTCGCGATCGTAGACGAGGGCGACCCGCCCACGCGCAACGTCGTTCCCTCCAAGTTTCTTCCGCGGTTCGACACGCTCGAAGCCGCGTGCGAGGAGCTCGCGCAGTTGGTCAACTTCGGCCACCTGGACGTGCGCCTCGTGCGTGTCGACGCGCAGGAGGCCGGCCACGCATGATCAGCGTCACCTTCATCACCAATGCCAACAAGGTGCTGACCGCGCCGGAAAACAGCAACCTGCTGCGCGTGTCGCTGCGAGGGCAAGGCGGCATTCCTTTCAAGTGCGGCGGGGGCTTGTGCGGCACCTGCAAATGCCGCATCGAGAGCGGCCTGGAGCACACCGACGTGGTCAAGCAGAAGGAGCGCAAGCACCTTTCGGAAGCGGATTTCGAACAAGGCTTTCGCATGGCGTGCCAGACCTTCGTGAACGGAGATGTCAGCGTCTCCTGGTAATTCTCATTCAGGCGCGGGCGTACCTTCGCCGCGCCGACAACATCGAGCACCTATCCCATGACGGACCCCGACAATTTCCCTGTGCGCGTGCTGGCGCGCACCCCCATCGCCACGGACACGATGGCTTTCTTCCTAGAGCGCCCTGCCGGCTTCGACTTCGAGGCGGGCCAGTTCGTCAGCCTGCAATTGGCGGATTTCGATGCGCCGGAAGACGGCTCGGACGACGGCGAGCGCATGCTGTCGATCGCTAGTGCCCCCCATGATCCGCACCTCATGGTTGCGGTGCGCATGCGCGATACGGCATTCAAGCGCCACCTCTCGCAATGCGCCCTCGGTGCCAATGGCGCCCTCGTGAGCCTGAGTCCGGCCATGGGCGATTTCGTGCTACCCGAAGACCCGCGTCAGCCGCTCGTGATGCTGGCCGGTGGCATCGGCATCACGCCGTTCTACAGCATGCTGCGCCACCTGCGGTACCAGGCCGCCAGCGGCAAGGCTGTGCCGGCGGTCACGCTGCTCTACGGTAACCGCACGCACGCACTCGCAGCCTGGCGCAGCGAGCTCGCGCAGCTATGCGACGACCTGCCGCAGCTGCGCGTCTTGCACGTGATTTCCGGGGACAAGGACGCCCCGCCCCCACCGCGTGGTCAGGGCGCGCACGCCTGGCGCCCCGGACTGATCGACGCCGCGCTCATCCAGCAGGAAGTGTCCGATTGGAATGCCTGCCGCTACTACATCGTCGGTCCCACCGCTATGGTCGCGGCCATGCAGGACTGCCTCGATGCCTGCGGCGTGCCGCCCGACCAGGTGGCGATCGAGTTCTTCGCCGGCTACTGAGCCCATCGTCTTCAAGCGCCAAAGGAGTTCTTCCATGCAGATCACGACGCAGACCATCGCCCTGCCCTCCGAGGTCGGCAGCATCCAAGTGCATTGCTATGGCGACGCCAGCGCACCCACCGTGTACATGGCACACTCCATTCTCTCCAGCAGCGCCATGTGGTCCACACAAGCAAACCTGCTGGTCTCGCGCGGCTGGCGCGTGGTGTGCGCGGACACACGCGGCCATGGCGGCTCGGTGGCCCACGAGGCGCCCTCCTCCATGCAGCATCTGGTGGCTGACACCGTCGCGGTGCTCGATGCACTCGGCATCGCGAAGGCGCACTACGTCGGGCTTTCGTTGGGTGGCATGAGTGGCTTCGGCCTGGCGCTTGCGCATTCCGACAGGCTGGCGAGCCTATGCCTGTGCGATGCGCGTGCAGACACACCACCGGAGGCCTCCGCGCCCTGGAACGAGCGCATCGCCATCGCCGAGCGCGAAGGCTGCGCAGCACTCGCACTACCCACCCTCGAACGCTGGTTCGGCCGCGTCTTTCTTGATGCACACCCTGAAATCGCGCAGCGCTTGCTGCAGATCGCAGCGTCGACTTCGGTGGTCGGATTCGTCGGATGCGCGCGCGCTATTCAAGGACTCGACTACCTGGCACGGGTGTCGGAGATCGGGTTGCCGACGACCCTGATCGTCGGTGCGAACGATGGGGTGCTGCCGCAAGCGATGACCGAGATCCAGCGGCGCATCCCGGGCTCCGTCCTCGAGGTCATTGCGCATGCGGGGCACCTGCCCAATATCGACCAGCATGCAGCATTCGACGCTGCGCTGCTACGGCACCTGGGCGCGCACGAGTAAAAAGCGGCGACTTGAGGCGCCGTAGCGACATACCTTGCGCCGATGCAGGGCATTGAATCGAGGGACCGCGACGCGTTCACACGCCCGCACCTGCGAAAGATGTCATCCTCGTGATTCCACAGGATGGCTCGAACAAGGCGCTTCGTCTCCGTACGATTTGTAGGGTCGCCACCGCATTGCCATCCACCGGCCTGCGCATGGCGGCGACCCACAAGAAAATGGAGACAAGTTCGCATGACCATCCTTCTCGCCCGCGTCCGATCATGGCGCATCGCCGTTTCGGCCTTCGTGCTAGCCATCGCAGCCACCAGCGCCTGCGCGGAATGGCCCGGTCACGACATCAGCTTCATGGTGCAGTTCGGCCCCGGCGGCGCCACCGACCTGGTGGCTCGCGCGCTGACCACCGAGCTTTCAAGGCACTGCTTTCAGACGCGTCCGAGCGACACATAGCGCGCCAAGTGATGATCCTCGTCGCCGAGCATGTGATTGGTCAGCACCAGGCCCTTGGCCAGGTGAGACAGCGGCAGCTCCCAGGTCATCCCGATGCCGCCATGCATCTGGATGCACTCCTCGGCCACGCGCGTTCCGACGCGGCCAGTGGTCGCCTTGGCTGCCGACAGCGCGCGCTCGCGCGTGACGCGGTCGGCCGATTGCAGCGCGTTGGCCGCGTTGATGACGGCAGAGCGCGCCTGCTCGATGCCCAGCCACAGATCCGCCATGCGGTGTTGCAGCGCCTGGTTGCTGCCGATCGACTGTCCAAACTGCTTACGGGTGCGCAGGTAGTCGAGCGTGAGTTGCTTGGCGGACTCCATCGCGCCCAATGCCTGTGCGCTCAGCGCCAGCACGCCGGCGCCCACGGCGCCTTCGATGATCGAAAAGGCTTGGCCTTCGGCGCCCACCAGCGCATCGGCCGACAGATGCACGCCTTCCAACGCGATGTCCGCGCCCCGACCACCATCGGCCAGTGGGTAGCCGCGCAGCGCGATGCCCGGAGTTGCGGCGGGCAGCACGAACAAGCTGATGCCCGCGGGATCGTCGCCGCCGCCGGACGAGCGGGCCGAAACGATGAAAAAGTCTGCCTGTTCCGCATGGCGCACCACGCATTTCAGGCCGTCGAGCTGCCAGCCACCATCGCTCGGCCGCGCACGCGTCGTCACGTGTGAAGCCTCGTAGCGGGCCTCGGGATCAGCGTGGGCAAGAACGGCCAGCGTGCTGCCGGCCACGATGTCGCGCCGCAGCGCACGCTGCACATCCGTTTTCGCGTCGGCCAGCGCCGCTGCGGCCATCAGCGCTGCGAGCAAGGGTTCCAGCACCATCGCGCCGCCCAGCGCCTCGAACACTAGGGAGATGTCGAAGCCGCTGCCGCCCAGGCCGCCGTCGACCTCGGCGAAGAGCGCGCCGAGTGCCCCCAGATCGATGAGACGCCGCCACATTTCCATGCTGTGCCCCTCGCCCGATTGCGCAATGCGCTGGCGCTGCGCGAATTCGTAGTGCTGCGCCAGCAAGCGTCGCAGCGCATCGTCCAGCATGCGTCGATCATCGGTCGGTTCGAAGTTCATGCGGCATCCTTCATAGCCCCAGCACCGTCTTGGCGATGATGTTGCGCTGGATCTCGTTGGAGCCCCCGAAGATCGAGAGCTTGCGGTTGTTCAGGTACTGCGCGGCCGCGCTCACCGATTCGGCGGGCGCACCGGCCAGGGCTTCGGCATCGCCGAGGTGCGGCAGTGCATGCAGTCCGACCGCGCGGCGCACGAGTGCGGCGAGTTCCTGGCGGATCTCGCTGCCGAGCAGCTTCAGCGCCGAGCTTTCCACGCCCGGGCTCCCGCCGTTGGCCACAGCGGCAGTCACACGCAGGTTGGTCGTCTTGAGGTTTTCCAGGTCGATCTCCACGCTCGCCATGCGCGCCGCGAAGGCCGGGTCGCGGTCCAGCGGCTGGCCGCCGCTCATGACCTTTGCCGCCACGGTCTTCAGGCGCTGCAGCGCCGCCACCGAAAAGCCGATGCCCGCGTTGCGTTCGTGCGTAAGCAGGTATTTGGCGCAGGTCCAGCCATCGTTCTCTTCTCCCACGAGGTTGTGCGCTGGCACTCGCACGTCGGTGAAGAAGACTTCGTTCACCTCGTGCTCGCCGTCCAGCGTGACGATGGGCCGCACCTCGACGCCCGGCGAGCGCATGTCGATCAGCAGGAAGCTGATGCCCTGCTGACGGCGCGCGTCCTTGGAAGTCCGCACGAGGCAGAAGATCATGTCGGCGTGCTGCGCGAGCGTGGTCCAGGTTTTCTGGCCGTTGACGATGTAGTGCGCGCCCGCTGCATCGTGCCCGCGCACCGCCGACGTCTTCAGCGCGGCCAGGTCGGAGCCGGCGCCGGGTTCCGAGTAGCCCTGGCACCACCAGTCCGAGCCATCGAGGATGCGCGGCAGCCAGTGGCGCTGTTGCGCCTCGGTGCCGTAGCGAATCAGCACGGGCCCGAGCATGAGGAGCCCGAAGGGCACGATACGCGGCGCGTCTGCCAGCGCGCATTCGTATTCGAAGATGGAGCGTTGCACCGCATTCCAGCCGGCTCCGCCGTGCTCGCGTGGCCAGTGCCCCGCGAGCCAGCCACGCGATTGCAGGATGGCATGCCACTGCTGCATCTCGTCCTTGCGAAGCGTGCGGCCCTCGGCCACCCGCCGGCGCAGCGCCGGTGGCAGACGCTCGGCTAGGAAAGCGCGGACTTCCGCGCGGAAGGCCTCTTCTTCAGGTGTGAAGTTCAGGTCCATGCGGGTCTAGCGAAAAATCTCGAATAGGCCGGCCACGCCCATGCCGCCGGAGACGCACATCGTGACCACCGCATAGCGCGCACCGCGGCGGCGCCCTTCGATGAGCACGTGGCCTGCAAGGCGCGCACCGGTCACCCCGTAGGGATGGCCGATGGAGATGGCGCCGCCGTCGACGTTCAAGCGCTCGTCCGGAATGCCCAGGCGCTGCTGGCAATAGAGCGACTGCGAGGCGAAGGCCTCATTCAGTTCCCACAGGTCGATGTCGTCGACCGTGAGGCCGTGGCGCGCCAGCAGCTTGGGCACCGCGAACACCGGCCCGATGCCCATCTCGTCGGGCTCGCAACCCGCCACGGCCAGGCCGCGAAAGGCCCCCAGCGGCGTGAAGCCAGCGCGCTCGGCATCGCGCGCTTCCATCAGTACGCACGCGGCCGCGCCGTCGGACATCTGCGAGGCATTGCCCGCCGTGACGAAGCGCTCGGGCCCATTCACCGGCTGCAGCCGCGCCAGCGCCTCGTAGGTGGTGCCGTGCCTGTTGCAGTTGTCCGCCTCGATCGTCGCCTCGCGGTGTGACACCGCGCCGGTGACCTTGTCCTGCACGGCCATGGTGGCGGTGACAGCGACGATCTCCTCGCGGTATCGGCCCGCGCGCTGTGCGGCCTCGGCTTTTTGCTGACTCTGCGTCGCAAAGCGGTCTTGCGCCTCGCGCGTGATGCCGTAACGTGCGGCCACGATGTCGGCCGTCTCGATCATCGAGATAAAAAGTCCGGGCTGCTGCGCGAGCAGCCACGGATCAGCATCGCCGGGCCCCGGGCCGCGCGGCGCAATGCGCGAGATGCTTTCGACCCCGCCGGCCACGACGACCGACATGCCGTCCGCCACGATGTTGCCCGCCGCCATCGCAATGGCCTGTAGACCCGAAGCGCAATAGCGGTTGATGGTCGCACCGCCCACGCCGACCGGCAAACCGGCGCGCAAGGCCGCCTGCCGCCCAACGTTGCGGCCGGTGGTGCCTTCGGGAAAACCGCAGCCGAGAATCAGGTCTTCAATGCGTTCGGGGTCGATGCCTGCGCGGTCCACGGCGGCGCGCACCGCATGCGCAGCGAGCTCAGGGCCGGGCGTGATGTTGAACTCGCCGCGGAAGGACTTGGCCAACGGCGTGCGGGCGGTGGAAACGATGACTGCTTCGCGCATGATTGCCTTCTCTTTACTTATTCGAGCGTGATGCCGCCGATGCTGCGGATCAGCTGGCCCCAGACCACGCCGTCCTGCTGCACCGTTTTTGCAAAATTGGCCGCCGAGGGGTCGCCGATGTCGTAGCCGATCTGCGCGAGCGCGGTGCGCATGTCGTCGGTTTTCATCACGTCCGCGAAATCCTTCACCAGCGCCGCGACGAGCGGCTTGGGCATGTTCGCGGGCCCGAAGATGCCGAGCCACCCAACCAGCGGCCCGAGCGTCGGATATCCGGCTTCGGGGAAGGTCGGGATGGCCGGGAACGACGTCAAGCGGTGTGTGCCGGTGATAGCCAGTCCGCGCAGGCGGCTGCCGGGCTGCAGAAAGGCGGCGGCCGACCCCACGTCACACACCACCGCACTCAACTGCCCCCCGATCAGGTCATTGATGGCCGACGCGCAGCCCTTGTAGGGCACATGAACCATGGTCACGCCCGCGGCATGCTTGAAGGCCTCGCCAATCAGGTGACCGAGCGACCCGTTGCCATAGGACCCGTAGCTCATGGTGTTCGGGTTGCTTTTGGCCGCGGTCACGAACTCGGCCATGGTCTTCGCGACGTTGTCGGCATTGACCAGCATCACGAGCGGCGTCACTCCGATTTGCGCGATCGGCGTGAGGTCCTTGATCGCGTCGTATGGCAGCTTCTTCATCAGGTGCGGGAGCACGGTGATGGTGGAGCCCGCCGCCAGAATAAGCGAGCTGCCGTCGGGCGCGGAGCGCACGATGTTGTCCACGCCGAGTACGCCCGAGGCACCAGGCCGGTTCTCCACGATCACGGGCTGGCCAAGCACGGGCGCAATGCGGGTCGCCAATCGGCGCGCGATGGTATCGATGCCGCCGCCGGGCGGCACGGTGACGACGATGCGCGCGGGCTTGGTCAGCGTGGAGGGCCCGAGGGTGGCCGGGGCGGCCTGAGCGCCCTGCGCCCAGGCCACCGCCTGCAGCGATACCGAGGCGGCAACGCACAAGACAGCCCGCAACGCGGCCCGTATCCAGAAAGTATCGGTCTTCATTTTTTGTCTCCTGCTGTTGATTCGATGGATGCGGCTCAGGCAGCGATGGCCTGACGGCCCAGCATCTGGCCGCGCGCGGCGTCGTATTCCGCGGCCAGCCGGTCGACCAGTACGGAAACCGGCACCACCCGGTCGATGGCGCCGATACCCTGGCCGCAGCCCCAGACGTCCTTCCACGCCTTGGGTTTCATGCGGCCTGAGCCGACATTCATGCTGCTGGGGTCTCCGTCCGCTAGGTTGTCGGGGTCGAGCCCCACCGCGATGATCGAAGGGCGCAGGTAGTTGCCGTGAACGCCGGTGAAGAGGTTGGTGTGCACCACGTCGCGCGCCGCGCTGTCGACGATCATCTGCTTGTAGGCGGTCGCGGCGTTGGCCTCCTCGGTAGCGATGAACGCCGAGCCCATGTAGGCCAGGTCGGCGCCCATCGCGCGCGCCGCCAGGATCGATCGGCCGCTGGCGATGGCACCCGACAGCACGAGCGGGCCATCGAACCACTGCCGTATTTCCTGCACCAGTGCAAAGGGCGACTGCGTGCCCGCATGCCCCCCCGCGCCCGCCGCCACTGCAATCAGCCCATCAGCGCCCTTCTCGATCGCCTTGCGCGCGAACGCGTTGTCGATAACGTCGTGCAGCACGATGCCGCCATAGCCGTGGATGGCATCGTTCACCTCGGGCCGCGCGCCCAGTGAGGTGATGACGATCGGCACCTTGAAGCGCGCACACACCTCGAGGTCGTCCTGCAACCGGTCGTTCGAGCGGTGCACGATCTGGTTCACGGCAAAGGGCGCACTGGGCCGCTCCGGATGCGCACGGTCGTGCACCGCAAGCGCATCGGTGATGCGCTGCAGCCAGTTCGCGAGTTCTTCTTTTGGTCGCGCGTTGAGCGCCGGGAAAGAGCCAACGATGCCCGCCTTGCATTGCGCGATGACGAGTTCGGGCGTCGAGATGATGAACAGCGGCGAGGCGATCAGCGGCAGCCGAAGACGCCCCGAAAGAAGCTGTGAAAACGCCATGCGAAGACTCCTGGAAGTGGTTGGACGGGCGTGCCGACGGCGAGCCTTCGCGCAGGGCGCGCATCGGCCAAAGGATGTTTCAGATCCGGCGGTTCTGCTCGCGCCAGTACGGCTCACGCAGCAGGCGCTTGAAGATCTTTCCGGTGTCCTCGCGCGGCAGCTGCGCATGGAACTCGATCACGCGCGGCACCTTGAAGTTGGCGATGTGCGCGCGCAGGAAGTGCTGGATGCTGGCCGCATCGAGTTGCGCGCCGGGCCGCAACTGCACTGCCGCGGCCACGCTCTCGCCAAACTCCTCGTCCGGAATGCCGAACACCGCGCAGTCAGCCACCCCCGCCAATCCCTGCAGCACCGACTCGACCTCGGCCGGGTAGATATTCACGCCACCCGAGATGATCATGTCGTTGCGCCGGTCGCAGATGTAGAGAAAGCCCTGCTCGTCTACATAGCCCACGTCGCCAAGCGCGACCAGGCCGTCGCGCTCCATCGCGTCGCGCGCCGCCTGGTTGTTCACGTAGGTGAAATCGGGCAGCGCCGGCTGGCGCACGTAGATGGCGCCGATCTGCCCCGGGGGCAGCTCGCGGCCTTCGTCATCGGCGATGCGCAGTTGCGCCGGGCCGAGCGCTTGGCCGACCGAGCCGGGATGGGCCAGCCAAGTGGGCGAATCGATGAAGGTGACGTAGCCGGTCTCGCTGGCGCCGTAGGCCTCGGTGATGACAGGGCCGAACCAGTCGATCATGCGGCGCTTGATATCGGGCGCGCAGGGCGAGCCGGTGGAGGTGACGTGGCGCAGCGTGGCCACGCTGAAGCGCGCGCGCTGCGCATCGCCCAGCGCGAGCAGCCGGCGGTACATGGTGGGCACCAGGTAGGCGTGCGTGACGGCGTGCCGCTCGATAAGTTCGAGCGTGCGCAGCGCGTCGAAGGTGGGCTCCAGGATCAGCGTGGCACCAGCGTCGCAAGCCTGTACCAGGTACATGGTGGAGGCGCTGTGATAGATGGGCGCGCACAGCATTGCGGTCACGCCCGGCGCCATGCCCGAGGCGATACGGCCGATTCGGCGCGACTCCAGCTCCAGCGCATCGCGCTCCTGCGGCGCAAGCGCCAGCCGTCGCACACCCTTGGGCTTGCCGGTGGTGCCCGATGTGTATTGCACCGTTCCGAAGTGCAGGCGCGGGCGCGCTGCCATCGGCGGCACGCCGACGCCGAATTCGATCCAGCGCACGGTGCGGCCGCTGGCCTCGGGCTGCGGGCTTTCTTCGTCGGCCGGCACGGCGATGATGGCCACGCCGGTCGGCACCCCCGTCACAACCTGCGCGAGCAGGTCGTCGTGCACGAAAAGCATCGCGGCGCCGCTGTCCTCGAGTATGTAGGCCGCCTCGGGCGGCTTGCAGTGCCAGTTGAGCGAGACGAAATAGACGCCTGCGCGGCGGCACGCCAGGATCAGCGCCGCATAGGCCGGGCAGTTGCGCATCATCATGGCCACCGTCTGGCCGTGTGCCACGCCGGCCGCCTCCAGGCCGGCGCACAGGCGCTCGACCTCGGCCTCCATCCATTCGGCGGTGAAGGTGCGTCCTGAAAAAACGATCGTCGGATAGCTCACTTCGGTTGTCTCCTCGTTGTTCTTGGGTGTCTCAGCGGCTTTGCAGCGCCGCCAGCGCCGCGCCCGCATGGCGCGCGCCGATGGTCATGGCGCGGCGCAGGTACAGGCCGGCGTCGTGCTCGTCGGCAAAGCCGATCGCGCCATGGAACTGCACCACCTCCTTGGTCACGCGCAGCGCCGCGGCGCCGGCGCGATGCACGGCGGCCGCGGCAGCCCAGCCTTCCTTGCCGGTGCTGGTCGCGCGCGCTGCCTCGTGCACCAGCGCGCGCGTGGCGGTCACGTCGAC
>Ga0157370_10001489_pt1 | contig 29011 bp, 29 predicted proteins | sample C35metaG_FD_113463 | JGI IMG/M metagenome (GOLD analysis project Ga0157370, IMG submission 113463) | Corn rhizosphere microbial communities from Kellogg Biological Station, Michigan, USA - C3-5 metaG | ecosystem: Host-associated > Plants > Roots > Rhizosphere > Soil | place: USA: Michigan...
CGGTGGCCGTCGTATCATTAATAAAAAGAGGGCCGCGTCGGCCTGATGTTATCGACCAGGCGGGAGCGGATCGGCGCCACTCAGCCGCGCCGCGCTGCCTCGATCGCGGCGATGTCGATCTTGGTCATCGTCATCATGGCGTCGAAGGCGCGCTTGGCGACCGCGGGATCGGGGTCGGTGACCGCGGCCATCAGGACACGTGGGGTGATCTGCCACGACAGGCCCCACTTGTCCTGGCACCAGCCGCAGGCGTTGGCCTGCCCGCCGTTGTCGATGATCGCGTTCCACAGCCGATCGGTTTCGGCCTGGTCGTCGGTAGCCACCTGGAACGAGAACGCATGGGTGTGGGGCACGCCGGGCCCGCCGTTCATGCCGATGCATGGAATGCCCATCACGCGGAATTCGACCATCAGCACGTCGCCCCGCTTGCCGGAGGGATAGTCGCCCGGCGCGTGATGGACCGCGCCCACGGCGCTGTCCGGAAACGTCTTGGCGTAGAACGTGGCGGCGTCCAGGGCGGTGCCGTCGTACCAGAGGCAAATCGTGTTCTTGCTGAGCATGTCGGGTTCTCCGTTCAGGGCGGGAAGGGCCCTTCATTTTCTTCGACGAACGGCGGACGTGCAGATCGACACGCGAAACGCGATCGGCGTGGAATGGCATTCGGGCTGCCCGCCGTCCGGGCCGAGCGTAGCCGGCGCCGGTCGACGCTTGTGGGTGACGCTTGCCTGGCCGCGGCCGAGGTTGCACTCTCTTCGGATGAATGCGATCACTCCCACGGCGGCGGAACTGGCGATCCTTCGGGTGCTGTGGCGCAGCGGCCCCTGCACCGTGCGCGACGTGCACGCCGCGGTCTATGGCGATACGCGGATCGGCTATACCAGCGCGCTCAAGCTGATGCAGAACATGCTGGCCAAGGGCCTGGTGACACGGACGGAGGACGCCAGGCAGCACGTGTACGCCGCGGCGGTCTCCGAACGGCGCACGCTGAACCGGGTGGTGAGCGGCTGGATGGACAACGTGTTCGATGGATCGTCGCTGGCGCTGGCCATGCAGGCGCTGGACGCGCGGCCGGTGGCGGCCGACGAACTGGCCGAACTCAAGGCGGTCATCCGGAAACTGGAGCGCGGGCAGGGCAAGTCATGAGCTTCACCGTCGCCTACTTCGCGCGGCTCGAACTGTGGTGGATCGGCGCTGTTGCAATCCAGGGCGTGCTGGTGCTCGGATCGTGGCATGCGTGGAAGCGCACGCTGGCGGGCGCGTGCGCCGAACGGCGGCATCGCATGGCGTGTATCCATTTCGCGGCGTTGGCGATGTTGCCGGCAGCGACGGTGGCAACGGTGCACCTGACCGTGGCCGGCATGGGTGCGGAGATCTCGCGTGCATCGCCGATGGCGGGTCTCGCGCAATGGCCATGGGGTGGTCCGGATGCCTGGCACGGGTCCGCGTCGGTGTTCGTGGTGTGGCTCGCGGGAGCGATGGTGATGGCGTTGCGCCTGGCAGCGGATGCCTGGCGTGCGGCGTCGCTGCGCCGCGAATCCACGCCCGCGGAATGGACGAACGCGGTGGACCGGCTCGGCGGCGGCTGGGCTCCGCGGGTGACGCTTTGCATGGCGGACGTCACCGTTCCGCAAGTGGTCGGCATTCGCCGGCCTGTGCTGCTGGCGCCGCGCGACCTGGCCGTACGCCTGCCCGTCGCCGAGCGCGATGCGGTGCTCCTGCACGAGCTGGCGCATGTGCATCGGCGCGACGTGCTGTGGAACCTGCTGCAACGGCTGATGCTGGTGCTCGTGTGGTTCCAGCCCGTCGCATGGTGGCTGCATCGCCAGCTCGCGCGCGAGCGCGAGCTTTGTTGCGATGCGCTTGCCGTGCGCCACGGCGCGTCGCCGCTGGTGTTGGGAAAGGCGCTGGTGCGCTTGGCGGAAAATCGTGTGCGCGACGACCTGTCGATGGGCATCGGCGGTCGCGGAGAACTGACCACCCGTATCCATCACCTGCTTGGCCTGCATGAAGCCGGCATGCCGCCGCTTCGCTCGGTCGGCATGGCCGTGGCGCTGTCGCTCTCGTGCCTGTCGGCGATCGGCCTGGGCCGGATGGCTCTGGCTGACCCGGCGATGGGCGATTTGTACATCGCCAGCGCGATGGGCCCGACCGTGGTCATCGCTGCGCACGATCCGGCGGGGACGTTCACCCTGCGGGTACGGCAGGGCCGCGTGATCCAGGCTTCCGTCGATCGCCGGCGCATACCGCGGGAGGACATCGTGCAGCAAGGGCCTCAGGTGACCTTGGTCGACAAGGCGCGCCTGCCGATCGTTTCGCTGCAGGTGAGCCCGCAGGGAAGGGTGCGGTGGCAGGCGCGGCCCGGTGAAACGCGCCGGCGTTGACAGCTACGACGCGCATCGTAAACACTACGATCCCAATCGTAGATGGAGGTCGGCCATGCCTGCCCGTGTCGCTGCGTTCGGAGTTCCCTTCGTCATCGCCCTCGCCTGGGCGGGGCTGGCAGCGCAACCGGTCCTCGCCTCGGTTGATCCCGCCGGAGCGGCCACTGCCTTCGCCGAGGCGAAGACCATCTGCCAGCGCGATGCGGGCAGGCTGTGGGGGCACAGCCTGTGCGGACCGATCCTGGTGGTCGATCCCGTCGACCGCTCGGTGGTGGCGAACCAGGCCGATGGCGGCGGGATGCTGAAGGCTCGCGGACGGGTGTTCGTAGGTACGCTGCCTGCGTCGGAAATCGTCGCCAACACCAGCGTGTCATGGTCAGGCGTGCGCTGGACCGAGTTGCTGTGGCCGTTGCCCACGGACCTCGAGCAGCGCCAAGTGATGTTGGCGCACGAGTTGTTTCATCGGATCCAGCCGGAGCTGGGCAGGGCCCTGTCCGACGGCGACAACGCCCATCTGGATACCTTGCAGGGTCGCTACCTGCTGCAACTGGAATGGCGTGCCCTGGCTGCAGCACTGGAAGCGCCGACGGCAGCGGCGCGCAAGGCGGCTGTCGCCGATGCGCTGCTGTTCCGGCACCAGCGCTATCGGCTTTTCCCCGGCGCCGCCGCCGGCGAAGCTGCGCTGGAAGCGAACGAAGGCGTCGCCGAATACACCGGTGTCAGGGCAGGGTTGAGCACGCCGAAGGCGCGCATCGCCTACGCGGTCCACGATCTTTCGGCGTTCGTGGCGGCGCCCAGCTTCGTGCGCTCGTTCGCCTACGCCACCGGTCCCGCCTATGGCTTGCTGCTGGATCAGGCCGACCCCGACTGGCGCGGCAAGCTCGCATCCGGCCAGCGGATGGATCAGTTGCTGGCCGCGGCCTTCCGGCTGCAGACGCCGTCGTTCGACGCGCTGCGCCAGCGGGAAGCCGTCTACGATGACGGAAGCCTGCATACGCGAGAACTGCAGCGCGACCGGCAACGGCAGGCGCACCTGGCGGCGCTCACGGCCAAGCTGGTCGACGGCGCAGTGCTGCGGTTGCCGCTGGTCCACACCAGTTTCCAGTTCAACCCGCAGACGCTGCAGCCGTTGGGCGCCGCCGGAACGGTCTATCCCACGATGCGGCTGAAGGCGGACTGGGGCGTGCTCGAGGTGGAGGACGATGCCCTGCTGGACAGCGCGTCGAAAACCGCCAGCGTCTCCGCCGCCGGCATCGACGTGGCCGCCCGCAAGGGTCGCGGCTGGCGGCTGGATTTGAGCGATGGCTGGACCATGGTGCCGGGCGAGCGCAAGGGCGACTGGGTCGTGCAGCGCTCCAACGCCGCGCCGCATTGATACGCCCGAGCGCGGATCGACCGGGCAACGGAGATGTATGCGCCAGGTTGCTCAGGCGGCACGCCGCCCGCGCGTCGATGCTTCCGCTTCGTGCAGCCAGGTGGTGAAGCCATCCTTCGCCGGTGAAGCGGAGTTGAGCAGCATCACGGCGCTGATCTGTCCGCGATGTCCTGTGCCGTGGTTGATCACGTGCATGAGCATCTCCTCGCGCGACATGCGGCCTGGCGCGCCGTCGGTGAACTCGAAGTCGATGGATTCCGACAATGCATCGCGATCGAGCGTCGGCACGTAGTCGACGTATTCCCGATCGCTTTTCCTGATGTCCCTGGACAGGGCTTCCAGCGAGGGCATCTCGATCAGGTTGGCCGACGTGTACGTGTGGGCCTTTCGCCTGAGGTGCGCAGCAAAGATGCGGTCGACGACAAGGCTGTGGCTCAGGGCTTGATGGCCAGGCCGGTGACCGGGGAATCGCCGCCAAGCCTGGCCAATGCCGTCAGCAGTTCGTCGTTGGCCCAGGCTTTGTACCGGAACAAGCGTTGCAAGGTGTCGTGCATGTGGTGGTCTCCTGATTACGTGTGGCGCATGTCGATGGGTCTTGCATTCGGTCCCAGGTCTTTCAGAATATGAGTGATCATTCGCTTTTTGTACTCGCATTGGCGGCGACGAAAAATGTCACGCAAGCTGCTCACAAAACCGCGTAAAGTCGCGCTGCAGGAGCGCTCGCGCATGACCGTGGACGCGCTGCTGGATGCAACCGCTCGCATTCTCGTCAAGGAAGGCTTCGACAAGGCCAGCACGAATCGCATCGCTGAGGTGGCAGGGGTGAGTGTGGGCTCGCTCTACCAGTACTTCCCGAGCAAGGAAGCGCTCGTGGCCGCCGTCATCGAGCGCCATCAGCAGGAGATCATGCGGACGGTCCGTGGCGAACTGGCGGAGGTCTGGACACAACCGCTGGGGGCGGCGATACGCAAGCTCGTTGCCGTCGCGGTCAAGGCGCACCGCGTCGATCCCAGGCTGCACCATGTGCTCGCGGAGCAGATTCCGCGTGTGGGAAAGCTGGAGAAGCTGGAGACCTTCAATCGCGAAAATCACGCCTTGTTCAGAGCGTATCTCGAAGGTTGCACGGAGAAACTCCGCGTCGACGATCTGGAGCTGGCCTCCTTTGTCTGCGTGACCACGATCGAGGCGTTGACGCACAACGCCGTACTGCATCATCCGAAGATGCTGTCGGACGGAAGCGTGGACGCGCTCGTCGACGAGGCCGCGTATCTCGTGATCAGATACCTGAAGGGCTAGCTTCTCTGCCGCGTTAAGGCAAAGGTGCGCTGCTGATCATCGTGAGATCGCCTGCCGCGATTTGCGCGGCGTGGCGCAAAGCAGGGGTTGTGCCGCCGCGTGATCGAGAGGCTCGCCGCCTGGCCCGGCTGCATCCGCGGGACGTGTTCATCCATCTGCCGGAGACCGCGAAGGAGAACGGTTCGTTCGGCGACGGCGTGGCGCCGTACGCCTGAAGCTGCATCGCACGGGGCTGCCGTCGCGACATCATGCGGATGTCTGCGCAGGCAGCGGGTGTCACTTCGTTCGCGTATCGGTCGCCACCCAGTTGATCTCCCACGTCTTGCCGCCATCGTCGGAGAAGGCCTGCTCGAAGCGGACCGTGTCGGCGTCGAGTGGCGTGATCACGAAGCGGACGAAGACGGCGCGTCCGTCGAAATCTTCCTGGTCATAAAACTCGCCGCGGCCATCGACGAATCGGCCGATCGTCGGCTGCCCCAGTTTTCCTCCCCTGCTGCTCGCGAAGTTGAGGCTCCATTGGCGGGACTGCGGGTTGTAGAGCCGCAGGTTCAGGCCTTGGAAATGGCCGTCCGGACCGTCGGCGGTCAGTTCGACGAGATTGGCGCGGCCGTTCCATACCTTGCGCACGGTAGTCACGCCCTCGTATTCCAGCCATTCGTTCGATCCCGACAGAGGATGTGCCAGTCGCTTCAGGCGCGTGTGCCATGTGCCGATCTCGAAATCGAAATCGTGCTGTCCATCGCGCGGCGTTTCCGCACCGGCCTTGGCGACTTCTGCCGCTTGTGCGCAGACAGCTTTACCCGGCAGGTAGAGCAGCCCGAGGATGGCCAGGCACGACAGGACAGTACGGCGACGGTTCGGCATGGCATGCTCCAGTGATCGGATTGATCGAACGCTAGAGGCCGCCATGTCCATCGACAAGAACGCACGTCGAGGTGCGTACCTATTGGCCAGCGCCCATCCGCTGGCGGAATGTCCGCTGCACGCGGCCTTCGTCGCGGTCGGCGGCAAATGGAAGCTCACGATCCTGTACTGGCTCGCGCGCGAGACGCATCACTTTTCCGGCCTGTTGCGCCGTGTCGCCCCGATCTCGCACAAGGTGCTGACCGAACAGCTGCGCGAGCTCGAAGCCGATGGCCTGGTCGAACGGCTGGCGGGCGGCCCCGTGCCGGCGCCGGTGCAATACCGCCTGAGCGGCTACGGAGAAACGGTGTTGCCGCTGGTGGAGCAGGCGAGGATCTGGGGCCTTGCGCACCTTCAGCAAATGCGTGGCCCGGATCGGCCGGCATCGACGGCAGCGCTGGGTTGCAGCGACGCGTTGGGCGAACGCGCCAGTTAGCGGGATCGCGGCCGGCGACACGCGCGATCGGGCATTGCCGATTCGACCGTGCGTTCCTTCATCCGCAGATAGCCGGTTCCCACCGCGTCAGCGCGGCGCCGGAAATCCGATCACCACATCGTTCAACGGCAACTGCGCCTCGCGATGGCGGGCAGGCGAGGCCACCCACGGCTCGCCTTGGCCGAACAGCTGCGCTTCGGTTTCCGGCCCCAGCAGATCGAAGCGATCGAAGGCGAACGGAAGCCCCTCCGAGCCTTCGAAGGTCGCCGCGGTGGAAAGCTGGAAGTGCAGATGCGGAGCCGCGGAACTGCCGGACTGCCCCAGGCGTCCGAGCAGCTGTCCGCGCCGGACGTGCTCGCCCGCATGCACCTTCACGCTGCCACGCTGCAGGTGCGCGTAGCTGGCGTAGACGCCCGGTCCGATCTCCAGCACCACATAGTTGCCGAACAGGCCATGCGCGGTGAGCGACTCCGGTTCGGGCTGCGGGCTGAGCGGCGAGTGCTCGACTTCACCGTCGCGCATGTCGCGCACCACGCCGTCGGCCACGGCGAGCACGTCCGCGCCGTAGCCGATCCAGTCGGCGTGGCGGGTCTTGCCGATGTCCTTTACCCCGGCGCGCATCGCATGGCCGCGGGCATCGACCCCCACCAGGTCCAGTGCGTAGCGTTGCGGAATGGTCAGCTGGCCGTTCACCGCCACCAGGCTTCCCCAGTGATGCGAATGCGCGTTGCCGGGCCCTTCATGGGCCAGCCACAAGCCGCCGCGCAATGGCGGCCCGATGACCGTGGGCGCCGCGGTATCCAGCGGCACGCGCACGCCATCGAGCAGTGCGGTCGCGTGTTTCGCGGTGGCGAACGGCATTCGGTGACGCAGCACGCGCGGTGCGGCTTTGCCTGCCGGCAAGGTCAGCCAGACATAGAAGACCACGCGCTTGCCGTCCGCGATCGCCACCGGCGCATGCTCGGCCGGTGCCGGGCGGCTCATGCCGGCCAGGTCGGCCGCGCTGAAGCTGGCCAGTGGCGTGCGGCCGTCGTCCGCATAGACGTCCAGACCCTGCGGCATCAGCGCGCCGGTGTCGCCGTAGATGCTGGTGACGTGCAGTTCGTAGGCCAGGTGCGTCAGCCCATCGCTGCCCACGAAGACAGCCGGCGCAAAAGGCACGCGTGCCTCCACCGGCGCAAGCGCCTGTTGTGCCGTCGCCAGCGACGTCCAGCAGAACAGCAGGACGGCGAGCCCGCGGAGAAATCTTCCATCCATCGACAGGGATCCTTGGCGCCTGCCGGAGCGGCAGCACCCCAGCGTAATTGAATAGCGAGCCTGCGAAGCAGTGCGCAGGACAGGCGGCCCCCGTGCAAGCGTTCCCTCATGACTCGGGCGGTCGTGGCTAAATCGCTTGCCATTGCAAAACTATCGTTTTACGATAGATTACGATCACTCAACGATATGAGGAGTAACGACATGGGCAACCTCGCCGTGCTGGCGCTGAGGGCCGTCATCGCGATCGCGCTCGCGGGATCCCTGGTGGTGCAATGCGTGATCGCGCCGCTGCTGTGGCAGGACCTCGAGCACGCGCGTGCCGACGTGCGCATCCCGCTCGTCGTCATCGTCATCCTGGGCGTATTGACGATGCAGGTGACCGCGGTCTGCATCTGGCGGCTGCTGACCATGGTTCGGCGCGGCACAGTGTTTTCGCTCGCCGCGTTCCGCTATGTCGACATCGTGATCGGCGCGATCGCGGCGGCCTCGGTGCTGACCTTCGGCATCGCGGTGGTGGGCGCGCGCAGCAACCGCACCACGCCCGGCGACGAGATCGCCCCGGGCCTGATCGCCATGATCTGCGGCGCGTCCCTGGTGATCGGCGGCGTGGCGCTGATCGTGCTGGTGCTGCGCATGCTGCTGGCGCAGGCGGTGGCGCTGGATTCGCAGGCCAGGCATCTGCAATCCGAACTGGACGAGGTGATCTGATGGCGATCATCGTGGACATCGACGTGATGCTCGCCAGGCGCAAGATGGCCGTCGGCACGCTCGCTGAGCGCGTCGGCATCACACCCGCGAACCTGGCCGTGCTCAAGAACGGGCGCGCCAAGGCCGTCCGCTTCACGACACTGGCCGCCCTGTGCGAAGTGCTGGAATGCCAGCCGGGCGACCTGCTGCGCTGGGAGCCCGGGGACAAGGGCGGCGGAAGAGCGGGCGATTGACCACTTGAGCCTGGTGGCGCCGCGCCTCCCATCGCGGCAAGGAAGTTTTGACTGCTTGCCGTGCACCGGCGCCGGGCCGATATGCCATGGCGGCGCTGCATTCCTGTCCTGCTGGATTAAAGTGTTGGACACTCGCGAGCATGGACTTCAGGGGAACGGAAAGAATGAGAACCGGACGATGGACGTTCGTGCTGGGGCTGTTGTGCACCACCGTTTTGCATGCGCAGCCGCTGTCATTTGCCGACCTCGCGCGGCACGTGCAATACGACACAGTGAAGATCTCGCCCGATGGCGAATACATCGCTGCCACGGCGGTGGTGCGCGGGCATACCGTGCTCGCGTTGATGCATATCTCGGACAAGAAGGGCCAGCTGGTTCGCCCCCGCGATGAGGATTCCGTCACCGACTTCTGGTGGGTATCGCCCACGCGCGTGGTGTACACGGTGGGCACGCGCATCGGTGGCTACGACGCGCCTCTGGCCACCGGCGAGTTGTATGCGGTCAACGCCGATGGCAGTGGCTCCGCCATGTTGTTCGGCATCCGCAAGGGCGGCATGAGCACCGGCTCGAATATTCCGCAGGTGGTCAGCACGCTTGGCACCGCCGAGTTCATCGCCTCGATTCCCGATGACCCCAATCACATTCTGGTTTCCACCAGCCTGTGGGAGGCCGGCGGCAAGCAAGGCAAGGTGTCGACGGCCTATCGCATGGATGTGCGCACGGGCGCCTTGAGAAAGCTCATCGACGCGCCGGTGCGCAACGCGCATTTCCTGGCGGATCACAAGGGCCGAATCCGCTTCGCCTGGGCCGAAGACAACAATGACGGCACCCATGTTTTCCAGCATCCGGTCGCCGGCGATGGCTGGAATGCGATGCCGGAAATGAGCTCCGGCCGCTCCGTCCCCCTGGCTTTCGATCGTGACGACAGCGCTGCCTACTTCGCGTGCCCAGGCGCGAGCGCCGGCTTCGGCGTATGCCGGTGGACCGAAGCCGAACCGGTGTTGAAGGAGGTCTGGAGCAATCCGAACGTCGAGGCCGACGGGCTGCTGAGGGGGCTGGCCGAGGATGATATTGCCGGCGTCTCCTTCATGGACGGCCGTGCCGGCATCGCGCCGTTCGACATGGGCTCGCCCGCAGCGCAGGCATTGATCGCGCTAATGAAACAGTTTCCCGGCGAGAGCGTGAAGTTTGTTTCCGGCACTCGCGATGGCCGCCTCAGCGTGGTGCTGGTGGAGGCCGACGCCGACCCAGGAGCGTTCTACCTGTTCGACTCCGGCACCAAAAAGCTGACCTCAATGCTTCAGCGGGCGTCGTGGATCCATCCGGAAGCGATGGCGACCAAGCAGCCCTTCGAGTTCGCTGCACGCGACGGCATGAAGCTGCAAGGCTATGTGAGCTATCCGCCGGGGCATGAGCACGACAAGCAGCTGCCGGCCGTGGTCGTCGTGCATGGCGGTCCGTTCTATGTTCGCGACCGCTGGGACTACGATCCCGACGTGCAGGCATTGGCCACGCATGGCTACGCTGTGGTGCAGGTCAATTTTCGCGGTTCGAGCGGCTACGGATACGGCTTCGAAAAGGCTGGATGGCGCCAATGGGGCGGCCGGATGCAGGACGACGTTACCGACGCCACCCGCTGGGCGATCGCCAGCGGCATCGCCGATCCACAGCGCCTGTGCATCTACGGCGCCAGCTATGGTGGCTACGCTGCGCTCGAGGGCGCGGCGAAAGAGCCCGATATGTACCGATGCGCGATCGGCTATTTGGGCGTCTACGATCTGCCGCTGATGTACCGGTATGGCGACATGCTCGAATCGACCCGTGGCGAAAACTTCCTGAAGCGGCAGATGGGCGACGACATGGCCGAGCTGGCCAGGCGCTCGCCGATCAACCAGCTCGATGCACTCAAGGCGCGCGTGATGCTGGTGGTTGGCGGCAAGGACGAGCGAGTGCCGCCCATTCAGGGTATCAACCTGCACAAAGCCCTGCTCGCACGCAAAGTGCCGCATGTCTGGCTGGAAAAACCGGGCGAAATGCACGGCTTCTATGACGAGGACAACGTCACCGAGCTGTACACGAAAATGCTGGACTTCATCGGTTCGAGCATCGGCCCGGGAGTGGCGGGTGACGGCACCGCGGGCCACTGAAAATCGCCGCGGACGACGGCAGCGTGCCGGTGCCGGCGACATAGCTGTGGTCAGTCTTCCGCCGGTGGTTCCTGATGCGCCGCGATCTTGTCCAGGATGCGTTGCAAGGTCTTGATGTCGGTGTCGGACAGACTCTGCAGGGCCGGGGGCGTTGCGTCGACGACCCGGCGTGTGGCGGCCATGACGCTGCGTCCCGCGGCCGTGATCGACACCAGCTTCGCGCGGCGGTCATCCGGGTGCGGGTAGCGTTCCACGAGGCCGCGGCCTTCCAGATCGTTGATCGCAACGGTTGCCGCCGGTGCGTCGGTGGACATCGCCTCGGCGAGTTCCTTGAGCGTCATCGGGCCGGCGCCGAGACGCTTGAGCGCGCGGATGCGGCTGAAGGGCAGGCCGGTGGCGTCGGTGACCTTGCGTCGCCAGTCGCCCCGGCTGTCCATCACCCATGCGACCAGGGTGTGCCAGATGAGGTCGGTGTCGCCCGCTTTCGATGGTGTCTTCTTCATGCCGCTGCTCCCGAGGGCGTTTCTTCCAGCAGATGCGCTGCATGGCGGCGGGTGCCATGGGCCCATGCCGTGCTGGAAAGCCAGCCCAGGCATACCACGACCGCTCCGCTGCCGACGACCAGCCACCAGAACGTGTGCGTCGCCAGCGCGAAATCGTGCCGTACGTCCACGGCTGCGACCATCGTGCCGGCAATCGCCACGCCGAGCGCGGCGCCTACCTGCCGGCTGGTGGAGGCCACCGCGGCGGCCAGGCCGGCTTGCGCCTTTGGCATGCCGGACACGGCGGTGTTGGTGATGGGCGCGTTCACCATGCCGAAGCCGACGCCGAAGATCACGTAGCTCACCAGCAGCACAGCCAGCGGCGTGGCCGCGGTCAGTTGGGTGAGCATCGCGGCGCTGGCGGTCGTCGCCATGCCGGAGATCAACAGCGAAGGCCGCGTGCCGCGCGAACCGACCAGCCTGCCGGAAAGCGGCGAGCAGAGGATGGTCGCCAGGGCCATCGGCAACGTGCACAAGCCGGTCTGGAATGCCGAGTAGCCGCGGATCTCCTGCAGGTAGATGGTATTGAGGAACAGGAAGCCGGAGAACGCCGAAAAGCTGCAGATGGCGATCACCGTGGCGCTGCTGAAAGGCGTGCTGCGGAAGAAGCGCAAATCGATCAGCGGCTCTTTCCGCCGTGGCTCATAGACCAGCAAGGCGGCGATGGCCAGCACGGCAAGGCCGAACGCGCCGGCGATGACGGGCGCATGCCAGCCGACGCGTGGCCCCTCGATCACGGCGTAGGTCAGCGTGGCAAGCGCCATGAAGACGAAAGTCTGCCCGAGTGGATCCACCCGGCGCGGCCGGGCGGCTTTCGACTCGGGGATGCAGAGTGCCGCGAGCACCATCGCTGCCGCGCCGATCGGCAAGTTGATCCAGAAGATCGAGCGCCAGCCGACCGTCTGCGTGAGGAAACCTCCCGCCAGCGGCCCCAGGGCCATCGAGACGCCGGCCACCGCACCCCACACGCCGATGGCGCGGGCACGTGCGGCAGGTTCATGGAAAGTGTTGACGATGATCGACATCGCCACCGGGTTCAGCATGGTCGCCCCGAGGGCCTGCAGGACGCGGAACGCGATCAGCGAATGGATGTCGCTGGCCAGGCTGCACATCAGCGAGCCGAGCATGAAGAGCGCCATGCCGGCCTGGAACACGCGCCGGCGCCCGAAGCGGTCCGCCATCGACCCGGCCATCATCAGCAAGCTGGCCACCACCATGGTGTACGCGTCGATCACCCATTGCAGCCCGGAAATCGATGCGCGCAGCTCATGGTGGATCGACGGAAGCGCGACGTTGACGATGGTGACATCCATCGCAACCATCAGCAGGCTGAGGCAGCAGATGGCGAGGACGAGCTGGGGGCGCGGCTTGATCGGATGCGCGGATATCAGGCTTGTGTTCATGGATTGATTGTATAAACACAATGATTGTCAGTCAACAACTGTTTTTGCCCGGCGCGCCGCATTCCCGCTATTTCGTCGATCCGGGCGCCCCGGTTCATGCTTGAATGCCGAAATGAATCGTCATCCTGAAATGGGCGAGCTGCCGCTTCGCCGCCGTGCCCGGCAACTCGTGGAAGCGCAGCAATTCGACGCTGCGTGCGAGGTGCTCGAATTACTGGCCCGAGAGATCCCGGACAACCCGGCCGTGCGCATGGATCTCGCTGCCGTACTGCTGCGCTGTGGCCGTCTGCGCGACTCCACGGCCCAATTGCTCAAGGCAGCGGATTTGCCGGATATGCAACCCGAGCTCGCCATGCAGATCGCCCGCGGGCTGGTTTACGGAGGGGAAATCGTTGCGGCGCGGGCCTGCCTGGACAGGCTGGAGTCGCGGCCGCATCTTCCGGTTGCGCTGCTGGCGGAACAGGCGCACATGCGATGGAACATGCGGGAAATCCCCGCCGCTAGGCGCCTGGTGGATCGCGCCATTGCCGCGGGGGCGGATTCCCCTCGCGAACATCACCTGCGCGCGATGCTGATGCAGTTCGCCGGTGAACTCGACGGGGCAGCCAGCATCCTCGATGCATGCCTGCAGCGCTGGCCCGCATTCGGTGATGCCGCGCTGGCGCGATCCAGCCTGCGGCGGCAGACCCCGCAAAACCATCACCTGGATTTTCTGAGCCATCAGCTGGAACGCTTGCCCGTCGCCACGGACGCTCCAGCGGAGCTGGCGAACCGGGCCGCATTCGAGGCATGCATGTTCAAAGAGCTCGACGACCTTGGCCGGGATGAAGAGGCCTGGCAGGCCCTGGCGCGATGCAATGCCCTCATGCATCAGGTCACGCCTTACGATCCCGAAGGGGAATCCGCCCTGGTCGATGCGCTGATCGAGGCATCGGCTTCGCTGGGCCGACGATCCGGCCCGGATGAGCCGGACGCGGAAGGTCCGCAGCCGATCTTTATCGTCGGCATGCCGCGTTCCGGAACGACCTTGCTGGATCGCATGCTTTCCAGCCACTCGCAGGTGACGTCGGCCGGCGAGATCACCGACTTCATCCGCCAGCTGCGCTGCGTGACCGATGTTCCTCCGCAAGGTGCCCAGGCCCTGTTGCACGCGGTGGAGCGCAGCCCGGGCGCCGATATGGCCGAGCTTGGTGCACGTTATCTGGCGCAAACTCGATGGCGGGCACAAGGCCGCCGATACTTCGTGGACAAACTGCCGACGAATATCCGGATGGTCGCGCACATCCGCCACGCGCTGCCGTATGCGCGCATCCTGCACATGGTGCGTGATCCGATGGAAGTGTGTTTCTCGAACTTCAGCGTGATGTTCGGGAACATCTCGCCATACAGCTACGACCAGCATGCACTCGCCCACTATTACGGCCAGTACGCACGGCTGGCGCAGCATTGGCGTGCAACCATGCCCGACGCCATGCTCGAGGTTTCCTACGCGGATCTCGTCCGGACGCCCGAGGCTGCCTTGCATCAGGTTCTCGAGTATTGCGGGCTGGCGATGGAGGACGCCTGTTTTCATCCCGAGCGGAACGACACCCCGGTAGCCACGCCCAGCAACATCCAGGTTCGCGAACCCATCCATGCCCGCGGCCTCGATCGTTGGCAGCGCTATGCGCAGCATCTCGGCGTGCTGCGCGAGGCCATGGCGCGCATCGTGTGAGTTCGCGAGTGGAACGACTCCGGTTTTCCCGAGGCCATTAATGACAGGGCGCTCGACAAGCACGGTTCATGCTTTCGGCTACGCCAGCACGCCGGCATCGCGCAGCCGCGCGCGCAGGCGATCGAGCTTGTCGCCATAGCGGGCGCTGCGGGCGGTGTCGTTGCGCAGGGGTTGCCGCACCTGGGCGGCGCTGGGCGCGCTGAGCACGGTGCGCGGTGTCTTGTGGAAGTCGAGGCAGGCAGGGTCGAACGGCAGGTCGCAGAAATCCAGCAGGCGGCGGATCGTCGGTTCCGGTTCGGCCACGAGCGTTTCGTAGGGAAGGTCGAACACACGGGCCGGGTATTTCTCTAGCCAGAAACGTTTCAGGCGCAGAAAGTCGATGCAGTAATCGGCCAGCTCGTCGAGATCGCAGGCGAACCCGACGTCGCCGGTGAAGCATTGCCGGAAGCAGGCCAGGCAGGTTTCCAGCGGATCGCGCCAGACGATGACCACACGCGCCGCCGGTAACATCGCCAGGGCTGCGCCGACGAGGTACCAGTTCGTCAGGTTCTTGTCGGTGAAGCGCGGCTTGGCTTCACGCCAGCGCACGGTTCGTGCCAGGTATTCGTTGCCGAGCCGCTGCCAGTCCTCGGCGTTCGCATCGGGTGCCCACAACGGAAACGCCACACGGCGGCGCCGTGTTTCCGCATCGATGACCTGCGGCAGATCCTTGATCTCGTTGGCGCCCTCGACCTGCGGATGCGAGGCGAGGATCTGCTCGACCAGGGTGGAACCGGAACGCGGCGGGCTGACGATCAGGATGGTTTCGTTGCCAAGTTGCGCATCCAACGGAGTCGGCGAGGCGCCGGCAAACATGCGCATGATCGCGTCCACGCGGCGGTGCTCGCCCGCCGCATCCCATTTCACCCGCTTGCGCCGCGACGCGTTGGCGCGGCGGAACAGCTCGAAGGCCTGCGCGTAATCGCCGTGATCTTCCAGCGCCTTCGCCAGGGTGAAGCCGAGCAGCTCGCGGTGACGATCCGACAAACCTTCGCGGGCGAGGGCTCGCTGCAGGCCTGCGATGTCCTCGCTGTCGAAACGGACGGTGTTGAGATTGGACAAGCCGAACCAGCCTTCGGCGTTACCAGGGTCCAGACGCAGCACATTGCGGAAGCCCGTCACCGCGGCGTCGATCCGGCCCAGGCTCGCCTGTGTTCTGGCCAATGACAGCCGCGCCGAGATGTGGCGGGGATCGAGTTCGAGCGCGCGTTGCAGCGCGGCGATCGCTTCGTCCGTTTGCAGCTGCCGCCACAGCGCCTCGCCAAGGTTGAACCACGCGGAGCTGGAAGCGGGCGCGAGCTTGCAGGCCTGCTGCAGCTGCGTCATCGCTTCGCCGGTTTCGCCGCGTTCGAACAAGGCGATGCCGAGCCCGACGCGCAGCTCGGCATCGTCGGGCCACGTCGCCAGCACGCGCCGAAAGCAGTCGATCGCGCCGGCCTGGTCGCCGCGGTGCTGGAGCGCAACACCAAGCATCCGCAGCGCATCCGGATCGTCCGGCGCCAGCGCCAGCACGCTGGTTATCGAGCGCTCGGCGGCCTCGGGCTGGCGCTGCTGCCATTGCCTGCGCGCCGTCGCCAGCAGGCGGGCGGCGGCTGGCGAGAGCGCCGGCCGAACCGGACGCTGTTCCGAAGTGGGCTCGGTCTGGAAGGTCATGTCATCACTGGCAGGCGACGTCGGCGGCAGGCTACACAGGCAGGGCGCCGGCTGCAAAAAGGCGCCGGGCACCGAGCCCGGCGCAAGGGAGAGCCCTGTCAGAAATCGTAGGCCACGGAGAACCTGACGCTGCGTGGCGGCCGGGTGTCCTGCACCCTGCCGTAGTCCGCGTTGGGGCTGCCGGTGGTTCCGAAGAAGTCGTTGTAGAACACCGGCGTCTGCGAGTTGAGCACGTTGAACGCGGCGAGGCTGAAATCGAGCTTGTGGTCGGCCCATTCGGGTCGGTAGTCCACGTTCAGGCCGAGGTCGTGGACCCACGGCGTGGTGCCCAGCGAGCCCGGTGGCACCGGCTTGCCGCCGCACCAGTAGTAGGTGTGCGATCCGTGCAGGGCCAACTGGTCCGGCCCGTAACCGCCACGGCATAGGCGCGGCGTTCCCGACGTCAGGTAGATATTGGCGCCGACCGTCCACTCCGGCGTGATCGCATACGCGCCGAAGATCTTGAACTGATGCTTGCGGCTGTTGGGCAACACGCCGCTCGACCACTCCATCCTTTCCGGGAAATCCCAGGCGGTGGTGAGCGATTCGTACGACCCGCCCTGCTGCGAATACGTGCTGACCGGACCCTCGGTGTTGCCCCAGGTCCGCGAGAAGACGTAGTCGAACTTGGCGAACCACTTGTCGTCCCAGGCGTGTTCCAGCGACAGGTCCAGCGAGTAGTAGCGGCGCACCGGACCCTTGGTGAAGCCCTGGTCGGATGAATAGAAAGTCACCGGGACGAGGCTCCCGTCCGGCGCCTTCATCAGCAGCTTGTTGGTCACGCCCGGATTGATGAGGACGAGGCTCTGCGCGTACTGGTCGCAGTCCTGTGGCGTCATCCACGCATAGCCCTGCGCCCGCCCCGCCGCGCATTCGTTCTGGATGGCGTCGTAGTCGTCGATGATGCGGTCCATCTTCTGGTACGTGGCGGTGGCGCCGAACACCCATTGGGTACCCAGCATCTGGAACTGCTGCTGCAGGCCCAGCACGTAGTTGTCGGAGAACTCGGCCTTGATGTTTTGCGATGCGGAAACGCGTGGGTCCTTCACCTGGCCGTATTCGCTGTCGATCGACACGCCGGTCGCCGGATTCTGCGGCAGCGGGGTGAACCCGATCGGTTCGCCGGTGGCCTGGTCGATCCCCGTGTAAGTCCCGTACACACCGGCGTTCACCACCGGAGCGGCGATGGACAGCGCTACCTGGTCCGGCAGCGCCAGGTAGTAGCGGCCGGCGTTGCCGAACACCTTCAGCGTGGAGTCGCCGTGCACGTCCCAGCTGAAGCCGAGGCGGGGCGCCCATTGTGGTTGGGTCAGCCGGATGTAGGGCACGCCCGAGGCGTCGTAGTTGGTGAACTGGTCGTTGCGCAGGCCGATGTTCAGCAGCAGGTTGGGCGTCACCTGCCAGTTGTCCTCGATGTACTGGGCACGCTGGGCCACGCGCACGGAGGCCACGCTCAGGTCGACGTGCCGCTGCACGTAGTAGCAATTGTCGTCGTGGCACTGGGTCGACGGGGCGACGTACGGCGGAACGTTGGGGTCGACGCCGAAAACGGGTTTGCCGGGATCGCTTTCCCCATAGATCCATTCGTAACCTGGCCCGGTGTTCTGCGAGCCGTCATCGATGTCGCGCGAATTGATGTTGTCGATGCCGACCTGCACGTCGTGATCGCCCAGCTTGTAGTCGAGGCTCAGGCGGTAGTTGGTTATCGACTCGCGATGGCTGGGGTTGGCGATCGACGAGTTGTTCTGCGAATTCAGAATGCCGCCCGGCGGAACGAAGGCCGGATCCTGCTGGGAGGCGCTCTCGATATGCGGCAGCTCGGGATCAAAGCCCGGGTAGGCGGGTTGATTCGAGTAGTAATCGCCGTGCATCTTGCCGACCATCGCGTTCAGGGTCAGGTCGTCGGTGATGTAAGACGTGTAATTGGCCGCCCACATCTTGAAGGCGGTCTTGTACGTGGGGTCCAGGCCCGGAAAATCATTGCGCCGCAGCGTGTCGTAGTCGAAGTCGTAGAAGGTGCCGGATGTCTTGTGCGAATTCCTGAGACCGGTCAGCGTCAGCACGTTGCTGTCGTTGATGTTCCAGTTAAGTTTGGCGTACAGCTTCGGGTCGTGGACGGTAGTCGTCGCGCTGGTGGCGTTTTCCGCGGCGAATTCATTGGTCGTCTTGTAATGGCTGTCGTCCTTCTCTGCGCCAAGGAAGAAGAACAATTTGTCCTTGATGAGCGGGCCGCTGACGTAGGCGTCGTAGATCGTTTCGCTGGAGCTGTCACCCTTGCGGTATACGGCGAGACTTCCGGGGGTATAGCCAGGGTCCGTCTCGAGTGGATTGGCGTAGTAGGAGTTGACCTGTGCGGCCCGCAGCCGTGCCGGCCGCCACGAGGCGCGCGCACCGAAATGCCACTCGTTGGAGCCGCTCTTGCCGATCTGGTTGATTACGCCACCGATGGAGCGGCCGTACTTGGCGTCGTAGCCGCTGGTGAAGGTCTGCTGCTGCTCGATGGCGCCGTAGGGCAGGGTGACGCCGCCCTGGTTGTTGAGCGCCTCGGTGACGTTCATGCCATCGACGTAGTACGCGTTCTCGGCCGTCGACGCGCCGCCGAACACGTTGATCGGCGTGCCGAGCGGGCCGCCCGTGAGTTCAGGCGAGCCCATGTTGACGCCGGGCGCCAGCATGGCGATGTCCTCCGCCGTGCGCGACAGCGGCAGTTGCTGCAACTGCTTGGAGGTGATCGTCGTGACCTGGTTGGTCGTGCTCACGTCGATGGGCGGCAGGGCGTTGGCCGAGACGTTGATCGCCGACAGCGTCTGCGCGTTGGCGCCGGTGGCGGCGAAATCCACGGCGACGGCACCCGCGGCGACCGGGCTGACCTGGCTGCGGCTTTGCACGATCTTGCCGTCCTGGAGCAGGGACACCGTATAGGTGCCAACCGGAAGAGTGATCGAGTACCTGCCGGAGGAGTCCACCGCAATGGTGCGGTTGAAGCCCGATCCACCGGTGATCTGGACGGTTTCGCCCGCCGCTACCGGCGCTGTGCCGTAGATGGTGCCGTTGGTCGCCTGGCCCCACGCTGCGCCGGCGAAACCCAGCACGATCGATCCGATGGCGAGCGGCAGCGCCTTGCGCTGGAAGAATGTGCGGCGACGCGTTGCGCGCGGAAACTTTCCCTTCATGGTGCTGTGCACTCCACTGGATGAAACGCCCTGTAGTTTTCCTGTCGATGCTCTCCGTGGTTACCGCCATCCCGCGCGCAGCACGCGACGTCGTGCTTGCAGGCCATCGCGCCCGCAGAAGCCTGGCCGTCGAAACTTCCAGGCTGATCCGGCGCACTCCGGCACCGATGGATGATTTCTGCAGGCGGTTGCGGCAAGCCGTGCCAGGTCTTCGGCCGACTTGTCGCTGCGGCGGCAGGGACCCCCGGAAACTGGGTGGCGCAGCTTCAGTACCGGGTACTGGCCAGGCTGTTCCGGATCTGTCTTGCCGGTGGCGGTGGTTGCCGATCGGACGATCGCGCACCGCTTCCTGCACCTGTCGAGCGTAATCATCGCTACGCGAAAGACCAATGAAAAAATAATGGCCGTGCATAACTTTGTGTTATGCAGCCATGCCGGATGAGCGAGGCCGTTCCCGCGCGCGGACGCGCCGGCGGAATCATTTTTTGCAGGGGCGCGAGGCGGCGATCAAGCACTCGCCGCGCCGGTCATGCCGGCAGGCTGACCACCGGCGTGAAGCCTCCGAAGATCATGCGCTTGCCGTCGAACGGCATGTCGCCGGCCGCCTCCATGCGCGGATCCTTCATGACCTTCTCCATGCCGGCATCGCGGGTGGCCTTGTCCGGCCATTCGATCCACGAGAACACCACGGACTCATCGTCCTTCGCCTGCACGGCGCGACGGAAGTCGGTGAGCTTGCCGTCGGGCACGTCGTCGGCCCAGCATTCGGTGACACGGGTGGCGCCGAATTCCATGAAAACGGCGTCGAAGGTGTTGGCGTGCGCAATGAACTGCTCGCGGTTCGCATTGGGAACGGCGATCACGAAACCATCGATATAGGACACGGTTGTCTCCTCGGGCAAGCGACCGGGATGGCCGCCTTCAGTCATGCGACGAACGATGGCGAGCGGGATCGACAATCACGGTGCGGCGCCGCTGCTTGCCGATCCGCTTTCCAGGTGGAGATATTGAAACGCCCGGCTCAGCGCGCTTCGCTCGGCACCGTGCCGTAACCCGCGGCCTGCAGTTCCTCTCGCGCGGTCAGCGCCGACAACGCCATGGTCACGCCGGGAGCCACGTCGGCGGCGGCGATGCTCTGGTGGCCGGTGGCCTGGCCGCAGGCCACCATCTTCACGTCGGCCTTGCGCAGTTGAGAAAGCAGCCCGGCATTCGGATTGGCGTGGCCGAACTTGTGCCGGTACGCCGCATCGGACAGCACCAGGTTGACGCCGCTGCCGTAGAACAACATCACCATATGCACCTTGGCCGCCGGCACGCCGGCGAGCGCGTACAGGTTGAGTATCTTCGCCGCCGTATTCAGGCGCGCGTTGACCTTGCCGTACATCACCTCGTCGTTGTCCACATCCACCAGCAGGCGGTGGACCGCCTGCGCGGAAGGCATCGCCGCGCCCGGACCCACCGCCAGCACGCCGCCGGCAGCCTGCACGCGCGGAAACGCCAGGTGCAAGGGAGTGCGATGGGAGCGGTAGGCCATCAGCGCGAATGCGCAGGCCAGCAGCAGCACGATGGCCGCGCCCGCCCACCACTTCATCCGGCGTGAGGTGCGGCGGAATATCAGGGGCGAAGGACCGGTTTCAGTTTGATAGCGCATGGCGGTTTCTCCGTTTTCTCCAGCTTCTTCGGCGCGGCGGCGTCATCGCCAGTGTAGGCAGCGCCCGTGAAGCAGCAGGCAAGATCGGCCGGGCGGTTGGCGTGGTCAGAAACCGATCTGCGCCCACAGGCCGAGCTCGTTGAAGGTGGCCAGCCCCATGCCCAGGCGGCTGAGCCGTTCGCGCTTGTATACCGCTGCCATCTGCAGCTTTCTGGCGATGTTCCACTCCACGCCGAGGTTCTCGTAGCGATCGTGCCGGGTCGGATCGAGCACTTCGCTGGTGTCGGCCTGATCGTGGCGCACGAACACCGCCCAGTGCGGCGCCAGCTGCGCGCTGCTGCGCGCTGCTCCACGCCGACCAGCCGCTGGCCCGGTTGCCCTTGGGCGAGCGCACCTCGTTCCAGTTGCCGGCGCGGAAATATTGCGCGCCAAGGCGCCAGCGCTTGCTCGCCCACGCCAGCATCGCATCCCAGCGGCGCGCGGTATGGAAGGTGGAGTGGTCGCCACCATCCAGCGCGCGCTTGCCGTCGTAGCCGGCCACTGCCAGCACGGTCTCGGCATTCGGCTGCCATGCCACCATCGTTTCCACGTTCGGGCTGTCGCCGATGCGCGGACGCTTGTAGCTGGAGCCGCTGACTATTGACGTGGCGTACCGCCACTGTCCGTGCCCGCCGACAGTGCCGAGCACGTGCACGCCCCAGTCCGCCGCATCGGCATACTTCAGGCGCGTGAGCAGTTCCTTGTCGACATAGCGGTATCCCGACCAGTGGTTGACCAGGCTGGCCCAGGGCATGTCAGCCGCGCCGAGCCGCAGCGTGACCGCCTTGCTGAAGGCGCCTTGCAGGTAGGCGTGCTTGACCCACAGGTCGGTGGGCGACTCGTCGCGCAGCCAGTTGATGTCGGTGGTGAGGTGCGCCGACCAGATCGGGCTGAAGCGGTGGTCGATGTCGACGTAGAAGCGCGTGAGGTCGGCGCCGTCGCGGCTCACGTCGGTGCGCTTGCCGTTCCTGTACTGGTTGAGATGCGAGACATTGAGGAAAACCTTGCCGCCGAAGGTGGTGCCTCCGATCGGCGTGTCCTGCGCAAGCGCGGCCGTGGTGCAGGCGGTCGCCAGCAGCAGTCCCAACAGGCCGAAAGCCGCCGAGGGTCCGCGCGGCGCGTTCATTTCTTCAACGGCTGCGAGCCGAGCCGGTGCCCGTCCACTTCCGTGCCGTATAGCGAGTCCGGATCGTCGTGGAACGCCTTGCGCGTGGCGGCCACGTTGCCGTTGAAGCGCGGGTCCTGCGGACGTTCGTGGCCGTCCATGTACATCGCCACATCCCACGCATCCTGGTCGCTGAGCGTGCCGCCGCGGCTGAACGGCATGTTCGCCTTGATGAAGCCGGCGGCGGTGCCCACGTTGTGCATGCCGGCGCCCCAGTTGAACGAATCCGGCCCCCACAGCGGCGGAAATACGTAGTTGCCGGCAACCTTCCGGCCTTGTCCGTCGGCACCGTGGCACAGGGCGCAGCGGCTCTCGAATACGGCCTTGCCGCGCGCGAAGTCCGGCGCCCGCGCCGGCCTGGGCACATCCGGATAACCGGCGCCGGGCAGCTTGGTGCCGGCGGGCGCGCCCTTGGCCATCCAGTACGAGTAAGTCTCCAGGGCGATCAGTTCCTTGCTGTCCAGCGGCGGCGCCTTGCCGTTCATGCTGTACATGAAGCAGCCCTGCAGCCGCTCGCCGTAGCTGTTCACGTGCCCGTTCTTCTTGCGGTACGCCGGATACATGCCCCAGGCACCCCACAGCGGCGCGGAGTCCGCGAGCCGGCCGGCATCGAGATGGCAGTTGCTGCAGTTGAGGCCGTTGCCGACATAGGCGCCGGCGTTTTCGCGCGTGTGCGTGAAGATCGCGCGGCCCAGGCGCACCACGTCGCCGTACGGTCCTTCCGGTATCGCGTTTTCAGGCGGCGGCGCGAAGGCGGCTTTCTGCGCGGCGTCCGGCGCAGTGAGGCCTGGCGCTGGATCGGCAGCATGGTTTGCCTGCCGCACGCTGGCGGCCGCTGGCGGTGAGATGGCTGGCGTCGATGCGTGTTCGCCGGCGGGCTTGCCCGAGCAGGCGCCAAGCGCAGCGCAGATGCCCAGCGCGAGCATGCGCGAACCGGCCAATGAGCCGGACGCGAGTGGCCGCGTCCTCATGGCGTGGCTCCTGCGTCGTGCAAAGGTTGCGCGGCATACCAGGCGGACACTTCCTTGACGTCGTTGTCGTCGAGCGCTGCGCTGAGGTGCTTCATCAGGTCCAGTGGATCGTTGTGCCGCGTGCCCTGTTTCCACGCCGTCAACTGATTGCGGATATAGACGTCCGACTGGCCGGACAGCGGCGGAAAATGTTCACCGACGCCCACGCCGCCGGGACCGTGGCACTGGTCGCAGCCGGGAATCTGCTGCGACCAGCGCCCGCGTGTGGCGAGCAACGCGCCCGCACTGTCCGCCTTCGGGCCGGCGGCTGCCGACGCGACCTTGGAACGCGGGGTCGACAGCCTTGCGTAATACTCGGCGATGGATTGGCGTTCGCCGGCGTCGAGCGCCGTGGCGATCGGTTTCATCACCGCGTTCTCGCGCGAACCGTTGGCGAAATCGTCCAGCTGCTTGCGCAGGTACGCACCGTTGAGGCCCGCCAGCCGCGGAAACCCCGAGCTCGCCTGGCCCGCGCCATCGGCGCCATGGCACGAGGCACATGCCGCGGCGCCGCGACCGTTGCCCTGGGTGGCGATCGTCGATGCGTCGACGGCGACGGCGGGCGAGGGCCACCCCAGCAGCACGCCTGCGGACAGGCCGGCAAAGCGAATGAAGCATCCAGCCAGGCGCATCAGCGTCGTCTCCGTGTGCGATTCCCGTCGGCTTTCCCAGTGCACCACCGATCGCTGGTGAAGCTGGCGCCAAAAAAAAATAGACGTCCGAACGTGCATGAACCGTCAAGCTCATGGCCATGGCGCGAAGTCATGGCGCGAGTGCCACGACCAGCGGTTTTGGGCGTGCCCGAGCCTCGTCACTGGCGCGGTCACGGGCGTCGCGGTATATCGTGCAGCCATCGCGCGCGTCATCAGCCCGGTCTTCATCCCACGAACAGCGGAGAGCACACCATGGGTCTTACCTCGTTTCGCACGTTGCTGGTGCCCTGCGCGCTGATGGTCGCGGCAGCTTGTACGTCACCCGCCTCGGCGCAGGCCGCCGCGGCGTCCACCCAGCTCGCTTCGAGCGCACCGGCGCCGGCTGCGCGGCCTGCGGATGTCTCCTCGATGGAGGCGATCATGAAAGCGGTCTATGACGTGATCTCCGGTCCACAGGGCCAGAAGCGCGACTGGGACCGCATGCGTTCGCTGTTCGTGCCAGGCGCCCGTCTGATCCCCGTGCATGTGGGCAAGGACGGCACCGGCGAAGTGCACGTATTGAGCGTGGAAGATTTCATTCGCCGAGCTGCCCCGGTCATGGAGAAGGAAGGCTTCTTCGAACGCGAATCGCATCGCACGGTGGACCGCTATGGCGACATCGCGCAGGTGTTCAGCACCTACGAGTCGCGTCACGCCGCTACCGATGCCAAACCGTTCCAGCGCGGCATCAACAGTTTCCAGCTGATGTTCGATGGCCATCGCTGGTGGGTGGTGACGATCTACTGGCAGGGCGAAACGCCGGACGCGCCGATTCCGAAAAAGTACGGCGGTTGATCCGCACGCGGCAAGGCGCCAGCGCGAGGCCTCTCTTCGACCCGGAACGACTCCACCATGCACATCCGACGGAAGAACACGCTGGCTGCTGCTGTGGCTGATGGCCGTCGCAAGCACGGCCGCGGCGGTTGAACCGGGCTCCTTGAAGCGCGACCTGCTGAAGGCGGAGGCCGATGCCTGCCAGGCTTTCGAGGCCGGCCATGCCGATGCGCTGCGCCATGCGTTGACGCCGGATTTCACGCTGGTCGATTCGCACGGCAAGGTGACGAACCTCGAGCAGAACCTTGCCGAGGTCGCCGCGCGCGAGCCGTTCTACGACGTGTTCCGCAACCACGATCAGCAGGTGCGCCTGTATGGCGATACCGCGCTGGTCGTGGGCATCACCAGCGTGCGCGGCCGTGCCGGCGGCGAACCGTTCGCCGCCGATTTCCGCTACACGGACACCTGGATCCGCCGGCGCGGCAGGTGGCTGCTGGCCGCCAGCCACGCGAGCCGCTTGCCCTGACGCGAATCAGTCCGGAATTTCCGGCTCGACCAGCTTGCCCAGCAACACCAGCGATTCCTGCCAGCCCACGTAGCACTGCTCGACCGGGATGACGTTGGGCAAGCCTTCCTGCACCACCTGCATCTCGGTGCCGCAGGACACCGCGCGGAAGGTGATGGTGGTGGTCATCTCGCCGGGCAGGTTGGGATCGTCGAAGTGATCGTTGTACTTGATCCGCTCGTCCGGCACGAGCTCGCGGTAGGTGCCGCCGAAACTGTGGCGGTTGCCGCTGGAGAAGTTGGTGAATGACATGCGGTAGGTGCCGCCTACCCGGGCATCGAGCTGATGGACCGTGCAGGTGAAGCCGTTCGGCGGCAACCACTTGGCGACGGCATCGGCCTCGAGAAAGGCGCGGTAGACCCGGGAGGGCGGGGCGCGCAGCACGCGATGAAGGCGAACGGTGTTGGTCATGGCTGTATCCGTTGACGAGGCAAGCCCTCATGTCGACGACGAACGAGGAGGGCTGTAATCGACGCAGAGACCTTCCGCCGCACAGCCGCACACGGCGGTTGTCGACGCCAAACGGCAACGGTTACCGCTGTCGCTTCGCCGCGTACATCGCGCGGTCCGCCTGCGCCAGCAAGGTATCCGGGTCGCTTCCGTCCGCGGGGAAGCAGGCGATGCCGATGCTGGCATCCAGCCGGAACATCCCGTCGGGCAGCGTGAAGGGCGGACTCAGGCAGTCACGCAGGCCATCGGCGATGGCACGGGCGGTTTCGGCATCGCGGCAGCCGGGCAGCACGGCGACGAATTCATCGCCGCCGACGCGGGCCACCAGGTCGCCCTTGCGCAGGCCTTGCTGCAGGCGCTGGGCGACCTCGCGCAGAACGCGATCGCCGGCGTCGTGTCCGCCGCGGTCGTTGATCTCCTTGAAACCGTCAAGGTCCAGATAGAGCACGGCGAGGCCGTCGTCGGTCTGCATCGCGTGCCCGATGGCGTACCGCAGCTCGCCATACAGGCGATGGCGATTGGACAGTCCGGTCAGCGGGTCGTGGCTGGCACGGTACTCGAGTTCGCGCTCGGCGCGGCGCAGTTCCGTGACTTCGTGCGCCACGCCGATGCGCACGCCGTACTCGGGCACCCAGCGCGCCGACCACTGGATGTCCACGGTGCGGCCGTCCTTGTGCACGTAGCGATTGCGGAAGTGGCGCTGCAATGCGCCGTCCATCACCCGCTCGGCTTGCTGCATGGTGGTTTCACGATCGTCGGGGTGAACCAGATCGAATATCGGTCGACCTACGACTTCGTCGGAGGCATAGCCGAAGATGCGTTCGAAGCTTGCGCTGACGTAGAGGAAGCGACCCGCGGCATCGACGACACAGACGGCGTCGGGCAGCAGGTCGAGCACATGGGCGAGGGGAGGCAGCTTCGAGATCATGGGGCAGAGTCGTGACGCCCGCACAGGTGGGTCAGGGCATGGTAACGCAGTCGCCAACCCGGCCTTCCAGGTCGCCGAACTGGCAATGGAACGGCGTGGATGGCTTGTTGCGTGACAGGAAGGGGACGACGAGCAGCCTCGCCCTGGTCGCGTCCTCGAACCGGCCTCATCGAAGGGCTTGGGGACGCTTCGAATCGCGAGTCGGGATCGGTGAACGGATCGGCCCCGCGCGTCCGCCGACTGGGCGGGTCGTTGCATCAACGGAGTCGTTATTCCCGCCAGCGCGAGTCAGCGCGAATCGTTCCCGGGCCGGCGGATGGCCCGGACCTTGCCGCTGCTTCCGCCGCCGCAGAAGAAGCGGTCGCCGCCGTCGGACTCCAGTCCCGACACGCCTGCGCCAGGCGGCATCTGCAGGCTCTCGAGCACTTCGCCCGTCGCCGGGTCGATGTGCCGCACGTCGCTTTCGTCGCCTTCCCAGGTACCGTGCCAGAGTTCGCCGTCGACCCAGGTGACGCCAGTGACGAAGCGGTCGCAGGCGATGGTGCGCAGGACGGCGCCAGTCTCGGGATCGACCTGATGGATCTTGCGGTCGCGGTATTGCCCGACCCACAGCGTGCCTTCGGCCCATGCGAGTCCGGAGTCGCCGCCGTCGCCTGGTGCCGGGATGGTGGCAAGCACGGTGCCGGTCGCCGGATCGATCTTGCGGATGTGGTTTTCGGCGATCTGGAAAAGATGGCGGCCGTCGTATGCCGTGCCCGCGTGGCCGGCGACATCGAGCGTGCGCTGCGTCGCTCCGGTCGATGGGTCGAAGGCGACCAGGCTGTCGCCGCCGGCGAACCACACGCGCTCGCCGTCGCAGCTCACGCCGTGCACGTGGTCGATGCCCGGGAAGGGGCCGTATTCGCGGATGATTTCGGCGGCTGATCGTTTCATGCGGCTCATCCTGCGTCGCCGGCGAGGGATACCGGGAGTAACAAGCTTGTCGGGAATCCGGGCACCGGCGGCGTCATCCAGCGACGGGCCCGGCCGCGGCCGCAGGCATCCACCTTGCCCGCCGTCGCCAGCGCGTCGAGTGTCCGCTGCACGCTGCGCTGGCTGGTGCCGAGCGCCAGCGCCAGGGCCGAGCTCGACCACGATTCGCCGTCGGCCAGCAAGGCCAGCACGGCCGCATGCGCGTCGTCGAAGGGCCGCGCCAGCACGACGACCTCGCTGGCGTCGCGAGGCACCAGGACAAATCCGTGCCGGGTTGCGTCGATGCCGGCGACGGGTCGAAGCAGCGCGCGCAGCCGTCCGATTTCCACCCGCAACCGGGCGCGGTGGGACTCGTCGGCGTGTTTCGTGCGGAAGGCGCGCGCGATGAGCGAGGCCCTGGGCGCATCGGCGGGCCATGCCTCGGCCAGCAAGCGTGCGAGCGTGAACAGTACCGGGCGCCGCTGCAGCGGTATCGTGGCCGCCGCACCGTGTACGGCGTAGCGGCAGGCATCCACCACGAGCGCCGCGGAGCCGAGCAGGGCCTCCACGTCGTCGAGTTGAAGTAGCCGCTCATTGCCTCGAGCGAACAGGCGCGCGGCGGGCAGCTGCAGCGCGCTGAACGCATGTTCGACTTCCGCCACCAGGGTCGGGATGCCTGCCGCGCGCGCCGCCTTTTCGGCCCGAGCCAGCGCGGCGCGTGCCGTGGCCGCGCGCAGCCGGCGCATCGCGATGCCCGCGATGACGAGCTCGCAGGAGGCTCGCGATGCGAGTGGCAGCGAGGCGGCATTGAGCTCGGCCAGTGTGCGTTCGGCTTCGTCGAGGCGACCGATCAGCAGCAGGCGCCGCGCCTTCAGATACTGCGCATAGGCGGCGTTCGCACGGTCGCCGTGAGCATGCAACACGGCCCATGCGGCGTCGAGCGCGGCGGTGGATCCGCCGAGCTCGCGCGACAGCAGCGCGACCTCGGCCTCGGCGACGGTGCAGCGTGCGCGCGCCATCGTTTCGTGGGAGCCGAAGCTTCGCGCGGCGCGGCGCAGCAGCATCCGCGATCGCGGGAAATCGCCGAGCTGGGCCATCGCGATGCCGCGCAGTGCAAGTGCCGGCGCATCCTCGCGCAGCGCCACGCGCTTCAACGCGCCGAGCGGATCGCCGGCGGCAAGCGCGAGCGCCGCCGCGGTGATCAGCGAATCCATCGGAACCTGCTCGTCAATCGCGCCAAACTTGTCACTCCCATCCTGGAAAGCCGGGTTTCTAATCTATCGCACAACATTCATCACACCATGCGGATGGCCAGGGCAGTGGCGCTTGATGGCCGGAGGTACGAAGTGAGCGATAGCCATGACGTGGGCGCCGAACAAGCCGCCTGCCACGACAGCCGGAACACCTCCAACGGCGCTTCCGGCCTGCTGGCCCTGGCGGCGGCGCCGACCTTCGCCTGCATGGCCGTGTTGACCGGCCTGCCTGGC
>Ga0157370_10001491_pt1 | contig 28998 bp, 27 predicted proteins | sample C35metaG_FD_113463 | JGI IMG/M metagenome (GOLD analysis project Ga0157370, IMG submission 113463) | Corn rhizosphere microbial communities from Kellogg Biological Station, Michigan, USA - C3-5 metaG | ecosystem: Host-associated > Plants > Roots > Rhizosphere > Soil | place: USA: Michigan...
CCTACAAGATAAACATGACCTCCACGACCACCATCACCACCATCAGGCCCACCTTTTTCAATAAACTTTTCTCTGTGTAAGTGTGTAGATCCCTTACCTCCCTTACCGGAAGACACATATATCTTTACGTAATCTACAAAATTTCCTTCTGTCATTCTTTCCTGTTAAATGTTTATTGTTTTATGGTCGCGGGTGCAAAAGTAAGCTATTTTTATGAATTTGCCTATTGTGGTGTTTTTCAAACAACAGGACTATACTATTCCGGCTATCATTTCTTACCTTGCAGCAAACAAATTTACGCATGAAAATACTTCCGCTTAATGAGGGTATATTTACAGCTACGAAGACCAAAATTTTCGCTTCTATAACAAGGGAAGAAGTAGAAACTGCCGACCCTTCGCTACTCAAAATGGCTATCTGCCCTTTTTTAATTGTATTGCCTGATGACCTCATCATTTTAGATACCGGACTAGATATTTTGAAGGATGGTAGATGCGTTATTACAACATTAATTGAAGAAGCAGGATATTCTGCAGACCAGGTTACCAAAGTTTTACTTTCGCACCTGCATAAAGATCATATTGAAGGATTAGGTGCTATTACCGGCGGTCAGTTTACACCAAACTTTCCAAACGCACAGATCTATTTTCAGCAAAGAGAGCTTGATTATGCATTACAGCAAACCGAAAGTCATTCGTTTAATCAGGATTATGTAAAGTTGTTACCTACTCTACCCAACATTGTTATAATGAATGATAACAAAGGTACTATTGGAGATTATATCACTTATGAAGTTACAGGCGGGCACACTCCGTTCCATCAGGTTTTCTGGATAAAGGAAAATGGCGAAACCGCTTTTTACGGAGCCGATAACCTGCCACAAAAAAGTTACCTTAAATTCCACATTGCTTATAAAACCGACTATGACGGTAAAAAAGCAATGGAAAATCGCCTAGAGTGGGAACAGCAGGCTAAAGCCGAAAACTGGACTGTGTTGTTCTACCACGATTTTAGTAAAAACAGCACAACGTTATAAATGCAAAAAGCCAGGCAGTACCTGGCTTTTATATTCTATTTAAGATTACTCTTTAAGTGAGCGTACCTTTACCTTATCAATCTTAACGCCATCCATCTTTACAACTTCAAGTTCATAAAGATTCCACGCGAGCTTTTCGCCCTGTTTCGGGATATATGACAGTTCTGTCATTACAAGTCCGCTTACAGTGGTTACTTCATAATCATTAGTAAGATCATCAAGGTCAAAGTAAGTAAGAAAATCATGCAACGGATAATGTCCGTCCACAAGCCACGTACCGTCTTCATTCGCAACAAGACTAAACTCGTCCTCATAAAAGTCAGATGCATCACCTACAAGTGCTTCAAGTATATCATTAAGCGTTATTAGTCCCTGAAAAACGCCATATTCATCGGTTACCAATGCGTAATGTACTTTAGTTTTCTTAAATATTTCGAGTGCTTTATAGGCTGAAGTATGCTCTATAAGGTAAACAGGTTCTTTAACGATCTCTTTAAGGCTAAAGTCACTTCTGTCATTATTGGCAAAAATATCTTTAAGCAGCACAACACCTATAACATCGTCAAGGCTTGCGCCTTCTATTACAGGATATACCGAATGCAGCTCTTCAAGCATTAAATCTCTTATCTCGGCAGTATTAGCATCGGTAGAAAGGTAGGCTACAGATTTTCTGTGTGTCATAAGCGAATTCACCTTACGATCTCCAATATGAAACACACGTTCCATGATATCGTGTTCAATTTCCTGAACTTCCCCACCTTCTGTACCTTCTTTAATAATAGCTTTTATCTCTTCTTCAGTAACTTTTCCGTCTGCCGTAGGGCGTATGCTGAAAACCTTTAACAGAAAATCGGTAGAAGAAGTAAGCAACCATATGAAAGGCGCTGTTATAATAGAAATAAACTTCATAGGTATCGCTACCGCTTTAGCTATGGTTTCCGGAAAGTTAAGCCCTATCCTTTTAGGAAGAAGCTCGCCCAGGACCAAAGAGAAAAACGTTAGTATCACTACTACAATACCTACTGCTATATTATCGGCATAAGGTTTTAAAGTTTCAAAACCTTCTACAAATAGCTTTACATCTCCGGTAACTTTATCTCCGGAATATATACCGGTTAAAATACCAATAAGTGTTATCCCTATCTGTACTGTAGAAAGGAATTTATTTGGCGAATTTGCCAGGTCCAGTGCAGCCTGTGCACTGGCATTGCCTTTTTTTGCGGCGGTTTCAAGTCTGCTTTTCCTTGCCGAGATCAATGCGATCTCAGACATGGAGAAAACACCGTTAAGTAAAATCAGGAAAAATATTATTGCAATTTCCAAGCGTTATGTTTTTAATTAAAGCGTATCGATTACAGCACTTAACCGATTAGTAATTTCAGATATTTCGCCAATACCATTTACAGCATGAAATTTACCCTGCTCTTTGTAATACTCAATAAGCGGAGCGGTTTTTTCATTATATTCCTGATAACGGTTACGGATAAGGTTTTCGTCCTGATCATCGGCACGGCCACTTGTTTTACCTCTTTCAAGAAGACGTGTAACAAGTATTTCATCATCAGCCTCAAGTGCAACAGTAGCTGTTACGCCCCAGCCTTTAGACTTTAAAAATTCGTCAAGTGCATCTGCCTGTTCTGTAGTACGTGGAAAACCATCAAAAAGGAAACCTTTTGTATCAGGATTTTTCTCAATCTCATCCTGAAGCATTTTAATGGTAAGTGCATCCGGAACAAGCTCCCCTTTGTTTATGTAAGACTTTGCTTCAAGGCCAAGAGCTGTTTCGTTTTTAATGTTGTAACGAAATATATCACCCGTAGAAATATGTGTAAGGCTATATTTTGTTTTTAAAAACTCTGCCTGTGTTCCTTTTCCTGCACCCGGCTTTCCAAATAATACGATATTGATCATTTTATATTAAAGTTGTATTTGTAATTTATTCTTTTAACTGATATACCTGCGGCAGGTTACGCCCCAGCCCGTCATAATCAAGGCCATACCCAACGATAAACTTATCGGGGATTTCAAAGCCTACATAATCCAGTTTTATATCCTTGGTATAAGCTTCCGGCTTAAAGAAAAGTGTAGCAATCTTTAATTGCTTAAGATTATGCCCTTCAAAAATCTTTTTAAGCTCGGCCACAGTATTACCGGTATCTACGATATCCTCTATTACCACAACGCTTCTCCCCTCAAGGTTTTGGTTTAGCCCAATTAGTTGTTTTACTTCGCTTGTGGTAGTCATACCTTCATAGGAAGCCAGCTTTACAAAACTCACTTCGCAGGGCTCTGTATATTTCTTTACAAAGTCTGACACCACCATAAAAGAACCGTTTAGTACTCCTATGAATACCGGAACTTCATCTTTAAGATCTTCCTGTGCCTGACGGGCCATCCTGTCTATAACCTCATCAATCTCTTCTGCCGTTATAAACGGAACAAAATGCTTATCGTGAATCTGTATCACTGTTTTTCTTACGTATTGGTTTTGCAATAGTTTGCAAATATACTAATTACCAATAAGCTCCCTACATGCACCCCGTTCATTTTGCAATAATTTTATGAGTGTTAAATTAGATTTAATACTCAGGACATTAAAAATTTAAATAAGTAATTTCGGTAAAAAGACAACTATTCAAATTATAGTATCATGAAAGCATCATTATTTACACTCTCATTAATAAGCGTTTTATCATTAGGATCCTGCAAAAAGGAACCTTCTAAAGAAGAAAAACAGGAAGCAAAAGCCGAAGGCAGCACTACTGTGAAAACCGCGATAGGCGATCTTACTCTACCCGCTCCTTTTGAATCTGAATCAGTTACAAAACGCAACAGTATGAAAGACTGGCCTGAAGGACAAACCCCTAAAGCTCCGGCAGGATTTACAGTCACTAAATTTGCAGGCGATCTTAAAAACCCACGTAATACTTACATAGCCCCTAACGGCGATATTTTTGTGGCAGAGTCAGGCACTGCCGGAAGTGCAGACCAGATTACTGTTTTTAGAGATAAGGATAAAAACGGCTCATTTGAAACCCGTGCTATTTTTGCCGAAAAACTAAACCAGCCTTACGGAATGCTTATTCTGAAGGATTATTTTTATGTTGCCAATACAGACGGGCTATATCGCTATCCGTATAAAGAAGGCGAGATGAAACTCCAAACCGACAAGGCCAAAAAAATAGTAGAATTACCTGCCGGAGGTTACAACAACCACTGGACACGTAACCTTATAGCAAATGCTGATGGTTCCAAAATATACATTACTGTAGGATCCGGAAGCAATGTTGCCGAACATGGCATGGGTAACGAGTTTAGACGTGCCAATATTCTGGAAGTGAATCCTGACGGCACAGGCGAACGCATTTATGCAAGCGGACTTAGAAACCCTGTGGGTATGGACTGGAACCCTGCCAACAAAGAATTATGGACAGCGGTTAACGAACGTGATGAACTGGGCGACGAACTTGTTCCTGATTACATTACCAGCGTAAAAGAAGGCGGTTTTTACGGATGGCCTTATTCTTATTATGGACAGATTGAGGATCCAAGAATGAAAGGCCAGGGCAAAGATCTTGTTGCAAAAGCTATTGTGCCGGATGTTCCTGTAGGAAATCATACGGCATCGCTTGGCATCGCTTTTTATAATAAAGATGCCTTCCCTGCTCAATATAGAAACGGTGCTTTTGTAGGCCAGCATGGTTCATGGAACAGATCTGTACTAAGCGGCTACAAAGTATTGTTCGTTCCGTTTAAAAATGGTAAGCCCTCAGGCCCTCCGCAGGATTTTCTTACCGGATTTATTGCCGATGAGAAAAAAGCAGAGGCCTACGGCCGACCTGTAGATGTTACCGTTATGAATGACGGATCGCTATTAGTAAACGACGACAGCGGTAATACACTATGGAAAGTAGCCGCCACAAAATAGTCTCTATTAAATAATTATATATTCTTACTTAATTCCTGCAGGTTCATCTGCAGGTTTTTTACTTTAGCGCAACAACCTCCTGATGATAAAAAAATCACTTTGTTTATTAGCCCTTTCTCTGATTACTGTTCAAACTTTTGCACAACAAAAAAAAGACAGTATTCCATCTGCCAACTCACTCAAAGAAGTTATAATAAGCAACTACCATGTAAGCGACAGCCTAATGAACGCTCCGGCATCGGTAAGTGTGCTTTCATCAGCCGATTTACAACGCAACAACAATTCTGATATTTCTGCTTCGCTAAATACTGTTGCAGGCATACTTATGCAAAGCGGCGCAATAAATACCAACCGAATTTCCATACGCGGTATTGGCGCGCGAACACCTTATGGCACTAATAAAATACGCGCATTTTATGGAAGCATACCCCTTACATCGGGCGATAGTGAAACCACTATTGAAGATATTGACCTTGAAATTATAGACCAAACTGAAATTATTAAAGGGCCGCTTTCCAGTGTGTATGGTGCCGGCCTTGGCGGTGCGATACTTATCAAACCAAAACAATTGCGCACTCCCGGCAGTGAAGCTTATACAGGAACTACGGTAGGGTCATTTGGATTGGTAAAAAACACCCTTCGCTATAGTTACGACAGTAATTTTGGCAGCCTGAACCTCAGCTATCATAAACTCGAAACCGATGGCTGGCGTAATAACAGTGCTTATAACCGTGAAGGAGTTACATTGGCAGGAGAATTGTTTCGTAAACAAAATAGCAGGCTTACCTATTTTGGGAATTATACTTATATGAAAGCCTATATACCCAGTTCCATAAGTAAAACAATGTTTAACAATAATCCAAGAGGAGCAGCACCTACATGGTCAGCTTCTAAAGGATATGAGCAATATGATTCGTACATGGGTGGGCTTGCTTATGACTGGCAGTTATTACCGTGGTTAAAGAATACTACATCTGTATTTATAAATACAAAGAACAGTTATGAGCCGCGCCCGTTTGACATATTAACGCAGGACAATACTGCCTTTGGCGGTCGTACACAGTTTTTTGGCGATTTTAAATTGGGTAAAATGAAATCGCAGTTTATTGCGGGCATGGAATATTTTAAAGATGGCTTTAAGGGAGGCACCTATGAGAACCTGTACGAACAAAATAATGGCAATGGCACGCTTGAAGGCGGTCAGCTGACAGGCAGCAAACAAAAGCGTGATTTTATTAATGCCTTTGCACAATTGCGTATTCAGTTACTGCCAAAAATTGAACTGCAAACAGGAATTAATTACAACAAAACGCAGTTTAAACTTGATAGCACCTACCCTGCCGACGCTGTATATTCTCAGGAGTACAGCTATAACGACATCTGGTCGCCACAGGTATCGTTACTATATAAACCTGACAGGCTGCAAACTTTGTATGCATCGGTTAGTCGTGGCTTTTCATTACCATCGATAGAAGAAACACTAACAGCAGACGGCACAATTAATCCAAATATTAAACCCGAGAATGGCTATAATTTTGAATTGGGCGGTAAATTCTATTTCTTTAACCGAAGCCTGTATGCTGAAGTTTCCGCCTATCGCATGCAAATTAAAGACCTTTTGGTTGCGCAACGTGTGGGAGATGATCAATACATAGGCGTTAATGCAGGAGAGACACTGCACCAAGGTGTAGAAATCAGTATTAATTACAACTGGGAAATTGATCCGTTTGTAAACCTTCGCCCTTATGCATCAGCATCTTTTGGCAACTATGAATTTAAGGATTTTGTAAACAATGGTGTAGATTACTCCGGCAATAAACTAACGGGTGTTCCTGCCAATAAAGTAAATGCAGGATTTATGTTTCAAACCCATTTCGGCTTTTACCTGTCTTCCGACTTCTATTATGTAGATAACATCCCTATGAATGATGCCAATTCGGCGTATGCCAAAAGCTATAACCTCCTTAATGCAAAAACAGGTTACAGGTTTACGCTTTTTAACGGTTTATCGGCACATATTTCGGGGGGTGTAAACAATATAACTAATATGCATTATGCTTCAATGATATTGGTTAATGCAACAGGCAGTAATGGTGCACCGCCAAGATACTACTACCCGGGATTACCTGTAAACTACTACGGAAACATATCGTTTAGTTATCTCTTTTAAAAACATTCTAACGGAACTATTACCCCAAAAGCAATATTCTTAGTATTGAATCCTGCATTTTCGCTTTGCAGCCCGGCATTAGAAACATGCCTGGCACAGACACGAACATCTATAGCAACATCTCCTAAATTATAATTAGTCCCCATACCAAAGACATCACAAAAAGCAAAACCTTTTGTAAGCCTTTCAGTTTCGGTATCGGTAATCATCGGGCCTACGCTTCCCATGATATATATGCTCAGGTCATTGCTACATTTATACCTTACAAAAAGAGCTACGTTAAAAATGTATTCTTTAATATCCATCAATTTCATATAAGCTTCGCGCTTATCTTCAAAATCAGGATCTTCAGGTTTTACAAAATAAAAATTCTTTAATCTGTGTCTTGCGAAATTAACTTCGGGCTGAAGCGCCATCTGATATTGCCACTTTTTCAAAGGATTAAAAGTGTAATACACCTGTGCCTGAATGTACCTGTTAGTATAAGTATAATCGGTATTTTTAAATTCGCTGCCATTGCCATAAGAAAGTCCTATAGCATAGGCCGAATTTCTTTTTCCTTCCTGTGCATGCACACCTATAAAGCAAAATAGCGCAATAAAAAGTGATTTAAATTGCATGGTGATTTGTCTTTGGTCAATTAAATTTACAAATTTTAACATTAACAAATTCGCAAAACCGACTAAAGCATAAAACTGGAATAAAACCTTAATAATAAACGAAATAAGAAGAAGTGTCACACTTTGTAAATTTGCATGTCACACTTTGTCCGGTTAAGTAAAGGTTATTTTAAAATAGTTATAGAGTAATTTGTAGTAATTAATAAAATAATATGCTACATAAAATGAAAACTACTTTACTTACATTGCTTTTTATTGCTTTTTCGTGGGCAGCGAGAGCACAAAACCCAACTATAGAAGGCGATATTATGATGTGTCCGTATACAAATGGGACAGCATCTATAACAAGCGACACCCAATATGACACTTACCAATGGTATTCTAAATATTGGTTTACCAACGATCCTTATGTTACTATAGACGGGGCAACATCTGCTTCGTTTACATACGACTGGTTAACTTACGATCAGTCATTACTAAAGGTAGTGGTTACTAAAAACGGACAGACATTTGAAAGTAACGCTATACAGATAGACAGCTATCAATGGTCGGGACTGCTAATCATGAATGAGCTGCAAGGCAACGTTCATTTTGAATATAATGAAGAAACTTTAGAATCGTGGTATGTAATGTGTACAGGCGCTAAAATTGTGCAAACAGTATTAGAACCTTTTGTAACCGCACAATGGTATAAAGATGGACAGCCAATACCGGGGGCAACTTCACTTACTTATGTTATTACAGAACCGGGTGCCTATAATGTAGTTGCAGGCGTAGCGGTATGCCCTGATGCTACATCGACCTCTCAGGTACTTAATGTAATTGCAAGCGATGACTGCGGCCCAAGCACTCCGTCACCGCTTGTTATACAGGGAGATACTGCACTTTGCCCCGGCACTAACGGATTGGCTTTTGTTACTAATGCTGTAGGCTATGATACTTACCAATGGTACGCGAAATTTTCGGGAGAAACAGAATTTGAAATTATCGAAGCTGCAACAGTGGCATCATTTACTTACGACCAGGAAACCTATGGAGAGGCTACCATAAAAGTAGAAGTGACTAAAGATGGCCAAACGTATCAGTCTAACGAATTAGTTGTGGATACTTATGATATTGCAATTTCTTTTGGATCTGTACCAAGCGAAGGTGTTACTACAGAAGGCCCTGTTTTTCTTGTATGTGAAGGTGATACAGTTACTTTTACGATACCGGGCAACGAAGAAGATTTTATCAACATACAATGGTTTAAAGACGGACTTCCTATTGATGGAGAATATGGCATGAGCTACATAGCTACAGAGCCTGGAGTTTACCACCTTGATGCTGCCATGACGGTTTGTACTAATAACATACTAACCACTGCAGACAATCCTGTTACAATTAGTGCTAAAGAAGGATGCTTCTTGGGCATTAATGACCCTCAACTTGCAAATGCTACTAAATTATACCCTAACCCTGCAAACAGTGTACTTAACGTATTGCTTCCTGATAATGCTGAAATAAGCAATTACAGCATTATAGACATTACCGGTAAAGTATTACTTAATGGCAGGATTGACCAGACAGAAACTTCAATTAATTTAGAGAACCTTTCATCAGGAACTTATTTAGTGAAATTAAACGGATCACAGGCTCAGGCCACTAAACTTTTTATAAAGCAATAAGCAAGTAATTAATCTAGGTCACTTTTTTTTTAGCCGGGGCAATTGTTCCGGCTTTTTTGTATTTTTCGGGCAAACAAACTCTTGTGCAAACCACCTTTTATCAACAGATAGCAAACAGCACGGCACACCGCCCTATAAGGGATTTGCTTTCAGGACTGGTTTTGAAAGACAAAAGATTGCTGCCGGAGCTGACAACTATTGCTTTTAATATAAAAGACAAGAACCACCATAAAGCCTGCTGGATTGCTGAACTGGTACTCGATGCCAGGATTGAATGGCTACAGGAATATCTTGATAAATTTTGTACCGCCCTACCCTCTTTTACCAATGAAAGTGCCATGCGGCCAATGAGCAAGATCTGCCTGTTTGCAATCCAACACAGGGAAAAGCATCCTGATTTTTTAAAGATACCTCAGGTGCAGCAAATTAACGAAGCCTGTTTTGACTGGCTTATAAACCCTAAAACCAAAGTTGCCACCAAAGCCTATGCCATGCGCACACTTTACCTCATCGGTAAAAAGGAAGGCTGGATACACCCTGAACTTATAAGAATACTCTCTGAAGATGCTTCAAAACATACAGCAGCTTATAAAGCAGCAGCCAAAGATGTTTTAAAGAAGATAGAAAAATTTAATTTTATGCAAAACCTTTAGAGATTAATGGTTATTACTTGCAATTATAAATTTTACTATATTCGACTGATGAAACCTACCGTAACCGATCTATCTGCAAAAAAACAAAGCCTGCTTTACAGAATTGTAACCAACCTTACATTCTGGGTTCTTATTGCTATTTTGTGCGGTGTTCTGCTTGGGCACTTTGACTCAGCCAATGCCATAAAAATGAAAATTATTGGCGATGGCTTTATTAAGATCATCAAGATCTTCATTGTTCCAATTATATTTATGACGATTGTATTAGGCATAAGCGGAATGGGCGACCTGAAGAAAGTAGGACGTATAGGGATCAAATCACTTATTTATTTTGAGATCGTTACCACATTTGCACTGGCAATTGGCGTAGGCGTTGCCTATCTTATACAACCCGGAAAGATTGACAAAACAGGCCTGAATGTAGAAGATGCAAGTAAATACACCTCAGGATCACACGACTTTAATTGGCTACAATTCTTTTTAGATAACGTTACACTTCAGGTATTGCTTGTAGCAATTATTGTAGGTATAATGCTTAACTATAGTTCTAAAAGAGAGCGGGCAGTATCTGTTTTGTATATCTGTTCTGATTACATTTTTAAAGCGCTTAAAGTAGTCATGTACCTTGCCCCGTTGGGTGCTTTTGGAGGTATGGCCTATACCGTTGGGAAATTTGGTATACATACCCTGCTTCCTTTAGGCAAACTAATGCTGACGGTATATGTAACGATGGCTATTTTTATATTCGTAATACTGGGAAGCATAATGCGCTATTATAAACTCAGTATTCTGGATTTCATCAAATATATAAAAGCTGAACTGCTAATTGTTTTAGGCACCTCATCATCTGAAGCGGCTTTGCCTAACCTTATGGAAAAGCTGGAGCGTATGGGGTGTAGCAAATCAGTTGTGGGATTGGTAGTACCTACAGGCTATTCGTTTAACTTGGATGGCACATCAATATACCTGTCTATGTCGGTTATCTTTTTAGCGCAATTGTATAATGTACACCTTACAATGGAGGAGATACTTACCATTATTGGCTTACTTATGATAACGTCTAAAGGTGCAGCAGGAGTTACAGGAAGCGGATTTATTGTACTTGCTTCTACCCTAACAGCCATCCATAAGATTCCGTTGGAAGGCCTTGCCTTTTTACTGGGTGTAGATAAATTTATGAGCGAAGCCCGTGCTCTGACTAATTTTATAGGTAATGGCGTAGCTACAATTGTTATCTCAAAATCAGAAAATGAATTTGTAGATGATAATAACCCGAGGGTTGAGGAATAGCATATTCTTTTGTATCGAATCAGGCGCTTCTATCCCGATATCTTTGAAACAAGTAATCCTCTCCCCAATCCTCTCCAAAGGAGAGGGAGTAGCTTCACCCGCCTAAGTTAAGGTTATGAGTGGAGCTAAGGTCTTAAACTTTGTGGCGTTAAGCAAATTATTGATTGAAGTGTTAAAAAAGATTTGCTGTCTGAGTGAAGCGAGTTCAAATCTTTTAGCTGAAAGCAATGATTTGTAGCCTAAGAAGTTCAGCCTTGAATTTTTGCTTCTTTTGTTTCAAGACAAAAGAAGAACAAGAATCAGTCTTTCTTCTCCTCTTCCTTATCGTCAAAACCAAACTTACGTAACTGTGGTGCACTAAAAAAAGTAATAGCAATTACACCGAGCGTTAAGCAGCCTCCTGTTACAACAGCGCGTACCGTACCCAGCCAGTGTGCCATAACACCACTTTCAAAATCGCCAAGCTCATTAGATGAACTTACAAATATAGTATTTACAGATGCCACACGCCCGCGCATATGATCTGGTGTTACAAGCTGAAGTATAGTACTGCGTACCACTACGCTCACGGCATCAAACATACCTGAGAATAAGAGAAATGCAAATGATAACAAAAAGTTAGTTGAAAGTCCAAATCCTATAATGCAGAAGGCAAATCCTGTTACAGCAATAAAAAGTTTACGCCCGGGGTATGTTTTTAAAGGTAAAAATGCCAGTATAGCCAACGTTAAAAGCGAACCCACTCCGGGTGCCGATCTAAGCAGACCAAAACCAACTTCATCTACATGTAGAATTTCCTTCTGGAATACCGGTAAAAGGGCAACTGCTCCACCGAATAATACAGAGAACATATCCAGTAGTTGTGCGCCAAGAAGTGTTGGTGTTTTTAGCACAAAACGAATTCCCTGGGTTAAGCTTTGAAGCATAGGTTCTTTTTCCTGTTTTAATATAGGTTTTGTCTTGATGGAAAGCATTGGGATAAGCAATACAAACAGTACGACAACTACGCTAAACATTCCTGCAAGTACACCGTCTAAAGCGATAGCAAGCCCTGCTACTAAAGGCCCTATCATAGAACCTGTTTGCCATGCCATACTGCTCCAGCTGGTAGCATTAGGAAAATATTTTCTGGGCACTATAAGTCCGAACAAAGAAAACACCGATGGCCCCATGAATGAACGGATGATACCACCACAAAATACCAGAAAATATATAAAATACAGCGTTGTATTTATTCCGAGCTCATGTAATGAAAAAGGAGTTGTGAGTGTAAAAAGGCATATCGCCAGAAGAATATATGCTGTAATACAAAAAAGCACCATCTTGCGCTTTTCGTTGAGATCTACAAAATGCCCGGCAAAGAGCGAACATCCTATAGCAGGTATAACTTCGGCAAGGCCAACAAATCCAAGGGCAAGCTTGTCATTCGTAATATGGTATACCCAATAATATATTATGGTAATTTGCATATTAAGGGCAAAGATGAGCCCAAAACGTATGCTTAAAAAAGATTGAAATTCTCTTAATTTTAATACCGGATTTTTTCCAAAGAACCCGGTTCCTGATTCCTCAGGCAATTCATTTTCCAATGTGGTAGATGCTATTGGTTACTAAATACAAAGATACCTGATTTGCTTATATGAAAAGTGGCAGTAACTATTATATTACTGCCACTGTATCTGAAAAATAATTAACCTCCGTTTCTTAACCTGTCAAGCAGGGTTTCAAGTCCTACGGTTGCAAAGCCGGAACTATGGTCTGACAATCCGTAAGGGATGATAAGTTCTCCGTTATGAACTATTCCACCACAGGAATATACTACATTAGGCACATAACCTTCACGTTCATCCGGGTTAGGTACAATAAGCGGATCTTTAAGGCGTCCTATTTCTATAGATGGGTCATTAATATCTAACAATGATGCCGCAATACTGTATTTACGCATAGAACCTACTGCATGAGTCAGTACAAGCCATCCATGCTCTGTTTCTATAGGAGATCCGCAGTTACCTATCTGTACAAATTCCCACGGATATTCCGGCGACTGAATTTTTATCGGATCTTCCCATTCATTAATATTATCGCTATACATCAGGTAATTGTTCCAGCCATCTATTCTGGAAAGCATGGCATATTTACCGTTTATCTTTCTTGGGAACAATGCCAGATTTTTATTTTTTGCACCCGCACCATTAAGCGGACTGGTTTTGAATTCATAAAAATCGGTAGTTTTTAAAAGTTTAGGCATAATATGCACACCATCATAAGCAGTGTAAGTTGCATAATAATACACACGGCCCATGTCATCGGTAAATTTCACGAAGCGGGCATCTTCAATTCCTTTGCTTTCAAAATCGGAAATTGGAAAAATCACCCTGTCGCTAATATCGGTATCCTTAGAAAAGCTTATCCTTCTGTAACTGTCAGACAGCGCCAGGATAAGGTTATACTGCCTAATTGTTTTTTCGTCAGAAGTGTTGCTTTTTTCTTCAGCTACAAGAGCTTTTAGTTCTTCATAATCAAAGCGGTCACCTAGTTTTTCGTTTACAGCATGTATAAATTCGTTATTTATATCGGCTTCTTCTGCTTTCTTAAGGAAAAGTCTTTTCTGATATACAACATTGTGTATTTTTTCTGCCTCATCAATATAGTTACTGGCAGGTATTACAGTAATATCATTATTCCTGTCTATAATGGCCCTGCGAAAAGCGACAGATGACACATGCCCTTCACCCACAGCCCTAAAACTGATGATTACACGAAGCTGGCCTTCTTCAAGATTGGTCTGATCCGGGTCTGGCACTATTGACGGATTAAAAAATGCCGCCGACTCAATAGAATATTCGTGCGTAAAGTAAGATCCTATAAGCAACTTGCAATACTCATCCATTTTTTCATAATCGCCACCTGCCAGTATAATATACTTTTTTACACGTTCGCAGTTGCGAAGCAGTTTGCGGGTAATATTACGGTGGCGCTTGGAAAAATCCTGCAATAACGGCGATGTAAGCGAAAAAACTTCCTCTTTATCCAGTTTTAATATTTTACGTATAAGTTCTACTGCGCGTTCTTCTCCATTAAAAAAGTATCGGGCAATAACACGTGTAGGATCCGGCGCTACTTTTACCGGCTTTCTTTCAATTGTAAGTCTCATAGGCAGTGTTTTCTCTGCAATAGCAGGTTTCAAGATTTATTGGACCTCTAAAATACGAATATAATTTTAGATACTCCATGCGCCTAAATGCTAAAGTTAAGGTAAAATACTACAGCAAGAGACCTTAAAACCCAGTAGCAAATTAAAAATACTTTTAAGTATCTTTGCCATTGAAAACAACAGCTAACAATGAATTATTTTTCTTCTGATTTTAAGTTGGGCATTTTAGGCGGCGGGCAGCTGGGTAAAATGATGCTGACCGATACCCGAAAATTTGATATACAAACGTATGTACTTGACCCAAGTGATGAAGCTCCCTGTAAAATAGGCAGCAACAAATTCTTTCAGGGCGACCTGATGGATTTTGATACCGTATATAACTTTGGTAAACAAGTCGACGTGCTTACGTTTGAGATTGAACTTGTAAACATTCAGGCTCTTGAAAAACTGGAAGCCGAAGGTATTAAGGTATATCCATCGCCAAAGACATTAAAACAGATACAGAATAAAGGAATCCAGAAAGATTTTTACGCTGCAAACAATATTCCTACTGCTGACTACAGAAGGTTTGAAACATTAGCCGAACTTAAGGAAGCTGTAAATAACAAATCGATAGTAATGCCTTTCGTTTGGAAAAGTACCGAAGGCGGTTATGATGGAAACGGCGTTAAAGTAATTCGCAATGAGCAAAGTTTTGAAGGCGTACCAAATGTACAGTGTATAGCTGAAGCTATGGTGCCTTTTAAAAATGAGCTTGCCGTAATCGTTTCAAGAAACCCGTCGGGAGAAATTAAAACGTATCCTGTAGTAGAAATGGAGTTTCATCCGGAAGCAAATCAGGTAGAATATGTAATATGCCCCGCACGTATTGATATGGCTGTTGCCGATAAAGCACGCGCTATCGCCCTAAAAGTATCGGAACATTTTAACCATGTAGGCTTGTTAGCTGTGGAAATGTTCCAGACTATTGACGACGAAATTCTTGTAAACGAAGTTGCGCCAAGACCACATAATAGCGGACACTATTCTATCGAGGCCAGCTACACGTCGCAATTCGAACAGCACATCCGTGCAATACTTGACCTGCCATTAGGTAATACCGATAGCAAAGCTGCCGGTATTATGGTAAACCTTGTAGGCGCAGAAGGCTATTCAGGCAACGTTATCTATGAGAACATAGAAAAGATATTAGGCAAACATGGTGTAACGCCACACATATATGGAAAGAAACAAACAAGGCCTTTCCGTAAAATGGGACACGTTACTATTGTAAATGAAGATATAGCTGAAGCACGAAGAATAGCAGAGGAAGTAAAGAACACTATACGAGTAATCAGTGTTCAGTAATCAGTCTATCACCGTCAAACATCAACTAATAACAATTAAGAAATGAAAGTAGGAATTATAATGGGATCGATATCGGATATGCCGGTAATGCAGGATGCCATAGATATATTAAAAGAATTTGGAATCGAGACCGAAGTAGACATTGTTTCAGCCCACCGTACTCCAGAAAAACTTTATGAATACAGTACATCAGCCCATACCCGTGGTATAAATGTAATTATTGCCGGAGCAGGAGGAGCAGCTCACCTACCCGGAATGGTAGCAAGTATGAGTCCGCTTCCTGTAATAGGCGTTCCTGTAAAATCAAGCAACTCAATTGACGGATGGGACAGCGTACTTTCTATCCTGCAAATGCCTGGTGGCGTCCCTGTAGCAACTGTAGCACTAAACGGCGCGAAGAATGCAGGTATACTTGCAGCACAAATATTAGGCAGCCACGACAAACTGGTACTTGCTAAAATTATAGCTTATAAATTGAGCCTTAAAGAAGCAGTAAACAAGGCTTCGGAAGAATTGAAGAATAGAAAATAGTTTTGTAACTTTGGTAAAAGCGACGCAGTTATGGATATCCAGGCTTCAAAAATAGAGTTGGCAAAAATGATACTTGATTTAGAAGATTCTAAATTGATTGAAAAAGTACGCAAACTCATTACCAAAGAAAAAAAAGATTTTTACGACGAATTATCTGAAGACCAAAAGCTTGAAATTCAATTTGGCATAGACCAGCTTGACAGAGGCGAAAAAGTATCTTGGGAAGACTTTAAGGCAAGCAGAAGAAACAGGCATGCGTAAAGTCGTACTTTCTAATCTTGCACAAAGAAAACTTAACATCTTGCTGGATTACCTGGAAGATGAATGGTCAATAACCGTTGCCAATAATTTTGAAGCCAACTTTGAGGAAAAACTACTTTATATTTCCTCATATCCTGAAAGCTGTATTGAATCCGGCATTTTCAAAAATATCAGAAAATGTATTGTTACAAAGCAAACATCTTTTCTTTACAGGATTAAAAATGAATACATAGAAATTATTACAGTTTTTGACAACCGCAGTAGTTTCAAATCTATTACTAAAGAAATCCGTAAATACTACGGTCATTTATAATGCTATGAACGTACTTACTAAAAAATTCACGACCAAACACGATACTGCTCCATTTAGCAGCATAAAAAATGAAGACTTCCTGCCTGCTATCAAAGAAGGCATAGAAGCAGCCCGCAAAGAGATTGACGATATTGTTGCCAATCCTGAAGCGCCAACATTTGCCAACACTATTGAAGCTATGACTTTTGGCGGAGAAATACTGGACCGCGCTTCTAACATTTTCTTTAACCTGCATTCGGCAGAAACTAACGATGAGATTCAAAAGATAGCGATGGAGGCTTCTCCCCTGCTTTCTGAATTCGGTAATGATGTTCGCCTGAACGCTGCTCTGTTTGAGCGTGTAAAAGCGGTTTACAATCAAAAAGGCAGCCTTAACCTTACCGAGGAACAAAAAACATTGCTAGACAAACAGTACAAAAGTTTTTCGCGCAACGGTGCTAACCTGCCTGAAGATAAAAAGAACAAGCTTCGCGAGATAGATATGGAGCTTTCTAAAATAAGCCTTGAGTTTGGTGAAAATATATTAGCAGAAACCAATGCTTATCAACTGCACATTACTAATAAGGCAGATCTTTCAGGTTTACCGGAAGGCACCATAGAAGCAGCCCATGAACTGGCCAAAAGCCTTGAAAAAGAAGGATGGATATTTACATTAGATTATCCGAGTTATGTTCCGTTCATGACATATGCCGATAACCGTGAATTGCGCAAACAGCTTGCTATTGCATTTGGCGCAAAAGGTTTTCAAAATAATGAATTTGACAATCAGCAGATCGTATTAAGAATAGCGAACCTAAGACATGAACGCGCCAAACTTTTAGGTTATGCTTCTCATGCGAACTTTGTATTGGAAGAGCGTATGGCTGAGAGTCCGGGAAAGGTAAAATCTTTCTTAAAAGATCTTTTAGCTAAAGCAAAACCTGCAGCCGAAAGAGAGTTTGCAGAGCTATCGGCTTTTGCTAAAGAGATTGACGGCATAGACCATTTAGAAAAATGGGATGGTGCTTTCTATTCTGAAAAATTAAAACAAAAGCTTTTTAACCTTGACGACGAAAAGCTTAAACCTTACTTTAAACTGGAGAATGTACTTAATGGTGCTTTTACCATAGCCGGTAAATTATATGGATTACAGTTTGAAGAGGTTAAAGATATTGATACCTATCACAAAGATGTTACCACTTACGAAGTGAAAGACGAGACAGGGAACCTTGTAGCTATCTTTTATGCGGATTTCTTTCCACGTAAAGGAAAACGTAACGGCGCCTGGATGACATCATTCAAATCGCAGTATGTAAAAGATGGTGTTAACGAAAGGCCACACGTATCTATAGTATGCAACTTTACAAAACCTACTGAAACCAAACCATCATTGCTTACCTTTAATGAGGTAACAACGTTATTTCATGAGTTTGGGCATGCGCTGCATGGTATGCTGGCAGACACCATTTATCCAAGCTTAAGTGGTACAAGTGTATACTGGGATTTTGTAGAACTGCCTAGCCAGGTTATGGAAAACTGGTGTTATGAGCCGGAGGCACTTGCTTTATTTGCACATCATTACCAGACGGGAGAAGTTATCCCAATAGAATACATAAACAAGATAAAAGAAAGTGCAAGTTTTCAGGAAGGGATGGCTACAATGCGCCAGCTTAGCTTTGGCCTGCTTGATATGGGATGGCATAGCTCCGACCCAAGTGGCATAACCGACCTTAAAGCTTTTGAAACAGAACAATTTGCTTCTACACAATTATATCCTGATATAGCTGCCAATGCTATGAGTACTGCTTTTTCTCATATTTTTCAGGGAGGGTATTCATCCGGCTATTACAGTTATAAATGGGCTGAGGTGCTGGATGCCGATGCTTTTGAATACTTTCAGGAAAAGGGAATCTTTGACAGGGATACGGCAACTAAATTTAAGGAGAACGTACTTTCTAAAGGTGGCACAGAACACCCAATGCTACTATACAAACGTTTCCGTGGGCAGGAGCCTAAACCGGAAGCATTGCTTAAAAGAGCTGGACTTTTGTAAGTGAGACGATCAGATAAAAACAACAAACCCCGAAGCAGTGCTTCGGGGTTTTCACATAATTACCAGCTCCCTCCTACAATAAAAAACCTAGTGCTGTCATTAAATATCCGTTTTAATTCTCGTGATATTCATATCGTAAATCCTGTATCAAGGGAGAAAGTTATGCCTGAATTTATTTCTTAGCCAATCGGGTGGAGAAATCGGAAATAACATTTTGATATTTGCGAAGCACCCTGTCCCAGTCATGAAACTGTTCATCTGCCTTTACACTGGTGTTATTAATACCTGATGATTCACTTACCAGTTTAACCTTAAAGGTTAGCGGTGATGATTTTGATAGTTTAATAATAAGCCTGGTTCTAATTGTATTCTGCTGAAACGATTGCACGCTCCATGCAGTGCGCAGGTAAGATGTTTCCTTATCGCTTACTTCTATAGCATCAAAATAATCGGTCACAATTTGAGAGGTAAGTTTCCATGCCTCATTTATATCCAGATCCTTATTTACCTCAATAGAGAAATCTACATTGGCATGGTCTGTTTTAATGGAGGCTTCTTCAGCATCATCTCTTTTCATTTCAAAATAAACGCTTTTAGGTGCTTCAGGCCCTGCCTTTTTACCGCATACTGTAGCTTCATACTTTAAGAATCCGGGTTTTTCTACTTTTACTTTATAGCATTCTGCCTTGTCAAGCTTTAGCTTATAGGCACCTACGCCCACCTGCTGGCCATTAACAATTATGTTCGCATCAGGTTCTGATGCGCTTACTTTTACGGTTTGTGCCTGTAAGGCTATAACCGTAAAGAATAAAAAGAAAGTAATTTTTGTCTTCATAATGTGTAGGTTTAATTAATTAAAAATATCTAACTCCATAATTAACAGCTGGTATATGTTTTATGGCATCAACAAATTTCAGCGTTTATTAGTTTATACACATAAGGGTTTGTACTGATACTAAATAGGTTTAACCCTATAGGTAAATATTTCACCTTAAAATAACTTTCAAATATTTTTGAAAGTTTAAAAATAAAATCATACATTTGAAATATGGAATTCAAAGAAGCAAAAAATAAGTTTGTACAAACCTGGGGGGCACTTGGTTCTCAGTGGGGTATTAATAAGACCATGGCACAAATACACGCCCTGCTTATGATTGCACCCGAACCGCTTTCTATGGAAGACGTGATGGAAGAGTTGCAAATATCCCGCGGCAATGCCAGCATGAACCTGCGTTCGCTTATGGAATGGGGAATTGTTTACAAAGAATACAAACAGGGAGAACGCCGTGAGTTTTTTACTGCCGAAAAAGACCTTGACGAACTGGCTGTTAAAATTGCACAGGAACGCAGCAAACGCGAAATTAAGCCTGCACTTAAAGTGCTTAAAGAGGTATCGACTTCTATGAAAGAAGAGAAATCTACAGAAGCTAAGCATTTTACCGAGCAAACAGGCAAACTGTATGACTTTGTTCTTAAAGCCGATAATATGCTTGAAAAAGCAACCGAGTATAAAGACAACTGGCTTGCCGGACTTGTAATGAAACTAATGCGATAATAACCTTTAAAATTTACAATTATGAAATTCTTAGTAGGACTTAATTTTTTCGCAATAGGATTGCCTTTAGTATTAGCTTTACTAAGTATAAAAGACGGTGATTTTTTACAGGAGGCATTATTGTCTACAATGGTAACCGGAGTTTTGCAGGTTATAATAGCAATGATCCTTTTAGCTCTTAACCCCAAAGATGTTCGCCTTTATGGCTATTTTACAGTAACTATTCTTTTCTTTATATTATGGCTGGGATTTAATATTAACGAAGACTGGTTATTTACCGTACCTGCTGCCCTTGCATTGTTTCTTACCTATATTGTAATTTCTACATATAGAAACCAACCCAAAAAAGATTAATTAAGTAATCAATTAAAAATATTTTAGAATTTCTCATGATAAAATGTTTCATTTTTTTTCTGAAAGTTCAATACAAACATACTTCGCAAAAACCATTATTATGAAAACACTTACCAACCAAACCTTATTATATGATGATGATTGCCCGCTGTGCAAAGCCTATACTTCTGGTTTTATAGCAACCGGAATGCTTGATAAAAACGGACGCAAAAGCTATAGTGAACTTACTTATGAAGAACGTAGTTTTGTATATACTCATCGTGCCTGCAATGAGATAGCCCTTGTAGATAACAACAATAAAACTGTTACCTATGGCATTGACAGCCTGCTAAAGTAATAGGCAATTCTTTTCCTCTTATAGCAAGAACAGGCAATCTGAAACCTGTAAACTGGTTCCTTAAGAAGCTATATTCTTTTATATCATATAACCGAAAAGTAATTATTCCCGGAAAGATAATCCCAAAAAAGACACAATGTGTTCCCGATTTTAATTACAGATATCGCATTGCTTACCTGATCTTTGCTATGCTCATTACCGCAACTGTGTTATTTAAATGTGCTCAAATAATCCCTAATTATGTTCATGCCAGCTTTGGGAAAGAATTGATTTTAGCTTCAGGGCAGCTATTTTTTCAAAGTATGTTTCTTCTAAAAGAAAATAAAATAACCCGTCTTACTTATTTAGGCAACCTAATGACCGTTTCACTTTTTGGTTCTTTACTATTAGCTCCAGTGATTATTCTAAAAAGCTACTTTCCAATAAATGAATTAGTGGTCCTTATATGGTTTGGACTGGTAGTCGCGATAATGTTTACTGAACATTATAGAAGAGTAAGTCTGCTTCAGCTTCCAAAACATTTATGCTTAACATGGGTTGCATACAGAATGTTGGCACTTCCATTTTATTACTTATAACATCAATCTACATTAATTAAAATCAATATCAATCATGCTTAGATTTTTCAATTTCATCAACATCTTATTTGTCCTGGTAACAATTATTGCTTATTCAGCCGGTCATATTATAGAATCAGTTTTAGGAAATGGCATCTCTTTACAGTTTTTTTTGGGTATTTATCAATTACTTTTTGCACTAATACTCATGGTTGGCCATTATAAAAAGTTTAATGATTTTTCTATTCGTTTAATTGTTATGTATTGGTTTGCCGTATTAGCCTTTGTCATATTTGCTTTTTTATTATCATTTATTAGGGTACATACAATATCTTTAATCGTTATCATTATTTTCCCTATGCTTATTGCCTGCTATCAGGTGTATGCTATATATAAAATTCTCGGACAACTTAACAATAATCAATCATGAAAAAAATAGTTATAGCTGCCGGCACAGGATTTCTTGGCCAGGTATTAGTAGATCATTTTAAAAATAAAGTTGATGAAATCGTGGTACTGACCCGTGGGAAATCTGCAACAAAAAATGCAGTCCGGTATATACACTGGGACGCAAAAACCATGACAGGTTGGGAACGTGAACTGGAAGGTGCTGATGTACTTATAAACCTTGCAGGCAAATCGGTAGATTGCAGGTATACCGAAAAGAACAAAAACGAGATCATGGCATCAAGAATAGACAGTACTTCAATACTGAATCAGGCAGTTTTGCAATGCGATAATCCCCCAAAACACTGGCTTAACAGTTCTACTGCTACTATTTACCGTCATAGCGACGACAAACAAATGGATGAAGCCACCGGCGAAACCGGTTTTGATTTTTCTATGAATGTAGCTCATATGTGGGAAAAGGTATTTTTTAAAACCGAAACACCCAACACGAAAAAAACTGCGCTACGCACCTCTATTGTATTAGGCAAAAAAGGAGGAGCTTTTATCCCACTGAAAAAGCTCACCTATCTTGGCTTTGGAGGCAGGCAAGGCAACGGAAACCAATTTATAAGCTGGATACATGAAAAAGACTTTGCCCGTGCCCTCGCTTTTATTATTGAAAAAGAGATGGAAGGTGTGGTAAATGTAGTTTCACCGGAACCAATACGCAACAGGGATTTTATGAAAGCATTACGCACAACAAAAAATATACCTTTCGGTATTCCTATAAGTGCATTTATATTGAAACTGGGTGCAAAAATTATAGGAACAGAAACAGAATTGGTTCTTAAAAGCCGTAACGTTATCCCTACACGTTTACAGGAAAACGGATTCAAATTTATTTATGGAAATATTGAAAAAGCGATGAGTAAGCTATAGATAACTAACCAATACAACTACACCCAACCAAAAAATCGGGATGCTTTCTACCCAGAACAATGTGTAGTATTTGGAACGCTGTGGTGATGCAAAAATGGTAAAAAGCGCAGTAGTAATCCCCATTATAAAATTTGCAACTATTTGTTGGTAGTCAATTTTTATTCTGAGAAATTCCAAAAGGAACAAGGGAACCAAAAAGCAGAGATTAAGTATTTTAGTCCTTCGCACACCAATCTGCTGAGGTATCGTTTTTAAATGCGGGTCATCCTCTTTAAGATCGATGATCTCAAATATTAATATCAATATAATAATCAGCATGAAACGCTGTGTAAATTTCAGGTAAACATCAGATGTTAGTGATTCATGTGCATTTATTAGCGGCAGTACAAGTGTTATACCTGCCCAGCACAGTGCAACAATATAAATTTTTACACCACTCCAGTTGCGCAGGTTTTTGGTATTTGGAAAAAAAGGAACGGTATAAAGAGCCGTTAAGGCAAAGAAAACCAGTGCCGTGATCTGGGTTATCCTTTCAAGAAAAAAGAAACTTATTCCCGCTGCAAAAAAAGCTATGGTGCTTAAAAAAACCACAAACTTTACTTTTTTGCCTGCAGACTTTTTTACACGGAAAAGCCCGTCATACTTCATGAAATTATAACTAAACATCGTGCCGCAATAAGCAAAAACAGCTACAGCCCGGTTGAATGGCAAATGAAACATATGATTGGTCATAAGAACCAATGCCAGTACCGATAAACCCACGTGCATACTGCCGTATATATAGATCCAGAAAAGGTTTTTAATCGCGTTCATCTTACAAAACTAATCAATATCCTAACAGCAACATCTTTAAGATGAAAAAATCACAAAAAGCACATCTAAAATGCATTAAAAATTGAATATAAATGACTAATTTTGTGCCTCTAAAAACAACGCACGATATAATGAGAACAGATGCTTTTGCTTTAAGACACATTGGTCCAAGGGAGAATGACCTGAAACAAATGTTTAAGACCATAGGTGTTGAATCTATTGACCAACTAATATATGAAACCCTACCGGATGATATCCGCCTAAAAGCACCACTAAACCTGGATGCTGCTTTAACTGAATATGAGTATCTTAACCACGTTCAGCAATTAGGAAATAAGAACAAGATCTTTAGGTCTTACATTGGTTTGGGCTACCACCCTGCTATTGTACCACCGCCAATCCAGAGGAACATTTTTGAAAATCCGGGATGGTATACTGCTTACACGCCTTACCAGGCTGAAATAGCACAAGGACGTCTTGAGGCATTGCTTAATTACCAGACTACTGTAATAGAACTTACAGGTATGGAAATTGCAAATGCATCGCTACTTGACGAAAGTACTTCTGCTGCTGAAGCTATGGCACTTTTGTTTGACGTACGTTCCCGTGAAAAGAAAAAAGCTAACGCTAATAAATTCTTTGTTTCTGAAGAAATACTTCCTCAAACACTTTCTGTACTTCAAACACGTTCTACTCCAATAGGTGTTGAACTTGTAATAGGTAACCACGAAACGTTTGAATTTGGTGATGATTTCTTTGGAACTATGCTTCAGTACCCTGGCAAACACGGTCAGGTTTATGATTATGCATCTTTCATTTCGAAAGCTAAAGAAAATGATATTAAAACAGCAATTGCTGCAGATATATTAAGCCTTGTGAAATTAACTTCACCGGGAGAACTTGGTGCTGATGTTGCTGTAGGTACTACACAACGTTTTGGTATTCCGTTAGGATACGGCGGACCTCACGCTGCTTACTTTGCCACTAAAGAAGAGTACAAAAGAAGTATGCCGGGAAGGATCATTGGTGTAACTATTGATACTAACGGTAACCGTGCACTTCGTATGGCGCTACAAACACGTGAGCAACACATTAAACGTGAAAAAGCGACATCAAACATTTGTACTGCACAGGTGCTTCTTGCTGTAATGGCAGGTATGTATGCTGTATACCACGGACCAAAAGGTCTTGAGTACATTGCTGACAAAGTACACGCTTCTGCTGCTACAACGTCACAGGCACTTAACAAAATAGGTATCGAGCAGGTTAACACTTCGTTCTTTGACACCCTACTTGTTAAAGCTGATGCTGCTAAAGTTAAAGCACTTGCAGAAAAACACGAGATAAACTTCTACTACCCTACTAACGATACTGTTTCTGTTTCTTTCAACGAAACTACTTCGCTAAAAGACATTAATGACATCGTATCAATATTTGCAGAAGCTGCAGGCAAAACTGCTGAAAAAGTTACTGTACTTAGTGAAACTGCTGCTATTCCTGCTTCTTTAAACAGGACAAGCGAGTTCCTTACTCACGACGTATTTAACAAATACCACAGTGAAACGGCTCTTATGCGCTACATTAAAAAACTGGAGCGTATGGACCTTGCACTTAACCATTCTATGATCTCTCTTGGATCATGTACTATGAAGCTTAATTCAGCTTCAGAGATGCTACCTTTAAGTATGCCAAACTGGAATAACATTCACCCGTTTGCTCCTGTTGAGCAGGCACAGGGATACCAAGAAATGCTTAAAAAATTGGAGGAGCAGCTTAATGTAATTACCGGTTTTGCAGGTACTACACTACAGCCTAATTCTGGTGCTCAGGGAGAATATGCAGGTTTAATGGTTATTCGTGCTTACCATGAGTCACGTGGAGAAAGCCACAGAAACATTGCGCTTATCCCGGCATCTGCACACGGAACCAACCCTGCAACTGCTCACATGGCAGGTATGGAGGTTGTTGTTACAAAAACTTCTGAAAACGGAAATATAGATGTAGAAGACCTAAAAGCAAAAGCTATCCTTCATAAAGATAACCTTGCCTGCCTTATGGTAACTTACCCATCTACACATGGTGTATATGAGGCTTCGATCATCGAACTTACAAATATTATCCATGAGAATGGCGGTCAGGTTTATATGGATGGTGCTAATATGAACGCTCAGGTTGGCCTTACTAACCCTGCTACTATTGGCGCTGACGTTTGTCATCTTAATCTGCACAAAACGTTTGCTATCCCTCACGGAGGCGGAGGACCTGGTGTTGGACCTATCTGTGTTGCAAAACACCTTGTACCATTCCTTCCTACTAACCCTGTAATACCTACAGGCGGAAGCAATGCTATTACAGCTGTATCTGCTGCTCCATGGGGTTCTGCACTTGTATGCCTTATCTCTTACGGATATATTACTATGCTTGGTGCTGAAGGACTAACAAGCGCTACACATCATGCTATACTTAATGCTAATTACATTAAAGAAAGACTTGCAGGTCACTTTGACACATTATATACAGGCGAAATGAACCGTGCTGCTCACGAGATGATCATTGAGTGCCGTCCGTTTAAAGCTAACGGTATCGAGGTAACTGATATCGCCAAACGTTTAATGGACTACGGTTTCCACGCACCTACAGTATCTTTCCCTGTAGCCGGTACATTAATGATTGAGCCTACCGAAAGTGAAAACCTTGAGGAACTTGATCGTTTTTGTGATGCGATGATTGCAATACGTAAAGAAATTGAAGAGGCTTCTGCCGATGATAAAAACAACGTACTGAAAAACTCTCCGCACACATTGGCAATGCTTACTACAGACAACTGGGATTTTCCTTATACAAGAGAAAAAGCAGCTTACCCGCTTGAGTACCTTACAGAGAATAAATTCTGGCCTAGTGTTCGTAGGGTTGATGATGCTTACGGAGACAGGAACCTTGTTTGTTCTTGTGCGCCGATTGAGGCTTACATGGAAAACTAATACAGAAAGGGCTGCTATTGCAGCCCTTTTTTTTTGATATATATTTTTAGCCACACCTGCCTGTCGACAGACAGGCTACATTAATTTTCATGAATACAATCAGAACTACCTATGATTTATATCATAAAAAGGATAGTGGGAATTTGTGAAATTTGTGGTAAATATTTCTATTATGAAAGATATTGAATCAAGGGCCGATCTCGAAGTTTTTACAAGACAGTTTTATAATCGCCTTTTGGCTGACGAAGAGGTAAATTACATATTTACCGATGTAGCAAAAATTAATATTGAAGAGCATCTGCCAATTATTACCGATTTTTGGGAACTGAGTATTTTTCACACAGGGCCTTATCACAACAATCCGATGCATGTTCATATGGCGTTAAATGACAAAGAAAAGCTTACCGCTCACCATTTTGACGTTTGGTTAGGTCATTTTAACAAAACTGTAGACGATTTATTTGTAGGATCGAACGCTGAGAAAATTAAGACAAGGGCTGTTTCTATAGCTACAATTATGAAAATAAAAGTTTCGGCATTTTAAATTTGGATTTCGTTGAAATTTATAACAATTTAGCGGCGAATATCTAAATGATATGCTTGCATAGTAATTTAATGCCATTTTACATTATAAATAGTTAACTTAGCTTAAAAACAAACAAGGAAGAGTATGAACATTAGGATCACAGGCTCGGGGAGTTATATCCCCACTCGTGTAGTAGCCAACAAAGACTTTGCAAAACATCAATTTCTGGATGATAATGGAAGTCCCCTCACATATTCGAACGAGGTGATAACCGAAAAATTCAGACAGATTACAGGCATCGATGAACGTCGCTATGTAGAAAGCGACCTCGTTACTTCAGACATAGCTTTTTTTGCTGCGCAAAAAGCCATTGAAGATGCTAAAGTTGATCCTGAAACTTTAGACTATATAATTTTTGCCCACAACTTTGGTGATGTAAAACACGGAACCATCCAGACAGACTTGCTGCCAAGCCTTGCTGCCAGGGTAAAACGCAACCTTAAAATAAGAAATCCTAAATGCGTGGCTTACGATGTCCTTTTTGGCTGTCCGGGCTGGGTTGAAGGTGTTATACAAGCACAAGCATACATTAGAGCCGGAATGGCTAAGAAATGTCTTGTTATAGGCGCTGAAACATTATCACGCGTAGCAGACCCGCATGACCGTGACAGTATGATCTATTCTGATGGAGCCGGTGCAACGGTTATTGAAGCTACAGACGAACCGGGTGGTATATTAGCCCATGAAACAGCTTCGTACACTTATGATGAAGCAAACTTCATGTTCTTCGGAAATTCATTCAACAAAGACAATGACCCAGATGTGCGATACATAAAAATGTATGGCCGCAAAATATATGAATTTGCCCTAAGCTTTGTGCCGATGGCGATGAAAGAATGCCTTGAAAAAAGTGGTGTTACCATTGACGATATTAAAAAGATACTGATACATCAGGCTAACGAAAAGATGGATGAAGCTATAGTAAATCGTTTTTACAAGCTTTATGACAGGCCTACTCCCGATAAAGTGATGCCTATGAGCATACACACTCTGGGAAACAGCAGTGTAGCCACAGTCCCTACGCTTTATGATATGCTTATTAAAGGCCAGATGGAAGACCAGCAGCTAAACAAAGGCGATGTGGTTATTTTTGCATCGGTAGGTGCAGGAATGAACATTAATGCTTTTGTTTATAAAATCTAATTTCTTTTAGTACTCATAAAAAAGCTTCGTTAATCACGAAGCTTTTTTATTATATGTACTTTTCTACTACTTACGAAGTATCTTTCTTTTTATTAAACCTGCTCCCTTATCAATCCATTCATTCAACTGAAATACAAGATTTAGCTTATATAAAGCCGTTATGTTTATAGCCAATGAAAGTCCCGTCTTGTAAATAAGGTTGATAAGATGACTACCGGTATCAGGCAATAGCCAAATAACCGAAGTTGACACTAAAAAGATAAGCGCCATAATAGCAAATCCCTTATCAAACGGGAACAGCCTGAACTTTTTATAGACAAAGATCAGCTTGGATATATTGA
>Ga0157370_10001492_pt1 | contig 28987 bp, 31 predicted proteins | sample C35metaG_FD_113463 | JGI IMG/M metagenome (GOLD analysis project Ga0157370, IMG submission 113463) | Corn rhizosphere microbial communities from Kellogg Biological Station, Michigan, USA - C3-5 metaG | ecosystem: Host-associated > Plants > Roots > Rhizosphere > Soil | place: USA: Michigan...
AACTACGTTAAACAAAAAATTTGACATATTTTTGTCCAATTCTTTCGGTTTCGGAGGAACCAACTCTGCGTTGGTGGTTAAAAAGTTTAAATTGAACGATGAATAAAGAAGAGATTATAGCAAGAATTAATGGTTTTTTGGTTGATGAATTTGAAGTAGACAATGACGATATTGAACCAGATGCTAATTTAAAAGACACACTTGGATTAGACAGTTTAGATTATGTTGATCTAGTCGTTTCTATCGAATCTAATTTTGGTGTAAAACTGGTTGAAGCTGATTTTGTCGGAATTGCTACTTTTCAGAATTTCTATGACCTAATCGAAACTAAACTAAAAGCCAAAGCTGTTTAATGAGTCAATGGGATGGCAAATCAAAAGGAACAGTTTTAGGTTATAAAATATTCGTTTTTTTGATTCAAAAAGCGGGTGTCAAAGCCGCTTATGTCTTACTTTATTTTGTCGCTTCCTATTATTTTTTATTTCTAAGAAAAAGCAACAGAGCCATTTTTTATTATTTTAAAGAAAGGCTGCAATATTCCAGTTTCAAATCCAAGAAAATGGTTTTCAAAAGTTACTACACTTTTGGACAGACTATTATTGATAAAATTTCGATTTCTGCTGGTCTCAGAAATAAATTCACTTACGAATTTGACGGAATCGAAACGCTTAAAAAGCTCCTTGCCGAGAAAAAAGGCGGCGTTTTGATTAGCGCGCATGTCGGAAATTTTGAAATTGCAGAACATTTTTTTGGAGAAATAGATCTTGATTTCCAAATCAATCTAGTCACTACAGATTTAGAACATTCTGCGATTAAGAATTATTTAGAAACCGTTACCCAAAAACCAACCGTTAAATTTATCATCATTAAAGAAGATTTGTCTCATATTTTTGAGATCAATGCTGCTTTGGCCAATAACGAATTGGTTTGTTTTACTGGTGATCGTTATTTTGAAGGCACCAAATCTTTATCTGAAAACTTTCTTGGAAAAGAAGCAAATTTCCCAGCTGGTCCTTTTCTAATTGCTTCAAGACTTAAAGTTCCTGTAGTTTTTGTTTATGTAATGAAAGAGCCCAATCTGCATTATCATTTATATGCAAGAGAAGCAGAAGTAAAACACCGCGATGAAAAAGCACTTTTAAAAGAATACGTAAAAAGCGTTGAAAGTATTCTAAAAAAATATCCCCTTCAATGGTTTAATTATTTCGATTTTTGGAATGCTTTTAAAGGTTCATAGCTGCAAAGGCTCAAAGTTGCAAAGGTTTTTTTGAAAAAATAATTTTTACAAATCTTTTTAATCTGTGGTAAAAACTAAAAATCATTTTTTGGAAGTTAAACCCAATTAACTACAAATGGTAAAAAATTCAGGAATTAGCGACAAACAAAACTTTGCGCATCAAATAAGAAAATTCGTTTAAATAAATTTACCTATTTTTGCTAACCACCAAAGCGAAAAAACCCAAATGAAAAATGTTCTCATAATTTATTATTCTCAGTCGGGGCAACTGGAATCTATTGCAAGAAACATTGCAAAACCATTTCTAAACTCAGAGAATATAAATCTCACTTTTCACGAAATACAATTAGAAAAACCATTTCCTTTTCCGTGGAATAAAGATTCTTTTTTTGATGCTTTTCCAGAGTCGTTTTTACAGATTCCGACAGCATTAAAACCTGTACCAGAAGAAATTTTAAATACAAAATTTGATTTGGTACTTTTTCATTATCAGGTTTGGTATTTATCGCCATCAATTCCGATTAATTCATTTTTAAAAAGTGATGATGCGAAGAAAATTTTAAATAATACACCTGTTGTTACAATCAGCGGTTCTAGAAACATGTGGATTATGGCGCAGGAAAAAATTAAAGTTTTACTAAAAGAAGCAAATGCAGATTTAGTTGGAAACGTAGCTTTGGTCGACCGCGTTGGAAATTTAATCAGCGTAATAACAATTGTAGAATGGATGTTTTCTGGTGTTAAGAAAAAGTATCTCGGTATTTTTCCGCTGCCAGGAGTCTCAGAAAAAGACATACAAGAGTCCAGTCAGTTTGGAGAAATCATATTAGATTCCTTAAACAATAGCAATTTTGCTAATTTACAGCCAAAATTAGTCGAAGCTGGAGCTGTAAAAATAAGTTCGTATTTAGTGACTGTCGACAAAACAGCCAATAAAATTTTCAATAAATGGTCAAATATCATTTATAAAAATCAAAAAAACCGAAAACAGCTTCTTAAAGTATTTAATGTTTATTTATTCCTTGCGATATGGTTAATTTCACCAATAGTGTATATATTGCACCTTATTACCTATCCGCTTAAGTTAAAAACTATAAAAAAGGAAACTCAATATTATCAAGGAGTTTAGAAGACGAAATTTAGATTATGTTTGAAGTATATATTACAAAAGCTGCAAAGTATTTGCCAAATGACGCTGTTTCTAATGATGAAATGGAAGCCTATTTAGGACTTATCAACGATACTGCCTCAAAAGCAAGACGTATTATTTTGCGCAATAATAAAATTACAAGCCGATATTATGCTGTTGATAAAGATGGAAAAAGCACTCACAGCAATGCCGAATTAACAAAAAATGCAATTTTACCGTTATTCGATGAAGATTTTACGCCTCAGGATTTAGAAGTACTTTCATGCGGAACCTCAACTCCGGATATTTTCCTGCCTTCGCACGCTGCGATGGTTCATGGTTTATTAAAAAACAAATCGGTAGAATTAAACTCTTCAACAGGAGTTTGCTGCGCTGGAATGAACTCTCTTAAATTTGGTTTTCTTTCCATACGCTCTGGAAATTCAAAAAATGCAATCTGCACAGGATCAGAAAAAGTTTCAACCTGGCTGAATGCCCAAAAATACAATCACGAAGCAGACAATTTAAAAAGTCTGGAAGAACAGCCAATTATTGCTTTCAAAAAAGATTTTTTACGCTGGATGTTATCTGACGGAGCTGGTGCTTTTCTTTTAGAAAATAAACCAAGAGGCCCAATTTCACTAAAAATAGAATGGATGGAAGCTTTTTCGTATGCTTACGAATTAGAAACCTGCATGTACGCCGGAGGTGATAAATTAGAAAACGGAGAAATCAAATCATGGAGCGATTACGCACCAGAACAATGGTTGAACGAATCTGTTTTTTCTATCAAACAAGACGTTAAATTATTAGACGAATTTATCTTGTCAAAAGGTGCCGAAAGCATGAAAGATGCGATGGACAAAAACAATATCAAGGCTGACGACGTTACTTATTTTATTCCTCACGTTTCTTCTAACTTTTTTGTGGAAGGATTGAAAAAAGGATTAACAGAGAAAGGAATTGGAATGAGTGATGATAAATGGTTTATGAATCTTTCGAGAGTTGGTAATGTGGGTTCTGCGTCTATTTATTTGGCTTTAGAAGAATTAATGAATTCAGGAAATTTGAAAAAAGGAGATCACATTCTTTTATCAGTTCCAGAAAGCGGAAGATTTTCTTTCGCGTATGCGTATTTAACAGTTTGCTAAATGGAAACAATGGCACTTTTAGAAAAAGAAACTGTAGAAAATTTATTGCCGCAAAAGTTCCCTTTTGTAATGGTAGATGCTATGCATTCTTATACTGAAACTTCTTTGGTTTCGGGTTTGAAAATTCAGCAGGATAATATTTTCGTAAACAACAATACTTTTCTAGAAGCTGGTTTAATAGAACATATGGCACAATCTGTGGCACTGCATACTGGTTATCAGTTTTTTTTAAGAAATGAAACTGCACCAACTGGATATATTGGTTCTATTAAAGAAATTGAAATAAAAAGACTTCCTGAACTTAACGATATCATTCAATCTGAAGTAACGATTTTGCAGGAATTTGCAGGGATTACTTTGGTGAATATCGTGACAACTTTAAATAATGAAGAAATTGCAAACGGACAGATGAAAACCGTTTTAGCGAAATAATATTATGATTGTGAATACTGGAGTTGACATACAAAATTATTTACCGCACCGAGCACCAATGCTTATGGTAGATTTGATTTTGGATATTGATGCCAACTTCGTAGAAACCATTTTTTTGATAAAAGAAGACAATATTTTTGTTGAAAATAATGTTTTTATCGAAGCCGGTTTAATCGAAAATACGGCGCAGACTTGCTCGGCCATTGTTGGAAAAAAATACTTTTTTGACGAAGACGGAATAGAAAATGAGAACGTAAATGTAATTGGATTTATCAGTGCCTTAAAAAATGTAAAAATTCATGCGTTGCCAAAAGTCGGCGATACCATAATTACCAAAGCAGATTTAGTTTCAAAATTCGCTGGCGACGATTACACTTTATGCACAATGAACTGTAAAAGTTCTGTCGAAGACCAGTTACTTTTAGAATGCGAAATTAACTTGTTTATTCAAAAAACAGTTTCGGTTCCAGAATAATCAATTAGTAAAAATGGGCCAAAAAAAAGTGCTTTATCATTTAGCAATTCGAATAGGAATTTTAATGTTGCTATTGATTGGTCTTTTTATATATGAAAAAGCAGACTCGATAGATCAAGTAGCTTTCTTTTTGAGCCAAACTTATTGTCTGTTTCTTCTATTAGAAATGATTTACTTTTTTGTCAAAAAAAACAAGAAATTAGGTTTAATAAATCTTGCTATTATAATTATAATCGAAATAATTCCAATATTGGTTTTATATCTATTATTAGTGTAATATTAAAATAATACCGTCATGGAAAAAGATAAAGTACCTCAAGATAAAAGTAACTTAACAAAAAACAACGTTAAAGAGCTTTTATACGCAACTGATGAAAATGGCAATTACACCACAACCTTAAGCACTGGCTGGGAGCCTAAAACAATTGCATTATCGAATTCTATCGATGAAATAAACGAGCGTATTTCTGAAGCTAAACAACAAGTTTTAAATGGCGAAGCAAGTCCGATTGTTTATTTTATGGAAGTCAACAAAATGGATCTTACAATTTTAGCCAGCTATGTCGGAATGTGGAAATGGCGCGTAAAAAGACATTTTAAACCTGACGTTTTTGCCAAACTAAACGACAAAATCTTGAAAAAATATGCGGATACTTTTGAAGTATCAATTGAAGAATTAAAAAACAGTATCACCAAATAATGGAATTAACTTTTACACATCATCAGTCTGCTCATTGTGAGAATGGAGTAGCGTCGAATCTGCTAAAAAACAGCGGACTAAACATCAGCGAACCGATGGTTTTTGGTATAGGATCCGGATTATTTTTTGTATATCTGCCTTTTATAAAAGTCAATTATGCACCTGCGATAAGTTATAGAACTTTGCCAGGACAGATTTTCAATAAAGTTGCCAATCGTTTAAACCTTAAAATAAAAAGACAAAAATTTTCTTCCGTTTCAAATGCCAACAAAGCTTTAGACGAAAATTTAAAAAATAATATTCCAACCGGTTTACAAGTCGGTGTTTATAATTTAAGTTATTTTCCTGACGAATATCGTTTTCATTTCAACGCACACAACTTAGTCGTTTACGGAAAAACTGAAACCGATTATTTAGTGAGCGATCCTGTTATGGAAACCGTAACCACTTTAACGCACGAAGAATTAGATAAAGTTCGTTTTGCAAAAGGAGCCTTTGCACCTCGCGGTCAAATGTATTATCCAATTCAGGTTCCAAGCAACGTTGATTTGAAAAGTGCCATCATTAAAGGAATCAAAAATACCTGTCGCGATATGCTAGCGCCAATGCCAATTGTTGGTGTTCGAGGCATCAAATTTGTTTCAAAGCAAATTAGAAAATGGCCAATCAAACATGGAACCAAAAAAGCCAATCATTATTTGGCACAAATGGTTCGTATGCAGGAAGAAATTGGAACTGGAGGCGGTGGTTTCCGTTTTATTTATGCGGCATTTTTACAGGAAGCTTCGGTTATTTTAAATAATGAAGAATTAAAAGATCTGTCTAAAGAAATGACAAAAATTGGCGATTCATGGCGAGATTTTGCGGTTGAAGCTTCAAGAATTTACAAAAACAGAAGTGCCAAAGAAGACGCTTACAACACCATTGCCGATGAACTTTTGGACATTGCCAACAGAGAAGAAATCTTTTTCAAAAAACTAAAAAAAGCCATCAGCTAAGATATTTTGCAATCCATAATTAATATAGAATCACTTTCGAAAAAGTACAAAGATGCCGACCAGTATTCTTTGAACAATGTTTCGCTAAATATAAATGAAGGAGAAATTTTTGGTCTTCTGGGTCCAAACGGCGCCGGAAAAACAACCTTAATTTCGATGCTCTGCGGATTGGTTAAACCGACTTCGGGTCATTTTACTATTGATGGTTTAGATTATCAGCATCATTCTTCAAAAATTAAAAAAATCATAGGCGTTGTTCCTCAGGAATATGCCTTATACCCTACTCTTACAGCCCGCGAAAACCTGCATTATTTTGGAAGTATGTACGGCTTAAAAGGTTCTGATTTAAAAGATAAAGTAATCGAAACTTTAGATCTTTTGGGTTTACTAAAATTTGCTGATAAACGAGTGGAAACCTTTTCGGGCGGAATGAAACGCCGTGTCAACTTAATTGCCGGAATTCTGCACAAACCAAAAGTTTTATTTTTAGATGAACCAACCGTTGGTGTTGATGTTCAGTCTAAAAATGCCATTATAGATTATCTCAAAGTGTTGAACGAAAAAGGAACAACTATTATTTATACTTCGCATCATTTGGCTGAAGCCGAAGATTTTTGCACCAATCTTGCCATTTTAGACCGAGGCCGAATTTACGCAAAAGGAACACCTTCAACTTTAATCAATTCTGTTGAAGAAGCCCGAAATCTCGAAGACGTTTTTATTTCATTAACCGGTAAAGACCTGAGAGATGATATATAAAATTTGGATGTCTATCGTAAAAGAATTTTTGCTGCTTAAACGCGATTTAGGCGGTTTGATTATTCTGTTTATTATGCCTTTGGTTTTGGTTATTACCGTTACTTTAATCCAGGACAGTACTTTTAAAAAAGTCAGCGATTCTAAAATCCCGATTTTATTGGTTGACAACGACAAAGGTTCTGTTTCTAAAACTGTTTTTGATAATTTAGAAAAAAGCGATTTGTTTAGCGTTGTTACACAAATCGACGACAAAACGATTACAGAAGATGTTGCCAGAGAAAATGTTTACAAAGGCAAATTTCAATTGGCAATTGTAATTCCAGAAAATTTAAGTTCTGATTTACAGGCAAAAGTTGATCAAAATGTCGAAAAAATTGTAAGCAGTTTAGGCATGACGGATAGTACGGCAGCCAGCGAACCTCAACGAATTATAAAAGAAAAAGAAGTAAAACTGTATTTTGATCCGGCGGTTCAAATGAGTTTCAAAAATGCGGTCATGAGTTCTATTGACAAAATGATTTCGCAGATTGAAACCAAATCAATTTACACGACTTTTCAAAATCAGCTTGGAGAAGGAAATGCGCAATTTGAACAAAAAAGTTTCATTTCATTTAAAGAAATAATTCCGAAAATAAACAACAAAGAAGTTCGCCCAAACTCAGTGCAGCATAATGTTCCGGCGTGGACACTTTTTGCGATATTTTTTATCGTGATTCCGTTATCCATTAATATTGTAAAAGAAAAATCGCAGGGAACATTTGTTCGACTAAGAACCAATCCCGTTTCTAACTTAGTAGTGATTATTGGCAAAACCATTACCTACTTGATCATTTGTATGATTCAGTTTTATATGATGGTTGCAGTTGCAGTGTTTTTATTTCCATCAATCGGACTTCCGTCTTTAAATATTGAAGGACATTTAGCTTTAATGAGCGTTGTCGCTTTATTTTCAGGATTCGCCGCAATTGGATTCGGAATTTTATTAGGAACCGTTGCGAGCACTCAGGAACAATCAGCTCCGTTTGGTGCAACGAGTGTGATCATTTTAGCCGCAATTGGAGGCGTTTGGGTTCCGGTTTTTGCCATGCCGAAAATCATGCAGATTATTGCCAAATCATCTCCAATGAACTGGGGATTAGACGCTTTTTATGACGTTTTACTTCGTAACGTTTCTTTCCTCGAAATCATTCCAAAAATAAGTTTGTTATTTTTGTTTTTCATTCTCACAACATCCATCGCATTATTTTATGACAAAAAGAAAAGAACAGTATAACGAAGCCACAGACTTAACCGTTTCTCACGAAATCAGAATTCGTTTTAACGAAACTGATCCGCTTGGAATTGTTTGGCACGGCAATTATATTACCTATTTTGAAGATGGACGAGAAGCGTTTGGACGTAAACACGGACTTACTTATCTGGATATTGGAAATACAGGTTACACAACACCAATAGTAAAATCAAAATGCGAACATAAATTGTCTTTGCGCTACGGCGATGTCGTAACAATTGAAACAACAGTTGTTGACACGCCCGCAGCCAAAATGATTTATCGTTTTAAAATTATTGACGAAAAAGGTGAAGTAGCGTGTACGGGAGAAACCGTTCAGGTTTTTTTAGATAAAGAAGGAAATTTAATGCTTACGAATCCGCCTTTTTATGAGGAATGGAAACGAAAAGTGGGGTTATTGAAGTAGAACACGGATTTCACGAATTAGCACGAATTTATTTTAGTTTTCCGTTTCCTGCAAGGTTTTCAAAACCTTGTAGGTATAAATTGAAAATCATAAAAATCTGCAAAATCTGCGTGTAAGCTTTTTTAGATGACGCTTTAAATAAAAATACCTACAAGGTTTTAAAAACCTTGCAGGAATAAAAAACAACATAAAATCTGCTTAATCTGAAAAATCTGCGTGAAACCTTTTTTTAAGATGAGGCTTTAAAATAAAATACCTACAAAGTTTTAAAAAACCTTGCAGGAGAAATCGAGATCATAAAATGTTAAGAGAAATATACATCACAGAAACAAATTGTATCACACCGTTAGGTTTTGATGTTGAGTCCAATATTGAAGCGATTCTTCGCGGTGATTCTGGTATTCAGATTCACAATGATATTTCTTTGATGCCAAATTCGTTTTATGCTTCTATCATTTCTGATGAAAAAATAAATAGTGCTTTTTCAAAAATCAGCCCTGACGACAAATATTCCCGTTTAGAGAAAATGATGATTTTGGCTTTAGAGCCGATTATCAAAAATTCAGGAATTAAATTAAATTCAAAAACGGCTTTTATACTTTCTACTACAAAAGGAAATGTTACGGCTTTAAAAGACAATTCTGAAAAAAGTTTTAATAACGCACATTTAGATGTTTTAGCAAAAAACATTGCCGATTTCTTCCATTTTCAAACACAGCCAATTGTAGTTTCAAATGCCTGCGTTTCTGGAATTTTAGCCGTTTCTATTGCTAAAAGAATGATTCAGTCTGAACTTTATGACAATGTTTTTGTGGTTGCTGGCGACGAAGTTTCAGAATTTGTTTTGTCAGGTTTTAATGCATTTCAAGCCATGAGCGATCTGCCTTGCAAACCGTATTCTAAAAATAGAACTGGAGTAAGTTTAGGTGAAGCAACGGCAGCGGTTTTAGTTTCGGCGGAAGCCAAAAACGCAAAAATAAAAGTAATTGGAGACAGTTCGATAAACGATGCGAATCATATTTCTGGGCCTTCAAGAACGGGTGAAGGTTTGTTTAGAAGTATTCAAAATGCGTTGAAAGAAGCTCAAATTGAAGCTAATAAATTAGATTATATTTCAGCACACGGAACCGCAACACCATTTAACGATGAAATGGAAGCCATTGCATTCAGCCGTTTGGGTTTACAAAACGTTCCAGTAAATAGTTTAAAAGGATTTTACGGGCATACATTAGGCGCTTCGGGACTATTGGAAACAGTAATCGCGATTGAATCTGCGAATCAAAATACACTTTTTGAATCGAAAGGTTTTGATGAAATCGGCGTTAGTGAACCTATCAATGTGATTGAGAAAAATGAAGAGGCGACTATTAAATATTTTTTGAAGACAGCTTCTGGATTTGGAGGTTGTAATACGGCTGTGGTTTTTGAAAAGATGAAGTAAAATGAAACTATCAAAATTCATATTTATAACATTAGTTCTTCTCTCATCTTTCGGATGTAAGAAGAAAGAAGTGACTAAATCTGAATTTGAAAAAGAGGTTTTAAATAGTATTTTTATCGAAATTGTAGATTCTATTTATATGGATAGGAGAACTATGTCCCCACCACCAATGCCAAAAATAGACTTCAAAACGAATAAAGAAGATACTATTGGCTATCATGGCAAATTGAAACGATATCAAATCGAACAAGACAGCATTAAAAAGGATAAAAATAGAATTCTAATTGGTGTTCATGATTTTATAGTCAACAATGGGATCAATGATGAAAAATTTGATCTCGCACCATTCAAAAAAAATAAAAAATTTGATTTTCAATATACCTCTAAATTTCCTGAGGAAATATATTGGGATATAAATGATAAAAAAAGCAAAATGCCAGTTGGCACTATTACAATTCATAAAATTCATTTTAATAAAAATAAAACATCAGGAATTTTAGAAGCAGGTGCTTCATGCGGTGGAGGAAAATGTGGGCAAGGATTTCAAATTACAATTGAAAATAAATCTGGAAAATGGCATATTACCAAAATTGTTGACACCTGGGTTTCTTAATAGAATTTTATAATAATAATGGCTCAAAACAAAACCTATATACAATCCTACATCACCATCCAAAACAATGAAATTGTTTTGAACGGAACTTCTGTATTCAAAATTGAACCGACAGATTTTGCTGATTTCTCTAAACAGGCCTACCGTAATTTTGAAATGCAATATCCTAAGTTTTTCAAAATGGATGCTTTGAGCAAACTGGCTTTTTTAGGATCAGAATTGCTTTTGAGTCCGATCACTTCAAATGAAGAGGAAAATAATATTGCTTTGGTTTTGGCCAATAAATCTTCAAGTTTAGATACCGATGTAAAATATCAGGAATCGATTTCAGACAAAGAAAACTATTTTCCGAGTCCGGCGGTTTTTGTGTATACACTCCCAAATATATGTTTGGGCGAAATAAGTATCCGCCATCAGCTAAAAAGTGAAAATTCTTTCTTTATATTTGATGCTTTCAATTCTGAGTTTTTGTGGAACTATTCGGAGATTTTGTTAAACACAAATAAAGCGGATACAGTTCTTTGTGGCTGGGTTGAATTTTTTAATGATAATTATAAGGCTTTTCTTTGCACGATCGGCAAGGAAGAAAACGAAAAATATACAAACGAAACTATCAATACATTATACAATAAATATCATGGAAGCATTAAAAGAAGAATTAAAAAATAAAATCATTACGACTTTAAACCTTGAAGATATCACGATCGAAGACATTGCTGATAACGATCCTTTGTTTGGAGACGGTTTAGGTTTAGACTCGATTGATGCGCTTGAATTGATCGTGATTTTAGATAAAGATTACGGAATTAAATTAGTAGATCCGAAGGAAGGAAAAACAATTTTCCAATCTATCGAAACTATGGCGGCTTACATTAGCGCGAACAGAACGAAGTAAGACTTACTTAGACTTGCTTAGATTTACTTAGACTTACTTAGATTTTTAGACTTCTTAGACAGAAGTTTAAAAGTCAAAAAATCTAAGAAGTCTGGAATCTAAAAATCTAAGCAAGTCTAAAAATAAAAATCTAACAATCTAAGCAAGTCTAAATGAAAGGTGTTGCAATAACGGGAATGGGAATTATTTCTTCGATCGGAAATTCGGTTGAAGAAAATTATCATTCGTTAATCGAAAATAAAATCGGGATTTCCCGTATCTCCAATATTTCGACAGTTCATGCAGATGTTATTAAAGTTGGTGAAATCAAAAAAACCAACGATGATCTCATCGCCGAATTGAACTTAAACAGCGATAATAATTTTTCAAGAACCGCTATGATTGGTACTTTGGCAGCCAAACAAGCTGTTGAAAATGCCGGCATAACCTCAATCAACGAATTTAGAACGGGACTTATTTCGGCTACAAGTGTGGGCGGAATGGACATGACGGAGAAACATTATTACGATTATTTCGAAAAACCGGAACTCGTAAAATATATTACGTGTCACGACGGCGGCGATGTTGCAGATAAAATTGCCGAAGAACTGGGTTTAAAAGGAATGGTAACGACAATCAGCACGGCTTGTTCTTCTGCAGCAAACGCGATTATGCTGGGCGCGCGATTGATTAAAACCGGAAAATTAGACCGCGTTATTGTGGGCGGAGCCGATGGTTTGGCAAAATTCACCATCAACGGATTTAAGACTTTGATGATTTTATCTGACGATTACAATAAACCTTTTGACAATAACAGAAAAGGATTGAACCTTGGAGAAGCTGCTGCTTTTTTGGTTTTAGAATCGGATGAGATTGTGGAGAAACAAAATAAAAAAGTGCTGGCAAGAGTTTCTGGTTACGGAAATGCAAACGATGCTTTTCACCAAACTGCTTCTTCAGAAAATGGAGACGGCGCTTATCTGGCGATGAAAAAAGCGTTTGAAGTTTCGGGATTAAAACCTTCTGAAATTGATTACATCAACGTTCACGGGACCGCAACGCCAAACAACGATTTATCTGAAGGAAGAGCTTTACGCCGCATTTACGAAAATGAAACCGTTCCCGATTTTAGTTCTACAAAACCATTTACGGGACATACTTTAGCGGCTGCAGCTGCGATCGAAGCGGTTTATAGTGTTTTGGCAATCCAAAATAATGTCGTTTATCCGAATTTGAATTTTGAAACTCAAATGGAAGAATTCGATTTGACACCGCAGACTTCTTTAAAAAATAAAAACATCGAACACGTTTTATCTAACTCTTTTGGATTTGGAGGAAATTGTTCAACCCTTATATTTTCAAAAAGCTAATGAAAAAAACATATATAAATGGAGTAGGCTGTATTTCGACTCAAAAAACATTTGATACTGTTTTTTTAGAAGAAGCCGTTGTCAATCATGATGAAAATGTACTGGCGATTGTTTCGCCGGCATACAAAGAATATATTTCGCCTGCTGCAAGCCGACGCATGGCAAAAGGCGTAAAAAATGGGATCGTGGCTTCTGCCCTAGCTATGAAAGATGCGAATGTTGAAAACGTTGACGCTATTATTACTGGAACTGGTTTAGGATGTATTGAAGATTCTGAAAAATTCTTGAAAAGCATTCTGGATAATAAGGAAGAGTTTTTAACGCCAACTTCTTTTATTCAATCAACCCATAACACTGTTGGTGCGCAAATCGCTCTTTTACAGCAATGTAAAGGTTATAATTTTACGTATGTAAATGGAGCAGTTTCTTTTGAATCGGCTCTTCTGGATGCTAAAATGCAGATTGAAGAAGATGAAGCCAATTCAATTTTAGTGGGCGGTGTCGATGAAAATGGTGAATATACAACTGCTCTTTTCAAATTAAACGGCCGCATTAAAGCAGACAATACCGCTCCGTATGATGTTTTAACTTCGACAACAAGTGGTGCAGTTTATGGAGAAGGCGCTAGTTTTTTTGTGTTGGAAAACGAAAGAAAAGAAAGTACATACGCTGAGCTTCTGGATATTGCGATTGTAAATACGCTGGCAGAAAATGAAATTGAAGCGGAAATTACATCTTTCTTAAAGTCAAATAATCTGGAAATTTCAGATGTTGATGCGTTGATTTTAGGTTTTGATGGAAATGCAACTTTCGAAAATTATTATAAAAACCTGGCTGAAAATGCTTTTGCCCAAACACCAGTTTTGTATTACAAACATTTGTGTGGCGAATATGATACAGCTTCGGCTTTTGCTTTTTGGATGGCTGCAAAAATTTTAAAAACACAGGAAATTCCAGAAATTATAAAAGTAAATTCGGCTGCAAAACCAGCTTATAAAACCATTTTATTATACAATCAATTAAACGGGAAAAATCATAGTTTTACGTTACTGTCAAAATGATAACGCATAAAAACATCTCGATATTTTTTATCTTTTTATTGCTTTTCATGTTTCTTGTAAACTTTTTAATGGCAATAAATATATGGTGTTATTTGGCAGTAATTTTTCTTTGGATTGGGATTAACGCTGTTGGTTCTTCGAGGATTTCTTCTAATTATCATGTTAAGGCTTTTTGTCATAATCCGTCCGAAACCCAAAATAAAATTGCTTTAACTTTTGATGACGGTCCTAGTGAATTTACTTTGGAAGTTTTAGCGCTTCTTAAAAAATATAACGTTAAAGCCACTTTTTTCTGTATTGGAAAAAACATCGAAAAACATCCTCAAATTTTAAAACAAATTATTGCCGATGGCCATTTAGTTGGCAATCATTCTTACAGTCATTCTAAGTTTTTTGATTTTTATAATGCGAAACAAATTGCAGCTGAAATCAAAAAAACAGATGCGCTTCTGGAAAAATATACTTCAAAAAAAATCAATTTTTTTCGTCCGCCTTATGGAGTTACGACGCCATCTATTCGAAGGGCTTTAAACATAACCGGACACAAAGTTATTGGCTGGAATATTCGTTCGCTTGACGGAGGAACAAAAAATAAGGAATTGATTTTCAACCGAATTATAAAACGCGTTTCTCCCGGCGGAATCGTACTTTTGCACGACACGGCTTCACACTCGGTTTTGGTATTGGAACAGTTTTTGCAATTTTTAGAGCAAAACAGTTATGAAGTGATTTCGATTGAAGAACTTTTGAATCTTAAAGCTTATGGAAATTGAACTCGGATGAAACAGATTCGCTATCGCGAAGACGCGGATAAAAACGGATTTTTATTCAATAAAATAATCTATGTGAATCTTTTTAATCAGTGGCAAACAAATTAAAGCACATTTTTAAAAATTATGAAAACTAAAATAGCAATATTAATTCTTTTTATATCAGGCAGTTTGTTTGCTCAGGAACAAAAAATGACGGCTGCAGAAATAACACAATTTAAAGAAGATGTAAATGTTGTTTCTAAAAAAATAAAGACATTAACAACTGATTTTGTTCAATACAAACATTTGGATTTTTTATCTAAAGACATTGAAACATCTGGAAAAATGGTTTTTAAAGAACCTGCACTTCTGCAATGGCAATATAAAAAACCATACAACTACAGCATTACTTTCAAAAACGGAAAAATCCTGATTAACGATGAAGGAAAGAAAAGTGCGGTTGATATTGGCAACAGTAAAATCTTTGCAAGAATCAATAAATTAATTGTGGGAAGTGTGAGCGGTAATATGTTTGATGACAAAGAATTTACAATTTCCTATTTTAAATTGAAAGGTCAGAATCTGGCGAAATTTATTCCGAAAGATGCAACTCTGAAAAAATACATCAAACAAATTGAACTGACTTTTGATAAAGAAGAAGCAACAGTAGTTCAGGTAAAATTATTAGAATCATCTGAAGATTATACCCGAATTGTACTTAAAAATAAAGTGATCAATGCAAAAATCGACGATTCAGTTTTTACTAATTAATTGCCTTTTGGCTTTGGTTTTAGTTTCTTGTGGCTCGGTCACTAAAAATTATACACCAAAAAAATTAGACAAAACGTCTTACACGGTTCCTTATTTTTCAGATTCCAAAACTGATTATGTTTATAAAACCAACATTTCTGTTTACGGAAATGAATTATCGGGAATTTTCATTGCCAAGAAAATCAATGATACTACACACCGAATTGTTTTTACAACTGAATTCGGTAATAAGTTAATGGATTTTGAAATTTCTGAAACTGATTTCAAAGTCAACTCAATTGTATCAGAATTAGATCGAAAAATCTTGATTAATACTTTAAAAGAAGATTTTAGACTGCTTTTAAAAAAGGAATATTTGATTCAGGAGCAATTTGAAAATGAATCGGCAGACATATATAAATCGGCAGATGGAAAACAAGATAATTATATTTTCATTTCCAAAAAAGATCAAAAACTAGAAAAGATCGTTCATTCTTCCAAAACAAAAGAAAAATTTACACTGCTTTTCAATTCAGAAAACAATATTTTTGCTGAGAAGATTCAAATTATTCATCAAAATATTAAGCTTAAAATTGAGCTGAATTACTTTAAATCAGAATAGAAAATTAAACTAACCATAAAACTAAACTAATCCAAAGATGAAAAAAATAGCCTTAATTGCATTCGTATTATTTATCGGAGTTCAATCATCTCAAGCACAGGTAAAAGTTAATCCAGGGCTTAGAGGCGGTTTAAATATATCGACATTAACTAATATTGATGATAATAATTCTAAAACAGATTTTTATGTTGGTGGATTGGTTAATATTAAATTCAACAAATATTTTTCGCTGCAGCCAGAGATAACTTATTCCAGACAAGGAGACGAAGGAAGGGAATATTTTGGAAATGGGAATGATTACCGTTATGTAAATTATGAATTAAATTATATAACGCTGGGAGCTGTTGCAAAATTTAACTTTAATGGTGGTGGTTTTCACGTGTTGGCAGGACCGTCTTTAGATCTAAAAATTGATGATAACTATATAAATTCGAATCCAGAAGGTTTTGATCTTGCTATTGTGGGAGGTGTTGGTTACACATTGCCAAACGGTTTGACTTTTGAAGCTAGAATCAAACAAGGATTAGTTGATATTTACGGTTATGATGGTATTGATTATGACGATGATTACTATTATAATGATGTGATTTTGAATCAAGTTTTTCAAATTGGAATCAGCTATACGTTTAAGACAAAATAAAAAACATGAATAAAAGAATATTTTTTGTTGCTGTTTTTTTTGCAGTTTTAAACATCCAAGCCCAGGTAAGTGTTAAGCCAGGTTTAAGAGCTGGATTTAATTTTTCAACAATTTCTGAAATGCATGCCAATTATAAAACTGATTTTTATGCTGGTGGTTTTACAGAGATTAACATAACGAAACATTATGCGCTTCAACCTGAGATCAATTACAGCAGACAAGGTTCTAATGATGTTGAACGAAAATATTTTGATGAAAATACGCAGACAAACAAAACTGAATATTTAGATCTGGAAATAAATTATTTGTCGCTTTCTGTAATAAATAAATTTACTTTAGCACAAGGAATACAATTTCAGGCGGGACCAACTCTAGATATTTTATTGAATGATAATCTTGCAGTTAGAAAAGCGCAAAATGATCTTGGTGTGGTCTTAGGTGTTGCTTATGCCCTGCCGTCTGGTTTGACTTTTGAAGCTCGATTTAAGAAGGGTCTTCTAGATGTTTTGAGCAGTGATTATTATCAAAATGACTCCAATAATTATTATTTATTTGGAGATTATAATACAAATATTAATTTTCAATTAGGAGTTTCCTATTCGTTTGGAAAATAGAAAATATGGTTTTAAAAGATTTTTATAAAGTACTATCAGAAGAAAAAGCTTCTGATTCAAAATATAATATTACGATTTTAATCAATGAAAAACACGAGGTTTTTAAAGGACATTTCCCTGGAAATCCTATTATGCCTGGTGTTTGCATGATTCAGATTATCAAGGAACTGACAGAATCTATTACAAAAAGTTCATTGATGATTCAGTCTTTGGCAAATGTAAAATTCATGGCGCTTATTAATCCTGAGGTAACTCCGGAATTACGTTTAGAGCTTGATGTTACCATTACTGAAGACAATTTGGTAAAAGTGAAAAACACGACTTACTTTAACGACACTACTGCTCTTAAATTGAGTACGGTGTACAAAAAAATATAATTATGAAACTATTATTGACATTACTTTTATGGGTAAATTTTGCTGGAACGCCAGACTTGGCTTCTATTCGCAAAATGTATACAGATGTAGCTAAATCTGAAAATAATGCTAAAGATTTTGTAGAAAAACTTTCTGGAGTTTCAAATAATGATGATAAAATTTTGGTAGCTTACAAAGCAGCTTCAATTTTATTAGATTCTAAGTTTGAAAATATTTTGGGAAATAAAATTTCTCGTTTTAAAGAAGGTGCAAAACTCCTTGAATCTGTTATTGCCAGCGATCCTAATAACATTGAAATCCGAATGATTCGTCTTAGTATTCAGGAAAATGTTCCAGGAATAACGGGTTATAAGAAAAACATAAAAGAGGATAAAAAATACATTGCTGCACACTATGCAGAACAAAATGCTTCTTTAAAAGAATACTTAAAAGATTTTGTTTTGCAATCTAAAAGTTTTTCTGCTAAAGAGAAACAATTCGTGAAGTAAGCTCAATAAAAACCTCATGAAATCAACGCACGAATTGCTGAATTCGACTAGCTTTTGTGTTATTGTACCAACTTACAATAACCAAAAAACACTAAAAAAAGTACTGGATTCTATTTTAGATTTCACCTCAAATGTTATTATAGTCAATGACGGCTCAACCGATTCGACAAGCGAAATACTAAAACAATATTCGCAGCTGACGCAAATTCATCATCCTAAAAATTTAGGAAAAGGACGTGCGCTGCGAAATGGATTTAGAAAAGCTATCGAATTGGATTTTGAATATGCCATCACGATAGATTCTGACGGACAGCATTTTGCTGCAGACATTCCGATTTTTATTGAAGCCATTCAAAACGAACCGCATGCACTTTTGATTGGAAGCCGTAACATGACGCAGGAAAATGTTCCGAAGAAAAGCAGTTTTGGAAACAAGTTTTCTAATTTCTGGTTTAAGTTCGAAACTGGAATTAAGCTAGATGATACACAATCTGGATTTCGATTATATCCGCTTCGATTACTGCCGAAACGTTTTTATACCAATAAATTTGAATTTGAAATCGAAGTAATTGTGCGCGCTGCGTGGAAAGGAATTGTAGTTAAAAATATTCCGATTCAGGTTTTGTATGATCCTGCAGAAAGGGTTTCGCATTTTCGTCCGTTTCGAGATTTTACCCGAATTAGTATTCTAAATACGGTTTTGGTAACCAATTCTTTGTTGTACATAAAACCGAGAGATTTTTTTAGAAGAGCAAAAAAAAAAGGTTTTAAAAAATTCTTTCTAGAAGATATTTTAGAAAGTTCTGATTCTAATTTTAAAAAATCGGCCGCTATTGCTTTGGGCATTTTTATTGGACTTTCCCCTTTCTGGGGATTCCAGACTATCTTGCTTTTTACTTTTGCCGCGATTTTTCGGCTGAATAAAGTAATCGCATATTTAACTTCTAATGTGAGTTTTCCACCTTTTATCCCTTTTATTATTTACGGTTCTTTGAAAGTAGGAAGCTTTTTTGTTTCCAGCAATGCCCCGCTAATTTTAGATAGTTCGATGACATTTGATGATATTCAAAAAAATGCTGCACAATATATCGTCGGAAGTCTTATTTTAGCAACCGTTTCGGCACTATCAGTTGGTCTTATTAGTTATTTACTTTTAACGGCTTTTAGTAAAAAACGCATCAAATAAAATTTATTTATTTTCGCCACGAATTTCACGAATTAGCACAAATTAATTCGTGGAAATTAGTGAAATTCGTTGCAAAAAAATTTTAAACCTAAACCATGCATCAATACTTCTATGCCATTCATTTATTTGTAAATCGAAGAAAGTCTCTTTCGGTTTTTTTGGCTGTTTTGATGCTTTTAGTTTTCGGATTTTTTGCTTCACGATTAAAGTTTGAAGAAGATATTACCAAACTTATTCCAACAAACGACAAAACAGATGTTACGGCAAAAGTGCTCAAACAATTAAACTTTGCCGACAAAACTACCGTAATTTTCAAACTCGAAAAAAACGGTTCGGCCGATGATTTAAAAGAAATGGCTATTGCTTTTTCAGACAGCGTTTCTAAATCCTGCAAACCATTTATAACTGGAATTCAAGGAAAAATCGACGAAGAAAATATTCAGGAAACCATTGATTTTGTTTACAACAATCTGCCTCTTTTTCTAGATGATAAAGATTATCAAAACATTCAGCAGAAGTTAGAAAAAGACAGCATTGCAGCAACTGTTCAGGGAAATTATAAATCTATTATTTCTCCTTCAGGATTTGTTACCAAAGACTTTATTTTGCAGGATCCGTTTGGGATTTCATTTATCGCTTTAAAAAAATTACAGCAACTAAATATTGGTGATGATTTTACACTCGAAAATGGTTTTGTAATGACGAAAGATAAAAAGAAATTGCTGCTTTTTATCACTTCTAATATTCCTTCGAGTGAAACCGAAAAAAACACCATTTTTGCCGAAAAGCTCAAATCTATTCAGGAAAACCTAAATCAGAAATTTAAAGGGAAAACTTCAATCAGTTATTTTGGTTCTGCTTTAATTGCTGTTGCAAACGCCAATCAAATTAAGAGCGACATTATTTTAACGACATCCATTGCGATGTTTACGTTAATGCTGATTCTGATTTTATTTTATCGGAAAATCTTAATTCCGCTTATTATTTTTCTGCCGACCGTTTTTGGAGGTTTATTTGCAGTTGCTTTTTTATATTTCGTTAGAGAACAAATCTCAGCAATTTCATTAGGAATTGGTTCTATTTTGCTCGGAATTACAATCGATTATTCTATTCATATTCTCACACATTACAAACATAATAGCGATGTAAAAACTCTTTACAAAGACATTACAATGCCTGTTATCATGAGCAGTTCTACAACTGCTGTTGCATTTTTATGTCTGCTTTTTGTAAAATCTGATGCGCTGAATGATCTCGGAATTTTCGCTGCCGTCATTGTTATGGCGACTGGCGTTTTTTCACTTTTAATTGTTCCGCATTTGTATAAACCAAAAGAAAATCCGGCAGAACATAAAAAGAATGTGATCGATAAAATGGCTCATTTTTCTTTTCACAATAATAAAATCTTAATCGGATTGTGCGTGATTATAACTATTATCTGTTGTTTTACTTATAACGACGTTGGTTTTAATAACGATTTATCACAGCTGAATTTTATTCCGAAAGACATTAAAGCCGCCGAAAAAGAATTGGAACAAAGTACCAGTTTAACTTCCAAAACCATTTATGTCGCTTCCTACGGAAAAACCATGGAAGAAGCTTTGCAGCATAATACTAAACTATTTGTAGATCTATCAAAAGAAAAACAGCAGGATAAAATCTTAAATTTCAGTTCAGTTGGCGGTATTGTACTTTCACAACAAGCGCAAATTGAAAAAATTAATAAATGGAATTCATTTTGGACTTCGCAGAAAAAGCAATTCATAAAATCAGAATTAATTAATAAAGGTTCTAAACTTGGATTTAAGCCTACCACTTATAATTTATTTTTTGATCATTTAGATTTTGATTTCAAACCTGTTGCTGCAACTGAATTTTTAAAAATCAAAGCGCTTCAATTACAAGAATTTATAACCGAAAAAAATGGTTTTTATACGATTTCGACTTTAGTAAAAGTAGCGCCCGAGCAGCGCGATGCTTTTGTAAAATCAGCTTCAGCTAAAGAAAATGTAATTGCCATCGATCGCCAGCAGATGAACGAAACGTTTTTCAGCACTTTAAAAACTGATTTTAATTCTCTTGTCAATTATTCTTTTGTTGCCGTAATTCTAATTCTATTTTTCTTTTTCCGTAGAATCGAATTGGTTATCATCAGCTGTATTCCAATTGCTTTAACTGGAATTGTAACCGCAGGAATTATGGGCATTTTCGGCATTCAAATGAATATTTTCAGTATGATTGTCTGTACTTTGATTTTTGGTCACGGAGTCGATTTCAGTATTTTTATGACGAGCGCATTACAAAAAGAATATTCGACTGGCGTTAACGAAATCGCAGTTTACAGAACGTCAATTATTTTGGCGGTCATTACAACGATTTTAGGAATCGGTGCGATGATATTTGCCAAACATCCTGCATTGACTTCAATTTCAGCGGTTTCTTTAATTGGGGTTTTTGCGGCTCTGATTATTACTTTCATTTTTTATCCGATTTTATTCAAACTGTTTTTATCAAATCGCCCAAAAAAGGGAAATCCTCCTTTTCAATTGAGAACTTTTGTTCATGGCGTAATTTCGTTTGCTTATTATGGTTTAGGCGGAATCTTAATGTCGATTTTTAGCTTTACCATTATGCCAATTTTGCCTTTCAGCAAAAAATCAAAAATGAAAGCGTTCCGATACGTGATTTCAAAATTCATGAAATCGGTATTGTATTCCAATCCGTTTATACGCAAAAAAGTCATTAATAATTTTAATGAAACTTTTGAAAAACCAGCTGTAATTATTGCCAATCATTCATCGTTTATAGACATTTTGACAATTGGAATGCTGAGTCCAAAAATTATTTTCTTGGTTAGCGACTGGGTTTACAACTCCCCTATTTTTGGCGGTGTCGTTAGAAAAGCAGGATTTTATCCCGTTTCTGAAGGTCTGGAAGGAGGCGTTGAACACTTACGAAAAAAAATAAACGAAGGATATTCATTAATGGTTTTTCCAGAAGGAACACGATCCGAAAATAATGTGATTAAACGCTTTCACAAAGGTGCTTTTTTCCTTGCAGAAGAATTTAATTTAGATATTATTCCGATTGTCATTCACGGTGCTTCAGAACTGATTCCGAAAGGTGATTTTGTCATTCATCATGGAAATTTGACGGTTAATATCTTAAAGAGAATTAGTCCTGATGATTCCTCATTTGGAACAAATTATACCGAAAGAACCAAACAAATTAGTTCATTCTTTAAAGCAGAATATCGTAAAATTCGCCAAGAACTTGAAGGTCCAGATTATTTCAAAAAAATGCTGATCGCCAGTTATGATTATAAAGAAATTGAAATTGGCAACAGCGTAAAAGAAGATTTAAAGCAAAATCTGGAAACCTATTATAACTTAAATAAGCACATTCAGCCAAAAGCCAAAATCCTACATTTAGGAAATGATTATGGACAGCTGGATGTTTTACTAGCTTTGCAGGAACCGCAGCGAAAAATATTTTCTTTTATTACTGAGGAAGAAAAATTGCTTGTCGCAAAAACGAATTATATCGTTACAAAAAGAAAAATATCATATTTGGATCAATTGGAAAATGCATTTGAAAATCAATATGACGTGCTTTTGATTTCTGACGAAAGTTACAAAAACGACCTTGAAAAAGGATTTCAAAACGTTTCTTTTATAATTTTAGTAAATTGTCCGAATTTAAAAGATCTGTTTACAAGTTCAGATTTTGAAATAGTTTCAGAAGAAAAGGGTTTACTTGTTTTAAAGAAAAAAGAATGAAAAAGCAGTACGATGTAGTAATCGTTGGCAGCGGTTTAGGCGGATTGGTTTCTGCCGTTATTCTGGCAAAAGAAGGCTACAGCGTTTGTGTGCTCGAAAAAAACAATCAGTACGGGGGAAATCTTCAGACTTTCGTAAGAGATAAAACAATTTTTGATACGGGAATTCATTATATCGGAGGTTTAGGCGAAGGCCAGAATCTTTATCAATATTTCAAATATATTGGAATAATGGACGATTTGAATCTGAAAAAACTAGATGAAAATGGTTTTGATATTATTTCTTTTGAAGATGATAAAACCGAATATCCGCATGCACAAGGTTTCGAAAATTTCATTCAACAATTAACAAATTACTTTCCCGAAGAAAAAGAAAATCTCTTCAATTACTGCCAAAAGATAAAGGAAGTCTGCAAGGCATTTCCACTTTACAATTTAGAATCGGAAGGAAAATATGATGATGAAATTTTAGCGCTTAACGCAAAAGAGACTATTGATTCTTTTACGCAAAATGAAAAGTTGAAAGCAGTTTTGGCTGGATCCAATTTTCTTTATGCTGGAATTGCCGATAAATCTCCATTTTATGTTCATGCACTTGTAGTAAACTCGTATATCGAAAGTTCATGGCGATGCGTAAATGGCGGAAGCCAAATAACGAAACAACTTCTCAAACAACTCAAAAAGCACGGCGGCGAATTTTTTAAACATAAAGAAGTAATCCAATTTGAAGTTGAAAAACAAAAAGTAAATTCGGTTAAAATGAAAGACGGAACTGAAGTTTCTGGAACGTATTTCATTTCTAACATCGAACCTAAGACGACTTTGAAAATGGCGGGTCAGGAAAATTTCAGAAAACCGTTTTTCAATAGAATTCAAAATCTGGAAAATGTCTTTTCAGCTTTTAGTCTTTATATTGTTTTTAAACCCAAAACTTTCAAATACATCAATCATAATTATTATCATTTTAAAAGTCAAAATGACGTTTGGACTGCGCATGATTACGACGAAAATTCATGGCCGAAAACTTTTATGGCATCTATGAATCCGTCACAAAAAGACGAAGAATGGGCAGATGGGATGACTTTTTTAACTTATATGAAATATGAGGATGTTAAAACTTGGGAAAACACTTTTAACACCACTTTTGAAGAGAATGATAGAGGAGAAAGTTATGAGGAATTTAAAACCAAAAAAGCGACAAAATTTTTAGAGGAAATCGAAAAGAAATTTCCTGGAATTAAAGACTGTATAAAATCGGTTCATACTTCGACCCCGCTTTCGTACCGCGATTATATTGGCGGCGACGGCGGTAATATGTATGGTTATATTAAAGATTCTAATAACCCGATGAAAACTTTAATTCCCACAAAAACTAAGCTAGAAAATCTGTATCTTACGGGCCAAAGTATCAACATGCATGGTGTCTTGGGCGTTACGGTTGGAGCTGTTTTAACCTGCTCTGAAATTGTAGGAAAAGAATATCTGCTGGAAAAAATTAAAAAAGCATCTGAATAATTGAATCATGAAAAGCCGAATTATATATTTCTTGTCTCTCGGTTTTTTAAGCTTGCTGACTTCTTGCGGTACATCAAAATCAAAACATCATAAACCAGATATTACGGCTTATAACTCGACGAAACCCGTTGTTGAAAAAGTAACAGACAACACATTTATTTCTGGAAAAAATTCATTTTTAAAAAATAAACAAGGTCTTTGGGAATTGTATGTAGAAGGCGATCCGCTGGAAATTGGTTTGACAACCGGTGCTTTAACCGACTCGCTTTTGCAAAAGCAGCAACGTATTTTTTTCTCCAAAATCACCGATTTTATCCCGTCCAAATTTCAGCAGAAAATGCTTCGCCAGTTTTTAAAATGGTACAATCGCAAATTGTATTTGAATGTTCCAAATGAATATCAAACTGAAATTTACGGCGTTTCGCAATATACTTCGAATGAGTTTGATAATATCGCACCGCAATATCAGCGCAGTTTATATTTACACGCGGCGCACGATATTGGGCACGCGCTTCAAGATCTGGCTTTAGTTGGCTGCTCTTCTTTTGCGGCTTGGAACGAAAAATCGGAAGACGGCAATTTAATTCTGGCGCGTAATTTTGATTTTTATGTGAATGACGCTTTCGCGGAAAATAAAATCGCAGCCTTTATCAAACCAAAAGAAGGATTTCCGTTTATGATGGTTACCTGGCCGGGAATGATTGGAGCCGTTTCTGGAATGAATTACGAAGGATTAGCAGTAACGATAAATGCTTCCAAATCTAAAATTCCGCTTAGCGCGAAAACTCCAATTTCGATTTTGACTCGTGAAATTTTACAGCATGCCAAAAATTTAGACGAAGCTATCGCCATTGCAAAAAAGAGAAAAGTCTTTGTTTCTGAATCGATTATGGTTGGAAGTGCCAATGATAATAAAGCGATTTTAATTGAAGTTTCGCCCAATAAAATGGATGTTTACGATGTTCCTAACAGTGATCAATTAATTTGTTCGAATCATTTTCAAGGTGATGCTTTTGCAGCTGACAAAAGAAATCTGGAACAAATTGCCAACAGCCATTCTGAATACCGTTACGAAAGAATGCAGGAATTACTATCTGAAAATTCGAAAGTAAATCCTGAAATTGCATCAGAAATTCTTCGAAATAAAGAAGGTTTACAAAATATTGCTTTAGGATATGGAAATGAAAAAGCCCTGAATCAGCTCTTGGCACATCACGGAATTATTTTTAAACCAAAAGAAAAATTAGTCTGGGTTTCGGCAAATCCGTATCAATTGGGAGAATTTGTCTGTTATGATTTGAATGCTGTTTTTGGTGAAAATAGAAATAAGACAGAATCTTTTCAAAGTAAAAATCTGAATATTGCCAAAGATTCTTTTTTAGAAACAACTGCTTATCAGAATTTTAAAAAATTTAAAGTTGAAGATCATAAAATAGATTCGCTTCTTGATAAGAAAGAAGTGATTTCTCCAGAGTTCATTCAAAATTATCAATCGTTAAACCCTGATTATTGGGTTGTATATTATAAGGCAGGATTGTACTTTTACCAAAAAAAGGAATATCTGCAGGCTAAGCTTAATTTTGAAAAAGCTTTAACCCTCGAAATTACTACATTTCCTGATAAAGAAAAGATTGAAAAATATTTAAAAAAAGTCAAAAGAAAATTACAATGATTCCAGCAATAGAAAAAGATTCTTTAGAAGAGATTAAAATTTTTCAAGAAAAAAAATTAATTGAACTTCTAGAATACATCAGTCAAAATTCTCCTTTTTACAAAAGACTTTTTGCTGGACAAAATATTGATATTTCTAAAGTAAAAACATTAGAAGATTTACAATTTCTTCCAGTTACAACAAAAGAAGATCTACAGCAATATAACGATGATTTTTTGTGTGTTCCGCAGCAAAAAATTATTGATTATGCCTCGACTTCAGGAACTTTAGGCGATCCTGTAACTTTTGGTTTAACGGATTCAGACTTAGATCGACTGGCGTATAACGAAGCCATTTCGTTTGCCTGCGCTGGAATTGCAGAAGGAGATGTTGTGCAGTTAATGACCACAATTGACCGAAAATTTATGGCTGGTTTAGCTTACTTTCTAGGTCTTAGAAAATTGAAAGTCGGCGTAATTCGTGTTGGTGCTGGAATTCCAGAAATGCAGTGGGATTCTATTTTAAAATACAGTCCAAGTTATTTAATTACAGTTCCGTCTTTCCTTTTAAAATTAATTGAATACGCTGAAGCCCACGGAATCGATTATAATAATTCGAGTATAAAAGGCGCCGTTTGTATTGGAGAATCTTTGAGAGAACAAGATTTTTCTATGAATATTCTATCCAAAAAAATTACAGATAAATGGAATATTAAGTTATTCTCGACTTATGCTTCTACAGAAATGAGCACCGCTTTTACAGAATGTGAACATGGAAAAGGCGGACATCATCACCCAGAATTGATTATTGTTGAAGTTTTGGATGAGCATAATCAGCCTGTAAAAAATGGAGAAACCGGCGAACTTACTTTTACCACTTTAGGAATTGAAGCCATGCCATTACTGCGTTTTAAAACTGGCGATATTGTACAGCTTCATGACGAACCTTGCGCCTGCGGTAGAAATACTTTGCGGGTTGGTCCAGTTGTCGGCCGTAAAAAACAGATGATAAAATACAAAGGAACAACACTTTATCCACCAGCGATGAACGATGTTTTAAGTAGTTTTGATAATATCGAAAATCATCTTATCGAAATTTCAACCAACGATTTAGGCACAGACGAAATCCTGATTAAAATTGCTGCAAAAAATCAAACTCCCGAGTTTCTTCAGGAAATAAAAGACCATTTTAGAGCCAAACTAAGAGTAACTCCAAAAATAGAATTTGCTTCAAAAGAAGTTTTAAACCCGCTAGTTTTCAATCCGATGAGTCGAAAACCTATTCGATTTTTTGATTATAGATAATTTTTTAGGGATAAAGTTGCAAAGGGACAAAGGGACAAAGGTTTCCTAAAAGACTGATAAGAACCATTGTCCCTTTGCAACTCTGAACCTTTGAACCTCAATTTGGTACAAATTAAACTAAATGTTGTAATTTTGCAAAAAATTACGAAGATGGTCAAGATTGGCAACATAGAATTACCTGAATTTCCTTTATTACTCGCTCCGATGGAAGACGTCAGCGATCCGCCGTTTCGCAGATTATGCAAAGCGCACGGGGCAGACATGATGTATTCTGAATTTATTTCGTCGGAAGGATTAATTCGTGATGCTATAAAAAGCCGCATGAAGCTGGATATTTTTGATTACGAACGTCCTGTCGGAATTCAGATTTTTGGCGGTGATGAAGAAGCAATGGAAATGTCGTCTAAAATTGTTTCGACAGTAAAACCAGATTTAGTGGATATCAATTTTGGATGTCCAGTAAAAAAAGTAGTTTGCAAAGGTGCTGGAGCAGGAGTTTTAAAAGATGTTGATTTGATGGTACGTTTGACACAAGCGGTTATTAAAGGAACTGATTTGCCTGTTACAGTAAAAACACGTTTAGGCTGGGATGAAAATTCAATTAACATTGATGAAGTTGCTGAAAGACTTCAGGATATTGGCGTTCAAGCTTTAACGATTCACGCCAGAACCCGGGCGCAAATGTATAAAGGTCATTCTGACTGGTCACATATTGCACGTGTAAAGAACAACCCAAGAATTACAATGCCTATTTTTGGAAATGGCGATATTGACAGCCCAGAAAAAGCATTACAATATAAAAACGAATACGGAATCGACGGAATTATGATTGGCCGTGCGGCGATTGGATATCCTTGGATTTTTAACGAAATCAAGCATTTCTTTAAAACTGGCGAGCACTTACCTGCTCCAACGGTTATTGATCGTGTTGAAGCTGCGAGAAATCATTTAATGTGGTCAATGGAATGGAAAGGTGAACGTTTGGGAATTGTAGAAATGCGTCGTCACTATACGAACTATTTCAAAGGAATTCATTCCTTCAAAGAATTCAAAAAAAAATTAGTTACAACTGATGCTCCTGAAGATTTATTTGCTGTTATGAAAGAAATTGAACAGGTTTATGCAGGATATGAGTTTGTTTAAATATAATATAATCTTTGTCAAAGTTTGAAGCTTTGACAAAGACTAACGATAAAAAATGCCTTCAAATTTTGAAGGCATTTTTTTATTTAAACTTGGGTTCTCTTCCACTTCCCTCTCTTATAGAAAAAGATTCCCGCAAGAGTAATAGCCGTTTCAGCAACAGGAATTGCAATAAAAACTCCTGTTGGTCCCATATTAAAATGTTTGGCTAATACGTAAGCCAGTGGAAT
>Ga0157370_10001494_pt1 | contig 28948 bp, 29 predicted proteins | sample C35metaG_FD_113463 | JGI IMG/M metagenome (GOLD analysis project Ga0157370, IMG submission 113463) | Corn rhizosphere microbial communities from Kellogg Biological Station, Michigan, USA - C3-5 metaG | ecosystem: Host-associated > Plants > Roots > Rhizosphere > Soil | place: USA: Michigan...
TCCGGAAAATATTCCTTTATTTTGCACTCTCAAATATTCATTAGTCAAAAGAACATCGAGATATGTCAAGAATTTGCCAAATAACAGGTAAGCGTGCAATGGTAGGAAACAATGTTTCCCACGCTAATAACAAAACGAAAAGACGTTTTGAAATTAATTTACTAGAGAAGAAATTTTTTCTTCCTGAGCAAGATAAATCAGTAACCCTGAAAGTTTCTGCTCACGGATTGAGAATCATCAACAAGATTGGTATAGAGGAGGCGCTTGAAAGAGCAGCTAGAAATGGATTTATTAAAAACACTACTAAGTAATGGCTAAAAAAGGTAACAGAGTTCAGGTAATTCTAGAATGTACTGAGCACAGAGAAAGCGGAGTAGCAGGAATGTCAAGATACATTACTACAAAAAATAAAAAGAACACAACAGAAAGATTGGAGCTTAAAAAATTCAATCCGGTTCTTAAGAAATATACTGTTCACAAAGAGATTAAGTAATCTATAAAAATATTTTACAATGGCAAAAAAAGTAGTAGCAACGCTTCAAGGTGGTGCCGGATCAAAAAAAATGACCAAAGTTATCAAAATGGTGAAGTCTTCTAAATCTGAAGCTTACGTTTTTGAAGAAAAAGTAATGAACGCTGACGAAGTTGAAGCTTATCTTAAAAAATAATCTCTCAACCGGATACAATATAGAAAACTACTCTTTTTAAGGGTAGTTTTTTTGTTATATTTGTTTTCGGTAAAATCATTTATCAATTATCATTAATCATTTATATATCAAATGAGTTGGTTTAAAAAAATATTCAAAAAAGAAGACAAGGAAACACTTGACAAAGGATTGGAAAAATCCAGCCAAGGGTTTTTTGATAAAATATCCAGAGCTGTTGTCGGGAAAAATACAGTCGATGATGAAGTTCTGGATGACTTGGAAGAAGTACTTATTGCATCGGACGTTGGCGCAGAAACTACAATCAAAATCATCAAAAGAATCGAAGAACGCGTAGCAAGAGACAAATATGTAAATGTAAGCGAACTGGATGATATTCTCCGTGAAGAAATCTCCGGACTTCTCTTGGAGAATCCCCATCTTGACACAGATAATATTGACACCAGCAAAAAACCATATGTCATTATGGTGGTAGGCGTAAATGGTGTAGGAAAAACGACAACGATAGGAAAACTCGCTCATCAATTCAAATCTCAAGGTTTTAAGGTTGTTCTTGGAGCGGCAGATACTTTTCGAGCAGCAGCAGTTGATCAATTGGTAATCTGGAGCGAAAGAGTTGGTGTTCCTATCGTAAAACAAGAGATGGGATCTGATCCTGCTTCTGTTGCTTTCGATACTGTGCAATCTGCAGTTGCCCAAAATGCTGATGTTGTGATAATCGATACGGCAGGAAGATTACACAACAAAGTGAATCTAATGAATGAACTTTCCAAAATAAAACGTGTAATGCAAAAGGTAATTCCTGATGCGCCGCACGAAGTTTTATTAGTATTAGATGGTTCTACAGGTCAAAATGCTTTTGAGCAGGCAAAGCAATTTACTACTGCTACAGAAGTTACCGCGCTGGCAGTTACAAAGTTAGACGGAACAGCAAAAGGTGGTGTTGTAATCGGCATATCAGATCAGTTTCAAATTCCTGTGAAATATATTGGCGTAGGCGAAAAAATGCAGGATCTGCAAATTTTTAATGGTATGGAATTTGTAAACTCATTCTTCAGAAAGAGATAAACAAATAATACTATTAACATTAAAAATTTTAAACTATGGGTATTTTAACATGGATTATTTTCGGTCTTATAGCCGGAGCAATCGCAAAAGCTATTCATCCTGGTAATGATCCTGGAGGCTGGGTAGTAACAATCATTATTGGTATTTTAGGAGCAATGCTTGGAGGCTGGCTCGGAACTATATTATTTAATATTGATGTAAGTTCATTTTGGAGTCCGATGAGTTGGCTCTTGGCAATTGGAGGAGCTGTAATTCTACTATTTCTATATAGGATGGTTACAAAAAAGTAAATTACTTTTATTCTTAATTTACATTATTTAAACGATATTATTAAAAATGCGTCAATTTTTCTGACGCATTTTTGCTTTATTGTAACAAAAAACCTCTATATTTGAATTAAAATTAAATTAAAAGTATGAAGAAAATCTTTACTACTCTACTTTCTTTCGGAATGCTTACCAGTGCTTTTGCGCAATGGAGCAAAACTTCCATGAAAGGAGAAAACCTACGTCAAACCGGAGCTACAAGTTTCTACTCTGTGGATGTGAATGCAATCCGTACTCAGCTGGCAAATGCTCAGCCAACAGGAAAAGACAGCAAGCCTGTAATCATTAATGTACCAACGCTGGAAGGCAAAATTGAAAAATTTGCAGTTTACAGCTTACCTGTAGTTGTACAATCTCTGGCCGACAAATACCAGTTGGGATCTTATGTTGGAACCGGTATCGATGATCCTGAAAAATACATCAGATTTTCTGTAGCTCCAAACGATTTCCAATCCATGATCATCAAGAATGGTGTTTATGAATTCGTAGAACCACAGAACAAAGAAAAAACTGTTTACGGTGTTCACCCAAAAACAAACAAAACAAGTGGAGTTAATGGCTCTTGGTTATGTGAAAGTACAGAACCAGCTCTTACAAAACAGCAAATAGATAAGCTTGCAAGCGGATCAACTTTTGCTAATAATCCTAAAGATTTTTCTAAATCTTCCGATCAAAAATACAGAACAATGCGTTTGGCAATGTCTGTAAACGGAGAATACACAACTTTCCACGGAGGAACTGTAGCAGGCGCATTAACAGCTATCAATGCTACATTGACCCGTTGTAATGGTGTTTTTGAAAATGATTTTGCCCTGCACTTGATTTTACAAGACTTTCCTTCTATAATCTACACCAATGCAAGTACAGACCCATACTCTACAACATTAAGTGCATGGAATCAACAATTACAAACTACTCTGACAGCTAATGTTGGGAATGATAATTATGACATTGGCCATATGTTCGGTGCATCTGGAGGTGGCGGAAATGCTGGTTGTATTGGCTGCGTCTGTGTTAATCCTACAGCAGGCACTCCTCTAGGAAAAGGTGCTGGTATCACTTCTCCTGCAGACGGAATTCCTCAGGGAGATAATTTTGATATTGATTATGTAGCTCACGAAATGGGTCACCAATTAGGTGGAAACCATACTTTCTCTATGAGTCTTGAAGGAACAGGTCAGAACGTAGAACCAGGATCCGGATCTTCTATTATGGGTTATGCAGGTATCACAGGAGCAACAGATGTACAAGCACATTCAGATCCTTACTTCCATATCAATAGTATTATTCAGATTCAGAATAATCTTACAACTAAAACTTGTGATATTGAAACACCTGTAAACAATCAGCCGCCTGCAGTAGTTGCAATGGCAGATGTTACAATCCCAAAAAGTACTGCTTTCGTATTAACTGCACAAGCAAGTGATCCAGAAGGTAATCCAATTAATTATTGTTGGGAACAAACTGATAGTGCAACCACTACTACTACAAGTTCTAACTTAGGAAATAATACTAACGGACCTTCTTTCAGATCGTGGAATCCTACTACAAGCCCTACAAGATATTTCCCTAAACTTAGTACAGTTCTTGCCGGTAATCTAAAAAGTACTGCAGATTGGGAAGCTGTATCTACAGTAGCGAGAACTACTAACTTCAAAGTGACTGTAAGAGACAACAATCCTGATAAAACTCAACAACAGACTCAGTATGGTTCTCAGAGAGTTATTATTGGAGCCGCAGGGCCGTTTAAAGTAACTTCTACAAAAGTTTATAACAATGCTCCAGGCGCATTCACTTGGGATGTTGTAGGTACAAATGCAGCACCATACAATGTTGCTAATGTAAAAATAGATTACACTACCGATAATGGGGCAAACTGGACTGTTTTAGCAGAATCTACCGCTAACGATGGAACAGAAAACTTAAGTTTCTCCAGTATTCCTACAAATACAGTACTTACAATTAGAGTTTCTGCAATAGGAAGTATTTTCTATGCAGTTGGGAAAGTAACTGTTTCTGCAATGGTAAGCTGTGACGGAACTGCTCCGGCAGGATTAGCAACTTCTGCAATTACGCAAACAGGTGCTAAAGTAGATTGGGATGCTATTGCGAATGCAACTTATACTGTAAGATATAAAAAAGCAACTGAGACTACTTGGACTGTTGTGAATAACATTACAACAAACACTTACACCATTACTCAATTAGAAGAAGATACAAACTACAACGTAGAAGTAGCTTCAGTTTGTAGTGGAACAACAGGATCTTACGCAAGTCAGAATTTCAAAACATTAGGACTTGTTTACTGTACAGTAGCATCTACTGATGCAACGGATGAATACATTTCAAAAGTTGTTGTGACGCCTGCAAACAGTGGTACAGTTATGACGAGCACTTCGGGAGCTGGTAATTATACCAACTACAGCGCAGATAACACAAGATTAGTTCAATTGGTTAAAGGTTCAACTGGAAATACAGTTGCAATAACAAAAGCTTGGACTGGAACTACTTATAGCGAAGCTGTAGCAGTTTGGATCGATTTTAACAGAAACGGAACTTTTGAAGATTCTGAGAAAATTATGACAAGCGCACCTAGCACAACAGCTACAGTTACAGCTACTTTTGCAGTTCCTGAAACTGCATATGCTGGAGACAAAACTGTTGGAATGAGAGTTATTATGAGATTCTCTACTGCGCCTACAGGACCTTGTGCAGGTTTCACTTATGGTGAAGTAGAAGATTATGCAGTGAAAATTTCTGAAACACTAGCTGTAACAGATGTTAAGAAAAACAACATCAGTGTTTATCCAAACCCTGCAGTTGATGTGATTAATATCTCAAATATTTCTTCTAAAACTAAGTTCGAAATATTCAGTGTTGGTGGTCAATTGGTAAACCAAGGTACAACTGACGGAAAAGTAAATGTTTCTAAATTGACAAAAGGTGTTTACATTTTGACATTAGAATCTAACGGAGAAAAATCTCAAACTAAATTTATCAAGAATTAAGATTAAGATTTTAATTAAATAAGAAATCCCCGAAATTAGTTTCGGGGATTTTTGTTTTTGTTTAAGAAAGAGAATTAATTAAGTTCTGCAATAAAAATATCAGTTTCAGCTTCCAGATTATCTCTGTCAGAATTATTATAAATGATGAAATCTGCCAGTTTAGCCTTATCTTTTTCCGGCATCTGATTCTGCATTATCGTTTCAATTTCTCTGTATGTTTTATTGTCTCTGTCCATTGTTCTTTTGATCCTGAGATTGTCATCGGCTGTAACCAAGAGAGATTTGTAACATTGTTCATTTAATTTCAATTCAAACAATAATGCTGTTTCTTTAAAGACAAATTCCGAAGTCTGGGCTGCAACCCATTTTTCAAAATCAAATCTTACGGCTGGATGAATTACATGATTTAATTGGTCTAAAAGTTCCGCATCATTGAAGACTTTATCGGCGACAAATTTTCTGTTATAAGTTCCGTCCAGATAAGCTTCTTCACCAAGAAGTGAAATGATTTTATTTTTTAATTCAAAATCAATATTGACGATATTTTTCGCCTGATCATCTGAATAGTAAACAGGAAAGCCCTTTTGTTCTAATAATTTTGCAACGGAAGTTTTTCCCGATCCAATTCCGCCTGTCAACCCAATGATCCTGGGAGGAGGAATATCTTCCTGATTTTGATTTATATCTTGTATTTCCATAATTTAATATCCAAAAACTTCATTAAAACTAAAAGTCTCATCCAGCTTCACGCCTCTTTCCGTCATTTTAAGACTTGCTAATTCATTGTGTGCATCGTGTTCGAAAAACAAAAGGTAATCATTATCTACGCATTGTTTCAGGAATTTTCCTTTTTCTTCCATCGTCAGCATCGGACGCGTGTCATAACCCATGACGTAAACCTGTGGAATATGACCGGCAGTTGGAATCAGATCTGCTGCAAAAACAATCGTCTTTTCCTGATATTGGAGAACTGGTAACATTTGTTTTTCTGTGTGTCCATCCACGAAAATGACATCCATTTTGAGATCGGGAGCAAATCCGTAATTCCCGGTTGTAGGTAAAGGTAAAAAATTAAGTTGCCCACTTTCTTCAAGAGGAAAAATATTCTCTTTCAGAAAGCTTGCCTTTTCTCTCGGATTTGGTTCTGTCGCCCATTTCCAATGATTTTCATTTGTCCAGAAGTTTGCATTTTTGAACGCCGGTCTGTAACCAGTTTTGTCATCATTCCATTCTACTGCACCACCGCAATGGTCAAAATGTAGATGCGTCAAAAAAACATCTGTAATATCATCTCTTACAAAACCGAATTTCTTCAAATTCTTATCCAAAGAATCATCTCCCCAAAGCGAATAATGTCCAAAGAATTTCTCGTCCTGTTTATTTCCAAGTCCGCAATCGATTAAGATTAATTTCTTACCATCTTCTACGAGAAGAGAACGCGTTCCCAGTTCGATGAGATTTTTTTCGTCAGCCGGATTTGTTTTTTCCCAAAGCGTTTTTGGAACAACGCCAAACATAGCGCCGCCATCAAGTTTGAATTTTCCGCATTGGATTGGATAGAGTTTCATAAATATTTTTATTTTGAGAAAGTGTTAAATTAACTTCTATTTTTCTTCATCAATTCTGCAATTTTCTTATCGTTTGCAAAATCTGACTGCTCTAAATTAAGAATAATATTTTCAAAATCATTGTCATTTCTATTTTGACTTAATTTATTTGCAATGTGGATTTCTGTTGGGAAAATATTGATTCCGAAGGCACCTTTCATTTCTTTTCTCACCAGTTCTTCGCCCATATCTTCAACAAGCATCGGGCATTTCTGAACTTTTTCATATTTAACAGTAAGATTTTCCAAATGCTTATACAATTCTTCATCCGTCATCAATTTCACTTTTCCACGAATTTGAACCGCTTCGTAATTCCAGGTTGAAACATTAGTTTTCTCATACCATGAAGAAGAAATATAAGAATGAGCTCCCAGAAAATCGCACAGGACTTCATCACCATCAGTCAAAACTTTGGCCTGGAAGTTAGCTTTGGAAATATGAGTTTCCAGGTAAAGGTTTTCACTATTTTCATTCAACAGAAACATTGAATGTGTTGCTGATAATTTTTCTTTATCAGAAATCAAAAGCGCAAAAGCATTTTCACTGACGATTTTTTTCATCAATTGTTGATCTTCGCTCTTATATATTTTTGGGATAAACATTTTTATTAGGACTTACTTCGAATAATATTTTAAAACAACTCTCCGGGATTTTTCGGTCTGGAAATTCCCAAATGTTTGTAAGCTTTATCGGTCACTTCTCTTCCTCGCGGTGTTCTGATGATAAAACCTTCCTGAATCAGAAAAGGTTCATACACTTCTTCCAAAGTTTCAGGATTTTCTCCGATAGAAGTTGCCAAAGCAGAAATACCGACCGGTTTTCCACGGAAATTTTCTATCATCACACGCATTATTTTGTTATCCATATCGTCAAGTCCAAATTCATCGACGTTTAAGGAATTCAGGGCGAATTTTGTGATTTCTATTTCTATTTCACCGTTTCCTTTAATTTCTGCAAAATCACGAACTCTTCTCAAAAGTGCATTCGCAATTCTCGGCGTTCCTCTGCTTCTTCTTGCAATTTCGAGAGCAGCATCTTCATAAATTGCAACACCTAAAACCCTTGCGCTTCTTTCGATAATCATTCCGAGAAGTTCAATTGTGTAATATTCTAATCTTGATTGGATTCCGAATCTTGCGAGCATTGGTTTGGTCAGCATTCCGGAACGAGTAGTTGCACCGACCAGAGTAAACGGATTTAGTCCAATTTGAACAGAACGCGCATTAGGGCCGGTTTCCAGCATAATATCGATTTTGTAATCTTCCATTGCTGAGTATAAATATTCTTCAACAATTGGTGAAAGACGATGGATTTCATCGATAAAAAGGACGTCATTTTCTTCGAGATTCGTCAATAATCCGGCTAAACTTCCGGGTTTGTCTAAAACAGGACCAGAAGTTATCTTGCAGCCAACACCCAATTCATTAGCGATAATATGAGCCAAAGTTGTTTTCCCCAAACCTGGAGGACCGTGCAAAAGAACGTGATCCAAAGCGCCTCCACGATTTTTTGCAGCAGCAACAAAAACTTCCAGATTGTCAAGCGTTTTTCGCTGTCCTGCAAAATCATTGAAACTCTGCGGACGGATTTTTTCTTCCTGAATCAAGTCGTCGTTGGAATAATTCTCCTTATCGGGATGTAAAAAATCAGGCATTGGTGTAATTAATAATTAAAAATGAAGAATTAAAACTCTAAAATTGAATTTTAAAGTTGATAGTCAAAGATAGAGAAAAATTAAGTGATTTATGGTTTGAGCTTTTCGGTTTCGGAGATGATTTTTTTCAAGTGAGCTTTCTCATCATCGGTGAGTTTTCTCTGAAAAATTCCGTCTTTAAAATCCCTCCCGAAATACTGTGGAAAAATACCGTAATAATCATAAAGTTTGAGAGCATAAAGAGTAAGAGCAGGAAAATGAACTTTATCTTGTAGATTTTTAGAAGCTTTGAAAGCAAAATTCCCGATTTTGTACTCTTTATTAATATTAATTAAATTAATTGCAGAGGGTTTATAAAGTTGAGACCAGGAGAATTCCGACATTCGTTTTCCAATACTGAACTTCTGGAGAAATCCCGGAAAAGTGAACATCACAGAAAGAAATATTGAAAGAAAAACGCCAGTGAAAATAGCTTTAGACTCTGAAATATTTTTGAATAATAGAAATACAGCAATCAAATAAACATCAATAAAAAAACGGTATTGCGCTGAAAAATAAATGATTAAAATCGTTTTGACTAATAAACAAATCAATAATAAATAGTAAAACCGAGTTTTTTTCTTAAATGCAATAAAACCTGTAACCATTAATGAAATGATAATTCCAGCATTCAAAACAGATTTATAACCAATTAAAAACCAATGAATTAACCCACTAAAAAAGTTAAATTGTGAAACTTGCTGATAAGAATATTTCATATCAAAAGATTTCATCAAGCCGATTTGAGACGAATATGTAAGAATTTCCCGACTCGGTTTCCAAGGCAAATTAAAATCGATAATAGAAACAGGAAAGACTGGAAATCCGAAAAGCCAAAGGTTTTTTGCTATTAATAAAATTCCGAAAACAGAAATTGGAATAAATGATTTCAGGTTAAATTTCTTCTGACTTAAATTATTTAAAATCACTAAAAGCGGTAACCAGAAAACAACCGGTTTGATGCAAACTGCAAATAATGACAAGTATAAAATGACTGGACTTTCTCTTTTATTGATAAGCTCATTAATGATAATTAAAGTGATAATCAATACTGGTAAATCCGGACTTGGCTGCTGAACGAATAATAAAAATATTGGAATAAAGATTAATAAAAAATATTGTTTTCTTTCATAAATATAAATCAGAAAAAGAATCAGCAAATAAGAATTGATCTTCAACAACGGATCTGCAAAATGGGAAAATCCAGCCTGATAAATGTGCCAAAAAGAAGTTTGCCCAAGCAAAAGATCGAAGTTTGAAATCCCTTTTACAAAACCAACTTCTTTCAGATAAGAAATAGTCGGAACGTAATAACCGTAATGATCAAAAAGATAAGGCGAAAATGATGCTGAAAAAATACTAACAAAAAGAAAAAAGTAAAACCAAAAATTAAACTTAAAATCGAATTGTGATAATTTTCCATTAATCAAAAACCATCCAATTCCTGCAAATCCAAATACGATAATAATAATTTCTACATAAGAATTCAAAGGTAAAAAAAATGCTATAATCGTCTCCAACAGTGTAATGCCGATAATTCCTAACAAAGAGGTCCAAGCAAAATTTTGATTCTCGATTTTGAGAATATTCCTTATGATAATTCCGTTTCCGAAATTAACAGCAAGCAACATTAAGACTGTCAGGAAAATTAAAAGCATAAAAAAAGATTGCTTAAAAATAAGCAATCTTTCCGTGTTTAAATGTATATATGAAGAAATTTACTTCTGAACCCGACCAGTTTTTCTGTCGTTTGCTCTACCAATTGTGTAACCTGTTGCACCACCGGCAACACCACCAATCACAGCGCCAAGACCTGGATTTTTCTTAGAAATAATCGCTCCGGCGGCTGCTCCACCAACTGTTCCGATTACTGTTCCTTTTGCCGCACTACTCCATCCTTTTTTCTGAGTTGCTGTAGTTCCTGCTGAACTTGATGAGCCGGAATTAGAAGCGGTTGATCCGGAAGATGAACCACCACCTGAACTTCCGGAAGATGAACTTCTTCTAGGTGTTGATTTTCTTGCAACTCTATTAGCTTCGGCCTTTCTTTCTGCCTCTTTTTCTTCAGCTACTTTATTAAGGCTGTCTTTTTGTTTTTCGAAAGATATTTTTTCTTTTTCTATCGCCAATTTTTGTTTTTCCAGATCAATCTGCCTTGCCTGATAGTCTAATTTTTGTTGTTCAAGAGATGCAGTCTGTACTTTTTCATCTTTATTACAAGATGATAATATTAAAGTTGTGGCAAATCCTGCTAAAAATAACTTTTTCATAATCATTTATTTTTTCACAAACAGTGAATTATTAACAGATACATTCCAATTATGATTCCATTATTTGTTAAAATTTGTTAATCATTTAATTTTACTCATTAACTTGTTTTAAATTATTTGATTAATATTGAAAGAAATACCAAAAAATAGACCAATATTATGAACTACCTAACTTCTCTGATCACAAAAAAAGACAGTTAGCAAAAGATGAAATCGAATACGAAAAAAGCTTCTTATTTGATGTTTATACACTCGCTCTTGTATTTCTATTATTAAGTAATGTATTTCTTAATATTTTTTTCCTAAAGGATTATTCCAGTATGAAAATTTTTGCTTTCACTGCAGTTTTTATGTTATGTACATTGTTCTTTCCGGACAGAATAAGGTTTAACAGACACCTTCTAATGCTCTTCTTTTTTATACTTGGTGTATTTATATTTTATTTTGATACAATTTCAGGAGAAGGTTGTATGAATTATTTATCATACGTCTCTGTCGCCATAGCTATTGCTTTCTTTTTTGATTATATAAAAGATAAATGGATTATATCCTTTCTTATCGTATCATATCTATTATGGTTCCTGATCAATGCTGGTACAGGCTATTATCTGACTTCTTATTTCGGAAAAAATCTATCCGAATCACAACAATGGTGTGTGAGGATTTATAAAATCATAGAAATATCCTTCTGTACTTTTATAGGAATGTATTTTATCTATAGAAAAGAGCAAATGCTCGTGAAATATTATATAGAAAAAGAAAAACTAAATGCCATCATTCAGAAAACAGACAAGGTTAGTTTTTCGGGGGAATTATATGAATTGGCAATGAATAAAAATTCTTTATTCATTACTTATTTTAAATCTCAGTTTCCCGATTTTTTTGATAACCTTTTGAAAGTTTCACCCAACCTTATTTCTTCCGAACTGGAAATTTGTGCTTTATTAAAATTGAATCTTACTACAAAAGAAATGGCAATTGCTACAAACTCTACTGTCCGAGCCATCGAAAATAAGAAGTACAGACTACGCAGAAAGCTTGATATTACCTCGGAAACAGATATAAATCTATATATTATCAATAATTTTTAAATTTCATTTTACAATTAAAGCATTATGATTTTCAGATTCTTAATGTAAAAATTGAGAATAAGAATTTGCGTGAGTATATGTGAGTAAACGAAATACATCCAAATATTTTTGACTGGTTTTAAAAATATATAATATTGCACCATAATTAAAAACACAAATGATTAATTAAAGTTTTCAAAAACCAAAAACACAAATGAAAAAACCGGAATAACAATTCCGGTTTTCTTTTTATTTTAAGTCGATTTCTTCTTAAAAAAGTTCTTTTCTAATGATATTCTGAGAACGCTCTGGCCCTACTGAAACCAAATAGACATTGATTCCCAAATGCTCTTCGATAAACTCGATATATTTCTTTGCATTTGCAGGAAGTTCATCGTACGTTCTTGCATTGGTGATATCTTCATCCCAACCTTCCAGCTCCTCATACTGAGGTTCATAATCGTATAATTTGGTAGTAGAAGAAGTGAAGTAATCAATGATCTTTCCGTCTTCAGTTTTGTATTTAGTAGCGATTTTTAAAGGAGAGATTCCTGACAAAACATCTAGTTTGGTAATTACCAAATTATTGATACCATTGATCATCGTAGCGTGCTTCAAAGAAACCAAATCCAGCCATCCTGTTCTTCTTGGCCTTCCTGTTGTAGCACCAAATTCAAATCCTATTTGACGGATTTTCTCTCCCAAATCATTATCTAATTCTGTAGGGAAAGGACCTTCACCAACTCTGGTTGTGTAAGCTTTTGCTACGCCAATTAGGTTCTGAAGGCTTGTTGGCGGAACTCCGGCTCCGGAACAGACACCGCCTGTTGTAGGTGAAGAAGAGGTTACGTAAGGATACGTCCCGAAATCTATATCCAGCATCGCTGCCTGTGCACCTTCGAATAAAATATTTTTTCCGTCGTGGATTGCTTGGTTCAGTTCTACTTCGGTATCTACAATTCTGTCTTTTAATTGTTCTCCTAAAGCTAAGAATTCATTATAAATCTCATCAAATTCTAAAGTTGGTTTTTCAAAATACTTTTCGAATAGAGAGTTTTTTATTTTCAGATTTTTTCTAATTTTCTCCGCTAAAACTTCCGGATTCAAAAGATCTATCATTCGGATTCCTACTCTTGCAATTTTATCTTCGTAGCAAGGTCCAATTCCTTTTTTTGTAGTACCAATATGGGTTCCTTCCTGCTCTTCTTCTCTATAAGTATCAAGCAAGATATGGTAAGGCATAATCACATGCGCTCTTCTGCTGATGAAAACGTGATCCGTTCTCAGACCTTTGCTTTCGATCTGGTTGATTTCTTTCACAAAAGCTTTTGGATTTACAACAACGCCATTTGCGATGATACATTTGCCTTTACACTGGAGAACACCGGAAGGTAAAAGGTGCAGTACAAATTTCTCATCACCTACATAAACCGTGTGACCAGCGTTGTCTCCGCCTTGGAAACGCACTACATAATCTGATTTTGCAGATAAGACATCCGTTATTTTTCCCTTTCCTTCGTCCCCATACTGAAGACCTACAACTACGTAAGTTGACATATTTTTTACTTTTTTTAGATTATTGACAAAGTTAAATCTTAAATATTGGCTGACAAAATCGATTGCACAAAAAACCCTCTTACTAATGAAAATAAGAGGGCAAAAACACAAATGATGAAAAAAATTATAAATGCATTTGAAATAATTGCTTACTTCACATTTACAATACAATTTTCGTTGCAAAAATCGTACATTTTTTATAACTTATCCTAATAAAAAGTAAACTTTATTTTGTTTAAATTAATTTTTACTTAAAATTCATAAAATTGCTTTAAAAAATTAAATTAATCCTCGAAATCATTATTTTTTTTACATGCCAAACAGTAAAATTGAAATTAAAGATATTAGTTGTATAAAAAATAAAGAATAATGATCTTATTTCCTTTAAAATAAGAAAATAATCAACCAATTGAAATTAATTTAATTATATTTTTTAATTTAAAACTAAAAATAATTTCATTTTAAAATTAACAAGTATACTTTTGTAATATAATTTTAATCAAAATCATAAAAACAAATAAAATAATGTGTGGAATTGTATGTGTGTTTGACACCAAACAAAAAAATGAAGCGATAAGACCTCAGATCCTGGAAATGTCCAAAAAAATAAGACACAGAGGTCCGGATTGGTCAGGAATATATCAACACAATAACGTAATTTTCTCTCACGAGAGATTAGCAATTGTAGACCCAACCTCTGGCAAACAGCCTTTATTCACAAAAGATAAAAAAGTAGCATTAGCAGTAAACGGAGAAATATACAATCATCAGGAATTAAGATCAGAATTCCCGGATTATGAATTTTTGACCCAGTCTGACTGTGAAGTTATTTTGGCTTTATACAGAAGAGACGGAAAAAACTTCCTGGAAAAGCTGAACGGTATTTTCGCATTCGCATTATATGATGAAGAAAACGATGCTTACCTCATCGGAAGAGATCATATGGGAATCGTTCCTTTATATATGGGATGGGACAAAAACGGAAGTTTCTATGTTGCATCCGAACTGAAATCTCTGGAAGGCGTTTGCAATAAAATCGAAGAATTCTTACCCGGACATTTTCTTTACAGCAAAGACGGACAAGAACTTCAGCAATGGTACAAAAGAGACTGGACGGAATTTGACAATGTAAAAGATAACGAAACTGATATTGCAGCCATCAGAAAAGGACTGGAAGAGGCAGTTCACAGACAATTGATGAGTGATGTGCCTTATGGTGTTTTACTTTCCGGGGGTTTAGATTCATCAATAATAGCAGCTTTTACAGCAAAATATGCAAGACAAAGAATCGAAAGTGGCGACACTCAGGAAGCCTGGTATCCAAGACTTCATAGTTTCGCAGTTGGACTGGAAGGTTCTCCGGATTTGTCAGCAGCTAGAAAAGCAGCGGACCACATCGGATCTGTACACCACGAAATTAAATATACTGTTCAGGAAGGTCTTGATGCGATCAAAGATGTGATTTATCATTTAGAAACTTATGATGTAACCACAATCAGAGCTTCTACGCCGATGTATCTTCTGGCAAGAGTGATCAAATCCATGGGAATCAAAATGGTATTGTCAGGCGAAGGTTCTGATGAATTGTTCGGAGGCTATCTATACTTTCACAAAGCACCATCTGCGCAAGCTTTCCACGAAGAGACTGTGAGAAAATTGGGGAAACTTCACCTTTACGATTGTCTGAGAGCGAATAAATCTCTGATGGCTTGGGGAATCGAAGGCAGAGTTCCTTTCCTTGACAAAGAATTTATGGACATAGCGATGACCATCAATCCGAAAGATAAAATGATCACGCCGGAAAGAATGGAAAAATGGGTTCTTAGAAAAGCCTTCGAAGACCTGTTGCCGGAAAGTATTGCCTGGAGACAAAAAGAGCAGTTCAGCGATGGTGTTGGTTATTCCTGGATTGATACTTTGAAACAGGTAGCAGAAGATGAAGTAACGGACGAAATGATGGCAAACGCGAAATTCAGATTTCCGATCAATGTGCCAATGAGTAAAGAAGAGTACCGATACAGAACAATCTTCGAAAGTCACTTCCCAAGTGATTCTGCAGCGAGTTGTGTTCCTTCTGTTCCATCTGTGGCTTGCTCTACGCCTGTTGCTTTGGAATGGGATGAGGCTTTTAAAAATGCCAACGACCCAAGTGGAAGAGCGGTAAAAGTGCACGAAACTGCTTATTAAGAAATTTATTAAAACTAACATAAACTAACTACAAAGGAAAACCACAAGTCAAGGCTTGTGGTTTTTTTAATTGATACTTAATAATATTCGATTTTCCTAACCCATTTGTACAAGTCTTTTCCGTTTACATTTTTAATTATTTCGATCCAGTTTTTTCGCTTATCAAATTTGTATTTAAAACTAATAATTGTTGGTTCTATTTGTTCATCCACTCTTCCGAATTTATCCAGATAAAACAGTTTACTAATATAGTTATCCTTATACTCGAACTCTATATCATGCCAGAGTTTATTATCATAATATACCGTTTTCCGTTTCACATCTTGATCTTTAGTATAACTATAAATTGTAATCCATGTATTTTCTCCCATTCTTATCTCTTTCCTAACTATTTTTCCATTTTCATATATAGTAGTAGAATAATCTCCTAGATTTCCATTATCAAAGCCCGTCATTTTTTTTAAATGTCCAATATCATCATATTCGTATTTAAAATATCCAGTTTCTGTTATTTTTTTGTTTTGATAATCATTCTTAAAATTAAAAGATTTCGATTCTGTCATCTCATATTTGTCATTATAGATTGTTACACTACTTAACTTTTTTTGATAGATTGCGTCTGGAACATATGAGTAGGAACTATCATCAACTTTTTTCCATATTTCATTTGTGATAACAAAAATACTGTCTGTCTTTGAGGTAGAATCAAACTTACTAACAGTTAAAGATTTATAATCTTCTATTTTATTTACATATTTCTCCCAGGGTTCGTCTTTCCACTTGGAAGCATATTCTTTGAAGTTTGGAACTTTATCATCCTTATCATAAAAGTAGTGTAATAAGCTTTCTGAGTAATTATTTTTAGATTTTTTCGCAATTAATCTATTTAAATGATCATAGGTGTAAACATAATCGTCAACTATTTCTCCAGACTTATAATACCAAGTTTCTTTTGTTATGTTTCGATTTTTATCATAATAAGTTTCATTGTTTATATATCTGCAAAAATCTGTTTCAAACCATGTATTTTTCATACTGCTTCTTAAATTTTCAGGAGTCATAATCATAGCATGACCATACTCATTATCTCCTTCCATAAAAGTAAACGGGCCTGAATCATTTAGAAAAACAACGAATTCCTTAACAAATTTCGGTCTTCCTAAAACAGTATCTTTTATGACTTGAGAATTCATAAAAGTAGAGGTAAGAATAATAAAAAGTAATAATTTTCTCATCATTTTCAAATAAAGCCCCCATTGCTGAAGCTTTTTATTAATTATTGTTTTGTAAATATCAAATCCTTTGTCTCAGGAAGATAGATAGTAATATCTGTTCCTGCAGGACATCTACTGCTATCAATGAGTGTGTCATTCGGCTGATATTCCCAAGAAATCTGAGTGGCATTTATTTTTTTTAAATAAATATTACCCCAACCAACACCGCAGTTTGTGCCTCCATAATATGATAATAATGTATTCCCATTATCTTCTGTCCATTGACTATAAATCGTGTGTCTTATTTGCTGGGTAGGTATGGACATATTTTGAGTGTCTTGCAAAATTGTACTACCATTTGTAATAATATATTTTATTGATAATACGTCTTGATAATATTTTGTAACACTTCCTTCAAAAAATTTATAATTTTCTTTAGTTATGTATAGCGTAATTTTTTGGTTAGCATAATAACCAATCCATATTCCTACAAAATTTTGTAGCTCATTATTAGTGTCTTTTAAATATGAATTATTGGGAATTTCGGTATAATCCGTTTTTAATGGATATTCTTGAGCTTTACAAGAAATCAAACTTATAATAAACCACGCTAATAATATTTTTTTCATCATTTCAGAATAAAGCCCCATTGCTGAGGCTTTTGTTATTTATTGCTTAGTAAAAATCAAATCCTTTGTCTCCGGAAGATAAATAGTAATATCTGTTCCTGCAGGACATCTACCGCTATCAAGGATGGTATCATTGGGTCTATATTCCCAAGAGATTTGAGTAATATTAATCTTTTTTAATATAATTTTACCCGAACCTACACCGCAATTTGTACCACCATAACTAAGAGTTAAATCCCCTATATCAGGTCTGGTTCTCATACTATAAATAGTATATCTAATTTGATCAGATTGAAATGTCATATTCTTGGTATCTTGTAAAATATTTCCACTAGGTCCTTTCACTATATATCTTATTGATAATACATCTCTATAAAATTTTTTGTCAATTCTATCTACTAACTTATTTTCCTCTTTAACAACATATAGTAGAATTTCTTTCCCTTGGAAGTTTGCTTTATAAGTGCCTATGTAAGGATTCAATTCATTGTTTAAATCTTTTAAGTAAGAGTAATTAGGAATATTATCATAATCAGTATTTAATGGATAGGTTTGTGATTTACACGAAAATGCACTTATAATACAAATAAGCGCTAATATGGTATTTATTGTTTTCATATCTTTTAATTTATTAAGGACAAGGTACTCCAATTGGTTGATTATTACTATCAAGATTAATATTTTTGATTATTCCAGTATTTTCTATTCTTTGTAAATTTATTTTGCCCGATAATCCCATTTTTTTTAAGGTATCTAATAGCAATTTCTCAACACCTTTATTATTAATAGAACCATCACTGTTGATATAACTAAAACCATTTAAAATAGTACTTGTTAATTGGTCTTCCCTATCTCTATAATCATCTTCTAATTTATCCAATTGTTCTTGCGAAAAATTTGTCAGAGCATCCTGATAAGTTCCTGTAAAACGGATAATATAATGCATCCCATTTGGCGCAACCATTCCTACAAAAGCTTCGGTTAGATTACCTTGGTTGCCTTGTGCCCTCGCAAAACCCAGCAACTGGTCTATATCTGGTGGAGAATGCATAGGGATTCCTTTCTTGGTATGGTTGTGATAGCCACCTGCATAGCCTGTCTTATAGCCAAAATCTAAACTATGAGTCCCACCATTTATCATAGGAGACGGTATACCTGCTTTAGTAGCTTTAAAACCCATTTCTCCAGTTCCATTAATAGCATTGTTCTTTAATTGGGTTATGGATGCGTCTATATTTGTGTTAGCCAGCAAAGCTTTACTTTTCGTACAAAGATCTTGTTGCGTAGTGATCACCACACCACCATTGGTATTATGATTTTGGTCGCAAGTGTTGGCAGGTGCTCTATTGGCTGTAAAAGTAGGTGGTTTTACTTCAATACACTCCATTTTAGTACATTGATCATTTTCATCGAAGACACATGTCCAATAACAAGGTAACCCACCAGAAGTAGTACCCGTTTGACCAGGAGATGGACCATTGGAAGGAGGATTCGTAGGAGGTGTTCCAGGACTGCTTCCACCGTTTCCAGGATAACTCACTGGTCCACCCGTACCTGGAGGAGTTCCTGTTCCAGGCCCTGTCGGTCCGCCACCACCAGGACCACCAGGGCCACCAGGATTCCCTGGACCAGTTGGCGTTGTAGGACAATCAGGACAAGGTTCCGGACCGCAATTCCCAGTCCCATTGAGATAGGAAACGCTGCTTTCCAAATTCCCATCTAATGAATAATTGTTAACAGTTCCGGAAAACGTGAGATAATCATTGTTACCATTCTGGGCCCATTCAGCAGTTGGCTCATAGACGAGTACCTTTGCAGATTCCGTGTCTGTATCGTCAGTTTTCACCACCAGATTGTAGGTTTCAGAACCGTCATTTCCTGCATTTGGAGTTATCGGGAAAGTGTAGAAAACTTCATCTGTCCCGTTTGTGGTTTCAATAATGTAATTGGTATTGATCTCCCCAAAAACAGTTTCTGTTTTCCCCATCGCAGAAGAATGGTTCTTCAGAGGTACATTCAAATTATTGGTTTTTGCTTGCAGCACATTAATAATCTGCGGAATTTCCGATCTCGGCACAACCCGGAATTTCAGTGCTTGTTGATTGCTGGTCTCATTAGGATTGAAGTTATCACTCCTACACCCCAGCAGAAGGATTGCCAGGAAGGCAAACCATACCAAATAGGTTTTGTTCATAAGTGTTTTTTTTAATTCGTTCGCTAAAATAATATTTATTCTGAATAAAACATTACATAAAACCGTAATCTGTTGATTATTTAACCAAATTCTCTGATTTAATAATAAAATCTACAAAGACCATTCAAAAACAACTTACTGAAAAGCCTATAAATAGGACGATAAGAAAATAAAAACAGCTTTGGTTTCCACACAATAATTTTTTTTATTTAACAACCTATTAAAATATTTTTAAGGATTTACTTTTTAGTATCAAAATTTATTTTAATTTTATCTCATTAATGAAATTTAATTTTTAATTCAAAAAAAACACAAGTATGTCCAATCTTACAAACAATCGCCTGAATATCACGGCGACACCTGCACAGATCACAGCAGTGAAAACAGCTTATCAAACCATCCTGACCAACCTGCCCTTCCTCCTTGGGCTGACCACAGAAGAGCGCAGCAGCTTGCCTGCTATCGATGTCAGCAACAAAACTTTTACAGAAGATGCCATATCTGCAGGAGTGAACAACGCCAGCCTCTTGCCAGGTTACGTTTCCCCAACTTCTATGCAGACAGACCTCACCCTATTTGGTCAACTGGATGAATTGATTTCACTCCATAACCAGCTGGGAGAGAAACTTCAGGACACCCAATTACTGGCAGGCAGCGAAGCCTATATTGGCGCTTTGACGCTTTACAAATTATTCGCCTCCGCAACAGAGGCGGGCGTGGCGGGTTCCGATGCCATCTACAACCAGCTGAAGCAGCGCTTCGCAGGACAAGGTGGCACAGGCAAAGCACCAACCAATCCGGAGTAACAGCTCAGTACCAATAAAATTTCCAAGCTCCGCTTATGTGCGGAGTTTTTTTATAAAAACAGGTTAAGATAACCAACTTACTTGGTTATCTTAACCAAGTAAATAACAATAAATAGTAACTAAGTTGGTTTTTAACACCAACTTACCACAGTTTATTAACCAATTAAGTTGGTCATTTTCACCAACAATATTGGTTATCTTTACCAATAGACTTATTAAAATCAATTACCCTATTGGTCTTTATAACCAAGTTACAATAGCTTTAGAACCAAATAACAAAACACAAATATGGAAGAAATCAAAAAGAAATTTTTACAGAAAGATGATACAGATCCTGTGCATGTAGGCAACCTGGTGCACTGGGAGATCAAACAGCAAAAACTGAAGAAAAAGGATGTGGCAGATCATCTGGGCATCATCCCCACAACGCTGAACCAATATTTCAAACAATCATCGCTGCAGACCAAGATCTTGTGGCGACTCAGCAGAGCGGTAAACTTTAATTTCCTGATGCATCTGGGGCAGAAGCTGGATGTGGAGTTTGAAACAGAAAAGGAGAAAGCACTTCAAGAACAATTAAAAGAAAGGGAAGAAGAAATTCTATCACTGAAAACCCAGATCGGCGTCTATAAACAAATCCATAAAATTGAATAATCCAAAAATAACAGCAAGAGCAGATGCTATTTGAATTAATCCCAACAAAAAACCACAAGCCTAAACTTGTGGTTTCTTATTTTTTAACTGTAATTGTTTCTCTCGTTTTTTTCGTCTTTCGTAGATGACTTCTGTTATTTTTCCGCCGATCCAGGAGAATGGGAAGAAAATCAGGAAAATGGATATCTTATAGAAAACAGGATGATAAGGATAAATAATAATGTCCAGCATCGCAATGAAAAGCATGATAAACCCGATCAAAATAGCGTAAGCAACTTTAGCATATTTTACAATGATTGCCGTTACAACGCCACCAAATGTAACTCCCAATCCGCCGAAGAACAGAAGTGCCACAAAAAAGGAATCCTTATGCTGAACAGATCTAAGCAGCGTTTCCCAATGGTCAAAAGGGGCGAATTGTTTGTAGGTCACCCACGTGGAGTCTATCTTTATCCCCAGTGTGATAATGAGAGCAGCGACTGCCAATCCAGCCAAAACACCTATGGTATTCCTACAGAAATTCATTTTTAATCTTTGAAGGCGATCATAGAGATTTCTACATCCACATTTTTTGGAAGGCAGGAAACCTGTACAGTTTCTCTTGCGGGATAGATTTCGTTTTCGAAATAAGAAGCATAAATATCATTCACTTCAGCAAAATCATCCATATTTTTCAGGAAAATAGAAGCCTTCACCGCATTACCGAAATCCATATCTGCAGCCTTTAAAATCGCTTTCAGATTCTTCATGACCTGATGCGTTTCTTTCTGGATACCTTCTACCAATTTTCCGTTTTCAGGATCTACAGGAATCTGGCCTGAGATGTATAATGTTCCATTAACTAAAGTGGCCTGGGAATATGGTCCGATTGCAGCCGGAGCTTCCGGCGTATGAATGATCTTCTTCATTTATTTATTATTAATTTTTACAAAACTATACAAATTTTCATTAAATCCTAAAAAGTACTGTTCGGCTGTGTGAAACTTCTTTCCTTGTACTTCACTGCATCTTTCAGGATATTGGCTTTGATCCCGATAAAAAAGTCATAAACCTTGTACTGGCCAAACGGAACCCAATTGAATGTGATCGTAAAACTACGCTGATCTCTCGCAAAACCAAGACGTGTATAGCCTAGAGCTTTGTTTTCGATATCGTAGTTCGTACTTCCGTTGATATTCCAGTATGGTGTCAACTTGATGCTACCGTCTAATCCAAGCGTTGCAACTTTATTGCCAAATCTGGACAAACTTCTTGTATATGAATAATTTGCATTGATATTCAAAGTCCAGGTTGGTGTGTAGTGGGAATAATTATCATCATCGAAGTAATAATTCTCATTCCGGATTTCCCCTTTCTTTTTATACTTTTTTGCAAGATCTTCCTTCTTTCCGAAAATTGCCTCGCTCATTGGGTAAGACAACTGTAGGTTGAAACCCTGCAGGCTGAAGTGTCCGAAATCTTCTGTTCTCACACCAACATCACTTCCTTCTGTGAAGGCAATTCTGTAGGGTTCCAATGTAAGGCTGGTATTGACGTTCAGTTTATTATCAAAGAAAGAAGACTGACCGTTGACCGTGAAAACCGACCATTTATACTTTTCGGCTGCGAAGTTGTAACCTCCGGAGACATTCAGGTTTTCAAATATTTTTACTTTTTTGACACCTGTAGAATCGGATTTGGATCTGATTTTCATCTCCAGATTATTGGTAATATTGAATCCGACACTCTGTGTAAGACCAGACGTTGGCGCTCCATAAATTCCATTATCGAAGATAGAATAAGGCGTCATCTCGCCACGGGAATTAGAATAGTTTCTGAAATAGCCCCAGCTCTTTTCGCCAAAATCCGGAGAATAGGTAAAACTCATACTAGGTGTTACCACGTGACGGATAGCGACGATTGGTGAGGTTTTGCTAAAGTTTTTCTGTCCGTATAGAACGGTTTGCAAACTGGCACTGGTAGAGAAAGTGGAGTATCCTGCAATCCCTTTATTATAGTTATCCTCTACAAGATTCGTGAGTGGATTATAACGTTTTTCCAAAGTTTTGGTCGTAAGCACATTATCTGCATTCGCCGCCAAACTGAACGTGAAATATTTGGCAACCGTTGTATTGGTAGATAATGAGATATTATTCTTCGCACCGGTTTTCAGCTCGTCCCACATTTCTTTTTTGAAGAGTTTGTCCTCCGTTGTAGTTACATAATTACTAAGTGCCAATCCTGTATTTACATTGATATTCTCCAGCAATCCGGATCTTACACCGGTTTTTGGTTTGAAAAGATAAAACTGATTGATCGCAACAGTCATATCAGGCAAACGAAGATCTGTAATTCCTGTTGCGAAATTTTGGTTATATGCCATACTAGCACTTATTGTAACCGGGAGATTCAGAAAACGCTTGGTCAGATTTACGCGGGAAGTCTGTTGGGTATTCAGTACACTTCCGTTGAAGGCATAATTATTATTAACTGTATTAGTATAAAAATTACGACCACTGACAATATCTACACTTGCATTGAAGGTAAAATAAGGATTGGCCTTGGAATCCTGGGAATGTCGCCAGGCAATCCTGAAAGTTTTAGCTTTGGAATAATCATCCAGACCTTTGATCCCACGAACTGTGTAGCCATAATCTGCAACAAAGTTCCCGGAATATCTGTATTTTTTGATATAATTAAGTTCCGGCTTCAGGTTCCAGCTTCCTTTTGTATAAATATCGGTTAGAATTTTTAAATCAAAATGATCGCCAATCGGCTGATAATAACCCAAACCATTCAGGAAAAACCCAACATCCTGTCGCTCTCCAAAACTCGGAATCAAAATACCCGCAGATCTTTTATCAGAAAATGGCAAAATTGCAAATGGCATAATCAAAGGCGTTGGAACCTGTTCTATATACAACTGGATTGGCCCTGTGACAATTTGCGAATTTTCTTTGCCCTTCAGTAGTTTGATTGTAGGTGCAGACATGTGATAATCTGCCAGAGAATCTTTCTTTTTGATGAAATATTCATCTGTCGTGAACATCGCATCCTTCATCACATAAACCGAGTCATTATACTTCTTGGTTCGTTTGACTACGATAACGCCCTCATTCTCTTCAGTCCTTGCATTGAAGGCAATGGCCTGCTTGGTTTTGGTATTGTAGATAACTTCGCTGTATTCGAATTGTTTTCCGCCCTGTGTGGCAATGGCCGGTTTTATGATTTTCCCGTTTTCGTCCTGCTCTCCTCTTGCGTAGATCTTTCCTGTATCCCATTCAAACCTGATATAGTCTGCATCGATCTGCATATCCTGATAGATAATCTGGGCTTTTTTGTGAAGGGTTGTCTGTTTGTTGGTAATAGAAGAACTGTTCTTGTATTCCGCCTTCATTTTTACGACATCATCCAATTGTTCTTTGGGGATGATGGTATCTTTCTTTATGTTTAAAGAATCTTTGCTTATATTTATAGAATCCTGAACATCGTTTTTTTTCTCAATATTTTGAGGCACAGTTTGTGCTAAAATATTGTTAAAAATTAGGATATTTAAAATTAGTAATATATTTTTGAAAATACTTCGAGCCAATGCAGTCATTCTGAAATTGGGTTCAAAATTAATTAAATTTTAAAGATTAAAATGATTAGTCCAAAACTTTATAATAAATTTTTTTTTCTGTTAACGTTTTTTATTAGTATCAGTTGCGTTTATTCACAGAAAAAATTCACATTAGTCCTTGATGCAGGCCACGGAGGCAGTGATATAGGCGCTAATAGAAATTACGGTGACATAGGTTCTGTTCAGGAAAAAAATGTAACTCTCGGGATTGTTCTGAAACTTGGGAGAATGCTGGAAAAAAATAAAGACTATAAGGTTATCTACACCAGAAAAATAGACGAATATCCGTCTTTGACCTACAGAACAGATCTTGCAAACAGAAGTAAAGCAGATCTTTTCATCTCAGTTCACGTAAATTCTTCTCCAAGTAAAAGCGCAACCGCACAAGGAACCGAAACTTTTGTACAGGGACCTAATCAAAACAGAGCCAATCTGGATGTTGCAAAAGCAGAAAATGACGTAATCTTCCTTGATGAAAAAGATAAGGAAAATTTCGCCTCTTATAATCCAAGCTCTCCCGAATCTCTTATCGCTCTCAAAATTCAGCAAAGTAAATATCTGGAAGCAAGCCTTATCATCGGCGGACTGGTAGAAGATAATTTTGTAAAAAAGGACAAAAGAATGTCTCGTGGTGTAAAACAAGAGAACTTACACGTCTTGAGAATGAATGCGATGCCTTCTATTCTGATAGAAACCGGATTTGTCAACAATTATGATGATGCTCATTACATCTCTACAGAAGAAGGACAACAGGCTATTGCAGAAAGTATTTACAACGCTATCGTGAGTTACAAAAAACTTGTTGACAGAAATGTAAAAGAACCTGAGCCCGAAAAACCAACCGAACAACCTCTGAAAAATGATTTCAGAATCTTACTGATGAGTTCTCCAACTAAATATAATAATGAAGATCCTGCTCTGAAAGGCTTGAAATACATCCTGCCAATCAAAGAAAACGGATTCTACAAGTATTATTACGGAACAACCAACTTTGCCTCGGTAAGAGATACGAATCTTAAAACTGCGAAAGATGCGGGATTCAGAAATTCTATGGCCATCAGCTTTGTACCAAATCAAACTTTAGGAACAGGCTATTATACGTTAGAAATTTATGCAGGTAAAGACAAACTGGACTCTAAATCTGCTATTCTGAAAACAATCCCGGATATTACCAGAAATAAGGAAAGCGGTGTTTTCTATTATACCTTTGGTAAATACAAATCTTTGGAAGACGCTATCAAAGCTCAGAAAGAATTTGAAGGTAAAGGAATCAACAATACTGTGATCGAGAAAAAACTGAAATAGACAAAATCATTTGTCTAACCAGTATAAAGTCTTTATTTTTGCAGTCCACAATACCAACGGCCTATTCGTCTAGTGGTTAGGACTCAAGATTTTCTTTCTTGCAACAGCGGTTCGATTCCCCTATAGGCTACAAAACCGGAAAAGCAAAGTTTTGCTTTTCCGGTTTTTTATTTTAATTTTTCTAAATTTTATTAGTGGTTTATTAGCAAATCAAAAGTAATCGATATTCACCACTATTTTCTTTCGGAGCCCGATGAATACAAGGCAAAACTTTTTGTTCAGGATGATCTACTGCTAATTTCCATAGGTGACCTAAGCCTAAATTAATTGGCTGGGCTTCGGATTTGGGTTGATAATGCAGATCAAAATAATATTCCTCCAAAAAAGCATCAAATCCTGCTTCTGAACCTTGATATAAATCTCTGAGTTTTTCCCGGATCTCAGGAATCAGAATTTTTTGTATTGCCTGGTCATTAGGTAAGATATCGCTGGCAGCACCATAGTACGTGCATAAAAATGTACTGGTCCCAACAGGCGAACGATCTACATGATAAGAATATACATCTGTCGAAATGAAATCAAACTCTTCGTCTCGCTCATAACTTTTAAGCAAATTGAGTGATGGCAATGCTCCGAAATCAGATAATAATTCCAAATCATTTAGAATAGCATTCTTTGCAATATGACCATTTTCCGATAATTGAAGCGATAAAAGGTCTTCTGTTGTGACTTCTGTAACATTCTCTTTTAATTGAAGTTTAGACACAATTTCTTTAAAATCTCCAACCAGATTTCTTTCCCAACAAACTGCATTGACAGCTTCCTGAAAATTTTTATTTACAAGCTCATCAAAAGTAGATACTAATGTAATTTGAGGATTGTCAGAAAATTTATCGTTCATTTTGTGAAAATATCTCGCAATTTAATTTATTGCAAAATTAATGTATAAAATAAAACCTTTACATGAAATATTATTAATTAGGAGTGAAAAAAAATCGATATTAATTATAATTAAAAATCCTTTCCCCGCTAAGGAAAAGGATCAATCAATTTTTTATCATCATTTATTATATACTATTATACAATAAATAGTCCGGCAATCGCTGCGGCATCACTTCCACTTAATACTTCGTCATAAGCAGCAGATCCAGCTTCAGGGCCGAATGCAGTCGCAGTGTTGAACCCAGCCTGAACTGTAACACCTTCACCTGCATAGACAGGATCAGTTGCAGACGGCATATTACCGCCATTTGCCAGCTCTATCCAACCTTTGTTCGCTCTCATTCTTCTTACCTGAGAAGCGTGTCTTGCTTCAACTGAGTGAATCTGAAGTGCAGCCGTCAAAACATCTTTGTTGGACATTACATTTCCAGCCTGTCCTTTATATGCTCTTACGCCCGTATCTTCAAATGCTTGTGCTAATGTCAAGAACTGTTGGTAATTTGTAAATGGTGTGAAGTTTCCTCCAGCGGTAAAATCGAACGTTGGCTTCGTTCCAGGTGCAGTCCCTAAAGATGTTAATGCACTTTTCAGGAAAGCAACGTGTGCAGTCTCGTGTTTTGAAATTTGTGAAAACACAGTTCTGTCAGCTGTTGGAATAAGTCCGGCTGTTGCCAAACCAATACGGTAATATTCATCTTCCAGATATTCTAATGTCAGAGCTAATTGTAAGGCATCTGTCAAAGGTGTTTTAAACATAGAAGCACTTGAAGTTGTAGTTTCTGCATGTGCAGGTGTTGACATCAACCCTGCCAACCCAAGCGGCACAGATGCAACTGCTGCTTTTTTACCGAAATCAGCAATACTGGATAATGTTTGTAATCTTGTAGCTTCTCCTGTGAAGAATTTGTCGTTGGAGAGCTTATCTAATATTCTAAGAATGTTCATAATAGTAAATTTTGAAATTAATAATTAATTAAATACCTCTCTCTTTCCAAGTGAATGGCGTTTTGAAGAAGCCTCCTGCAGCTGTAACAACATCTTTTGGTTCTTTGGCAAGATCCAGCCCCATTGCGTTGATTACATCATCTCCGGAAAAATCTGCAGATTTAGGGTTGATAAGGTCTCTGATCGCTGAAGCGTGTCTTGCTTCTACTGAAACAATTTTACCTGCCAATACCAAGTAATCCGGGTTGGTAATATATTTACCGGCTCCGTTGTAAGCAGCAACACCTGTATCTTCCAAAGCTTTAGCCGTTGCAAGAACAGAAGTTCTGCTTTTAAAATCTACACCATTATACTGGAATTCCAAAGTTGGCAATATACTGTTAGGAGCAGCACCGCCGATTGCAGCTTTGAAGAAATCTCTGTGGATAACTTCATGATGATAAAGATCTGTAAAGATTTGTTTTTCAGCATCTGATATTCCTGTGTAAAAACTGTTTACTACTTTCGTATAGAAATCTGCTTCCAATTGCTCAAGTGCGTAAGCATAATTCAGAACACCTACATCGCCAGTTCCTAAATCAAAAACATTACTACCCGGATCGATGATCATGTCATCATCATCATTACAACCTACAAGTGCAAGTCCTGCAATTGCCAATCCTACTCCGCTGAGTTTCAAAAAGTTTCTTCTGTTGGTATCCAGGGTGGCTGCACCATTGGACACGCTGATTGTTTTTTTCATAATATTATTTTTAAAGTTTGGTTTAAAAAAATAAAAACCAACATAAATAAGTTATGCTGGTTTCAGATAATTATTACGGCATAAGAACAGTATCGATCACGTGGATTACTCCATTTGACTGATTCACATCTGCGATTGTAACTTTCGCACTTGCTCCTTTTGCATCTTTTACATAAAGATCACTTCCTTTTGTCCAGAATGTAACATCTTCGCCTTCTACAGTCTTCATCATTGCTTTTCCGTTGCCGGCTTTTACAGCTGCCCAAATTTGTTTTGCACTGTATTTTCCTGCTAAGACGTGATAAGTCAATATTTTGGTCAGTGTTTCTTTGTTTTCGGGTTTCACAAGGCTTTCTACTGTTCCTTTTGGAAGTTTTGCGAAAGCTTCGTTTGTCGGCGCCAAAACTGTGAATGGACCTTTACCTTGTAATGTTTCCACCAATCCTGCTGCTTTTACTGCTGCAA
>Ga0157370_10001497_pt1 | contig 28903 bp, 25 predicted proteins | sample C35metaG_FD_113463 | JGI IMG/M metagenome (GOLD analysis project Ga0157370, IMG submission 113463) | Corn rhizosphere microbial communities from Kellogg Biological Station, Michigan, USA - C3-5 metaG | ecosystem: Host-associated > Plants > Roots > Rhizosphere > Soil | place: USA: Michigan...
CTTGAACCCGAAAGTTCAAGGTGGAGGTTGCAGGGAGCGTTAAGGCTTTCCGTCAGGCGGACATGCACACCGGCTCCAACTTGCAACCCCCGGGTTTGTGCGTATCGGCTCAGGGACATCACCGACTGGCGCACACTCCAGGGAGCGGCTGCCAGTATACCCCAATCCGCCGCTCTGCAATCAGCTATGGCTGCTGTCCTGATCGGTGGCCAGGGCGCCGTCGACTCGCTCAAGCAAGTCACGCACGTGAGCGCGGGTGGAGCTGACGTCTTGATCAAGGCGCTGCTGTTTGTGCAGCAGGTCGTGGGTAATGTTGAGGGCTGCCATGACGGCAACGCGGTCGGCGCCGATCACTTTGCCGCCGCTGCGGATCTCACGCATCTTGCCGTCCAGGTAGCGCGCGGCGCTTTCCAGGTTGGCGCGTTCGTCCGCCGGGCAGGCGATGCAATAGTCTTTGTCGAGGATGTGAACGGTAACGGTGTTCGAGGTCATTAGTCCTGCTCCAGGGCTTTGAGGCGCGAAATCATCGATTCGACCTTATGCCGGGCCATTTCGTTCTTTTCGATCAGATGGGCGCGCTCTTCGCGCCACGCCTGCTCGCTTGCGCGTAAGGCGCGGTTGTCCGCTTTGAGCTGCTCGACGCGTTGAATAAGCAGTTCCAGCTTGATGGTCAGCGCGTGCAGATCGGCGTCTTCCATGGGCTCTCGCTAGGGCGTGTGTGATGCATGTGGTGGAGTGTCGAAGCGGCGAAACTATATCGGAAGGCGCCGACGTTGGTACAAACCTGTTGATAGCCGCCAATGGTTTTGGCGCGCTTGCCGGTGCTAGGATACAAGGCCTCCATTCTAGTCATTGCGCCCTCTGGCGCCTAGTTGCCAATGCCCACTCAAAATTCCCCGTATAGCGCTTTCGCCGCCCTGCTCGCTAGCAGCGGTCAACCTGTTTCGCCTGCTGAATTGCACGGCCTGTTGCTCGGTCGCAGCTGCGCCGGTGCCGGCTTCGAAACCGATGCCTGGCTGGTCGACGCCGCCGACCTGTTCACCGCCGAGCCGCAAGACAACATTAAAGCGGCGCTGGTCGGTCTGCAGGAAATGGTCAAAGGCGAACTCACTGGCGAAGACATTGCCGTGGTTCTGCTGCTGCCTCCTGATGACGCGCCGCTGGCAGAACGTGCCGCCGCCATGGGCCAGTGGTGCCAAGGCTTTCTCGCTGGTTTCGGCCTCACCGCACGTGATGCCGCGTTGAGCAGCGAAGCGATGGAAGTGCTGCAAGATCTCGCCGCCATCGCCCAAGTGCAAGAAGCGCTGGAAGAGTCCGAAGACGGCGAAAACGACTATATGGAAGTGATGGAATACCTGCGCGTCGCGCCATTGCTGCTGTTCACCGAATGCGTGAAGCCCGCTGCGCCTGCTGCGCCGAAACCTTCGTTGCACTGATTTTCGTCCCAGACTTTTGACCAGATGAGTCCGTCCATGATCAGCATCCCCAAGTCGGAATACGCTCGTCGGCGCAAGGCGCTGATGGCGCAGATGGAACCCAACAGCATCGCCATTCTGCCGGCCGCGCCGGTGTACATCCGCAATCGCGATGTCGAGCATGTGTACCGTCAGGACAGCGACTTCCAGTACCTCAGCGGCTTCCCAGAACCGGAAGCGGTGATTGCTTTGATCCCCGGCCGCGAGCACGGCGAATACGTGTTGTTCTGCCGCGAGCGCGATCCGGAACGCGAATTGTGGGACGGCCTGCGTGCCGGGCAAGACGGCGCCATCACCACCTATGGTGCGGACGATGCGTTTCCCATTGGCGACATCGACGAAATTCTGCCCGGCCTGATCGAAGGCCGTGACCGCGTGTATTACGCGATGGGCACCAACCAGGAGTTCGACCGGCACCTTATGGAGTGGATCAACGTCATCCGCTCCAAAGCCCGCCAGGGCGCTCAGCCGCCAAACGAATTCGTGGCGCTGACGCATCTGTTGCACGACATGCGTTTGTACAAGTCCGCCAACGAAGTGAAGGTGATGCGCGAAGCCGCGCAAATCTCGTCCCGCGCGCACATCCGCGCCATGCAAGCCAGCCGCGCCGGCTTGAGCGAGTACCACCTTGAAGCCGAGCTGGATTACGAATTCCGTAAAGGCGGCGCGAAAATGCCCGCGTACGGTTCCATCGTTGCCGCCGGCCGCAACGCCTGCATCCTGCACTACCGTGAAAACGACGCGCCGCTGAAAGACGGCGATCTGGTGCTGATTGATGCAGGCTGCGAAATCGATTGCTACGCCAGCGACATCACCCGCACCTTCCCGGTGAGCGGCAAGTTTTCACCCGAACAGAAAGCCATCTACGAGTTGGTGCTGAAATCTCAGGAAGCGGCATTCGCCGCCATCGGCCCCGACAAACATTGGAACGAAGCCCACGAGGCGACCGTGCGGGTCATTACTGCCGGCTTGGTTGAGCTCGGTCTGCTGGAAGGCGACGTTGACGAGCTGATCGCCAGCGAAGCCTATAAACCGTTTTATATGCACCGCGCCGGCCACTGGCTGGGCATGGATGTTCACGACGTCGGCGATTACAAAGTCGGCGGCGAATGGCGCGTGCTGGAGCCTGGCATGGCGCTGACCGTTGAGCCGGGCATTTATATCGCCGTCGATAACCAGAACGTGGCGAAGAAATGGCGCGGGATCGGTGTGCGCATTGAAGACGACGTGGTGGTGACCAAAACCGGCTGCGAAATCATCACCAAAGACGCGCCGAAAACCGTAGCGGAAATCGAAGCCTTGATGGCCGCTGCTCGCGTGCAGGCGGCGTGAGCGCGTCGATGACTGGCGGCCGCGCCCAACTCGCAATAATCGGTGGCGGCCTGGTGGGCGCCAGCCTGGCGCTGGCCCTGCAAGCCGGCGCCAAGGCGCGCGGCTGGTCGATTGTGCTGATCGAGCCGTTCGCCCCCGGCGACACCTATCAGCCCAGTTATGACGCCCGTTCTACGGCGTTGTCCTACGGCACCCAGCAAATCTACCAACGCCTCGGCATCTGGCCGAAAGTGGCCGAGCGCGCCGAAGCCATTCGGCACATTCACGTCTCCGACCGCGGGCGCTTCGCCGCCGCACGATTGAGCGCGGAAGAAGAGGGCGTTCCGGCGCTGGGCTATGTGGCGGAAAACGCCTGGCTCGGCCATTGCCTCTGGCAAGCGCTGGATCCTGAGGTGGTGAGCTGGCGCTGCCCGGCCGAAGTGGTGGCCATGCAAGCGGTTGATCTCGAAGAAGGCCGCAGCGGTTATCGCCTGACTCTGAACGACGACACCTTGCTGGACTGCGACCTGGCCGTGCTGGCCGACGGCGGCCGTTCCCGCTTGCGCGAGCAGTTGGGCATCACCGTCAAAACCACTAACTATGAGCAAAACGCGCTGATCGCCAACGTCAGCATCAGCCAGCCCCATGGCGGTCAGGCGTTCGAGCGTTTCACCGACGAAGGCCCAATGGCCTTGCTGCCGCTTTCGGACAACCGCAGCGCCCTGGTCTGGACCCGCCCTGGCGACGATGCGCAGCGCTTGCTGGCCCTGGACGATCGGGCGTTTCTCGCCGAGCTGCAAACCACGTTTGGCTACCGACTCGGCGCGTTGCGTAAAGTCGGTGCGCGGCATGTTTACCCGCTGGCGCTGGTCGAAGCGCAGGAACAAGTGCGTCCGCATCTGGTCATTCTTGGCAACGCCGCGCACAGCCTGCACCCCATCGCGGGGCAGGGTTACAACCTGGCGTTGCGTGACGTACAAGCACTGGCTGAGGTGCTGCTCGCCGGGCCGTCAATACCGGGCGACTTCGCCTCGTTGCAGCAGTACTACAACAGGCAGCAACTGGACCAGAGCCTGACCGTCGGCTTTTCCGACCGCGTTACGCGCCTATTCAGTACCGCCGAACCGCTGCTGGCCACCGGCCGCAATCTGGGCCTGCTGGGCCTGGACATGCTGCCGCCTGCCAAGCGCTGGTTTGCCCGGCAAGCCATGGGCATCGGCACGCGCAGTAACGGTTGAATTCTTTTTCTGGCGGCCAATAGCCGCCCACGCATAGGCCCACAGCATGGAAATGCGAGCAGATTTGGTGATAGTCGGGGCCGGTATGGTCGGCAGTGCGCTGGGTTTGGCGCTGCAACACAGCGGTCTGAATATTCTGCTGATTGATGGCAGCCCTCTGAGCGTCAAACCGTTCGACCGCGACGCCGCGTTCGAGCCTCGCGTCAGCGCGTTGTCCATGGCCAGCCAGCGCATTCTTGAGCGCGTTGGCGCCTGGTCCGGGATCGAAGCCCGGCGCAGCAGCCCTTACGGTGACATGCAGGTGTGGGACGGTTCCGGAACGGGCCAGATCCATTTCTCCGCCGCCAGCGTGCACGCCGATGTGCTTGGTCATATCGTCGAAAACCGCGTGATTCAGGATGCGTTGCTTGAGCGCCTGCACGATGCCGATATTGGCTTGCTGGCCGATGCGCGCCTCGAACAGCTTCGCCATTCCGGCGACGATTGGCTGCTCACCCTCGCCGATGGCCGCACCGTGCGTACGCCCTTGGTGATCGCCGCTGACGGCGCCAATTCGGCGGTACGGCGGCTGGCCGGTTGCGCCACCCGCGAGTGGAATTACCTGCACCACGCCATCGTCACCAGCGTGCGCTGCAGCCAGCCACACCAACGCACGGCATGGCAACGTTTCACTGATGACGGCCCGCTGGCCTTTTTGCCGCTGGCCCGTGACGGCGCGCTTGAACACTGGTGCTCCATCGTCTGGTCGACGACGCCGGAACAAGCCGAACGGCTGATGGCGTTGGACGACGAAGCCTTCCGAACAGAACTTGGCAAAGCCTTTGAATGGCGCTTGGGCGACGTGCTGGAAGTCGATCCGCGTCTGTGCATTCCGCTGCGCCAGCGTCACGCCAAGCGTTACGTGGAGCCCGGCCTGGCGCTGATCGGCGATGCCGCGCACACGATCCACCCGCTGGCGGGGCAGGGCGTCAACCTCGGTTTCCTCGACGCCGCCGTGCTGGCCGAAGTGCTGCTGCATGCGGTTGAGCGTGGCGAAAGCCTGGCGGACACGCGCGTGCTCAGCCGTTTCGAGCGCCGGCGCATGCCGCATAACCTGGCGATGATGGCGGCAATGGAAGGCTTCCAGCGCTTGTTCCAAGCCGATCCGCTGCCCCTGCGCTGGCTGCGCAATAGCGGCTTGAATCTGGTGGACGGCTTAGCCGAAGGCAAAGCGCTGTTCGTGCGCCAGGCGCTGGGCTTGTCGGGTGACCTTCCGGCGTTAGCCAAGGCTTGAGGCGGCTGAGCGGCGCATCGCAACATTCCGACACACGTCGATCGCCGGTCGCCAACTGAGGTTAACTATCATTTGCGACCTTCTGGTTTTTACGAGGACGTTGTCCGTGCAGATTCGCCGCACCTGTTTTTCTCTGCTGGTACTGATGGCCGCAGCGACCGCGCAAGCCGCCGACGAAGTGGTGGTGTATTCCTCCCGTATCGATGAACTGATCAAACCGGTCTTCGACGCTTACACCGCTAAAACCGGTGTGAAGGTCAAGTTCATCACCGACAAGGAAGCGCCGCTGATGCAGCGCATCAAGGCCGAAGGCAGCAACGCCACCGCCGACCTGCTGCTCACCGTCGATGCTGGCAACCTCTGGCAAGCCGAGAACATGGGCATTTTGCAGCCCTTCGACTCGCCGGTGATCGACGCCAATATTCCCAGCCAATACCGTTCTTCCACCGACAGCTGGACCGGCCTGTCGCTGCGCGCGCGCACCATCGCCTACGCCACTGACCGGGTGAAGCCCGAAGAACTGTCCACTTACGAAGCGCTGGCTGGCAAAGAGTGGGAAGGGCGTTTGTGCCTGCGCACGGCGAAAAAGGTCTACAACCAATCGCTGACCGCCACGCTGATCGAAACCCATGGCGCGGCCAAAACCGAAGAAATTCTCAAGGGCTGGGTGAACAACCTGTCCACCGACGTGTTCTCCGACGACATCGCCGTGCTGCAAGCCATCAATGCCGGGCAGTGCGATGTCGGCATCGTCAACACCTACTATTACGGCCGCCTGCACAAGCAAGACCCGAGTCTGGCCGTGAAACTGTTTTGGCCGAACCAGGGCGACCGTGGCGTGCACGTGAACTTGTCGGGCATTGGCCTGACCCAGCACGCGCCGCACCCGGCTGCCGCCAAGGCGTTGGTTGAATGGATGACTGGCCCCGAAGCGCAGGCGATTTTTGCCGGCGTGAACCAGGAATACCCGGCCAATCCCAGCGTTAAGCCGTCGGATGAGGTGGCGAGTTGGGGAGCGTTCAAGGCCGACACCATTGCGGTTGAGGTCGCCGGAAAGCGCCAGGCCGAAGCCATTAAATTGATGGACCGCGCTGGCTGGTATTAAACGCATCGCGGCTAAAGCCGCTCCTACAGGATTGCGTCGTCTGTAGGAGCGGCTTCAGCCGCGATCCCTGCAAACGTATAGTTGCGCCCTTATTCCATTCCAACCAGGCTCACCCGTGGTTCACCAACGTCGCTGGTATCTCATTTCTTTCGCCATCGCCGCGCTGGTGTTGTTGCCGCTCTCCGTTCTGCTGCTCTCCTGGCAAACCATTGACCACGAAATCTGGGCGCACCTCTGGGATACCCAGATGCCACGCCTGCTCGGCAACACGCTGGTGCTGGTCATCGGCGTTGGCGTTGGCGTCACGCTGCTCGGCGTGAGCTTGGCGTGGCTCACCAGCCTGTGTGAGTTCCCCGGTCGGCGCTGGCTCGACTGGGCGCTGATGCTGCCGTTCGCCATTCCCGCTTACGTCCTGGCCTTTGTATTTGTCGGCTTGCTGGATTTCTCCGGACCGCTGCAAACGCTCTTGCGTGAGTGGTTCGGCACCGGTGTGCGCTTGCCGCGCGTGCGCTCCACCGGCGGCGTGATCGTGGTGTTGGTGCTGGTTTTCTACCCCTACGTTTACCTGCTCGCGCGCAGCGCGTTTCTGGCTCAGGGCAAAGGACTGATGGAGGCCGCGCGCATCCTCGGGCAAACACCGTGGCAAGCGTTCTGGCGGGTGGCGATGCCCATGGCGCGGCCGGCGATTGGTGCGGGCATCGCCTTGGCGTTGATGGAAACCCTGGCGGATTTCGGCGCCGTGTCGGTGTTCAATTTCGACACCTTCACCACCGCCATCTACAAAACCTGGTACGGCTTTTACAGCCTGGCTAGCGCCACGCAACTCGCCAGCCTGTTGCTACTGGCGGTAATGCTGGTGGTATACGGCGAACGCCGCGCCCGAGGCGCCAGCCGGCCGGCCAGTGAGCGGCCGCGCGGGTATGCGCTTTATCACCTGCGCGGCTGGAAGGCGCTAGCGGCCAGTACGTGGTGTGTACTGGTGTTCGCCTGTGCGTTTTTGGTGCCGCTGGTGCAACTGATCGTTTGGTGCTGGCAGCGCGGGCGCTTCGACCTCGACGAGCGTTACATCGGCCTGATTCTCCACACGCTCTACTTGGGCGCCATCGCCGCTGCGGTGACGGTCGCCGTGGCGCTGCTGCTGGTGTTCGCTCGGCGCCTGGTACCGACGCGGCCAATCCGCAGCGCCGTCAGCCTGGCCAATCTCGGTTACGCGTTGCCCGGCTCGGTGCTCGCCGTGTCGATCATGCTGGTGTTCAGCTACCTGGATCGCGCGTGGGTGGTGCCGTTGTCGACCTGGCTCGGTGGCGCCGGCAAACCGTTGCTGCTGGGCAGTTTGTCGGCGCTGGTGCTGGCCTACCTGATCCGCTTTATTACCGTGGCCTACGGACCGCTCGAAGGGGCACTGGCGCGCATTCGTCCGTCGCTGCCAGAAGCGTCTCGCAGCCTGGGCGTGTCCGGTTATGGGCTGTTCTTGCGCGTTTATTTGCCATTGCTGGTGCCGGGTGCGCTGAGCGCGGCGCTATTGGTATTTGTCGATGTGTTGAAAGAAATGCCCGCCACCTTGCTGATGCGCCCGTTCGGCTGGGACACCCTCGCCGTGCGTATTTTCGAGATGACCAGCGAGGGCGAATGGGCGCGTGCCGCGTTGCCGGCGCTGACGCTGGTACTGGTCGGCTTGCTGCCAGTGATCGGTCTTATCCGTCGTTCCGCGCGCCGCTTCGGGCATTGAACGCCTGGTCTGTAAGGCGTGTGTGCAGGCGGGAGTCTTGCGGCTACAATGCGCGCCATTCGGTGTAGGACGTCATCCAGACCGTCGTGTTGAAACCTCGTGCAAGTGCCCGTTTCCGTAGGCTCAGCCGCGTTTCACGCTTCGCCCACACCTTCGCCAAGCCCGGAAGGAGAAACCCATGGGACAGCGCACGCCCCTCTATGATCTGCACCTTGCATTGGGTGCCAAGATGGTCGATTTCGGTGGTTGGGATATGCCACTGCACTACGGCTCGCAAGTTGAGGAGCACCATGAGGTGCGTCGCGACTGCGGCGTCTTCGATGTGTCGCACATGACGGTGGTCGACGTCAGCGGCGCCCAGGCCAAGGCCTACCTTCAGCACTTGCTGGCCAACGATATCGAGCGCCTGCAAGACCTCGGCAAAGCCCTTTACAGCGCCATGCTCAACCGAGAAGGCGGCGTGATCGACGACCTGATCGTCTACCTCACCGCCACCGGCTACCGCGTGGTGGTCAATGCCGCCACCCGCGACAAAGACATTGCCTGGATGCAAGCGCAAACCGCTGGCTTCGACGTGCAGCTCAACGAGCGCAGCGAACTGGCGATGTTGGCGATTCAAGGCCCCCACGCCCGCGCCAAGGTGGCGGAGTTGGTGTCGTCCAGCCGCGCCACGTTGATTGCCGACCTCAAACCATTTCAGGGCTTCGCCGATGGCGAATGGTTTATCGCCCGCACCGGTTATACCGGTGAAGACGGCCTGGAAATTGTGTTGCCGGTCGAGGATGCGTCGAGCTTCTTCAACGAACTGGTCGGCGCCGGCATCGCCCCGATTGGCTTGGGTGCACGCGACACGCTGCGCCTGGAAGCGGGCATGAATCTCTATGGTCAGGACATGGACGAAAGCGTTTCGCCCCTGGCCGCCAACATGGCCTGGACTATCGCTTGGGAACCGACCAGTCGGCAGTTCATCGGCCGTGAGGCGTTGCAAGCCCAGCGCGACGCCGGCGACCAGCCCAAACTGGTGGGCCTGGTGCTTGAGGAACGTGGTGTGTTGCGCGCTCATCAAGTGGTGCGGGTTGAAGGCGTTGGCGAGGGCGAGATCACCAGCGGCAGCTTTTCGCCTACGCTGGGGAAATCCATTGCCCTGGCGCGCGTTCCGGCGAGCACTGGCGAACGAGCCGAGGTGGAAATCCGCGGCAAGTGGTACCCGGTGCGGGTGGTTCGGCCTAATTTCGTGCGCCACGGCAAGGCGTTGATCTGATCGGTTGTGATGCAGTGCTACGCCAGTTTCGGCGACGCGCCACAACCTGCTAAATTTTCCAGGCGGACGTTCCGCCTCCCGACTTGAGGACCAAGACATGAGCAATATCCCCAGCGACCTGCGTTACGCCGCCAGCCACGAATGGGCCCGCCTTGAAGCCGATGGCAGCGTGACCGTGGGCATCTCCGACCACGCGCAGGAAGCGCTGGGCGACGTGGTATTCGTCGAGCTGCCAGAAGTCGGCAAGCAACTGGCCGCAGGCCAAGAAGCCGGTGTGGTGGAATCGGTTAAAGCCGCTTCCGATATCTACTCGCCGGTCAGTGGCACCGTCACCGCCGTTAACGACGCCCTGGCCGACGCGCCAGAAAGCGTGAATGGCGACCCCTACGGCACTTGGTTCTACAAGCTGCAGCCGAGCGATGTGAGTGAACTGGACAAGCTGCTCGATGCGGGCGCTTACCAGGCTGTGGCCGACGCTGACGCTTAAGCGATTCGCGCTATGCAAAAAGCCCCGACATGGTCGGGGCTTTTTTGTGTCTGGCTTTTGTGGGGCTTCGCGTTGCTCAACAAATCCAAGCGGCTTACTCGTCCTTGAGCTGAAGCCTTGAAAGCAACCCAAGCAGCAACACGTTGAAGATGATCAGCAAGCCGGTGCTAAAGGCGCTCAGCAATTGCCAAACGGCGGTTGGCAGGTACGTCAAAATGTCGAGGCCGATCAGTGACACCAAACGGTCGGTGAACCAGATGGCGTTCACAGCAATGATCAGGATCAGAATGACCTTGAGGGTCGGAATGGGATTGCCCATGGCAACGGTCCTTGTCGATAAAAGTGAAGCGCGATGCTCGCATATTCACCGCGTCCGCAACCGGACGCGGTAGGCAATCCAGTCCGATCAGCTTACTGCGCGCTGTTTGCCGGGTCGGCCGTCAGAATGGCCTGGGCCAGTTCATCGTCCGAGGCCTTCAGGCCTGGGTGCTCAGCACGCACTTTCTGCAGCGCCGCTTCCAGGTATGGGCCGCGAATGGCGCCGTTGCTGGCGATATAGCTGCCAGCGTCTTCCTGAGCATTCACGATCACTTTGTGGTCGTGGCGCGAGGTCAGATAAAACGAGCCGGTGGTGGCGCCGGATGACAGCACATTGCGCCAGAACGTGTCGGCGGTGGCCGAAGCAACCGGGACGATCAGCAACAAGGACGCAACAACGAGTTTGCGGTGCATGGTGGTTCTCCTGCGATAACTGGCGGATAACGCGTGGGTGTGTGGAGCCTGAAGTTACGACTCTCAGCCCAACGCGCGAGTTCCACTTGCTTCGCAGGGGGCGCTCAGGTGCAGGCTTTTATTTTCAGCACCACACCGTCCTGACCGACCACTTCCACCGGCGTACCGACGGGCAAGTCAGGCCCGCTGACCAGCCACAGCGTGTCGCCTGCTTTGATCTTGCCGCGTCCGCCGACGATGGCCTCATGCAGCGCAAACGTGCGGCCGAGAAATTCCTGGCCGCGTTGGTTCAAGCCCGGTTGCTGCGAGGTTTTATTGCCCGCACGCAGCCGTTGCCACCAGAGCACGGCGGTGGCCAGCGAAAGCACGGCAAACAGCAAAAACTGCCACGGCCACGGCAGGGCCGGGAACACGTAACTGATGACCCCGACCGCAGCGGCCGCCATGCCCGTCCAAAGCAGATAACCGCCAGCGCCGAACACTTCCAGAATCAGCAGCAAGGTGCCCAGCGCGAGCCAGTCCCAGAAGGACAGGTGTTGCAGAAAATCCATCATCTGACGCGCGTCCTCAGGCCTTTTTATTGTTTTGATCGAACGTCGCTTTGACGATTTCGCCGATACCGCCGACCGCGCCGATCACCTGGCTCGCTTCCAGCGGCATCAGGATCACTTTGCTGTTATTGGCCGAGGCCAGCTTGCCCAGCGCGTCGATGTACTTTTGCGCAACAAAATAATTGATCGCCTGCACGTTGCCGGTGGCGATGGCTTCAGACACCACTTGCGTGGCCCGCGCTTCCGCTTCGGCCTGACGCTCCCGCGCTTCAGACTCCAGAAACGCCGCCTGGCGTTCGCCTTCGGCTTCGAGAATCTGCGCCTGTTTCTTGCCTTCGGCGGTCAGAATCGCCGCCGCGCGCAGGCCTTCGGCTTCCAGAATTTGCGCGCGTTTCACCCGCTCGGCTTTCATTTGCCCGGACATAGCGGCCATCAGGTCGGCGGGTGGGCTGATGTCTTTGATCTCGATGCGGGTGATCTTGATGCCCCACGGCGCCGTGGCCTCGTCGACGGTGCGCAGCAGGCGTTCGTTGATCACGTCGCGCTGGCCGAGCATGGCGTCCAGCTCCATGGAGCCGAGTACGGTGCGAATGTTGGTTTGGAGCAGGTTGCGGATGGCGTGCTCGAGGTTGTTGACCTCATAAGCCGCCTGGGCGGTGTTCACCACTTGGAAGAAGCACACGGCATCGATTTGCACCGTGGCGTTATCCGAGGTAATGACTTCCTGCGGCGGAATATCCAGCACGTTTTCCATCACGTTGATGCGCCGCCCGATGCGGTCCATCACTGGCACGATAATGTTCAGGCCTGGGCGCAGCGTGTTGGTGTAGCGACCAAAGCGCTCCACCGTCCACTCGAAGCCTTGCGGCACCACTTTGAAACCCATGAATAGAATGGCGACCGCGAGGCCGACGAAGAGGAAAAGCACACTGCCGATTTGCATAACGGATCCTTGTTGTTGGGGGGGCTGTGGGAGCGGCTGGGCGGCATTCCGACCGGCCGTGATGCTTTGAACATCAGGAGCATCGCGGCTAAGCCGCTCCTACAGGGTGATGTTCAGCGCCGAACCTTACTTTTGTTCACTCTGCGGCGTCACCCGCAACACTTCCTCGATGGTGGTGAGCCCGGCCGCAACCTTCTGTGCGCCGGAGAGACGCAAACTGCGCATTCCCTCCTTAAACGCCTGGCGACGCAGCGACAGCAAATCGGTGTCGGCGCTGATAAAGGGTTTCAGGCTGTCGCTCAGTTGCATGATTTCGTACACGCCTGCACGGCCACGGTAGCCGGTGTCGCGGCACTCCAGGCAACCGACGGCCTTGTGCGCCCCGGTGGGTAGCGGTGCGCTCCACGGGCGGGTCAGGGATTGCCAATCTTCTTCGCTAATGTCGACTGGCTCTTTGCAGTGCGGACACAGCGTGCGCACCAGGCGCTGCGCCATGACGCCCAGCAACGTGGCCTTGAGCAGGTAATACGGCACGCCCAATTCCAGCAAGCGCGTAATCGCGCTCGGCGCGTCGTTGGTGTGCAAGGTAGAGAGCACCAAGTGGCCGGTGAGCGCGGCCTGAATGGCCATTTCGGCGGTTTCCAGGTCGCGAATCTCGCCGACCATAATGATGTCCGGGTCTTGCCGCATGAGCGCGCGCACGCCGCTGGCGAACGTGAGGTCGATGTTGTGCTGCACCTGCATCTGGTTGAAGGCCGGCTCGATCATCTCGATCGGGTCTTCGATGGTGCACAGGTTCACTTCGGAGGTGGCGAGCTTTTTCAGCGACGTATACAGCGTGGTGGTTTTGCCCGAACCGGTGGGGCCTGTGACCAGAATGATGCCGTTGGGTTGGCCGGTCATTTCCAGCCAGCGGCGTAAGTCGTCAGGCGAAAAGCCGAGTTGGTCGAAGTTCTTCAGCAGCACTTCTGGGTCGAAAATCCGCATCACCATCTTTTCGCCGAACGCGGTGGGCAGCGTCGACAGGCGCAGCTCCACTTCGCCGCCGTCCGGGGTCTTGGTCTTCACCCGGCCGTCCTGCGGTTTGCGTTTTTCAGCCACGTTCATGCGGCCCAGGGTTTTCAGGCGGCTGACGATGGCCATGGTGACCTGGGGCGGAAATTGATAGACGTTGTGCAGCACGCCGTCGATGCGAAAGCGCACGGTGCCTTGCTCGCGGCGCGGCTCGATATGGATGTCACTGGCGCGCTGCTGATAGGCGTACTGGAACAGCCAGTCGACGATGTTGACGATGTGCGAGTCGTTGGCATCCGGCTCCTGATCGCTGGCGCCGAGGTTTAGCAACTGCTCGAAGTTGCCGATGTTGGTGCCTTTGGTATCGACCGCCGAGGCGCCGCTGACCGACTTTGCCAGGCGAAAAAACTCCACGGTGAAACGCTGGATATCGGCCGGATTGGCCACCACGCGCTTGATGGGGCGCTTGAGCACGTGGGTCAGGTTCGCTTCCCAGCTCGCCACAAACGGCTGCGCGCTGGCGATGGTGACGGCGTCGTTATCTGCCGCCACGGCAAGAATTTTATGGCGCTGGGCGAAGGCGTACGACATCAGCGGCGTTACAGCAGCCACGTTGATTTTCAGCGGGTCGATGCGCATATATGGCTGGCCGGCGAGGTTGGCCAACCAGATGGTCAGGGTTTCGAGGTCGAGTTTTTTACCGGGACGGGTGAGGTCGTCGACTTGCTGCGCGGCAATGAATTCGAGGGGATGCAGTTGCGTATTGCTGGAGCTGCGGCGAATCGCCATCAACTGCTCGGCGGTGTCCTGGCCAACGCGGCCTTGGGCCACCAGCTCGCGCAGCAGGTCATTGAGATCCAGCGTGCGATCCTGGGCCTGAGAAGCGAAGGCAGACATGCAAACTCCTGTTAAACGCGGTGCCGGGGTAGATCAAGAATAGTCGCAAGCATGCCCGAATGCGTGGGCTGGCGCCAAACCGAGTCCACAGGTTTTGGTGGTCATCGGCGTTTGCGGGGAAGGGCCCCTCTCCCGCCCTTCGGGCACCCTCTCCCGCAAGCGGGCGAGGGGACACATGCGGATTCAGCGGTGTTGGCAGGAAGGCCCGTCGTCCCCGGGTAGGGAGGGGCCGGAATGTCGAGTGGGCCTCAACCGCGCAGCAGGGTTTTCCACGCTTTGGTGGTGAGCACGGTCTGCGCTTGCTGGCTGCGGGCGTCGAGGCAGTCGTCTTCGATGGGGCGGTGGGCGAGGTCGCGCAGTTTGTTCAGCTCGCCGTACAGGCGGTCGACCTCCGGCACTTCAACCAACACCTGACGCGCCAGGCGCAACCACACTTGAATGCGCTCGATACGCGGCAACTGCTCAGCTAAATCTTCAGGCTGTTGCTGGTAACGACCCAACTGCAGACTGCGCGCTTCTTCGGCCAACAGGGTCGGCAGCCAATTGCCCAGCGGCGCCGCGCCTTGGCGGTTGCCACGGTTGTTGCGCTCGGCAGTCCAGGCGTTGGTCATCAGCCATAGCGAGGTATTGAGCGAGAACTGGCCCCAACGCGTGCCTTGCAGCTCGGCTTGGAACAGCGCAGGCGCGGCTTGACGGGCGTCATCGTCGCTCAAGCCGGCGACCACGCGCGGGCGCCAGTCGTTCAGCAGCGCGTCAAGGCGCTCGCGCAGGTCATGGCTGCTGGCGCGCGGTGCGGCCTGGCCCAAGCTACTGAGCAGCGCGCGCAGGTCCACGAGGTTTTCCAGCCATTCCACCAGCAAACGCCAGTGGCCGTTGAAACGGTATTGCTCGGCCAGGCGCTGGCTGCTGCCGAGCAGGTTCCAGGCCAGCGCTGCGAAGGCGGAGTCCAACGGCTGTTCAACGTGCAGTTCGGGGTGAGGCAGGTTCAGCGAGTAGCTGCCGGCGTCGAACAGGCGATAGCCGCGTTCGGCTTTGCTGATGTCGCATGGCATCAGCGCCACGTCGGCGGCCAGCTCTGCGGCCAGTTCCAGAAGCGCTTGCGGCTCGCCCTGGCGCAGCTCAAGTTCGAGTTCGCAGATTTCCTCTTCTTGCCCATCGGCGACCACTTTGCCGAGGTCCAGTGCCGCTTCCACTACCACCTTGGCCTTGCCACGGCCCCACGCGATTTCGGCGCGCTGGCGGGTGAAGTCGGTGGTGAAAATGACTTGCAGGGTCTTTTTGTCCAGCTCAGCCAGCGCGGCGGGCCAGCAGCTGTCGTCGAGCTTTTTCAGGTCGAGCTTGGGTTTGCTCAGGTACCAGTCGTACTCGTTGCGCTCAGACAAACCGGCCACGCTTTGGCCACGGGTTTTCAGGGTTTGAATGAATTGATCGCCATCACGGCGAATGCGCAGGGCGATGCGGGCCTTGGCCAGGTCGCGCTCGGGGGTATCGAAATATTGATTCAACAGTTCGCGCTGCTCCCAACCGGCTTTGTTGCGCTTTTTCAGCAGCGGGTGGTCGCGCAGGGCAGTGAGGGTTTCGCGGCTGACGCGGAGTTTAATTTCGGTTTCTTTCTGCATGGCCGGGGAGTCCAAACGCGGTGAACTTAAGAGAGCGCGCAGTGTACAGGACGTTCGGCAACGATCGGCTGCGCGTCGGCGGGGCTGCGTTAAAAACAATTTTTGAATGCTCATGGGCTACAGCCCACTGCGCTTCAAAAACTGTTTTTGCCTTGCCCCACTCTAGCTCGCTCGATCTCGATTTGTGGGAGACGTACAAGGGAATGTGCCGGGGTCGCGCCACGCCGTTACGGTTTAAATCTGATCACCGATACCTCTATGATGGGCCTCGCTTTGGAGACCCGGCATGCCACTACCCACCCTAAAAGAGCAATTCGCCGCGCTGATCGCCGCGCCTTCGGTGAGCTGTACGCAGCCGAGCCTGGACCTGTCGAACAAGGCGGTGATCGATCTGCTCAGCACCTGGCTGGGCGACCTGGGTTTCAGCTGCGACGTGCAGCAAGTCTCTCCCGGCAAATTCAATCTGCTGGCCAGTTTCGGTTCCGGTCCCGGTGGCCTGGTGCTGGCCGGACACAGCGACACCGTGCCGTTCGATGAAGCGTTGTGGAAAAGCGATCCGCTGAAGCTCACGGAGGTGGACGGCACTTGGGTCGGCCTGGGCGTTTGCGACATGAAGAGCTTCTTCGCGCTGGTTATCGAGGCCGTGTTGCCGCTGCTTGCTCATCCGTTCAAGCAGCCGTTGCTGGTGCTGGCTACGTGCGATGAAGAAAGCTCCATGGCCGGTGCCCGCGCCTTGGCTGCCGCAGGACGGCCACTCGGTCGCGCGGCGGTGATTGGCGAGCCAACCGGGCTGCGGCCGATTCGCCTGCACAAAGGCGTGATGATGGAGCGCATCGATATTCTCGGCCAGAGCGGCCACTCCTCCGACCCAAGCCTGGGCCACAGCGCGCTTGAGGCGATGCATGCGTCCATGGCCGAGCTGATGAACCTGCGCCAGAAATGGCAACGCCTGTACCGCAACGAACAATTCAGCGTGCCGCAGCCGACCCTGAATTTCGGCTGCATCCACGGGGGCGACAACCCCAACCGTATCTGCGGCCAATGCTCATTGGAGTTCGACCTGCGGCCGTTGCCGGGCATGGATGCCGAACACCTGCGCGCTGCCATTCGCGAGAAGCTGCAACCGATTGCCGAGCGCCATCAGGTGAAAATCGACTTCGCCCCGCTGTTTCCCCATGTACCGGCGTTCGAACAGGCCGCCGATGCCGAGCTGGTGCGCGTGGCTGAGCGGCTGACCGGGCATCGCGCCGAGGCAGTGGCATTCGGCACCGAAGCACCTTATCTTCAGCAACTTGGTTGCGAGACCATTGTGCTCGGCCCCGGCGACATCAGTTGTGCGCACCAGCCGGGCGAATTCTTGGAATTGTCACGTTTGCAGCCCACCGTGAAAGTGCTGCGCGAACTGATCCAGCATTACTGCCTTACCCCCACCGCCCCGTTACCCCAATGACAAGGAGCACCCGCGTGTTGCAGCCCCGATTCCGACGATAAAGCTGACTGAACCGCTGTACCTGCACTGGCTTTCTCATCACGAATAAAAGGCTCTTCGCGCTATGCCCGAATACGTCAATTGGCTTCGCCACGCTTCGCCCTATATCAACGCCCACCGGGACCGGACCTTTGTGGTCATGCTGCCCGGCGACGGCGTTGCGCACGTTAACTTCGGCAACATCGTTCACGACCTGGTGTTGCTGCACAGCCTGGGCGTGCGCCTGGTGCTGGTGCATGGCTCGCGCCCGCAAATTGAAGCGCGCCTGGCCGCTCGTGGCCTGACCCCGCATTACCACCGCGACATGCGCATCACCGATGGCCCGACGCTGGAATGTGTGATCGACGCTGTCGGCCAGTTGCGCATCGCCATTGAGGCCCGGTTGTCGATGGACATGGCCGCCTCGCCCATGCAGGGCTCGCGCCTGCGAGTGGCCGGCGGCAACTTCGTCACGGCGCGGCCGATTGGCGTGGTTGAAGGCGTGGACTACCACCACACCGGCGAAGTGCGGCGGGTCGACCGCAAAGGCATCGGTCGCTTGCTCGACGAGCGTTCCATCGTGCTGCTGTCGCCGCTGGGCTATTCGCCGACCGGCGAGATTTTCAACCTCGCCTGCGAAGACGTGGCCATGCGCGCTGCCATCGACCTGGGCGCTGACAAACTCATTCTGTTCGGCAACGAACAAGGCCTGATGGACGACGCCGGCAAGCTGGTGCGTGAACTGCGCCCGCAGCAAGTGCCGACCCATTTGCAGCGCCTGGGCAACAGCTACCAGGCCGAGCTGCTGGATGCGGCGGCCCAGGCGTGCCGGGGCGGCGTGAAGCGTGCGCATATCGTCAGCTACAGCGAAGACGGCTCGCTGCTCACCGAACTGTTCACCCGCGACGGCGGCGGCACGCTGGTGGACCAGGAGCAGTTCGAGCAGCTGCGTGAAGCGAGCATTGAAGATGTCGGCGGCCTGATCGACCTGATCAGCCCGCTGGAAGAGCAGGGCATTCTGGTGCGCCGGTCGCGCGAGGTGCTGGAGCGCGAGATTGAGCAATTCACCATCGTCGAGCGCGACGGTTTGATCATCGCGTGTGCCGCGCTGTATCAAATTGCCGATTCAGACAGTGGCGAGTTAGCGTGTTTGGCGGTCAACCCCGAATACCGTCATGGCGGGCGCGGCGACGAACTGCTCGAACGCATCGAAGAGCGGGCACGGGCGCAGGGACTGAAAACCTTGTTCGTGCTGACGACCCGCACCGCCCATTGGTTCCGCGAGCGCGGGTTTGAGCCAAGTGGTGTAGAGCGCCTGCCAGCGGCGAGGGCTTCGCTTTATAACTATCAGCGTAATTCGCAGATATTTGAGAAGCAGCTGTAGCGGCCATATTCGGAGATTGCTGGGGTCGCGTTTCACTTGTAGGAGCCAGCTTGCTGGCGAAGATTTTTCGCCAGCAAGCTGGCTCCTACAAGTGAGCGTTGATTGAGCGAGTACCTGATGCCCCTCTCCTACAAGTGGGCGAGGGGAGAACGGCCGAGCACGGTGGTGAAATTTCCCCTCGCCCGCTTGCGGGAGAGGGTGCCCGAAGGGCGGGAGAGGGGCTTTTTAGATAGGGCGGACCGAATAAAGCCCGGCCCTCACCCCCGGCCCCGCTCCCACAAGTGGGCGAGGGGTGCAAAACCGTTGAGTCTGTCAGGCCGTCTTCTGCGCGAGCAGCTGATACTGCTCTTCCCCATCATCCCAACCCGCTTCCCAGGCTGCAGCCAGTACATCGGCGGCGTGGGGTTGGTTGGTGATCGGGTTGCCAGTCAAACCGGCCATGTAGCCCTGTTGGTAGGCCTTGTTCAGGCTTTCCAGGCTCCATTGCGGTTCGTCTTCCTTGGGAATGGCCTCGGGCGGCGCCATGGGTGAACTCACGTTGGGGAACTGCGCTAATGCTAGCCGTGCCCGGCCGGAAGCGACTGACCGTCGGTCCCGGCTTTTACCCCGCTGGCTTTTTTTGTGACGGTATCGACTAAACCGCCAGGGCCAGAATACTGGCCTGGTAAGCGGCCACGAACGTGTCGAAATCACCGCTCTGTTCGGCTTCCGTTGCGGCTTGATCGGCCAGCGATTGCTGCACCGATTGCTCAAACGCTGCGCGCTGTTCATCGCTCAGCGGCTGGCTGCGGAAGTACTCGGCGTGGGCCTGGCTCTGGCGGAACGAGAACTGGGCAAACGTTTCGTTGTTGGCCTTGAGGCTCGCCAGCACCTGGGCCGAGGGCGTCAGCGCCGGGTCGGCGATTTTTGCGCGCTGGGCTTCGAGCGCCTGGATATGCACATCGCTGCCATGACTCTGGTCGAGCAAGGCGCTGATTTTGCCGATCTGGTCCAGCAGGTCCGTGGCCCACGCTTGCAGGCTCACGGCCTCACCATTGCGGCACAGTTGCAGGCCCGGCTTGCGGCCTTCTTTCACCACGGTCAGGAAGTTGTCGGTACAGCCGCTACACTCGCCGCCGCCCAATTCCGGGCTGTGTTGCAGGGCGCAGAACAGCACGAAGGCGTCGATGAAGCGCGCGCTGGTCAGGTCGATGCCCATGGGCAGGAACGGGTTGATGTCCAGGCAGCGCACTTCCACGTATTGCACGCCGCGCGCCATCAACGCCTGAATCGGCCGCTCGCCGCTGTAGGTCACGCGCTTGGGGCGGATGTTCGAGTAGTACTCGTTTTCGATCTGCAGGATGTTGGTGTTCAGCTGCTGCCATTCGCCGTCTTTCTTGGTGCCCGCTTCGGCATAAGCCGGGTAAGGCGTCGACACCGCCTGGCGCAGGCTGTCGGTGTAGCTGGCCAGGTCGTTGTAGCACGGAGTAAGGCCGGCCTGGGCGCTGCTCTGGTAGCCCAGGTCGCTCATGCGCAGGCTGGTGGCGTAAGGCAGGTAGAGGCTGTCGGCGTCCAGCTGCTCGAGCTTGTGCGGCCGGCCGCGCAGGAAGCCCGCGTCCAGAGCCGGCGAGGCGCCGAACAGGTACATGAGCAGCCAGCTGTAGCGGCGGAAGTTACGGATCAGGGCGATATAACGCTCTGACTGGTAGTCGCGCAGGCTTTGCGTGTCGTCTTCAGCCACTTGCAGCACCGGCCACAGCGCTTCGGGCAGCGAGAAGTTGTAATGGATGCCGGCGATGCACTGCATGGTCTTGCCGTACCGCAGCGCCAAGCCTTTGCGGTACACGTATTTGAGCCGGCCAATGTTCGAGTTGCCGTAGCGGGCAATCGGAATCACCTCTTCTTCCGGCAGCGGGCACGGCATCGACGGGCTCCACAGGTACTCATTGTCGAGCTTGCTGTAGGCGAAGCGGTGGATCTGTTCCAGATCTTCCAGCGTCACGGCCGGGTCTGTTTCAGCTGGGGTGATGAACTCCAGCAGCGACTCGGAATAATCCGTGGTGATTTGCGGATGGGTAAGCGCCGAGCCCAGCGCAATGGGGTGCGGCGTCAGGGCGAGTTGGCCCTGGCTGTCGACACGCAGGCATTCGCGCTCGATCCCGTGCAGGCACTGGGTAAGCAAATTCAGGTGGGCGGGCTTGCTGAGCAGTGCCAAACGGCGGGAGAGGAGGTCGCTCAATTTTGTGTTCCTTCGCGTCAGTCGGCCCTATATGGGGGCTAGATCAACGGTCTGCAAGGGCAATGGGAAACAACTGGCGTGGTCGCCTGGTTTACGCAATTTCGCAACAGATTACCCGCACCGCCGGCGGAACTCACCTAGCCGCTATCAGCCGGTCGTTGAGCGGGGCGTTTACAGGCAGGCGAACGTCGCTTGGGCTTTGGCCACCAACTTGTCGCCTTGATGCACTTCGGCTTCGATCACTTGCGTGCGCCGACCAGCGTGCACCACCCACGCGCGGCAGAGGATGTCGCCCTCGTCTACCGGACGGATGTAGTTGATTTTGCTCTCCAGCGTCACCGTGCCCGGCCCGCCAACCACGCTGTGGCTGGCTTGGCCCATGGCCGTGTCGATCAACGAGAACAGCGCGCCGCCGTGCAGCTTGCCGTGCAGGTTGCGCAGGCCGTCGTGCATGCTCAGGCGAATGATCGCCTCGCCGCCGTCGGCCTTGAGAATGTGTAAACCCAGCAAGCGGGCAAAAGCGCTTGTGCTGCCGATTTCTTCGGCGTTGGAAGGAGTGTCCGCTGGCTGGGTCATGGTGTTACTTCCGTAGTTGCTTGGCGTTGGCGAACAGCGACGCCATGGCGTTGTTGCTTGGCGCCGGCTGTGTGGTCGGTTGCGCCTGCGGGCGAGGCTTGCCGCCGCCACGTTTGTCGCCGCCGCGCGGGCCGTCGATTTTCTCGCCCGGGGTGTCGCCCATACGCATGGACAAGGCGATGCGGTTACGCGGAATGTCCACTTCCATCACCTTGACCTTCACCACGTCGCCGGCCTTCACCGCTTCACGCGGGTCTTTGACGAATTTCTCCGACAGCGCCGAGATGTGCACCAGGCCGTCCTGGTGCACGCCGATGTCCACGAACGCGCCGAAGTTGGTGACGTTGGTCACCACGCCTTCGAGGATCATGCCCAGTTGCAGGTCTTGCAGGGTTTCCACGCCGTCCTGGAATTCAGCGGTTTTGAACTCTGGACGCGGGTCGCGGCCGGGCTTCTCCAGCTCGGCGAGAATGTCGCTGACGGTCACCAGACCAAAGGTTTCGTCCGTGAATTTCTTCGGGTCCAGGCGCTTGAGGAAGCTGGCGTCGCCAATCAGCGAGCGCAGGTCGCGGCCGGTGTCCGCAGCAATGCGCTCCACCAGCGGGTAGGTTTCCGGGTGCACCGCAGAGGCATCCAGCGGGTTGTCGCCGTTCATTACGCGAAGGAAGCCGGCCGCTTGCTCGAAGGTTTTGTCGCCCAGGCGCGGCACCTTTTTCAGCGCATCGCGGGTTTTGAACGCGCCGTGGGCATCACGGTGGTTAACGATGTTCTGCGCCAGCGTAGTGTTCAGCCCGGAGATACGCGCCAGCAGCGGCACCGAGGCAGTGTTTACGTCCACGCCCACGGCGTTCACGCAGTCTTCCACCACGGCGTCGAGGCTGCGCGCCAGTTTCAGCTGCGACACGTCGTGCTGGTACTGGCCTACGCCGATGGATTTCGGGTCGATTTTCACCAGTTCGGCCAGCGGGTCTTGCAGGCGACGGGCAATCGACACGGCGCCGCGAATCGAGACGTCCAGATCCGGGAATTCTTTCGCCGCCAATTCAGATGCGGAATACACCGAGGCGCCGGCTTCGCTGACCATGATTTTGGTCATTTTCAGCTCGGGCAGTTTTTTGATCAGTTCGGCGGCCAGTTTGTCGCTCTCGCGGCTGGCGGTGCCGTTGCCGATGGAGATCAGGTCGACGCGGTGTTTGATGCACAGCGCGCCGAGGATGGCCAAGGTCTGGTCCCACTGCTTTTGCGGCACGTGGGGGTACACGGTGGCGTATTCCAGCAGCTTGCCGGTGGCATCGACCACGGCAATTTTGCAGCCGGTGCGCAGGCCCGGGTCCAGGCCCAAGGTGGCGCGCGGGCCGGCCGGTGCGGCCAACAGCAGGTCGTGCAGGTTGTGGGCGAAGACGTTGATCGCCTCGGTTTCGGCGCCGTCGCGCAGCTCGCCGAGCAGGTCGGTTTCCAGGTGCGTGTAGAGCTTGACCTTCCAAGTCCAGCGCACCACTTCGCCCAGCCATTTGTCGGCGGCGCGGTTTTCGTTACGAATGCTGAAATGCTCGCCAATCATGCCTTCGCATGGGTGCAAGGCGCCGGGCGTCTCGTCGCCGACTTTCAGCGCAGAGCTCAAAACGCCTTCGTTGCGGCCACGGAAAATGGCCAGCGCGCGGTGCGAGGGCATGCCTTTCAGCGGTTCGTCGTGTTCGAAGTAATCGCGAAATTTGGCGCCTTCTTCCTCTTTGCCGGCGACGACGCGGGCGCTGAGGATGGCCTCGTGCTTGAGGAAACTGCGCAGTTTGTCGAGCAGCTTGGCGTCTTCGGCGAAGCGCTCCATGAGGATGTACTTGGCGCCTTCGAGCACGGCTTTTACATCGGCGAAGCCTTTCTCTGCGTCGACAAAACGAGCGGCTTCGGTTTCTGGCGTAAGGGTTGGGTCGTTAAACAGGCAATCGGCCAACTCGCCGATGCCGGCTTCCAGGGCGATCTGGCCTTTGGTGCGGCGCTTCTGCTTGTAGGGCAGGTAAAGGTCTTCGAGGCGGGTCTTGGTGTCGGCGAGGTTGATTTCGCGGGTCAGCTCCGGGGTGAGCTTGCCTTGTTCTTCAATGCTGGCCAGGATGCTGGCGCGGCGCTCGTCGAGTTCGCGCAGGTAGCGCAGGCGCTCTTCGAGGTTACGCAGTTGGGTGTCATCCAGGCTGCCGGTGACTTCTTTACGGTAACGGGCGATAAAGGGAACCGTGGAACCTTCATCCAGCAAAGCGACTGCAGCGGCGACTTGCTGCGGGCGAACACCCAGTTCCTGGGCGATACGGTTGTTGATGCTATCCATTAATAAAAGACCCACTTTAATAAGACGAGCTGACATGAAAACGTGAAGGGCCGGCATTATACCCAGGCCCTTTTGTTGCAACCGGGAAAAATCTGCTAACGAATGGTGCGCAACTGCTGCGCGGTCTCTGCGCCATAATGCGCGACGATTTGAAGGAGCACCTATGAGCAATACGGCCCCGCTGGAAGGCGAAAAAATCCTGATCGTCGATGACGATCCCGGTCTGCGACGCCTGTTGGAACGTTTCCTGGAAGAGCAAGGCTACCGCGTTCGGGCGGTGGAAAATGTGGAGCAGATGGACCGTCTGCTCTCGCGCGAACTCTTCCAACTGTTGGTACTGGACCTGATGCTTCCCGGCGAAGACGGCCTTTCGGCCTGCAAACGTTTGCGCGAAGCCAACAACCAGATGCCAATCATCATGCTCACCGCCAAAGGCGATGAGAGCAGCCGTATTCAAGGCCTCGAACAGGGCGCCGACGACTACCTGGCCAAACCGTTCAACCCTCGCGAATTGCTCGCACGCATCAAAGCCGTGCTGCGCCGCCAGACCGTTTCCGTTCCGGGCGCGCCGGGTAGCGAAGACGAAACCGTGACCTTCGGCGACTACGAACTGTTCCTCGCCACCCGCGAGCTCAAACGCGGCGAAGAAGTGCACATGCTCACCACCGGCGAGTTCGCCGTGCTCAAGGCGCTGGTGCAACACGCCCGCGAGCCGCTGACCCGCGACAAGCTGATGAACCTGGCCCGTGGCCGCGAGTGGGATGCGCTGGAGCGTTCCATCGACGTGCAGATTTCCCGCCTGCGCCGGTTGATCGAGCCGGACCCGTCCAAGCCACGGTATATCCAGACCGTGTGGGGCGTGGGTTATGTGTTTGTGCCGGATGGCAATAAGTAACGCTGCACCACTCTCCTTGTGGGAGCGGCTTTAGCCGCGATGCGCTTGATTAAAAGCATCGCGGCTGAAGCCGCTCCTACAAAACCCTCTCCTCCAGAATCTCTGCCTTGCCATGAAAACCCCCGTCTGGTTCCCCCAAAGCTTCTTCGCCCGCACCCTGTGGTTGGTGTTGGTGGTGGTGCTGTTTTCCAAAGCGCTGACCCTGGTTTATCTGATGATGAACGAGGACGTGCTGGTGGACCGCCAGTACAGCCACGGCGCCGCGCTAACGCTGCGCGCCTATTGGGCGACCGAAGAAGACAAGCGCGCGGTCATTGAAAAAGCCGCCGGCCTGCGCTGGACCTCCGACGCTGAAGAGCCGCCCGGGGAGCAGCATTGGCCGTATACCGGCATCTTCCAGCGGCAAATGCGCATGGAGCTGGGGCCAGACACCGAGGTGCGGCTGCGCATTCATCAGCCGTCGGCGCTGTGGGTGCGAGCGCCAGCGTTGGGCGATGGGTGGGTAGAAGTGCCGCTGTATCCGCATCCGCTGCGTGGGCAGAAAATCTGGGGCGTGCTGGGCTGGTTTCTTGCCATCGGCGTGTTGTCGACGGCGGCGGCGTGGATTTTCGTGCGTCAACTCAACCAACCGCTGCAACGCCTGGTCTCGGCGACGCGCCAGTTGGGCCAGGGCCGCAGCGTGCGGCTGCCCATCAGTGACACGCCGAGTGAAATGACCGAGGTGTACAGCGCTTTCAACCAGATGGCCGACGGCTTGGAGCAAGCCGCCCGCGAGCGTGAGTTGATGCTGGCTGGGGTTTCCCACGATTTGCGTACGCCGCTGACGCGCTTGCGTTTGGGCCTGGAGTTGCTCAACAGCGACACCGAGCTGGTCGAAGACATGGTGCGCGACATCGAAGACATGGATGCCATCCTCGACCAGTTCCTGGCCTTTATCCGCGATGGTCGCGACGAGCGCCTGGAAGAAGTGGACCTCGCCGACCTGGTCGCTGACGCCGTGGCGCCGTTCAACCACGACAAGGAAAACGTGCGCCTGTGCCTGGAGCCCGTGCCGCCGTTCCCGCTGCGTCGGGTGTCGATGAAGCGTCTGCTCAACAACCTGATCGAAAATGCCCTGCACCATGGCGGCAATGCGGTGGAAGTGGCGGCGTATGTGTCGGGCGATAGCAGCGCGCCGTACGTGGTGCTCAGCGTGCTCGACCGGGGCAACGGCATTGATCCGGCCGAACTGGGCGACATCTTCAACCCCTTCATCCGAGGCGACCGCGCCCGTGGCGGCAAAGGCACCGGCCTGGGCCTGGCCATCGTCAAACGCATCGCCGCCCAGCACGGCGGCAGCGTAGAACTGCGCAACCGCTCGGGTGGCGGGCTGGAAGCGCGGGTGTGCTTGCCCTTGGGCCTGCTGCTGCCGCGCGACGCGGTGTAACGCCGACACGGGCCGCCTTGTAGGAGCCAGCTTGCTGGCGAACCCTGCAAACCTCGGCGACCCGACACGGTTTGCATAGTCGCGACCATCGGACGTAGCGGTACTGGCAAAACAGCACCACGCCTTTCGTGGCGCTGTTCTATGCTATGGCAGCGTCTTGTCCCGAGGTCCGCATGCCGGCTGTTTTCAATCATCCCCCGAAGTGGACCTGGTGGCTGCCATTGCCACTGTTGCACCTGGCGACGTGGTGTTCGTTGTCTACCCAATTCACACCGGGTCTCGCGCTGTGGTACCTGCCGTTTGCGCTCGGTCTGGTGTTCACCTATTGGTGGGGGCCGCGGGTGTTGCTGGCCGTCTACATCAACTCCGCCGCCAGCGCGCCGTTGTGGGGTGTGGCGTGGCAATGGGGGCCGGTGTTTGGCTTACCCGAGGTTATCGCCGTCGCTTCCGGCTGGTGGTTGCTAAACCGGCGCCCCTTCGATTTCGCCTTGCCCGACCTCAGTCATGTGATTCGCTATCTGCTGTTGGGCGTTCTGGTGCCCGTGTCACTGCTGGCGCTGCTCAAACAGGCCGCCTTGTTTGTCTGCTTCCACGCGCCGAAAACCGACTGGGCGATGGACAGCCTGAACATGTGGCTGGCCGACAGCTTCAGCACGCTGGTTATCGTCACGCCCATGCTCAGTTACCTCACGCTGTACTTGCGCCGGCTCGGCTGGGTGGCGCCGTTCGGCACGGGCAGCGATCACCGCGTGGAGCTGCTGGCTGAACCGCTGCGCCGTTCGCCGCCCTGGTGGCTGCTGGTGAGTTTGATGTTCGGCTTGCCGTTTCTGCTCGACATCTTGCCGGCTCCCCTGCAGCTGCCGTTGCTCGGCGTGGTGATGCTCAGCCTGGCCATGCTCTGGGGTTATCCCGGCGCTTTGTGCGGCGCCATCATGAGCAGCTTGGTGGTGCTCGCCCTGCCGCTGCTGCAAGAGCGCCCCAGTCCCGCCGCCCTGTTGAACGCGCCGCTCACCGAATTGCACCTCAGCGTGCTGCTGCTGACGGTCGCCACCTTGTTGATCGGCCGCAGCCTCAGCGATCTGCGCCTGGCCCTCAGCCGCAGCGCCCACATGCAACAGCAACTGGCCCTGGCCAACCTGGCGCTGGAAGCCAGCCCGCTGGGCATCACCATTGCCGACGCGCGCCAGCCCGACCTGCCACTGATCTACTGCAACCCGATGTTCGAGCGCATCACCGGCTACAGCAGCAGCGAAGCGCAAGGCCGAAACTGCCGATTCCTGCAAGGCACCGACCGTAACCAGGCCGATCTGCACCGCATGCGCGCTGCCCTGCAACGCGGCGAGGCCACGCAGGTGATCCTGCGCAACTACCGCAAAAACGGCACGCCGTTCTGGAACGAAATCACCCTGTCACCGTTACGCGACGATCAAGGCATCAGCCATTACATCGCCCTGCAAAACGACGTGACATCCCGCGAGCGCCTGGCCAGCGAAGTGTCGGCACGCCGCGAAGAGCTGCTGCGCCAAACCCATCTGCTGTCACAAACCGAAGCCATCGCCGATATCGGCGGCTGGGTGCTCGAAGTGCCGGGCCTGGACATGTTCTGGAGCGAAGGCTGCTTTCGTCTCTACGAACTCGACCCCACCGGCGCCACGCCGAACTTCGAGCAGGCCATCAGCTACCTCGATAAAGAAGGCCAGGCCATTGCGCGGCGGACTGTCACCGACACCCTCAGTGATGGCCGACCATTCGATGTGGAAGTGCGGCTGATAACCGCTAAAGGAAACTCGCGGTTCCTGCGCGTGATGGGCCTGGCGGAAATGGACGAAGGCCAGGTGATCCGCATCTATGGCGCGATTCAGGACATCTCCGCCCGCAAGCTCACCGAGCAACAGCTGCGCGAACGGGACGAATGGCTGCGCCTGTTCTTCGAAGCGCCGCTGATCGGCATGGCCATGATCAGCCCGCAAGGCATGTGGCTGGAGGTCAACAGCAAACTCTGCCAAGTGCTCGGGCGCGGGCGCGATTACCTGCGCAACTGCGGCTGGGCGCAAATCACCCACGCCGACGATTTGCTGATCGAGCAACCGCTGTTTGAAAGCGTGGCCCTGGGCGAGCGCGACGACTACGAACTGGAAAAACGCTTCCTGCGCGAAGACGGCAGCGTCATTTACACGCGCCTGAGCCTGCGCGCAGTGCGCGATCCGCAGGGGCAACTGGAAGCGTGTCTGGCGCTGATCGAAGACATCACCGCCCGCTACGAAGCCGAAGCACGCTATCGCACGCTGGTGGAACACGCGCCGGAAGCCATCTTGCTGTTCACCGAAGACGGCGGCCTGGTTGATGTAAACGAAAACGCCGAGCGCCTGTTCAAACTCAGCCGCAACGAGTTGATTGGCCGTCGTCCCGTGGAACTAAGCCCGGCCCGCCAGGCCGATGGGCGCTTGTCGGTACAAGCGGGCAATGGCTACACCACAGCAGCGCTGGAAGGCGCGGCGCCGGTATTCGAGTGGTTGCACCGCGACAGCGCCGGGCGCCAGTTGCCGTGCGAGGTGCGCTTGGTGCGCATGCCCGGCGAGCAGAAATTGATTCGCGCCAGCGTCACCGATATTTCCGAGCGCCAGCGCTACCAGCGGGAAATCGAGCGCCTGGCCTACAGCGACGAATTGACCGGCTTGCCCAACCGCCGCTTGCTGCTCGACCGTTTGCAACACGCCATGACCCGCGAAATTCGCGACAGCTCGTTTGGCGCGCTGCTGTTTATCGACCTCGACCACTTCAAAACCGTGAACGACAGCCTCGGCCATCCGGTTGGCGACGCCTTGTTGCGCGAAGTCACCACGCGCCTTGCCGGCTGCCTACGCGCCGAAGACACCCTGGCACGGCTGGGCGGCGACGAGTTCGTGGTGCTGCTGGAGAACACGCCCCAGAAGCCGCTGGATCCGATGACGGCCGCGCAGGTGGTGAGCCAGCGCATCCTGGAC